>WNGA01010733.1_pt1 | contig 12087 bp, 15 predicted proteins | sample 5400061 | NCBI WGS metagenome assembly WNGA01 (sample SAMN13153366, study PRJNA577476) | soil metagenome | isolation source: 100 cm soil or saprolite under grassland replicate 2 | place: USA:California | collected 2016-06-15
CCCAACCACGCGCCAACGGTGGCGAGTTCCGTTCTCAATCAGGACATCGCCGGGAGACAGCGACACCTCCGCGCCATCGTCGAGCTGGAGTGCCAGGTTGCCGGAGAGAACGACCCCGAAATCCGTCGTGTCGGTCCTGTGAAAGCCGGCGTTAGCTCCACCGAGTTCGTCGCCATCCTCGAGGTGCATCTCGGGAGTGGGTTCTGGTGCAATGAAGTCTCCCGGCAAGTACGTCCCGATGATGAAGCGGATGCCACCTAAGGGTGGGAATATACCGCGCGCCGCCGGATTGTTCCCCGCGTTCGGGTAGGTTGCGGGCTCATCGGCATTCCAGAGGAAGGCGAGTTCTCCTAGGCCAGGGATGGGCATCCCATCGACTTTCTCATCTCGCACAAAAACAGCCCGACCCTTGGCGTCGTGGCCGGTGACAACCGTGCGTACCTTCATTCCCTGTCTCTTCTCGTCCGGCTTGTTCATGGTCACGTTCTTGGATAGTTGTAATTTCGTTTTCATTTTTAATTTTCCTTTCGTGTTGTTGAAGTCATTTTCTGTAAATGCCTAACGAAGACCTCCCGCGATGAGTAGTGTTTCGCCGGTGATTAGTTTGCCCTGATCGCGCCGGGAGATGCGCCTGAATTCACTTCTTTCCGTATTTTTTCTTGAACCGACCTATGCGACCTTCCGTATCGGGAACACGCTGTTTTCCGGTGAAGAACGGATGCGACGCCGATGATATCTCAACCTTGATCAGCGGATAGTTCTTGCCGTCTTCCCACTTGATGGTCTCTTTTGAATCCATCGTTGATGTTCCAAGAAAGGAAAAATCACAAGAGACGTCTTTAAAAACAACCTGACGAACTGTCGGATGAAGATTTTTTTTCATTTCGTTGTATCCTTCGATAATGATCAGAGCTGCCTACACTTGTGCGAAGCCGCCATCCACAAACAATTCCGTCCCCGTGATGTAGCTGCTGTCGTCGGATGCAAGAAACACCACGGCCTTCGCGACCTCATCGCCTGTGCCGAACCTGCCGAGCGGAACACTGTTGGAAATGAATTTCATGCGCTCCTCGGCTGCTTCTATGGAATGCCACGGCGGCGTGTCGGTATAGCCCGGGCTCACCGCGTTCACGCGAATGTGACGATCCTTCAAGTCCGTTGTCCATGACCGCGCAAACGAACGCACGGCGGCTTTCGTGGCGTTATAAACGCTCCACTCCGGCGACGGCGCTGTACTGCCCGCGACGGACGCATTCAGGATGATTGAGGCGCCATCCGGCAGCAGCGGCAGCGCCTTCTGGACCGTGAAAAGCACGCCTTTCACATTGCTATTAAAGAGCGCGTCGTAATGCTCATCAGTGATCTTGCCCAAGGCGGCGAACTTCGCCCCACCGGCATTCGCAAAGACAATATCGAGCTTGCCCTTCTCCCGCTTGATTTGCGCGAACAGACGATCGAGATCGCCAAGGTTCGATGCGTCTCCTTGTACGCCGGTTACATTTTTGCCGATCTCCTTTACCGCCCGAGCCAACTCCGGCTCACGCCGCCCCGTGATGAAGACGTATGCGCCCTCGTTCACAAACTGTTTTGCGGTCGCCAGGCCAATGCCGCTATTACCGCCAGTAATCAGTGCAATTTTTCCTTCAAGCTTACCCATATATTTCTCCTGTTTCTCCTTAACAATCGTAAAAACGGCAGACCCTTTGAGCTGGGCGCTGTAACAATGGAGTCTCTGCGACGCCGAGGTCGCGATATTCGTCCTTGGTAAACGGCTGCGCGATCTGGTGCGCACCGACAACTTTATTGTCAAGGCCGGTAAGCATGCTGCTATTCGCCTGAAAGGGAAAAATGGCCTGACCGATGACCCATAGCGACAGCGCATATAGGCCGCCGCAAATGACTACGGTCAATGTCAGCAACGAGACACTTTTGGAAATATACCGCGACATGTTCATACCTCCATTTGATGCTTCAGCCTCCATACGCCGTGAACGGCCGCCGTGCGCTTGTAACGCCAGGTCGAGAAGTTCTCTCATAGGACACTCCTTGCAGATTTTCATAATATACAAAGCGGTTAGAGCAACGGACGTGCCAGCTTCGATTCGATATCCGGAATCTTGAACTGTAAGGATCATCCGGAAATGTTGGAGCTTGGCTGCCGGGGAGTGTGACGAGATGTGTTGCCCGGTTATCGGCATCTGACGAAATGTCGGCTCTATTCAGCAGGTTACTTGCATGATAATAGTTAGACAAAGATGGCGGCGGCGGACGGAGCGATTGCTTCGCGAGACGTCTGCTTCTGCATACTCTTCCGGTTCATGCGTCGTCTCGCGCTGAACCGCGGTCCATCACTGCCCCCGAGTGGATCAGTGGAATCTTGTGCGCTTTGCGGGAACGACCAAAGTCTTCGCCGGAACAATTTCCGTCAACTCTAATTCAAAGCCGCGTGGATGTACCGGTCAATCGTGCGTGAGATCTTTTCCTGGCTCGCCACGCCGACAATGCGTTCCTTCTCCACTCCGTCTTGGAAAACAATCAAAGTCGGTATTCCTTGGATGCCGTAACGTTGCGCCACGGCTGCACTGTCATCCACGTTTAACTTGAAGACCCGCGCAGCGTCTCCATATTGCTCGGCGATTGCCTCAACGATGGGCGCAAGCGTGCGGCACGGTCCGCACCATTCCGCCCAGAAGTCTACCAGCACCGGCGTCTTTGATTTCAACACAACTTGATCGAAATCGCTCTCGTTCACTTTTCTGACATATTCACTCATGGTCGTCCTCCTTGCTTGATCTCTTCTATAATGGCGCTGTTCATGCATCCTTCGGCGACAAGCTCAGCTCCATGCTGATGCATCATCGCCAAAAGAGCTTTTCCTTTACCATCAATAAACGTTACCTCGCATACCATGACTCTAACGGGTCGGTCAGAGTTGGCGGCTTTTCGCCAACAGTCTTCCAGCTCCTGAACCCAAGCACCTGCAAGCCTTCCTTCAAGCTCGAAGATTGTCGTTGTCGCATTGGTTCGAGTGGTGATTTTCAACACGGCTTCACTCCTGACTCAGAGTCTCAACAGCGATTCCAAGGTTCCGAGCTTCGGCGTAAGCCAATCTAGTTAACAACGTTGAAAGCAGGCTCGTCTCCCTGGCCCAAAATTTCGATCTCAAGGGGATATACGTAATCGATCACACCATTATCCCATTGCACGCTTATGAGATGGCGTCCTAAGTTATCCATGTCGTACTGAATGATGCCCTCGCTATATCTTCTGACAAGTCCTTGATGACTCCTGATCTCTTTCGTAGCTCGACATCTCATTCCTGTTAGGCTTGTATCGACCATTTGACACCTCTTACGCCTTGCAACCCTGTTCTCTTGAATACGCTTTTGGGGGAAAGGCGTTAGCCCCTCCCCCTTGCACCGTTCCAGTGGTTCTCAGTCATTGTAATTCCGCTGCCAGCGATGCTGGCGTTGCAGCCTCTGCTCGTGGACTTGATCTTCCCCAAGCGGGTCTGTATCGCACGGCCCATAGAAGTCGATGATGTCGCCTTCGCTCGGATCCTTAAGGACCGGCCGATCCGAAGATAATGTGTCTTCCTGAATCGCAGGGAACGTCAGATGACAGCTACTACCGGGAACGAGCACTGTGTTGGAGATCACACCCTCCGCAGCGGCAAAACTGCTGCCTGCTCCGAGACTTCCAGTCAGAAGTAGAGCTGCCAAAAATGATGTCGCGATCTTCATCACGTTCACCTCCTTTCTGTTTCTTTCATCCGATAGATTTGGCAAAGCCGATGCCAAACCTCGTCGAGAGCGAAAAGCGCCTTAAAGCAGCGAGCGTCAGGGAAGTTGTGGATTGCGGCGCTTTCGGCTGAGAGGATGGTGACGAAGAGCCGTGACCGCTAATCGGCAGCGTGACGAGGTTTCGGCGCAAACAGCAAAGTATCCGGCGCGGTTTCTGGGCATGTGACTTGCATCATAATAGTTACTCGGGTACATTTTCTATATGGAACGCAAAAGCTTCGGTAAGATGCCCTGTCCCATTGCACGCAGCCTCGAGCGAGTCGGCGAGTGGTGGAGCATCCTGATTATTCGCGACGCCTTGCACGGGTTCACGCGCTTTGACGAATTCCAGAAGAGCCTGAACATCGCGCCCAACATGCTGACGCGGCGCTTGAGCGCCTTGGTCGATGCCGGTCTTTTAGAGCGCCGCCGCTACAGCGAACGGCCGCCGCGTTACGAGTATATTCTGACCGACATGGGCCGCGATTTTCGCCCGGTCATCGTGGCGATGTTCGCCTGGGGCAACCGGCACTTCGCTCCCGAGGGGGCGAGCGTATTGCTCGTCGACAAAAAGACTCGGAGGACGGCAGATCCCGTGCTGGTCGATCGGCGGAGCGGAAGACCGCTCAACGAGCACGACTTTGTGTTTGCCGCCGGCCCTGCCGCCAGCGAGCGCACACGCCGTCGCTATGCAGTCATCAGTCAGAAACAATTCGCGGCGCAGCAGTCGTCAAGCTCGGTGCGCAGCAAACGCGCCGGCAGAAAGCGCAGAGCGTCATGATTACCGCAGCAAGACGCAAGACCGTATGCGCAGCCTCCATCACCGAAACTGGGGTTGTGCCGCCGCCAGCGGCTGAAGTCGACTCACGGACGCGCGAGCTGATGCGTGGATCTATCGTTCCGACGCTGCTGCGTCTTGCTTGGCCCAACATCCTGGTCATGCTAGCCCAGGCGTGTACGGGGCTGATCGAAACCTGGTGGGTCTCGCATCTCGGCACCGATGCATTGGCTGGCATGGCGCTGGTATTTCCCGTCGTGATGTTGATGCAGATGGTTTCCGCCGGAGCCATGGGCGGCGGCATCTCCTCCGCAGTCGCGAGGGCCTTGGGGTCCGGGCGCCGCGATGAAGCTGACGCGCTGGTGCTGCATGCGGTCGTCGTCAACGTCGCGCTGGGCGCTTTCTTCTCGATCGTCATGCTCGTATTCGGAGCGTCGATCTACCGCGCCTTAGGTGGGACAGCCGGGGAACTACAGACGGCGCTGAGCTACTCGAACGTCGTATTCGCCGGCAATGTTTTGCTCTGGGTCATGAACGCACTGGCGAGCGTGATCCGTGGCACCGGCAACATGCTGGTGCCGGCCCTGGTGATCTCCGCGGGCGTGATTGTTCTCGTGCCGCTCTCGCCTTGCCTGATCTTCGGCGTGGGTCCTTTCCCGGAGCTCGGCGTAGCCGGAGCGGGCCTGGCACTTGTCCTCTTCTATGCGGCGGGAACCGCGGTTCTCCTCTGGTACATTCTTTCCGGGCGCAATCTGGCGCGCTTTCGGCTGACGCGTCTGCGCTGGCTGATGTTTCGGGATATTTTAGCCGTGGGCGCCGTCGCCGCGATGACCTCACTGCAAACCAACGTGACGATCGCGCTCGCCACAGCGTTGGTCGCCAGCGCCTCCGGAACTAACGCTATCGCCGGCTACGGCACCGGCGTGCGCTTGGAATATCTGCTGATACCGGTGATCTTCGGCTTAGGCGCGCCGCTGGTGGCGCTTGTGGGGACTAACATCGGCGCCGGCCAAAAACAAAGAGCGCTACGCATCGCGCTCATCGGCGGGGCCATCGCCTTTGCGATCAGCGAGGCGCTCGGGCTGATCGCCGCGCTCTGGCCGCAGGCGTGGCTCGCGCTCTTCAGCCCCGACCCGCACGTGATCGAGACGGGTAGCGCGTATCTGCGGATCGTCGGTCCGGCGTATGGATTCTTTGGCTTGGGCATGGCGCTCTATTTCGCATCCCAGGGCGCCGCGCGACTTTTCTGGCCTCTGTTGAGTGGATTCCTCCGCGTCTTGGTTGCGATCGGCGGCGGCTGGATCGCGCTCCGCCTCACCGGCTCACTCAACTGGCTGTTCGCGGCGCTCGCCTTCGGCCTGATCGTCTACGGTGTCACGCTTACGACTGCGGTCAGATCAGGCGCGTGGTTTGGTCGAGAGCGATCGATAAATGCGCGCGGTTAATAAACTGAAGATATCTTGCGAACTTAACGGTGTAATATACCGGTCTTCAGTTTGTCGGTTGGAAGGAGAATATTATGGAACTAGTACACCCGAGAGGACCGAGCCCTCGCGCTGACGTTCGCGCACGTGAATAGAGCAGCAGAGGCAGCTTGGTGAATATTCTCACAGTCAATCTTCTGTTTAGTACTTTCGTGTTCTGGGTTATCGCCAAGATCTACGTTTTCCCGAAGCTTTCAGAACTTGGGCCCAGGGCCGTTCTACTGCCGATTCTTTTGCTCCATTCATTTCGACACCTGGGGTTAATGTTCCTCGCTCCAGGAGCCACTTACGCTGGAATCCCTCCGCAATTTGCCTATCCAGCAGCATTCGGAGACTTGCTTGCCGCTTTCCTTGGTCTGGCCGCGATTCCGGCCGTATACCGAAACATACCCGCTGTTCGGCTGCTCATATGGATTTTCAGCGTGGAAGGAACGGTGGACCTGCTTGTCGCGATAACGCTGGCTACAATCTATGGTGCATCGGCGTATATGGGCCCAGCCTACTGGATACCCGCGTTCTGGGTTCCGGCCCTGCTGGTGACACACTACATTGCCCTTGTTGTTGTCTGGAAGCATTGGACGATCCCGGCGCAAAGCGTGCCTTCAAGGACCTGATTGTGCATCGTTGCAATCGGTGGTGGCTGGTTTGCGCTCAGCCTGACCGGCTCCCTCACAACTGGTTGTTCGCAGCGCTCGCCTTGGGCCTGATCGTCTACGGTGTTTGGCATTACGGTCGCGGTCAGATCTGGGTCGTGGTTTAATCGTGGGTAATCGATAAATGTGAGCGGTTAGCCGCGACAATACACATAGCTAACCGCTTCTGCTTGATTGCAGTTTCGAGCAATGGTTGCTCAACATCGAATGCGGCCCATGCCGGTCGCAGAAGCGAGTCAGGCAAGCATGCGGCAAACAAATTGTCTAGAATAGAAAGCCCGACCCCGTCACTGCCTGAACGAATGATATCAACGAGGTCAATAGGGTCAAATCTTTACAGGCTGTTGAAAAACTAGACTATGCGAGCGAGCGTGAGGTGATTCACCGAGTCCAGATGGAAAATCACTCGGCTAAAATAATGATAGAGAGTTAAAAGAAACCCCATCGGGTCTGCCGCTAGGGCTTCGGCTTTCTTCTTCGGTCCCATTCTGGATAATAGCCTGACCATCCTTTTGATATTCTGAGCCATGGCGGTTAAGAGTACCTGCTCTCGCACAAAGAGGGCGCCTCGAAACTTCATGCGACGAAGCCCCATGCATTCCTTGGCCTCACCAAACAGCTCCTCTACACGTTTGCGCATGATCTGAGAGATCCTGTACCCGCAAGTCTTAGTGAGCTTTCGGGCCTCGGCCAGATCGGATTCATAAATGTGATAGCTCAAAGAGCGGTAAGTCGATCGAGTGCACTGCTGTTTCACAGGACACTGCCGACAGTCCGAAGGACTTGCCGATAGACATGCTGCCGACTGTGTTTGTGAATTCCCCAGTACCGAAGCCCCTTACCTGAGGACAGATAAATTGATCCTTCTCGGCATCGTAATGAAACTGCTCGATAGGGTAGATCCCGTTTTCATTGCGCCCGCGATTATCCATGATCGGTACATGCGCAAGGACTTCCTGCTCTGACAGCCAGTGGACAAATTCCCGGGTGGCATACCCTTATCAGCTCCAAGAGTGCGGGGCTTAAGCTTATAAGCCCACTTAAGTCTACTCACGAGTTTTATGCCAGCCACTGCATCAGCGTTGCGATTGGGCAGATTCTGATCCGCTCCAACGATGACGCGGCTTTTGTTATCCATAACGTAAGAGACCCCATGGCCGAGATAGGTCTCAGAAAAATTACCCTTGCGCGCTATGCGGGAATCCGGATCCACTTTGGAGCGGTGAGTTTTGTTGCTGATCTTCTCCCCCTTTGCGGATAATCTCCTTTGGGCTCCCACGACTCTTCGCTGTTGTCCTGTTCCTCTACGATGGGGTTTTCTTTTTCTACCTTGTCGATGTACTCCCCTGGCTTGAGCGATACCACGATGGGCTCCATGGTCTTGAACGAGGCGTTGGCCTTGACCAAGGTGCTGTCCACAGTCAAATGCTTGCCGCTCACTAGCCCTTTGTCGATGCATTGTTGCACAATCTCATCAAACATCTCTTGATAGACATCACTCTGTTTGAACCTGCCATGACGATTCTTGGAAAACGTCGAGTGATCAGGCACCTTCTCGTCCAGCGATAGACCGACAAACCACCGATACCCCAGGTGCATCCTGACGTCATCGCATAGCCGTCTCTCGGAGGTGATCCCAAACAGATACCCCACTAACAGCATCCGCATCATTACTTCGGGATCCACTGATGGTCGTCCGGTGTGGCTGTAAAGATGCTCTAGTTTGGGTCGAATGAAGGACAAATCGACGTAGTGGTCAATTAAACGCAGGATGTGAGCTTCGGGAATCAGATCTTCAGCACGTAGATAGTAGAAAAGTTTCTCTTTCCTTTTCTTCTCGCCTATCACCACCACCTCCCAACGCTTAGTTGAGAGGCATATTACCATACAAAGAAAAAACTCGGATCAATTTTTTCGAAACAGTGAGTTTTTCAACAGCCTGTAAAGATCCCAAATCCGACGACCCCAAATCCGTATGCTGGTTCCGCAGGTTTCCCCTAGACATTTAGATTCTCTTGCTTGTAAGATTCTCGATTACCATCAGCGAGGCGAGGTGGGATATGGAAATACCTAGTTTTCTATTGGACCAGATTAGAGAAGGCCGGATTGTTCTTGTTCTCGGTGCCGGTGCTTCCAGAGGAGCGGTAAACTCAAATGGCGCACAGCCCCCAACGGGCCCACAACTTGGTCAGATGATCGCTGACAAGTTCCTGGGGGGAGATCATCGGGACGACCCGCTCTCAATCATTGCAGAGTTAGCAGCATCGGAGAGCGATCTACTAACCATGCAAAACTACATTAGCGAGATCTTCGACGGTTTTAATCCAGCTGCGTTTCATAAACTGCTCCCTACATTCAAGTGGACTGCAATAGCCACAACCAATTTTGATCTCATCATGGAAAGAGCGTACGAGGCCATTTCGAAACGATCACAGAGCCTTGTTCCATTGATCAAGAACGGGGATCGAGTCGAGGACAAACTCAGCACACCTAACAGTTTGATGTATTTGAAGCTTCACGGATGCGTTACGAGAACCAGTGGTACCAGTATCCCTCTTATTTTAAGTGTGCAGCAATATATCACTCACAGAAAAAACAGGGACAGGCTCTTTGATCATTTGAAAAACTTAGCCTATGAACATCCGCTTGTCTTCGTCGGCCAGAGCTTACGTGATTCAGACCTACGGCAGTTGCTGCTTGAATTGGGAGATATTCAGGAGCGCCCCCGATTTTATACCGTGACTCCGGGACTTTCCGAACAAGAAAAAAGATTTTGGGAAGCAAAAAGGATAACCGCCCTTCAAGGGAGTTTTCAGGACTTACTTGAAAACTTGGATCGGAATGTCTCGAGTCCTTTTCGAGGTATTGTTATCCAAAAAACGAGCCTCGCAATTGAACACCGATTTACGGTTCGTGATCCAGGTCTTAGTAATAATTGTCAGGAGTTTCTGACCTCGGAAGTCGAATATGTATATAACGGGATGCCTCTCACCACGATCCGGCCTCAACTGTTTTATAGGGGTTATGATGGAGGCTGGGCCGCAATCGACCAACAACTGGACGTTCGACGGGCACTCGCTGACACTGTTCTGTCTGAGATTATTCTGCAGGACGAGGGCACTACACAACCGACCGGCGCCTTTTACGTCATTAAAGGACACGCTGGATCTGGGAAATCAGTTCTGCTTCGCCGGATCGCTTGGGATGCGGTGTTCACGTTTGATAAATTGTGTCTATTTCTCAGGCCGCACGGGCGCCTGTCTTTCGAAGCCGTGAGGGAAATTTTTCAGCTTACTAAACAACCGATTTTCATTTTTATCGACAAGGCGGCTGAGAACGTTTTTGACATTATAGATGTAATAAGAAAATCCCGACGGGCTTCTGTACCCCTGACGGTCATTGCCGCTGAGCGGTTTAACGAATGGAACATTTCTTGTGAGGAGCTAACGCCGTACGTAACAGACGAATTTGAGGTAAGGTACCTTTCGGCTAAGGAAATTGAAGAACTCCTTGGTCTTCTGGAGCGCCACAAATCACTTGGGACGCTCGAAAACGCCTCCCCGGAACAGCGCAAAGCCGCTTTTGAAGAGGTCGCTGGTAGGCAGCTTCTTGTCGCGCTTCACGAGGCAACTCTTGGCCGGCCGTTTGAAGACTTAATCCTCGACGAATATGAAAAGATTAGGCCAGATCTTGCCCGCCTCATTTATCTCGGTGTGTGCTTCCTAAATCGTTTTGATGTGCCGGTACGGGCTGGAATCATCGCACGAGTTTACCAAGTTCGGTTTACAGACTTCCAAAAGGAATTCTTTAAGCCCTTGGAAGACGTAGTACTTACGCGGGACGATTGGAGGACGCACGACTACGTTTATCGTGCACGCCACCCTCACATTGCCGAGATCGTATTTCAGCGCGCGTTGCAATCTGGAGAAGAGCGTCTCGACCTGTATCTAAGAATGCTAAAAGCTTTAAATATCGACTATCATGCAGATAGAATTGCATACCGTCGATTGATTAGAGGGCGAACGTTGTTAGACACATTCGCAGACCATGCAGCGATTCAGAATATCTATGATGCTTGCTTATCTAGCATCGGTGACGACGCCTATCTCTATCATCAAATGGCTATCTATGAGATGAATCGGTCAAACGGTAATTTGCAGCGGGCGACAGAGTATTTGAGAAAATCCCAAGATTTATCCCCTTGGGATCAAACAATCGCTCACTCGTTTGCCGAGCTGCAGCTACGAAAAGCCGACGGAGCACGCACGGATCTCGAATTCGATACACACATCGCCGACGCTCAGACGCGGGCTCGCAAACTAACGGAGGACCAGTCCGTATCCCCACATGGTTATCATACTCTAGCAAAGATAGGCATTGCTAAGCTGGAAAGACTACTGTCAACCTCAACTGAGTTGAGGGAAATTGAGTTTGCTAGCGTTGTCAAGCAGACAGAGGAAGCAATTCAAGAAGGTCTACAACAGTTTCCGCGATACGCGTACCTCCTTGAAGCAGAGTCCAAGCTAGCCTCACTTTTAGCTGACGAAAAGCGTGCATTGACCGCTTTGCAAAGCGCCTTTCAACAAAATCCCCAAAACACATATATAACAGTCAGGTTAGCAAAGCTGCTGCGGAATATGGGCGCGATTGAAGACGCAAAGAAGACGTACTCCATTGCGTTGGAAAAGGGCGCTACCGACAAAAGAATACACTACAACTATGCGAGACTACTGGTCGACATGGATGAAGAAAATGGTAGTCTTATCGAATATCATCTAAGGAGGGCGTTCACCGACGGCGACCGTAATTATGAGGCGCAATTTTGGTTCGCAAGGCAACTCTACATCAACGAGAAAATACCAGAAAGCAAGGACAGATTCGAAAGATTAGGCCAATATGAAATTGATCCTGTCCTCAAACGAGACATTCGAGGTTTCATCAAGAACCGAATTTATACTGGCCCAGTTACGAAGCTCGAGTCGAGCTATGCTTTCGTAACCCGTGACGGTACCGGCGATAGAATATTCTTGCATATTACCAATACAGGCAAATCTTTGTGGTCCCGCCTTCACCTGAGCACCAGGGTGAAATTCAAAATTGGGTTTACATTTCGCGGTCCCGCGGCGACCGACGTGGAACTGGAACATCTTTAGAAATATTTTGCCCTGCGTCGCAACAATAAAAGTTAGGAAGCGGACATAAAAGGGGTTGGGACCCAATTGGCGCCCCAGGAAAGCCTTTGCCTCTTGTCACCTGCCTTCGGTGAGTAGACCGGATTTTCTGAGCGCTTCAGGTTGATATTTGTCTTCTCTGTTGCCGTCTGGTTTCCCGACGGTGCCACAATATCTCAACCATTCGCCCTTCATTTCCGGCCCCTCGCAGAACCGGAC
>WNGA01010743.1_pt1 | contig 12081 bp, 8 predicted proteins | sample 5400061 | NCBI WGS metagenome assembly WNGA01 (sample SAMN13153366, study PRJNA577476) | soil metagenome | isolation source: 100 cm soil or saprolite under grassland replicate 2 | place: USA:California | collected 2016-06-15
CCTGAAGGAAGTCGGTAATGTCGATTGCCAATCGCTTAATCTTTTTATATAACGTTTGTCGCGAGCCTAGCCCTAACGCTTCGCTTGTCCGCGCCACATTACAATCATTGCGTTTCAATGTCTCAGTGATAACTCGTCTCTCATAATCTTCCAACAAGACTTCAAGGTTTTCAGCCGAACCTTTTTCAACATTTGTTCGGTGGAAACTAACGGGGTAGATGTGTTCGCTGACGTGCTCCAGCGTAATGTGACCATTCTCTTCGGCGTATAAAACCAGCCTCTCCATTTCGCCGGCGAGTTCACGTACATTACCCGGCCAGGAGTAGCTCTCCAGCGCGCGGATCGCTTCCCAGGTTATTCCGGCTATTGGCTTATCGTTGCGCCTAGCATAGTGTGAAAGGTAATGAGAAATTAGAGCCGAGATGTCTTCGGGCCGTTCCCGCAGAGGAGGTACTTTCACCGTAAGCGTGGCTATGCGGTAGTAGAGATCTTCTCTAAATAGTTTGTCGCGCACTAATTGCTCGAGATCTTTATGAGTTGCAGCAATGACACGGATGTTTACTTTTCGTGGGGTAGGCTCACCAAGTGTGTGAATCTCTCCCTCTTGCAAGAATCGAAGGAGCTTGGGCTGGAGCGCCAAAGGAAGATCTCCAATCTCGTCAAGGAACAACGTCCCGTTTTCAGCGACGCGAATGAGTCCGTCGTTATCACGAAGAGCTCCAGTGAAACTTCCCTTCCGATGGCCAAAGAGCATGCTTTCAATTAGTTCAGGTGGCGCCGCGGAACAATTGAAGGGAACAAAATCTTCCTCAGACCGCCTGCCAAGTCGGTGAATCGCGTGTGCAACTAGTTCTTTACCGGTGCCCGATTCGCCTGTGATCAAGACTGTAGAGTTTGAGTCCTTGATTCGAACCACAGACCGAGCTACTTCATTCATCGCCCGGCTATCAAATATCATCCCGGGTAGCGTTGTCTTGCCAGTCTTATCCTCAGCAACTTTCGGCGGCTGAATAACCCGCCTGACCGAAACATGAGAATGAGCCAAGCGTGTGACGTCCATTATGGCCCCAAAGTCTCGTGCCTGCTGCCGCGATAGGGGACGAACGCACTGTCCGTACAGAGCCGCACCCGCGCATCCAAGCCTGGAGGAAGCCAAAATAAAACAGACCGAGCAATCTCCCTCGTTTATGTTGGGCCATTCAGAATCCGCCGCCAGCGTTTCAGTGACAATTCGCTCAGCGGTTGCTAGTTCCGGTTCTTGCAATCCTTCGGCCCAGTTCAATTTCGGCCCTTGTCCTGTCTGCAAGCTCCAAATCGAGAGCCCATACATTGGGGCGGTAGACTCAACAAGCAGGCTTAGCTTGAGCATTACCTCATAAAGTAGATCAGGGCCGGAATTTGCCGCCTGGCAAAGCGCCCTAACGATAGCACCTATGGGGAGCTGGCTTGTTTCGAGCAGAGATTCGGCTGTTTCTGGATAGGAACGGGTCAAATCAGGCATGAAGCCTCTCCAATTCTAATATCACGATAGGAATAGCGCCGGTCGGCAGCCCGGGCGGGCCACTAAGTTCTTTAAAATGAGAGGCAAGAGGGTTTAAGACTTTGGAGACCCCTTGTTGCGAGCCCTGGTCGGCTCCCGTCGTTTCGGCCTCGAGTCTAGCCCCCGTAACAATGGTGTGTCAACATTTATTAACACAGCACCTCCTGAAGAAAATGGGTTCTATCTTAATGTTCGCCCGGCGTTCGCCTTTTTGGTCCATTAAGCGACGTTACTTCATGTAAACATTGAGCTTATATAGTGAAACCATTGAAAAGATATCGCTTTACACGCTTAAGCGCCGATGCTACATTCCGCCAACCTTGAGCCTAAACTATTGACTGGCAAAGGATTGACATTAATTAGGAAGCACATTCCCTTGTGGTCGCATCAGAAAGTTGCTAAATATCTTGTGGTCAAATATACATTTACATTAAGCAGCCTCTTAAATATAGGCATTGGTCGATTTCAAATCTCTAGCTGACGAGCGGTTCGAAATTCATGATGGCTGACATAACCGGCAATGAACTTGGAGGTGCTTCTTGAGTAGGGTCATAAATTCCTATTGGGTTGATGAGCGAATTCGCGCGCAGCGTGTGACTCCTCGAGTGGCTGAGCCATTCGCATCCGTGAGAGAGATTTCACTGGACATCATTGGAACACCGGCGGAAGTCCGAAGGCGCGGCGGCGTAATTCCGGCTTGGGTCATCTTTGCAATGATTCTTTTGGCGACATTTGCAATTTGCGTTGCCGTTACTTTGCGGACCAGAACCAGGATGTCGCTGGCGTCTCAGCAATATGTCCGCATGCAAATGGATGTAGAGGGACTGCGCAATACTAACCAGTCCTTACGGCACGACATTGAACAACTCAGCAAAGACCCGCGCACTATCGAAGGAGCTGCGCGCAGCCGCCTAAACATGGTGCGACCTAATGAAATCGTTATCCCAGTCGAATGAGCAAATGGGGAATGCTCCTTCGCGACGGACGGCATTGAATCTGTTTCCCCTGCCGATTGCCCGCTAGTTCCCTGCTTGAAAACCACGCATCGCGATCGCCTGCCGAGCTGCGCGGCTGTGACTGCCATCACAGCCGCGTCCCCCTCCCCAAAACCAATCAAAACAGGCTCTTTGCTTGTGTTTGACAGTCGAATAGTGCTCAACTAATATCAAATTTTCCATTCCGCGAAATTAGTCGCAAGTCCTTATGTCTGAAGCCAAAGAGATCACTACGCCAATCGAAGAAGAGGTTGAACGCTGGCAAGGTGAGACGCTCGAGCCTGCGCTTAAGAAACATCCGGAAATGAAAAAGCGCTTTGAAACCGTCTCGCTTGAAGAGGTTGAGCGACTTTACACACCCGCCGACATTGCCCATGTCGATTTCGCGCGCGACATTTCCTTCCCCGGTGAGTTTCCTTACACGCGGGGCATACATCCGACAGGTTATCGCGGTAAGATTTGGACAATGCGGCAGTTTGCCGGGTTCAGTACTCCCGAAGAAACTAATTCCCGATTTCGGTACTTGCTGGAACAGGGCCAAACGGGGCTATCAGTCGCTTATGATCTCCCTACGCTAATGGGCTACGACGCTGATTCTCCGCTATCTGAAGGTGAAGTCGGCAAGTGTGGCGTTGCGGTTTCGTCATTGGCTGACATGGAAGTCTTGTTCGACAAGATTCCGCTTGAGCAGGTTACCGTCTCCCAAACGATCAATGCGCCCGCGTCGGTTCTGCTGGCCATGTATCTGGTTGTGGCTGAGAAGCAGCGTGCCGACTGGAAGAAGATTTCAGGAACGCTGCAAAACGATATTCTTAAGGAATACATTGCCCAGAAGGAATGGATCTATCCGATCCGACCAGCGATGAAGCTGGTAGTCGACACGTTTGAGTTCTGCGCTCAACAAGTCCCGCGCTACAATCCGATTTCCGTCAGTGGTTATCACATCCGCGAGGCCGGGGCCACCGCCGTTCAGGAACTCGCCTTCACGTTGCGCGATGGACTGGAGTATGTCGAATGGGGTCTGAAGGCCGGCTTGGACCTGGATCTCTTTGTTCCGCGAATGTCATTTTTCTTCAACGCCCATAATGACTTCTTCGAAGAAGTTGCCAAGTATCGGGCAGCGCGTCGCATCTGGGCCAGAGAGATGCGGGATCGCTTTGGTTCGACAAATGAGCGAACGCTAAAGCTACGTTTCCACACTCAGACAGCAGGCGTTTCACTTACCGTGCAGCAACCGCTTAACAATATCGTCCGCGTCGCCATCCAAGCGCTCGCCGGAATATTCGGTGGCACGCAAAGCTTGCACACCGACGCCTACGATGAAGCACTCGCCTTGCCCACAGATCAGGCGGCTCTGATTGCGCTTCGCACCCAGCAGATCATTGCCGAGGAAACAGGCGTCGCACACACGATCGATCCGCTCGGCGGATCTTACTTCGTCGAGGCATTAACCGAAAAGCTCGAGAATGGCGCGCTAGATTATTTTCGGAAGATCGATTCAATGGGAGGCATGGTTGCCGCTATAGAAAGAGGATTCCCACAGCGTGAGATTCAGGATTCAGCCTATAAGTATCAGAAAGCCGTAGAACGCGGCGATCAAGTAATCGTAGGAGTCAACAAGTATCAGATGGAGAACGACTCGCAGATTCCCATTTTGGCGATCGATGAGTGCGTGCGCGATCATCAAATTGAGCGCCTCAACCAGGCGCGCGCACATCGAGACAGCGGCGCAGTAACAAACGCCCTTGAGAAACTAAAACGTGTGGCTGATCGTGCAGAAAATACGATGCCCGCAACAATTGAAGCTGTGCGCGAGTATGCAACGCTGGGTGAGATTTGTTCAGCCTTGCGGGAAGTCTACGGCATATACGAAGAACCCGCCTTTTGATTTCCCAATTTACTTCTGTCGACAAATTCTTGATGCAGAGAACGATTCTGGTTTTGTTCGCAGTTCTCAGTGTCATCAGTTTCAATGCTTACGCCGCTGTTCAGGCCCGCAGTGGCAAAGCCAATCGCATTGAAGATCGGGTAATTATTCAGCGCCGTAGAATCGTTCTGATTCGGAGCCCTGAACTAGCAAGACAGTTCCCCGAGCGAAGGAGCGCCGTTGTCATCTATCCTGTCATCAGTGGGTTGAACGATGCAGTTGTATTGCGCCGCGTACGTTCAGCGCTTGCTTTCAAAAAAATATTTGACTACTCATTGAAGGAGTATCGCGAGGACCCCTGGTTGAGCGAATTCAGTTAGGTTGTAAATTACAATGGCAACTACCTACTGGACATTACTTTTATGCAGAGCGGCATGGCCGCCTACCCGGATGACCAAACCAAGCACTTCTTAATTAACTTAAAAGACGGCAGTATCGCCAAGGCTCCTGACGCGTTTGAGCCAAGCAAGTTCACTATGCTGGCGGCGGCGGTCAACCGCAAACTCCAAGATGAAATTAAGCAGATCGAAGATGAGAATGCGGCCTCGAGCGACGGTGAGGCAAAGGAATGGAGCAAAGAGGCAGACGAGAACCTAAAGTTTGAAATCAACAACCTGGACGACTTTTCGGTTGGACGCAGAGGAATCATCTTTCTTTACGATGCAGGTTTTCCTCATGCAATCAAAGCCTTTGAACCACGGGGCAAATATTTCTTCAGCTACGCGGAACTTAAACCATATATCAAACGCGACGGCCTACTGGGGCAATTCGTAGACTGAGGCTACAATGTCCAACATGAATGATAGAAAGATTCGCGTCCTGGTCGCAAAGCCTGGCCTTGACGGCCACGACCGCGGCGCCAAGGTGATTGCCCGCGCATTACGCGACGCAGGTATGGAAGTTATTTATACTGGACTGCGTCAGACGCCGGAAATGATCGCCGCGGCAGCCCTGCAGGAAGACGTTGACGCTGTCGGCGTTTCTATTCTCAGTGGCGCACATAACACCCTGTGCCCTCGTATTGTTCAGCTTCTCCACGAACAAGGTATGGACGACTGTCTTGTTCTGTTAGGAGGAATAGTCCCCCAGGATGATATCGCAAAACTAAAGGCGCAGGGCGTTGCGGAAATCTTTCTCCCAGGCACGTCTACAGAAAACATCGTCAAGTTTCTTCGGGAAAACGTGAAGCCCCGCGAGTGAGCATTTCTGATTCTCATCTAGCCAGACGGGGCGCCGCCATTCGCAGCAGCATTTGAGTTCCGGCCTCCAGCTTCACATTCTTGCCCTTGCCGGCAAAGACCGTGACGGGAGGCGGAACCATCAGATGCCATGAAATGGAAAGTCCTTCATAACCCAAAGCGCCTTGAGAATTCTCATTCAGGTGCGAAGGCTCCTCCATTCTTCCCTTAAGTACAGCAGTCGCCACTGCCGCCGTAGATGTGGCTTTGCTGCTCGCCGATAATTCTGCAGAACTCGAACTACTTGAGGGTCTCACGCCAACCATCTTTGGTTCATTGGAACGCATCATTCCATAAGTCGGATCCGACGACAGAGAACCATCTTGAGGCGCTGCCACAGCCGCAATGATCGCTTGCAAAGGTATTTCCTCGCCGCCCTTAGTAACCGCCTTATCCATTACGATCTCCAATACGGATTGCGGTTCCTCTTTTCCTCTTGTGACTGCGTTCGTTACGTGGCCAAATAACCGAGAGCCTCTCGGAATGACCACCTCTCCATTAACCACCACATCGCCGATATTTCTTAGCGCGAGTTCTTGACCAACGGTGGCGCTCTTCGACTCAAGGGACTTGGTGAGTGTTGCAAACACCGTGCTGACTCGGCGTTGGTCGCCAGTTTGTGCCATTAGTGAAATTGAGAAAAGGAAAAAAATAGCCAGGACTCCGCTTCTGCGCACGTTGCTATTCATTGCTTCATTCGCCTGCAAGTTGCTTTGAAGAAAAGGCAAAGGGTGGCAGGCAAGTCGCGCCGCCACCCCTTTCAGCCTGTGCGAAATGCTCCCTTAAAAACTGTACCGCACACCGATTTCCGCAGTAAAAGCATGAGGCAGAGTCACGCTGCTCGGTGTAATAAACCCGACCGGTTTTCCAAAGGTGTCATCACGAAGGTTACCGTCGAAGTTGTTGCCGAAATTGGCTCGATTGGTCAGATCAAAGAACTGGATGAAAGTGGCAAGGTTGTGACGCTCGCCAATCTTGAAGTTCTTCGTCACGCGCACGTCAAGCTGGAAGAACGGCTGACCGCGGAGATTGGCGAAGGAGGTAAATTGACATTGCCCGGATCTTAGGCAGTCTCGGAACTTCCTTCGAATTGTGTTAGAAAGGGCTGGATTGCCGAACGCCGTGAGCGTCGCCTTCAAATCACTTGGGTTATCCGTAAACACGACCGCGTGCGCTGGGCCACGCCCGCCACCTTGGCCAAGTATGTCGACAGAGGCGCCATAACTAGCCGTGTAAGGTCGCGCCGATTCCAATTGCACAATGGGAGCAATTTGGAAACCCCCGGGAAGATTGAATACACTGCCCATTGAAAAACGATGTCGACTGTCGCTGAACGTGGGACCAAGATCGTATTTAGCAAAGATCTCGAAGGGATTGGATGCGCGGTTGCGGAAGGAGGCGGCTCCAAGGTTAGCATTGTAAGAGAGCACCCTGGATCGCGTATACGTTGCATTAATCGTGAAATTCTTGTGCAGGCGACGGCGATAAGAGATGTTCAGGCCGTCATAACGAGCACGGCCAACTGACTGTTCGTCGTCAATGCGATTCAGCACAGGGACGCCGGCGGCCGCAAATGCAGCCGAGAGCGGGCGTGACGTGATTTCATTGCCATTCGCATCAAGCAGGAAGGTTCGCGTGGGATTTATATTAACTGTTTTCGACTCGTGAAGTCCGAGGACGTGTACATAGTCGAACTCAAGCACTGAGTACGAATTGAGCTGATGCGAATAGCCAATGTTCCATTGTTGCGTGTACGGATTCCGGTAATCGGGATCCATGATACGTCCCACTGAAACACCACCACCGGGCAGTTGTGTCGGCGGAGGCGGAATCGTTGGCAATGGATCAACGCCAAATCGCCAATCGGAAAGCAAAATCGCGGTGCCGGGCACTATATCGCCGCTGGAGATACCAAGCGTCTGGACAAAAATAGTTGGATTCTGTTGTTGAATCATGAACAGCGGAATATTGAGGAACGTCTGACCAAAGTAAAGTCCATAACCGCCTCGTACAATATGCTTGCCAGCTCCTCCTATATCCCAGGCAAAGCCAACACGAGGACTGAAGTCCTTATTGTCGTCATGCGGAAGTCTTGCCGCGACTGGGTGGTTAATGGCTTTGAGTTCGAGGTAGGTTCGGCTCTTGGCCTGCGCCTTGGTGCCGATCAGGTTGAAGTCCTTGTCCCACCGCAAACCGAGATTCAAGGTGAGATTGCGACGAACTTTCCAGTCATCCTGAAAGTATAAACCGAACATTTTGGCCCCACCGGGCAAGTCAAAATAGGGATTGCCTGACGTCGCGTTCATAGCACCAACCGCACCTGGTGTCGAGAAGCCATTCGGGTAGGCAGCCTTGTTAGACAGAATAACACTGGGGAGATCGTTGAAGTCGAGTTCCAGCGTGGGAATGAACTCGAAAAAGCCGCCCAGCTTACGTTCCCAAACATAGTCGGCTCCAGTTCTGAAAGTGTGCGTGCCTCTAGTAATCGAAAGATCGTCTTTGAACTGATACTTCGTTTGGTAAGACTGCTGCGGCACGTTTGTGTTCGTGCCGAAGCTAATCGTGCTGGCACCGCCGCCGAAAAAGAAAGTCGGAACTTTATTGTCTGTGTCAATCAGGTTGTTCCAGTACTGATACCCGATTGTAGCGGCATTAACTACGGTGTTGCTCAACGCCGAATTGAGGGTGAGATTGGCAAGCTGGAGTCTGTTTTTTGTGAAGTTGCCTTGAGTCAGATCATTTCTTTGGCCCGACTGATCATTCATCCCCAGATTCTTCTGGTCGCTGTAACTAACGAACATGTTGTGCTTCGAGCTGAAAGTGTGATCGATCCGCGCATTAACCCGCGTATCCTCATACGGGAGCGGAATGATCGGAGAAGGCACGGCGCCAAGGCTCGTAACCAGTGATAATTCCGCGAACGCATCTGCCGCAACAGGGATTGACGTGGCCTCTTTCTGGCGTTCAATAGCGAAGAAGAAGAACGTGCGCTTTCCGCCAAGGACACTGGGCCCACCCTCGCCGAAGCGAGGAAAGTAAAGCGGACCACCGATTGAGCCGCCGAATATCTTTCGATTAAACGGAGGTTTTGTATCAACTTTTTGGTTGGTCGTCGGATCGACTTCCTTGGCGTTCAGCTTCTTGTCGCGTAATTGGAAAAATGCCGATCCATGAAAATCCTTGCCGCCGGATTTGGTAACCACGTTAACGGCTCCGCCTTCACTGCGTCCATTGACGGCTGAGAACCGCTGTGTGCTAATCACAAACTCCTGAATCGATTCCAGCGGAAACTGCATCACTGGTCCCCCAACCGTATTGTCTTTGTTATCGATTCCATTGACAGTGACATTCACATTGCGACCGCTGGAGCCATTGATCCCAAAAATCGCAATGCGGTTTTTCGTTGGATCATACGAGTCTACTGGCTTAGCGCCAGGCGCGAGATACGCTAGATTTGCAAGGTCGCGACCGTTGAGAGGCAAGTCCTGGACGTCGCGCGGCGTAATGTTAAGACTGATGTCAGTCTTTTCTTTGCTGACTAAATCAGTCTCGGCGGTGACCGTCACATTGGCTGTTTGCATTCCGGGATTCATTGTCACATTAAAACTATTGGTGCGGCCAACTAGTAACTCCAAGTCCTCCGCAGTCACATCACCAAAGCCGGTTGCGCTTACCCGAACGTTGTAGCGACCGGCCGGCAAAAAGTCGATCTTGTATTCTCCATTGTCGTTCGTGGTCGCTGTTCGCGCCGCACCAGTGGCCTTACTTGTGACCGTCACCGTGGCCCCATTGATGACGCCACCCTTCTGATCCGCCACCGTTCCACCTATGGCGCTGCTAGCCGTAACTTGTGCAAAAGCGGAAATGCAGCCCAGCAGAAGGCAAACAGTCAGAAAGAGAATACTTACGGTGATCCTATTTAACCTGTTGACGGAGTCTTTGGTGTTCATGGAGGTCCTCCTAGAAATGGGGTCTCAGCAAGTTCTGAGACGGGGTTTGCAGCTCAATGTGTCAACCGCAAGAGATGACCAGTCTTTGGAGTTTCTGTTACTCAACCTTTGTACCACTGGGAGAACAAGGGGAATGCGCGCCACTAAGTTGAGAAATACTAAACTTATCAGTGCGAATATTCTGCACCACTGGATAAGCCTTATGCGGGATCGGACTGTAAATCCAAGTTAATGCATCTTATCCAATTTTTTGGACTTCCAAATGAGCGCATGCTACTCCTCCTTCAAGAACCTGGCAATACCCTTCTGGCAATCTTCGGTCATCCGGGCGATGACGTTGACATCAACGCCCGTCTCCAGGGCATCGCCAAACGTCATTCCATCCGTTTGGTAGAGCAATGCCTTAGTTAGCGCCACAGCGGATTTGCTCACCAATTCAAACCCGCGAAGATAAGCAGTCACGTCGGCTTCGAAGCTCTCATCGCTGAATACATGATTGACAAGACCAATGTGCCTGGCTTCTTCTGCACCAATCTCGGAGCCGCGCGTAATCAGTTCGAAAGCGCGTTTCTCCGAGACGTTCCGGCGCAGAATTGCCGTCACCATCGCCGGAACAAATCCAATCTTCACTTCCGGATAACCAAAGCGAGCGTTCGTGGAGGCAAGAACGATATCGCACGCACTGGCAAGCCCGCAGCCGCCAGCTAACGCCCGCCCGTGAACGGCACCAACGACCGGCAGCGGGACATCCCGCATCAGCGAAAATAGTTCCATCACCGAACGCGCATCAGCCTGGTTTTCTATGACTGAGCCTTGCGAAATCTTTTGCAAGGTTGAAAGATCCGCTCCGGAACAAAAATCGGGACCAGCTCCGCTAATCAGAATAACTCTTGCGGATTCGGCCCAGGCGGCTACCCCGATCGAGTCCTTCAGAGCTTCGATCAGTTCGTCGTTAAGAGCGTTCCGTTTCTCAGGGCGATTGAGCGTGATATGAGCAATAGAGCCTTCAACTGAATAAAGAAGAGGCTTGCTTTCGTCAGTCAATATGGCGCCTCCATCTCTTGTAGTCTGCCGACCTGTGAAGTGCTCGCTGCAACCAGCGAGAACGCTCCCTTGTCGCGTTCGTTGTGAAGTTTTGAGCCGTTGCCCTATGAAACCCTAGCTAGTAGCAGGTGTCAATTTTTGTCAACAATCCATGTCGAAAAATTAAGCACAAAGCACGCAAATAATGACATAATCCCAATCGTGCGGCGCCCTACAGCCAAACGATGTAATGTTCCGACCGCGAGCCGCTCAGGTCGATACAAGGAATAGGGCGGCAGCTAAAACCGACGCCTGAGACGCTCCCTCGTAGTTATAGCTCCCTGGTTGAGGAACCGCGTCAATCCCACCTAAGAGAGTCAGATCAGTCAAAGATGACGGTATAGCACAAAGTGAAATCAAACCATTTTAATCGCAACAAGCTCATGGATCTGATCAGTCGGATTGTACCGTCTACATTCTTCCTGTTCGTTGTGATACTCAAAGGCAGCGAACTATACACTTTCATCAAGACTCATTACGCCCGAAATGAACCGACCTCCTGGAAATTTCTCGTGGACGTCGCGTCCAGCTCTTCCACTGTCTGTTTTTTGGCCCTGATGACGATCCTATTCTTTATCAGGCTCGAGCCGGTGGGAAAAGCGAGGAGCATCCAGCCGCGAGTCATGGCAATCGCCGGAACGTTCTTCGTAGCCATGGTGACCCTCTTCCCACGCGCGAACCTTTCGATAACGCAAACACTCATCGCGAGTTCGATCAGTATTTGCGGAACGATCATGTCAATCATTGCTCTGGCACATCTGGGTCGCTCGTTTAGCTTGATGGCCGAGGCCAGAAGACTGGTTACTACCGGGCCTTATAGGATCGTACGGCATCCTCTGTACCTCTTCGAAGAGGTAGCATCGTTAGGTGTGCTGCTTCAGTTTTTCTCGTTTTACACTGCTCCGATATTCCTTGTTCACGTGATAATACAAATACAGCGAATGAAGAACGAAGAGATAGTTCTGGAAAAAGCATTCCCCGAATATCAAGCCTACAAGGCAAGCACAGCGCGCGTTATCCCAAAACTCTACTAATCACCGCTCGATTACCTTAGAGAGTTACGGAAGCCAGGGGCAGGTCGCTCACTGCATAATCTAACTAAATCTCATGCGTCGATCTGAAACTGCAAACTGGAAATGGGCCATCTGGGCTGCCGTTGCAATAACGCTGTTATCACTCTGCCCACAGCTTTTGATGTGGGGATCTCGCGGTGCGCAATGGAACGGCAGTTACGCGGAGTTTCATGGCGACGAATGGGTCTATTCCGCGTATGTCCAGGCATTGATTGACGGTCGACCCCGTCGTAACGACTCCTATACGGGACGCGATGACCGTCCTGATAATCCAC
>WNGA01022232.1_pt1 | contig 12081 bp, 10 predicted proteins | sample 5400061 | NCBI WGS metagenome assembly WNGA01 (sample SAMN13153366, study PRJNA577476) | soil metagenome | isolation source: 100 cm soil or saprolite under grassland replicate 2 | place: USA:California | collected 2016-06-15
GTCAGCGGCAACAGGAGCGTCGCGTAGTCGCGCTGGAATGAGACCAGCCCGACTTGGTCGCGCCGCTGGTACGCATCGAGCAGCAGCGACAGCACTGCCGATTTGGTCGCGCGCATGCGCTCTTCAGCCGCCATGCTCCAGCTTGCGTCGACCACGAAGCAGACGGCGTTGCGGGTCTTACGCACACGCACTTTCTGGCGTAGATCGGCGCGGCGCAGAATAACGCGATTTGATCTGGCGGCCGGCTCTTGCTCAGCGCGGCGCTCGCGCTGGTAAATCGCGGCCTCGCGCAACGTCGCATCGAGTGCTAGATCGGTGACACGCTTGGCCGTGCGGCTGGCGATGTAGCGGCCGGAATTACGTGAGACTTTGGTGCGGCTGCGCTTGCCGGTTGCGCGGCGAGCCATGCGATCGCGCTGGCCTTCCAGCTTGCGTGGCTTGTATGCTGCGTTTGCACTGATCTTGGTCTCGCCTTCACCCTGGCTTTTGCTTGCCTGCTCACCATCAGCCATCTGGCCGGATGCGCTGGATGATGCGCCCTCCCGCTGCTCGCCCTCGCGCTCCTCACCCTCACCTTGCTGATCGGTTAGGGGTACTTTTTTTTTACACCCGCGGCAGCCGGCGCGTGCTCGGCCGCCTCCTCCCCATTGGCTCGGTCGAGAATGGCATTCATTCGACCCTCATCGAGCTTCACTTCAGTGAACGGTTGGCATCGCCAGATCGGCGCGGTGCCCATCGACACCCAGTTCCAGCACCAGTGCGGCCACAGCGGCCATATCGCTGCGTGCGATCTTGACGGATGGCAGCAGCGCTCGCGCCGCCAGAATTTGGTCGGCGAGTTTCTGCTCTTCATCCTGCCATTCGGCGGTGAATTGCACTGGCTCGGCATCATAGGACATGCGGCGCTCGATCACGGCCACGCGCCCCGCGATATTCGTGATGCCACTGATCTCAACCACCAAGCCAAAACGATCAAGCAGCTGCGGGCGCAACTCGCCCTCCTCAGGGTTCATCGTGCCAACTAAAATGAAACGGGCCGGGTGCGAAATACTGATACCCTCGCGTTCGACCGTGTTCACGCCCATCGCAGCCGCGTCAAGCAGCACATCGACCAGATGATCGTCGAGCAGGTTGACCTCATCGACATATAAGAGGCCACGATTGGCCTGCGCTAACAAACCCGGCTCGAATCGCCGCTGGCCCTCGGTCAACGCGTGCTCCAGGTCAAGCGATCCAACGACCCGATCCTCCGAGGCGGCTACCGGCAGCTCGATCAGTGGCGTCGGCCGGGTGACCACCGGCAGATCCTCGCCAGCTTCGAATCGCGCACGTACCTGGTCTGACATCAGCGCCGGGTTGGTTGGCGAGCTGTTGTATTGATCATCGGCGACAACATCAATCGACGGGAGCAAGCGCGCAAGCCCGCGCACGGCCGTAGATTTAGCGGTGCCTTTTTCGCCGCGGATCAGCACGCCGCCGATGCGGGGATTGATCGCATTCAGTACCAGCGCACGTTTCAGCCGTTCCTGGCCAACCAGAGCGCTAAATGGGTAGATTGGTCGTTCCGTTGCCATACGTATTTCTATGCACTAAAAGCCCTCCAGCTTCGAATGAGGCTGGAGGTCGTTGCGACGATGCGGTTCACCGTTAGGGGGATGTGTGTGGAAAGCGACACCGAAACGAACACCTGTGTAACCGTCAATGTACATAATTGAACTCGATGTTGAACTGCGCTATTCTCCCATAAAGAGTGGTAAAAGTCAAATCAGTAATTTATCAGTTTATCAGCTCGCTTATTTCGACACGGTTTTGCTTGGCAGCGATCAGCTTTACAGTTGAGGAGGCTTGGAGGGGCCGCAGGCCCCTCCAAGCCTCCTCAATGATGGGGGGCTGGGGCGGCTTCGCCGCCCCAGCCCCCACCTGACGTGTAACGTTCGCAAGAACCTTCTTATCGTATGACAATCGGCAGATATATTGGGCTCGCGACCGACAGCGGCTGCGACACATTCCCAGCTGTGTCGCNCTGGATGTGGCCGGCTGTAGCGATCGCCTGTGTGAGCGGCAGTAAGCTCTCGTATGGCTGCCACTTGCCCGCATTGCCGTCGGAGATCATCTGCATGGCGTCGACGCCGCTTAATGCATCGTGGGCCTGAATTTCTATTTGAGGGGTTGGTATTTCATGCAGCGTGGCGAGCCCAGTCGGCGCGGTGCGGTCGAGCAGCAGTGGGCGTGCGAACGGTGGCGAATCGATCGCGGCTGGGTCGCTGAAGCGGATGTAGATTGTGCGCTCGCCGTCGTTCTGGTCGAACTGCCAGGATATAGCAGGTACGGCCGTTATCCAGCGTGCACCGCCGAAGAACGGATCTTCGCTGATCTGCACCATGCTGCCGGCCGGCGCGGCGAGCGCGATCGTAATGGCATCGGTGTTGGACAGCACCGGCAGGCTAACGGCATATGCTGGCGCCGGCCCCACGCCGGCCACATAGACGCTTGCGTTTGTCACCGGCGAGGTTGCGCCGATACTGTTGATCGCTCGAAATTCGAGGCTATGCTGGCCATCGTAGAGCGGCAGCGTGGCGTTGGTCGATTCGGTCGAGCTGTTGTAGGCGCCGTCGGTCGGCGGTAGGGCGAGCCATTGCCCGCCGTCGGCGCGGTACTCGATGCGCGTGATAGTGTTGATCGTCACGGATTGGCCGGCCGGTGATGGGAAGGGCTGATCAGTTGCCGTGGCTGTTACGATCGGGCGACCGCTGTGGATCGGCTGGTTGATCAGGACATTGGCGGTCGGCTTGGTATCGATCGGGTCGGGCGTACCGTCGCCATCGCTATCGCGGTAGCCGACTTGGCCGAGCGCTGAAGAGTCGATCGCGCCCGCTGGGTAGGCTGCCAGTGGCTCCAGCATGATACAGATAAAGCGCGAGCCGCAGTTATTGGCTTGGCTGTTGCTGCTCGGTACCGCTAGGTAGCCGCTTTGCTGAGTGCAAGCCGTCCCGGCGGCGGCGTACTGATCCAATGCGCCAAATATGTGCCCAAACTCGTGCGCGACAACAGGTGTGAGCTGGTTGGCGCCGTAGGGTCCGGCGTCGGAAGTGATCACCAGAAACGGGCCACCAACGTAGGCATAGGCGAAGTGCCCATCGGCGAAACGACCATTGGCCTTGCCGGTGCTGTTCACGATAAAGATCGTGGTGGCCCAGTCGGCGCGGCGGGCGCGGCGCAGGCTGTCGTCGGAGCTGTAAGCCTGCTCGAAATAATTCGAAGCGGTGAACCCCATGTTTCTGAATGTATCACCGATCCACTGGCCCTCAGTGTTGAGATCATGCTCGATTGGTTCATAGCCCGATGGAGCGATCCGATTTGTGAGATCGAATTCGACGCGCGCATTAGGAAGGTGCGTGCGCCACCATTCTAGCGCGGTGGCGACCTGGTTGCTTGCCAGTGTCATTTGTGCATCAGTCCAGTTCTTTGTCGATGGCTCTTTACTACCGTCACTTTCGACAAAGATCAGCTGTACAGCCACGCGCCCCGCCAAAAAAGCGCTAGGCTGAAAAACTGAGGGCTTGAAGTCACCAGCGGCAGCAATCGCCGGCTGGTGTGGTGGTGGCTGGAGCGCGTCGCCGGCGAGCGGGGCATCGTTATCTTTGGCATTCGATACAGTGGGATTCGGTATGAACAACGCTGACAGCATGATGAGGAAAATGAACGCAACACGAGGCCAGATAGACGAGTTGGTTTTCACAGTGCCACCTGTAATCTTCGGCAGCCTGGCAATCATAGCTCTGATGAGCCTTAGACCCATGGCTTTGCGTCCGCCTCTTTCGAAGCGTTTGCGTTTATCGATATTCCAGGGCTACCGTTTACGCGTAGTACGAGATCGCAATCTTACGCGATGGGCAACCCGCTATGTCCTCACATTGTACAGGCTTTGGTGGAAGATTCGCTAGAGGTCGATAGTCCTGTAGCCGCTAGCTTCCTGTGCCTCCTACGACCAATATGCAAATAGTCACAACGTACTATGCGTTGGTTATTTGTTATGTCACAAGTACGATCGATAATGGAATCAGCATGCCGGCATGCCAGAAACCTTCGACTTGAACTTGGCCGAAGCGGATTGCTCCGACGGATATGCCTTTCAGCTGGTCGAGCAGCGCGCGATCCTGGAGTGGGGCACGCAATTTGATCTGGCGCGCTTTCGGCATGGGCAGCCCGCCGGCGCCAAGCTTGTCGACCAGTAGCGCCGAGCTGTCGCGCGCGATCAAGCTGCCGATCAGTCGCACCAGCCGGTTTTCGTAGCCAGCCGAGTGATCCAGCAGATCGCCAATCGTGGTCTCCTGCGCGGTGATTACTTCGACACTTGGGCCAACAATTTGATAGCGGTAGCTGCTGCTCGGGCCATACGCACCGGGGCCTTCCAGCCGGCCGCGCGCACGTACTGGCGCGAACAGGAGCCCGCCCGCGGCCCGCAGTTGGGCTTTGATGCTTGTTTCTATGCCTGCGCCAAGCCACATTTGGTTCGTGTTATCGAGCAAATGCGGTGTCCCATCAACTGCGAAGCTTAGCCCATCCACAAGCGCAGCTCCTGCGCTATCGACAACCAGATAGCCAGCGGTTGTCACTTCGCGCTGTGGCGGCGCGCCGCCGGATTTGAGCAGAACATCGAGCGGCACAAATGCGATCGGTGTAGGTGTCGGCGGAAGACTTGGCGCTGGCGCAGTGGCATTCTGGCAGGCTGCTAGCAACATCGCCAGCAGGCATGCAAGGACTGAACGCATGCGTTTATGCACGAGGCCGCTTTGGAACGGTGTAAGTGCTATAATAGTATTCGTTCCAAGGTTCACAAGCTGATTGTGAACGGAGAACTTGCACAGATTTGAGAGGTACAATTGGGAACGCGCAACTCACGGCTTGGCGGGTTCTACCAGCTCAACCCGTTCGAGCGGCTTCAAGCGGTGAAGTCGTTTGACGGGCTGAACGATGAAGACCTGCGCCAGCTCCACGGTGGCAACGGCGCCCTGACCGTCGAGCGCGCGGACAAGATGATCGAGAATGTCGTCGGCACCTTCAACCTGCCACTAGGTGTGGCGACTAACTTTCAGATCAATGGGCGCGATGTGCTCATCCCCATGGTGGTCGAGGAGCCGTCGATTGTCGCGGGCGCCAGCTATGCGGCGAAGCTGGTGCGTGCGGGTGGCGGCTTTCAGGCCAGTTCGACCGCGCCACTCATGATCGGCCAGATCCAGCTGGTCAATATCACCGACCCAGGCCGCGCGCGCTTTGATATTCTGGCGCGCAAAGACGAGATCCTGGCTTTGGCGAACCGGCAGAGCAGCAGCCTACTAGCGCTGGGCGGCGGCGCGCAGGGTATTGAGGTGCGGAGCTTTGAGAGCAGCCCAATGGGGCCGATGCTGGTAGTTCACCTGCTGATCGACTGCCGCGACGCGATGGGCGCGAACGCGATCAACACTATGGCCGAGGCGGTCGCGCCGCTGGTTGAGCAGATTAGCGGCGGCCGGGCCTACCTGCGCATTCTCTCGAACTTGAGCGATCGGCGGCTATCCCGCGCCCGCGCCATAGTGCCGCCCAGCGCGCTCGCGCGCGATGGCATCGCCGGCGAAGAAGTAATCGAGGGCATCCTGTGGGCCTACTCGTTTGCGGCGGTCGACCCCTACCGCGCAGCGACCCATAACAAGGGTATTCTCAACGGCATTGATCCGGTGCTGATTGCCACCGGCAACGACTGGCGTGCGGTTGAAGCCGGCGCGCACGCCTATGCTGCTCGCGGTGGCCAATACACATCGCTCTCGGCCTGGGAGCGCGATGCGCAGGGTAACCTGGTTGGCACGATCGAGATGCCGCTAGCGGTGGGAATCGTCGGCGGTGCCACCAAAGTTCACCCGGCGGCCCAGGCGGCGCTGAAGCTGCTGCACGTCAAGCACGCCAACGAGCTGGCAGAGATCTGCGTCTGTGCCGGCCTATCCTCGAATCTGGCCGCGCTGCGCGCACTGGCGACCGAAGGCATCCAGCGCGGCCATATGGGTCTCCATGCGCGCCAGATCGCCATGGCAGCCGGGGCGCACGGTGGTGAGATCGATGAGATTACTCGCCGGATGGTCGATGAGAAGCTGATCAAGCCGGCGCGCGCTGAGGCGCTGCTGCTTGAGCTGCGCGCTGTCCCGGTCAAGAGTTGATCCCATTCTCGATCGAGTGAAGAGCTGCGAGCGAAGGGGCGAGCAACGGCGGAGTTGCTCGCCTCATAATTTCGTGTACTCCGAAATGCGCGATACGGAGTGCCATTGCAGCACAGCGTTGTGAGCATATAAGCAACAACGGGTTCAGGAGTTCGAACAGATGATGAAACCAGATAAATCAGTTGGCATCGTTGGTTATGGTGTCTACATTCCACGCTACCGAATCGCCGCGCGCGAGATCGCGCGCGTGTGGGCCGATGGGCAGGGCGGCGTGCCGGTAGATGCCAAGAGCGTGCCCGGAGCGGATGAGGATACGATCACCATGTCGATCGAGGCCGCGCGTGGTGCGCTGGCGCGCGCGGGCATAAGCGCTGAGCAACTTTCGGCGGTATGGGTTGGCAGCGAAAGCCACCCCTATTCAGTCAAGCCATCCGGCACACTCGTCGCTGAGGCGCTTGGCGCCACGCCTTGGGTCAGCGCGGCCGATTGGGAGTTCGCGTGCAAGGCCGGCTCCGAGGCGCTGACCGCTGGTATGGGCATGGTCGGCAGTGGCATGGCTCAATATGTGCTGGCGATCGGCGCGGATACCGCGCAGAGCCGCCCCGGCGATGCGCTTGAGTACACCGCGGCGGCGGGGGCGGCGGCGCTGCTGATCGGTTCGGCCGATCAGTCGGTGGCGACGATTGAGGCGACCTGCTCGTATGTTAACGATACGCCGGATTTCTTCCGCCGGGCCGACCGCGCGTATCCAGTGCATGGCAATCGCTTTACCGGCGAGCCGGCCTATTTCGGCCAGATTCGCAACGCGGCGACGCATTTGCTGGATCAGCTTGGCACTAAGCCGGCCGATTATACCTATGCGGTCTTTCATCAGCCAAACACACGTTTCCCACAGGCAGTCGCCAAACAGCTAGGCTTTACACCTCAGCAGATCAATCCTGGCCTGCTCGCGCCGAGGATCGGAAACACCTATTCGGCGGCGGCCCTGCTGGGCCTGTGCGCGGTGCTCGACATAGCGCAGCCGGGTGAGACGATCTTTGTCGCGTCGTATGGGTCGGGTTCTGGATCGGATGCCTATGCGCTGCATGTCACCAATGCGATCACCGAACGACGCGCGCTCGCGCCGCTCACGGCGGCCTACCTGGCACGCGAAAAGTTTGTCGACTACGCGGTGTACACGAAATGGCGCGGTAAGCTCGTGATGGGTTAAAGAATTTAGAAGTCAGAATTCAGGACTCAGAAGGGCGCTCTGATGGCATTGCTGTCGTAGCATTGCACGGGAGCATAGAGGCATTCTGTATTCTGACCCCTATATTCTTCAAAACGGAGAAGATCAACTATGCACAACGTCTATATTGTGGGCACAGGCCAGACGCCGGTCGCGGAGCACTGGGATCGCACAGCGGTGTCGCTAGCGGCTGAGGCTTTGGCAGGCGCGCTGGGGACGGTGGCATCCGCGCGTGTTGGTGCGCTGTATGTTGCAAATGCGCTGGGCGGCGCGCTCCATGTGCAAAGCCAGCTAGGCGCGGCGGTGGCGACAGCGGCCGACTGCTGTGGCGTCGAGGCGACTACGATCGAAGCTGCTGGCGCATCCGGCGGTGTGGCGCTGCGCCAGGCTTATCTGGCGATCGCCAGCGGCGCCTGTGATGTGGTTGCAGTGGTTGGTGTTGAGAAAGTGACCGATGTGCTCGATGGGCGGCTGGAGACCGGGCTGGCACTGAGCGGCGATGCCGATTGGGAGGCGATCCATGGCGCGACGGCCACGGCACAGTGGGCCATGTTGATGCGCCGCTACATGCACCAGTATGGCTACGAGGCGGCTGATTTCGCGCCTTTCCCGGTCAACGCCCATGCCAATGGCGCTACGAACTCGAACGCGCTCTACCGCTTCCCGATCTCTGCCGACAAGGTGCGTGTCGCCGCAATGGTGGCCGACCCATTGGGTATGCTCGATTGCTCTACGGTGGCCGATGGAGCGGCTGCACTGCTGCTGGCGAGCGAAGGATTCTCGCGCGAGCTATCGGGCCTGCGCATTCGAATCGCCGGCTCGGCTGTCGCCACGGACGCGCTCGCCCTGCACAGCCGGCGGGATCCGCTCTGGCTCGGCGCGGCGGCGCGTTCGGCATCGTCGGCGCTGCGCCAAGCCGGCCTGTCACCAAGCAATATTCAGGTGCTGGAGCTGACCGATCCGCATGGTATTGCGGCGGCGCTGGCGCTGGAGGCCTGCGGCTTCGCTGAGCGCGGCGCAGGCGTACAGTGCGGGCGTGAGGGCGCGATTGCACCAGGTGGAGCAACGCCGCTGGCCACGGGCGGTGGCTGCAAGGCTCGCGGCGATACGGTTGGCGCGAACGGCGTATATCAGGTGGTTGAGCTGGCGCGGCAGCTGCGCGGCGAGGCTGGGAAGGCCCAGGTGAGCGGCGCGCGGATGGCGCTCGCCCAATGCCTTGGTGGGATCGGCGCGACGGCGGCGACCCACATTTTATTAGCAGAATAGACGAACGACCAAGGACAAACGACCAAGAATGTGTCACTCTTTCGTCTTTGGTCGTTCGTCTTTCGTCCGGAGGTGGAAGGCATGGATCTTGCAAAACACTGGCGCCAGCGCGCAGCGCGTTATCGGCTAGAGGGGCAGCGGCATCGTGAGAGCGGCCTCATACGCTTTCCGCCCGAGCAGGCCGGCGGGCAGGCTGCCGAGGGCTGGGAGCCGCACATGTTGAGCGGAGCAGGAACGGTCTACTCCTTCGCAGTGATTCGGCAGCCGTCAGATGGCTATGAGGTGCAGTCGCCCGCTATTCTGGCGCTGATTACACTGGCCGAGGGCCCAAGAATAACCGCTCAGCTCACCGATTGTGATGCCGATCAGGTAGCGATTGACATGCCGGTCGAGATGGTCACACGCCGGCTGCGCGACTTGGGGCCGGAGGGGCTGATCGTCTATGGGTATAAGTTTCGACCGCAGGTTGGAGGTTAGTTGGCAGGCTGGCCCGATAAGATTGGATGGGGAGGTCTGAAGAGGCTGAGAACCCTCCAGACCTCCCCACCACTGACTAATTAAAAACCGAAGATGCCTCAGAGCATCTGGCGGAGTACGCCGACTACACGGCCTTGGATACTGACGTTCGTCGCATCGACATAGATTGGCTCCATCGTTGAGTTCGCCGGCTGGAGCTTGACGCGATTGCCTTCTTTGTAGAACCGCTTGAGCGTCACCGAGTTCTCGTCCTCGATCCGTGCGGCGACCATCTGGCCGTTCTCGGCCGTCTCTTGGTAGCGCAGCAGCACGATATCGCCATCGTCGATCAGCGCGTCGATCATCGACTGGCCGCGCACGCGCAGAGCGTACACATCCTTGAGCTTCTCGGGCGGCGCGAGCTCGGCCGGAACCTCGATTGTCTCAGCCGACTCGGCGGCGATCTCTTCGGGGCCGGGCAACGGCGACCCGGCCGTGATCACGCCAAGCAGCGGTACTAGTGCGCCACGTCGCCGGCTCCCATTTATTGGTGTAGCGTCGGACATTGTAATGCCGCGCGATACCTTGCCTTCGCGCTTGATCATGCCCTTCGACTCTAGCGCCTTCAGGTTATAGGCGACCACCGATGTCGATGAGATATCGAGCTTCTCCTGGATCTGGCGGATCGCCGGCGGGTAGCCATGATCTTGAACAAAATCCTCGATATAGTCCAATATGCCTTTTTGCCGGTTCGATAGAGCGTCTGGGGAGCGCATTGCAGTTTTCCTTTCGTGACTGCGGCCGCTCCGAGCTTTCTGCCCAGACGACAAGAGGCCGCAAATTTGTTCGCTAGAACTAATGTAGCAATTCCTATTATACGAAAACACGTGTTCTGTGTCAAGAGTCTGTTTACAACTTGTGGAAAACCCTCTGGCGACGCTTCCGAAAGCCAACGCCTGACAACACTTGTTACCCGGTGGCTCCCAACAACCGCTCCAACTTTTCTGGTAAAGTCTTAAAACTCGGTATATATTCTCGGTCGGAGGTGTGCGATGAGCGACCTCTATTGTCGCCCCGCGCCCCGTGAGTCTATGGTTCTCGCGAGTGTTTCAGATCCTCAACGACCACCCGCAAATCGAGATTGGAATCTTTTCCACGGGTGTTTGACGAGCTATGGCTTGACCATAATGCTATCATAACAGTTAGGCCGACAGCGCTCTATTTACCGCTCGCGGCGGCTGTGGTAGAATGGCAGGGGGGCGCTAGGTTGCAAAAGGGGCTGGCCATCACTAGCCGCTGATGTAATAGCTGCGGGGAAACAGGGTCGATACTCGACATGCTCAGTGCCACAACTGATAAGGAATACTTATGAGCGCGTCAGCGAAGACATCGCTGGCAGGCACAACATCCACGCCGCCAACCCTGCGCGCCAACGCTGAACGGGTTGCCGGTGCGCTTGGCGCGAGTGTGGGCGCATGGGCTTGCTATCTAGCGCTGGCAGAGCGGATTGGGCAGACGCCGCGCTTGCTGGCGATGAGCGGCCACGCGAAGGATCTGCCGACGTGGCGTGCGCTCGATGGTGCGGCGCTGCTTCGGCGGGCGTTTAGCAGCCGCGCACCGCTGATCGTGCGCGCGGGCGAGTGGCCGGCGCTGGCCCTGCCGATTGTGGCCGAAGATCAGGCGATCGGCGTTGCACTGCTGCTGTATCAGCAGGAAGAGGCGATCGATATCGATCGCGCTCAAGCTGCGGCGCGGCTGGCCGCCTCGGCGTTGGATGCGAATCGGCAGGTGGCCCTGCTTCAGTTTCAGGCTGAGGAGATCGAGGAACGAACGCGCCTTCGTGAGCTCCAGGTCAGTCGTAACTTGATTCGCGGAGTGATCGATAGCGTGCCAATGGGGTTGGCGCTGATCGATTCCGCCGGCAATATCCTGGCGGCAAACCGCGCGCTCTCCGAGCGTTTTGGCTTTGAGCCGGCTACGCTGGTCGGGATGGCCTACATGGCTTCGCTTGGCCCCTGGTCTAATTCGCCGGCTGAGCGCACTTTCGCCACTGGCAAGCCTGAGCGGATGCGGCGCACGATGATACGCCCAGATGGCGCGCAGGTGCTCCAAGAGATCGCCAGCATTCCGCTGTTCGACCAGAACGGGCGGCCGCATCAGGTGGTCGAGGTCTGGGAAGATATCACCGAGCGGGTTGCTTTGCAGACACAGCTAGTGCGCGCGGAAAAGCTGGCGGCGATTGGCCAGCTCGCCGCCAGCATCGCGCACGAAGTGGGGAACCCGCTTCAGGCGATCCAGGGCTTTCTGTCGCTATTTCTCGAGCAATGCCCGCCGGATATCCCGAACGAGCGCTTCCTGAAGCTAGCTGAAGAGGAGATCGAGCGGATCGTTCAGGTGCTGGCGCGGCTGCGCGATTTGTATCGCCCGCGCGCCGACGTGCTTGCGGCAGTCGATCTGAATGATCTGGCCGACAGCGTGCTGCTGCTCACTAGCAAGCAGCTTGAGCGCGGCCGCATCCGCCTGCTGCGCGAGATGGATTCCGCGCTGCCGACGATCCATGGGGTGGCCGATCAGCTCAAACAGGTGCTGCTCAACCTGGTGCTCAATGCAGCTGAAGCCATGGCCGACGGCGGTCTGCTGCATATTCAGACCTATCTTGCGGAGGATCACACCCAGGGCCGCAGCGCGGTAATTACAGTGACAGATACCGGCTTTGGGATACCGCCCGAGCAGTTGCCACGAATCTTCGACGGCTTGCACACCACCAAAGAGCGCGGTATGGGCCTGGGTTTGTATACAAGCAAGGCGATTGTCGAGCGGCATATGGGGCGCATGAGTGTCCAGAGCAAGCCCGGCGAGGGAACGACATTTACGATTGTGTTGCCGATCGCCCGTGAGGAGAAAGTTGTATGAGGCAACCTGCGACGATATTGGTCGTCGATG
>WNGA01013426.1_pt1 | contig 12079 bp, 7 predicted proteins | sample 5400061 | NCBI WGS metagenome assembly WNGA01 (sample SAMN13153366, study PRJNA577476) | soil metagenome | isolation source: 100 cm soil or saprolite under grassland replicate 2 | place: USA:California | collected 2016-06-15
CTGCAGCGCCGTTCGTTTGAGCGGACTTCCCCGTGATATGCCCGTTGCCGCTGGTTACGCCGTTAAACGCAACCGTCTCGCTGCCCCGGCCGGTCGGCTTCGGTTTCGCCCCGAAATTGAACTTGATCGTCTTCCACGTATCGCCACGCTGTGCTTGGAGGCCGAGGCTGGCGGTTGGCTCGTAACCGCAATGCACCATGCAATTCTCGCAACGGCTGTCACGCGCAATGCCGTTCACCACGCCATATCTGTCCCACTTCGTTTTCTCGAGCAACTCCGCGTAGCTTGAGTAATGGCCGTCGGTCATGAGATAACAGGGCCCTTTCCATCCACGAATATTCCGGGTCGGAATCGCCCAGGCTGAACAGGTCAAGTCCCGTTTGCCGGCGAGAAATTCAAAATAAACCGGCGTGCCGAGAAACGTGTATCGATTCATCCATTCCTCCACTTTCCGGAATTTCCGAATCGTCATGGACCGGGTGAGGAAAAAATCCTCAGGGCGCAGATTGAGCCGTTTGGTCATGTCTTTCTTCGCGGCGTCGTACTCATAGCCGGGGGAAATTGTGTGGCCATCGACGCCAAGATCGGAGAGATAATCGAACATCTGCTCGACCTCTTGCATATCGGTTTCCTTGTAAATGGTCGTGTTGGTTGCCACTTGATAGCCGAGATTCTTCGCCATCTTTATTGCGAGAATGCACTCCTTGAAGACACCTTCGCGTTCCACGATCAGATCGTGAATGCGCTCCAGTCCATCGAGGTGGACGTTCCAATACATCCATTTACTCGGCGCGATCGTGGGCTTGGCTGGGTCTTTCAGACCTTTACGGATTTCAGCCGCATCTTTCTCGTTAAGCAAACCGGCCTTCATTAACTCGTCGATTTTCTCATCGACGAACTCGGGGCGCGTGGCGATCTGCGACGCCATCCAGTCGCGCATTTTCCTGCGCATGAACATGGCGTTGGTGCAGATGTAAACGATCCGGCCTTGATCGAGCAAACCCTTAACCAGCGCTTCGATGTGCGGGTAGATGAGCGGTTCGCCTCCGCAGATCGAGACCATGGGCGCGTTGCACTCCTCCGCTGCCGCGAGGCAATCCTCCAGGCTCATTATGTCCTTGAGCGACGTGGAATATTCGCGGATCCGCCCGCAACCGGTGCAAGTCAGATTGCAAGTGTGCAACGGCTCGAGCTGCAGCACCGTGGCGAACTTCTTCGTGCCACGTAACTTGTGGCCGATCATGTAAGCCGCAATCTTCGTTGTTAATGCGAGCGGAAATCTCATAGGAGCGAGGATAGTAACAAGGGTCGCCAGCGTGTCAACGACCCCGGGTTATGCTCTCAATATGCTAAGTTGATTCGGGTCACGCCTCCTCTTCGGATTTAACCTGCCCCAAATTAAAACGTCGCGTGCTAAAGGCAATAATTGATTAGGCGTCGGCTGCGTGCCAGCCACGACGAATCAGGCTCACGGCAATCGCCGCGAGAAGTAGCGCTACTATTTTCGATACGCCACGTAAGCCCTGCCGGCCCATCAAACGCGTGACCCAATCGGCATTCCAGAACGCGATCGCGACCAAGACGAGATTCAAGACGAGCGAGAGCAGTGTGAACAACAGGCCGACTGTGTCGACCAAAATAAGCAATGCGGTTAGTAACGCCGGCCCGGCGATCAGCGGCATGCCAAGCGGAACGACGCCAAATTCATCGCTGGCTTCGCGATCCTGTGACCCAAGACTCAGTAATTCGCGGCCCGCCAGACCCAGCAAGATCAAACCGCCTGCAACTTGAAAATCCGCAACCGTGATTCCAAGTGCAGCGAAAATAATCTTCCCCCCCACGAACACCGCCACGAGTCCGATCGGATCGATCGCCACAAACACCGGAATGAAGGCGAGGAAGAATTTCTCGATCATGCGCGTTTCCCTGAAGTGCAGGTTCCTGCAACAGATGAACACAGATGAAACACAGATTCATCAAAATTCCTTCGCTCAACTGTGAAAATCTGTGTAAATCTGTGGCCACTTCTATCCCAACCATCCATGAAATCGTCTCTTCTTTGCGTGTTATTCATTGTTGCCACCTCTTCGAGTCTGCTGGGAGCCGAACCTAAAACTGTCGATGATTTTCGTGCCGCTGCTGCCAAGGCAAACGCGGTTCTGACGATTCCCGATTGGGAACAGACGCCGGGAGCGGTTGAAGCATCGATGAAAGATGCGATCGCGAAAGCCAATAATGGGCTGGATCAGATCGGCGCCCAGGACTTGAGCAAGGTTACTTTCAAAAGCTCCGTTGTGGCGCTCGACGATCTCACATATCAAGCGGGAATTGCAGCGAACAAGGCGATGATCATTAAGGAGACAAATACGAATCCAGCAATGCGCACCGCTGCTGAGAACGCAGTGAAGGCCTTCCAGGAATGGGCGGTCGGGATCGATTATCGCGAGGATGTTTACAAAGCCATCAAAGCTTTTGCGGACATTCATCCGAAACTCACCGGTGAAGATGAAAAGCTGCTCAAGGAAACCTTGCGCGATTATCGCCGGGCCGGTTTGGATTTGCCGCCCGACCAGCGAAAGGAAGTCGAACAGCTGCGCAAGGAATTGTCCAAACTCGGGACCGATTTCGATACCAACATCGTCAAGGCCACTGCGCCGGTCATGTTTACAAAGGCTGATCTGGATGGACTGCCGGAAAGCTTCCTCGCCGCGCCCGGGGTCAGAACCGGAGACGATGCCTACACAGTGATGGCAAACGTCACCTGGCAATTCATCACCGTGGAGGAAAACGCGAAAGGCGAAGCGACGCGCAAGCAGCTTTACGTTATTCATGACACGCTCGCCAAAGACAGCAATGTCGCCGTCCTCAATCAAATGCTTGCGCTCCGGAACAAGATCGCGCTGCGGCTCGGGTACAAATCGTGGGACGACTACCAGACCGAAATCAAAATCGCCAAGACCGGGGCGAATGCGGAAAAATACATCAATGACTTGGTCGCGGGGATCCAGCCGAAATTCGATAGCGAACTGGCAGAATTACAAAGATTGAAAGCCGCCGAGACGAACGATCCCAACGCCCGGATCATGGTATGGGACTGGCGTTACTACGGCAACCAGCGTAACAAACAGAAATACGACGTCGATAAGGAAGCGTTACGCGCGTATTTCCCGTTCCAAAAAGTGCTCGATGGAATGTTCAACATTTATCAGAGCATCTTTGGCTTGAAATTTGAAAAGATCGCCGCGCCCTACAAATGGATCGATGATCTCCAGCTTTATCTGGTGACCGATGCCGCCAGTCGCGAGCCGCTCGGCATGTTTTACCTCGACATGTTCCCGCGCGAAGGAAAATTCAATCACTTCGCGCAGTTCGACATTATCAGCGGCAAACTCTTGCCCGATAGCAAATACCAGCGGCCCACCGTCGCGCTGCTTTGCAATTTCCCGCCGCCAACTGCGGACAAACCGTCTTTGCTCACACACCAGGATGTAGAAACGCTGTTCCACGAATTCGGCCACTGCCTGCATTCCATTGTCACTCGCGCCAAGTACGGACGTTTCGCCGGGACGCATGTGCCGGGGGATTTCGTCGAAGCGCCGTCACAGATGCTGCAAAACTGGGTGTGGGACAAGAAGGTGCTCGACACGTTCGCGGCTGATTACCGTGACCCGTCAAAAAAGATTCCGGCCGAAATCGTCAAAAAAATGAATGATGCCAAGCTGGCTAACGCCGGTGTTTTTTATCGGCGCCAGTTCGCGTTCGCATCACTCGACCTCGCCCTGCACGACCCGCATCCTGAAGACATGCCTTATGATTGCGTCGCCATATCGAATCCGATCCTGGAAAAAGTTTTTCTCCCGATCGATCCGAGCACGACATTCGTTTCTTACTTTGGGCACTTGAACGGTTACGATGCCGGTTACTACGGCTACGCTTGGGCCGACGCGATAGCCGCCGACATGGCAACCGTTTTTGAAAAAGCGAAGGACGGTTACCTCGACAGACAAGCCGGCCTGAAATTGCGCCATGAAATTTACGAGCCCGGCGACTCACGCGAGGTTAATGTTTCCGTCGAAAAATTCCTGGGCCGCAAACAATCGATTCAACCGTTCCTGAAAAAGATCGGCATTAATGACAAGAACGCGTCGGTGACGTCATCGCCGACAACCAAGTGAACCCACGTGACATTTTCGCCGTCCGAATCCGCGGAGCAATCGAGGCAAATTCAACGCATTGATCCGCTGTTAGTCGCGGCACTGTCGCTCGCATTCCTTTTCTGTCTGCAGGGTATCACGTGGGGACGGGTCGAATGCTGGAATCGCAGTCAAATCGCGATGCGTGGTTTGCGCGCCCTGCGGCCGAGTGACTACATGAAGCCGCCATTTCATACCTACTTGAACCACCTCCTTGTGGTCTGGCCAGTCACCGGAGTTATGAAAATCGCCCAAGTGCCGACGGAAAGGATGAAAATCGCCAATTCTGCAAAGCTAATCGGATCGCGATTAGTGACGATTGCACTTTATCTGGGCACAATTGCACTTGCTTATAGCTTTAGCCGTAGCTCGTACGGAAGATTTTCTGCCGCCATCATCGCCTTTGCTTTCGCCACGAGCGCCGGATTCGTTGCCTACGCGCATTTCCTCACTGTTGATATGCCGCTCTTGTTTTGGATGCTGGCGGCGCTTTGGGCCGCCCAGCGGCTCTTCTCAGCTCCTACCACTCGCAATTACGCCATTGCTGGCTTTTTGATCGGCATCGCAATCGCAACCAAATACAACGGCCTGGCCGTCGGAATCGCGCTTCTTGTCGCGCATTTCTTCGCGACGAAAGGCGCGGGCCTTCGAAGTATAATTCTAAGCCATCAACTGGGGATCGCTTTCGGCATGATCCTGCTCGGATTTCTCTTCGGATGCCCGACTGCGCCTTATGAGCCGAAGAAATTCTGGCACGATTTCATCTACAACTACACCGTCACGCCCCGTTACTCAGGTCAGCCAGATCGCGCCAATTATCTTGGTGCTCTTGGCCGAATTCCGGAAATTGTCGGAATTCCCGGCGCGATTTTGATCGCTGGCCTCGCGATTTTGAGCTGCATTCTAATCCTCAAACGACGCGACCTCAGCGATGCCGCAGCGCGAGGATTCATCCTGAGCACCGCCGTATTTCTCCTTTATATTTTGAAAATAGGGACGTTCCCGCGAACGGAAACCCGCTATGTTTTGCCCGCGATTCCGTTCCTGATTTTGATGATTGGTCCGGCGTTGCAGACGTGCGAACGGCGAAAGTGGACTCTTGCGTTACTCCTGCCAGTTCTGATTTACAACTGCCTTTGCAGTTATCTTGTTGGCAAGCGTTTCAACGATGATCCGCGGCTGAAGGCACAGCTTTGGGTAGAGAAAAATGTCCCGCCAGGCAGCGTTATCGAATCGAGTGGCACCACTCCGCATTGGTCGGAACTGCCGAATTTCGATGGCCACGAAATTAGTCTTGGCCGACCCGATGAACCCATACCTCCAGCACGAGACATCATCGTTCTGCGTCTGCCTCATATGCCGGGTCGCGTCGAGTTGTTCCGCAAGGTTTTTCCCGAATGGGTGCAACCCCTCGTTGCCGAGAGAGAAGGACATCCCGACCAAGGGTTATTCACCGCCGACGCCTTGGGGAAGCGCAATCCTAATTACATCGCCATTTATTCGCTGGATTATAAGGTGCCGAGCGAAGCTGTTCGCAGATATTACGGTGACCTTCTTGCCGGGAAACTCCCTTACGCCATTGCGTTCGATGGCGAGACGCCGCCTGCGCCTGCATGGATTTATCCGCGCACGATCGATTTTCTGCGCGGACGCATCACTATTTTGCAGCGGAAAAATTGAGAACCCAGTTTGCCAATCGTTTCGTCATTCGTCATTCGGATTCCGTCATTATCTTGCGACGCTCGCCAATGACCACTACAAAAAGATCATGAAACTTGCTCGCTGGTCGGTGGGGATCTTTTTGGCCGCTCCGACCTTGCTTTTCGCGGCCGATGAACTGGCGGAGCGTTTGCAGCCGGCACTGGAGGCGATCACGCCGGACGGCCTGCTCGCGCACATCAAAGTTCTTGCATCGGATGAATTCGAAGGACGCACGCCGGGAACGAAAGGCGAAGAACTTTCGGTCAAATACATCACTGATCAGTTCAAACAGATCGGGTTGAGACCGGGAGATCCGGACGGGACTTACACGCAGGAGGTCCCTCTGGCTGGGATCAAAAGCGAACCGCGAATGTCGTTCGCCGTTGGCGACAAAACGATCGATCTCAAATATCCGGATAATTTCATTGCCTCCTCGGCGCGGCTCCAACCCGAAATCAAAATCGACAAGTCAGACGTGGTCTTTGTCGGATACGGGGTCGTCGCGCCGGAATACGGCTGGGATGATTACAAAGACGTCGATGTGCGTGGCAAAACGGTGCTGATGTTGATCGGCGATCCGCCGGTGCCTGATCCAAAAGATCCTTCAAAGCTCGACGACAAAATGTTTAAGGGAAAAGCGATGACGTACTACGGTCGCTGGACTTACAAATACGAAATCGCAGCGCAAAAAGGCGCGGCCGCAGCGATCATCATCCACGAAACCGAGCCGGCGGCTTACCCGTGGCAGGTGGTGAGATCGAGCTGGGGCAAAGAAAACTTCGAGCTCGATAATCCGAACAAGAACATGGACGCGGTTTCGGCGCGCTCGTGGATCACACGCGACGTAGCGAAAAAATTATTCGCCGATTGCGATCAGGATTTCGACGCGCTGAAAAAATCGGCGGTCGCAAAAGAATTCCGGCCGGTGGCGTTGAATGCCAAAGTCGACATCGAGATCAAACAACAGATTCGCTCGTTCAAATCGCATAACGTCATCGGTAAACTCGAAGGGGACGATCCCAAATTAAAGGACGAATACGATCTTTACACCGCGCACTGGGACCATCTCGGGCGGCACCCCGAATTACAGGGCGACCAGATTTTCAACGGCGCGATCGACAACGCGTCGGGCGTGGCTTCCGTTATTCAGCTGGCGGCCGCGTTCACAAAACTAAATCCGCCGCCGAAACGCTCGGTGCTATTCATGGCGACGACAGCCGAAGAAGCGGGATTGCTCGGCGCGAAGTTTTATGCGGAGCATCCGCTTTATCCGCTGCAAAAAACGCTGGCCGACATCAACAGCGACGGCGTGAATCCGTGGGGCAAATCGCGCGACCTCGAAGATCTTACCAATAGCAATTCAACCTTGGACGACCTGTTAGGCCAGGCCGCGGCGCGACAGGGGCGCGTGATGAAACCGAACAGCGAACCGGAGAAAGGCGGCTTCTATCGGGTGGACAGTTTCGAATTTGCGAAGGCGGGCGTGCCCGTGTTGCATGCGGCCCGCGGGATCGAGATCATTGGCAAGCCGCCAGATTACGGAAAGCAGAAGCGCGACGAATTTGTCGCGAAACATTATCACCAGCCCTCCGATGAAGTTGATCCCACCTGGGACCTCTCAGGCGCGGTGCAGGATGTTCAACTTCTGTTCGAAGTCGGCTACCAGGTCGCCAATGGCGACAAATTTCCGGAATGGAAACCCGGCACCGAGTTTAAAGCAAAACGCGAGGCGATGCTGAAGAAGTGATTGGATTAGACGGAATTTTTCGCTGTAACTGTTAGGTCATGAAGCGCGCGCATGAAAAATTCTTGGGATGGCGAGTTCTCATAACGTTCACGTTTGCGGTCTCTGCACAGATGGCGATTACGCTTCTGACGATCCGGCTCGGCTGGTCCGCGATTTTCGTGATCACTCCCCTGTTTTTTGCTTACGTGTTTTTCTTCGGCCGCGCCTTTCTGCTCGCGCTCCGGCGCTTGTCTCTGTTGAGGCACACGACTTTGCGATTCGCCACCCCGATCTTCTGCACGATCTTTCTTCTATTCTGCTCGTTTTCCTTGGGTGCCTACATCGGAAACGCGTTGAATAGCACAATTTTTCACATGCCAGTTGAGGAGTTTGACCGATAGACATAAGAAATCGCTCCAGCCAACCCAGCCCTTGTTCGATTCCCATGGATTTCAAGCACGCCCTTGACATCAACGTGCTGTGTGGCTGGGGTTGACCTCGTTCTGTGGACAGGGACGGAGCATCGCGCGGCTATTTGGCGGAGTATCACTACGGCTCTGCGGACGCGCCCCATACGGACGTGTATCTGTGGCCGGATATCATCAGCCTATGCACGGACTTGCGCGCACGCCGCATCGTCGATATCGGGTGTGGTAATGGCGCGCTATGCTGCGAGCTTGCCCGGCGCGGATACGAAGTGGTCGGTTGCGAGCCGAGCGCGGACGGCGTTCGGTTCGCACAGAGTTCGGCGCCCGGGTTGGTATTTCATCAACTCGGAGTGGACGACGATCCAACTCCGGTTGGCAATGAGAGCTTCGATGTGGCTATTGCTACCGAGGTAATTGAGCATCTCGCTAGACCTCGTAGCCTGCCTCGTTTCACGAAGCAGCTGCTCCGGCCCGGCGGTCACGTTATCATTAGCACGCCGTATCACGGCTACGCAAAGAATCTTGTTCTTGCATTCGCCAACAAGTGGGACGCACATCTGAACCCTTTCTGGGACGGCGGCCACATCAAGTTCTGGTCGCGCAAGACTCTCTCGCAGCTGTTGAACGATGCCGGTTTCCGCGTCGTTCGCTTCATTGGAGCGGGCAGAATACCTTTTCTGTGGAAGAGCATGATCATAATTGCACAGAAGCCAGAGAAACCGAGTTGCAACACGGTGGATTAGATGGTTGAATCGCACATTGCGACTCTGGAAAAACTGAATGGGCTCTCTTAAGAAAAGACGAAAAGCAAAAATTGCCAAGCACAAGCGCCGCAAACGCATGAGGGCGCATCGGCACAAGAAGCGGCTGCGGTACAAGGTGTAAATCGTCAGCGCCGACGCTCGGAAAACGTCCAACACTCAACGCCGAACGTCCAACGTCCAATACTGAACAGCGATGCGCACGCATGATTGCGCCACGTTCCTTGCAGTGGTGGGCGTGTCGCCTGCATTCCAGAGCGCAGCCTGCACGGCTGCCACTACAGGTTTGAGGCTGACCTGCCACTCGTAGCCAAAGCGAAGGCTGGTTTGCCGAACACGGTGCGGAAAGATAAGATTAAGCATGAGGGAACGGAAGAAGCGGGGCGTTTGGGCGCACCAGTGTTTCTTCTTTTCACTGGCCTTTCTTGTCGCCGCAAGCATTGCAGTCGCGCGGCCGGCGAAAACGTCATCGACCAAAAGCGCGACCTCCTCGACGGCGGTTAAACGGCCTGGTCGCCAGGACGATTCGCTCGATCCCATACCGGCTCCCGATCTTGCCTTGCGCGTGGGCGGCGCACACAAAGCGGATGCGCTCGCGCATTTTGTTGAAGGAATGGCGTTTGAAGAAAATGGCGAAATGGATCGGGCGCTGGAGGCGTATCGCAAAGTGCTCAACGTTGATCCCGGCCAGTCACAACTGGCCGCGCGCGTGGCGGGTTTGCTGATACAACAGGATGATTTTCCGCAGGCAATTGACGTGCTCAAGGACGCGATCAAGGCGAACCCGAATAATGCTGAGCCTTATCAGCAACTCGCTTTCATCTATGTGAGGTATCTGAAGAAAACGGATCAGGCCATCGATTATGCGAATCGAGCAATCGCCCTGAATCCGGCAGACGCGGAAGGTTACCAGCGCCTGGTCGAAATCGAAGTTGCAGCCGGCCAAGAGAAGAAGGCGCTCGAAGTTCTGGACCGTGCCGCAAAAGTTCGCAGCAACGATCCCGCTTTTTGGATGCGGCTCGGAAAGCTTTACATGGCCATTCTCTTCAAGTCCGACTCGCAGCCGAAACCGGAGGAATTGAAAAGGACCAACGAGATTTTCAAAAAAGCAGCCAACCACGCCGGCGACGATCCGGCGATCCTAAAGGACGTAGCCGATTATTACGCGGCATCCCAGCAGCTGAAGGAAGCGATCCCGCTTTATCTGCGTGTTCTCGAACTGCAACCGGACGACGCGAACGCGCGAGAGAAACTGGCGACTGGTTTTATTCTGACGAATCAACGCGGCAAAGCAGTGGAGATGCTCGAGCAAATCATCAAGGAGCACCCTGAAAAATATCAACCCTACGATTTACTGGCACAGGTACTGGATGATGAAGCGCGATCACTGCTGCGCACAAACCGCCTTGAGGAAGCCAAAGCGAAGTTTGCAAAGGTGGCCGCGAATTATGAGCAAAGTCTGTTGATCAATCCAAATCATCCCAGCACCTATTTGCATCTGGCGGAGCTGCTTCTCGGACCTTTGAGAGACGCAGATCGCGCGGTGAAGCTGTTGACGGAAGCTCGGCACCGGTTCCCCGGCGCGCCGGAGATTGTTTACTATCTGGCGATCGCGCAGCGCGAGGCGAAGCAGAGCCAGCAAGCCGTGGCGACTTTCGAAGAGGCGCTGCACGAAGCACAACTCGACCAGGATGACGATGTGATAAATGCCAAATTTTACTTCAACTATGGAGCGGCGGCAGAGCAAGCTGGCCTGTACGACAAGGCGGCTGATTTGCTCCGAAAGTCGATTGCGCTCGATCCAGCCAATGCGGCGGAGGCCTGTAACTATCTTGGTTACATGTGGGCGGATCACAATATGAACTTGGATGAAGCTGAAGCCATGATTAAACGCGCCCTCGAAAGCGAACCAAACAACGCCTCATATCTGGACAGCCTCGGTTGGGTGGAATTTCGAAAGGGCAAATTCGATCAAGCCTTGAGCGACCTGCTTCGCGCCGCTAAGGCGGTGGAGCGCGACGACCCGGTCGTGTTTGAACACATTGGCGATACTTACCTCAAATTGAATCGCACAGCCGAAGCATTAGAAGCTTGGCGAAAGGCACTGGCGCTCGATCCAAAAAACAAAAAGGTCGCGGACAAGATCGAGGGAACCAAGAAGACAATTAGCAAAGATTTGCCCGAAAAAACGAATCCGACGTAGTGACCGTTCGAGATCAGGCGTTGAAAACGTAACATGAAGGAATATCCCACGCCCTGGCAGCGAAAGATGATGTGGGCGGCGCTGACTGCCTGCTTTGTGCTTCTTCTCGTCGTTGTCCTCGGCGCAGTGGTTTGGGCCGGAGCAAATATCGTCAGTTTCCTCCAGCCAATCCTGATCCCGGTGGCCATCGCCGTGATTCTCACTTATCTCCTCGACCCGCTGGTGACGAAAATGTCTCGCGAAACGCTCAGTCGCACCAAAGCCGTGGCTCTTCTTTTCGCGATTGCCTTTTTCGCATTGGGCGGATTCGCCGCGTGGCTTGTCCCCACCATCTCGATCCAGAGCGCGAATTTTGCCAGACAAGTTCCTGCCTACACCGAACGAGCGCGGGACTACATCGTCGATCTTATTTATCGCTTCGACGAAACATTCGGCTTATTCGGAGCACACGGTAAATCAGCATCGACAAGCTTTACGAACTGGCTCATCGGCCCGGCCTCATCTCCTTCGCCTCGCGCTCAGGCGACGGTCACTCCAACCGAGTCGCCGCAAGGCACTCCGCCCGCGACTGAAACAATTGGCCCGAGCGCGCCGAAGCTGACCACTGCTGAACGCCAGCGCATTCAAGCTTACGTGGAAAAACAAATGCCGAAGCTGGAGCAAGCGCTTCCGACATTGATGGGAAAGCTCTGGGAGATTTTGAAGAAAAGCATCGGCGGATTTCTTGGCATCACAGGTTTTCTGCTCAGTCTCATCCTCGTCCCGATCTACTTGTTTTTCTTACTCAACGAGAAGCCGCGCATCCAGCAGCGGTGGAGAGATTACCTGCCGCTGCGCGCATCGCCATTTAGAGATGAAGTCGCAGAAGCGTTGTCAGAAATCAATCGTTACGTCACCGCATATTTTCGAGGCCAACTGCTGGTCTGCGTAGTGGATGGCATTCTCATCGGCGTTGCCCTCACAATTTTCGGTCTGAACTTTGCGCCAGTGATCGGCGCCATGGTGGTCGTCCTGACGATGATCCCCTATATTGGAATAATCATTTGCTGGGTGCCAGCAGTTCTCAT
>WNGA01017069.1_pt1 | contig 12079 bp, 13 predicted proteins | sample 5400061 | NCBI WGS metagenome assembly WNGA01 (sample SAMN13153366, study PRJNA577476) | soil metagenome | isolation source: 100 cm soil or saprolite under grassland replicate 2 | place: USA:California | collected 2016-06-15
TGTGTGCCGCTTCGGCGCCGCTGAGCGCGGCGCAGTTTCGTTAGCACCGGGCACTGCATCCGCGGGGCACGCAAAAGGAGTTGGGGCCGGAATCGAGACCGGCGACTCGGTGCTCGGCCGTGGGAGCGACGAGTTCTGCGAACTCGCCGCCACCGTGGCACGTGATCGCCGCCGTCTCGTAGCGTTTGTCGCGCATGCGCTCAGGGCTCTTCATGCCCCTATTCGATGAGCTGGCCGACCCGGCGGTCGTCGCGCGCCTGTCCGCCGAGGCGGAGGAGGCGGGCTGGCACGGAGTGTTCGTCTGGGACAACCTGCGCTTTCAGGAGCCTGTGGTCGACGTGGCCGACCCGTGGATCACCCTGGCAGCGATGGCCACGGCCACCAAGCGGATCCGGCTCGGCCCGATGGTCACCCCACTCGCACGACGTAGGCCCGTCAAGGTGGCCCGGGAAACGGCGACGCTCGACCGGCTCAGCGGCGGCCGACTCACGCTCGGCGTCGGCCTGGGGAGCGACCGGTTCGCGAGCGAGTACTCGATCACCGGCGAGGAGCTCGACGAGCGCCGACGCGCAAGCATGCTCGACGAGTCGCTCGAGATCCTGGCGGCCGCCTGGTCGGGCGAACCGGTACACCACCGCGGCGAGCACTACACGGTCGACGGCATGCGTTTCCTGCCCCGGCCGGTCCAGCGGCCGGGCGTACCGGTGTGGGTCGCGGGCTACTACGGCAAGCGCAGGCCGGTGCGCCGGGCGGCGCGGCACCAGGGTTTCTTCCCCCTCGCCCTGGACCACCCCGAACAGCTCGCCGAGATCGTCGCTGACCTCGCGGCGCTGCGCAGGGAGGCCGGCAGGGATCCCACGGAGCCCTACGACGTCGTCGTCGCCCTCCCGCCCGGCGACGATCCGGCGCCGTACGCCGCGGCAGGCGCCACGTGGTGGCTCGTCGAGTTCCCGTGGGATGCGGTATCGGTCGACCAGGTGCGCGCTGTGATCCGCGCCGGCCCGGCGGCCCCGGCGCAGCCTGGTCCTAGGGATTCCTTCCCGTAGGGATTCGTTATTTGGGACAAGCCGACTCAGGAACGGGCGTATCTCGAGTATGTGAAGCCGCCTCGGAACGCCTTCGCTTCGAGCAGCCTCAGCGCGGGGCATTCGAAACCGTCAAGTAGATCTGAGTTGTCTACGTCGGCTTGGCTCTGAGGGTCGAACCAGTCCCCCATCATCTCGATCGAGCCGTCGACGGTGATGTTCTGGGTGATCGCGAGGGTACGCAAGCTCGCCTCCTCAATTCTCAGCCTCCACGCGTTGTGCGTATCTAGAGCAGAGACCACGGGGACGCTTCGAGCTCATCGCTTAGCCATCAGGCGGACCGCGCCGCCTGGGCCTCCGCCGTCCGCTCAGGTCGGCAACCCGCACGATAAGCCGCTCGCGACCGGCGCGTTCCTTCAGCTCTGCCAGAGCAGTGGCCAACACCGCGGCCGCATCACCCCCGGTCGTCACCGCAGGCGGATCCGTGGGTCGAGGTACGCGTAGACGATGTCCACCACCGCGTTCAGGAGCACGATGAAGAAGGCGGCGAACATCGTGGTGGCCAGCACCGGCGGCACGTCGAGCTGACCGACCGCCTCCGCGGCGTACTGCCCGACCCCCTGGAGGTCGAAGACCGTCTCGGTGAGGATGGCCCCTCCCCCGACCACCGCGCCGAAGTCGAGCCCCCACAGCGTCACGATCGGGATCAGCGAGTTGCGCAGCACGTGGCGGATCATGATCTGCCGCTCCGTGAGGCCCTTCGCGCGCGCCGTTCGCACGTAGTCCTCGTTGATCGTGTCGAGCACGTTCGATCTGAGCACGCGCGAGTAGAAGCCGATGAACAGGATCGCCAGCGCCGTCCAGGGCAAGATCAGGTGGTAGGCCCAGTCGATCGGGTCCTTCGTGAACTCGACGTAGCCGCCGTTCGGGAAGATGCCCGCCTTGTAGCCGAGGTAGTAGTTCATCAGCGCGCCGATCCAGAACACCGGCATCGAGATCCCGATCAGCGCGATGATCGTCAGGAAGCGGTCCGCGAACTTGCCGGCCTTGACGGCGCTGTAGAGCCCGAAGCAGATCGCCACGAACATCCACAGGAGCGCCGCGCCGACGTGAAGTACTGCACGAAGATGTTGTCATCGAAGCCCCACTCCCTGCGGATCGCCTCGATCTGCGTCTCCGTCGGCTGCCTGCCCGCCATCCGCACGGCCGGGTCGCCGTTCGGGATGACGTTGAAGATCAGGAACGTCAGGATCGAGACGGCGAACATCACGAAGCCCATCTGCAGCACCCTCCGGACGATGAACCGCCCCATCCGCTAGCGCTCCAGGCGGACCTTCGCCCGCGGATCGAGTGCGTCGCGCACGCCGTCGCCGAAGACGTTCAGCGAGAGCACCGTCAGGACGAGCATGATGCCGGGCACGATCGCGAGGTGCGGCGCGGTGGCGATCCGGTCCACGCCCTCGTCGATCATGGTGCCCCAGGACGGGTTCGGCGGCTGCACCCCGGCGCCGAGGAACGACAGGGCGGACTCGAGCAGGATCGCGTTTGCGATCAGGAGCGTGAAGAACACGATCACGGTCGACGCGAGGTTCGGCATGACCTCGGTGAACATGATCCGGATCGGCCCCGCGCCCTGGGCGCGCGCCGCCTCCACGAACTCCTTCTCACGGAGCGACAGCACCTGACCGCGCACGGGTCTCGCCATGTATGGCACGTAGACGAGCCCGATGATGAAGATCGGGATCGCGAGCGAGTCGCCGGCGAGCTTGATCGGGCCGATCGTGAGGCCGCCGAGCGCCAGCGCGACGCCGAGCGCGACGCCGAGGATGATCACGGGGAACGACCACATGACGTCCAGGAGCGCTCTGATGACCGTGTCGGCCACTCCCCGGAAGTAGCCTGCGACCAGCCCCAGGATGATCGACAGGATCGTGGTGATAACCGCCGCCACGATCCCGATCTCGAGCGAGTTGCGGCCGCCGTATAGCAGCCGCACCATGATGTCGCGGCCATTGCGGTCCGCGCCCAGGAAGAACTTGCCGTCGGCCTTCCACCACTGGGGGCCGATCGGCACGCCGTCGAGGCCGACTACGTTCTTCTCCTTGCCGTCGACCGTGATGACGTCCGAAAGATGGTTGGCGTTCGCCGTGGTCTTGGCGACCTTGTCGGCCCAGACCGGCGCAAGCACGCACGACAGGACCAGCAGGACGAAGAGGAAGCCGAACAGCAGCGCGACCTTGTTGCGACGCAGCCTGCGGAGTCCGAGCTTCCACGGGCCCAGGCCATGGACGTGCTCCTTCTCGGCCTCAGCCTCCCAGGCGGCTGGCCCCTGAAGGGTCGTCTCAGTTGCCGGCTCAGTGGCCACTCGAGTTCCTCAACTCCCTCGCGGCACACACTACCCGACGGGGAGGGCGCCGGAACGCCCTCCCCGAAGCCGGATAGCGAATCAATCGACTACTTGAGGCACCAGCTCGTGTAGTCGTTGTTCCAGACCGGAGAGAAGTTCGAACAGTTGTCGAAGTCCATCCGCTCGGAGAAGAACGTCGCGAGCTTGCGGTGGCCGTACGGGGCAATCCACGCCCGCTCGACGAGCTTGTCGTTCAGGTCCTTCCACTTGGCGGCGACCTCGTCGGTGATCTCCGGCTCCTTGTTCAGTTCCGCGATCGCCTTGGTGATCTCCGGGTCATCCACGTTCCCGAAGTTCTGGTTGTTCGTCGGCTGAATCGACGCCCCGTCCACGAGGAACATGAAGTTCTTCGGGTGCGGGAAGTCCTGGAACCAGTTGGCGAAGCCGGTCTGGGCCTTCGTCTTCTGGTTGCCGATGGTCTGGAAGTAGACGCCGCCGTCGAGGATCTTCGGCTTCGCGTTGAAGCCCATCTTTGTGAGCATGTCCGCGTAGGCCTCGCCGACCTTGTCGCTCGGGTCGTCGTTGTTGCTCCAGACCGTCACATCCATGCCGTCCACGCCGGCGTCCTTGATCATCTGCCGCGCCTTCTCGAGGTCGGGCGGCTTGTTCGGGTCGCCGAACGGGCAGTCCTTGACGTCGATGTCCTCGTCGTACCCCGGCATGCCGGGCGGCAGGAACGAGCAGCCAGGCGTGACCTCGCCCGCGAAGATGCGCGCGAGACCGGGCTTGTCGATGCCCCAGTTCACGGCCTCACGGACCTTCGGATCGTCGAACGGCGGAACCCGGGTGTTCATGAAGAAGTAGTACGTCGAGGCCGTCGTGACTTCCCTATAACGGTCCGAGTACTTCGCCTTCACCTCCGGCTTGATGTCGGCCGGCGGCGGGTCCTGCATGTAGTCGAGCTTGCCCGAGATCACGTCCTGCGCCTGTTTCGCGGCGTTCTTGACGATCAGCGTCGTGATCTTGTCGATCTTGGCCGGCGGGTCGTCCGGGATGTCTGAAGGCCAGAGCTTGTTCTTCTCCATCACGAACTGCCGGTTCGGGACCGACTGGGTGATCTTGTACTGGCCAACGCCCGGAGGCGGGTCCTTGGTCAGGTTCTTGAACGGGGTGTCACCCGGAACGAGCGTGGCGAACGGCATGGCCAGCACGTTCGTGAAGGTGCCGTCGGGCCCATTCAGGGTGATCGTGACCTTGCCGGTCTTGTTGTCGGTCTCGATGCCCGGGATGTCGGCCTCGGCCTTGGCGTTCTTGACGTAGTCCTCGGCGCCCTTGATGCCGAGGAAGAAGGCCGATCCGCCCGACTCGAGGTTGAGCACGCGCTGAATCGTGTGCTCGAAGTCGGAGGCCTTGACCGGCGTGCCGTCCGAGTACTTCAGCCCCTTGCGGAGCGTCAGCTCGTAGACAGTGCCGTCCTTCGACACCTTCGGCAGATCCTCCGCGAGGACCGGGATCAGCTGCGACCCCTCCTGGCCGTTGGCGCGCTTGTAGCCGATCAGTCCCGAATAGACGGTCGAGAGCGGCTCCCAGCCGTTGACCGTGTAGCTCAGCGCCGGGTCCAGATAGTCGGGCTGCGAGGTCTGGGCGATCGTGACCGATCCGCCCTCCTTCGCTGCGCCGCCCCCGCCACCGCCTCCGTTGTCGTCATCGCCGCCGCAGGCGCCGATCACGAACATGGACAGGCAGGCGACGAGCAGCACCAGCGCACGTCTACCGAGCTTTGCCATGCAACCCCCTCCAGCTGTCGTTTCTCGGCGAGCACGCCTTTGCCCGCCGGGCGGCAAGATACCCCTTGATTCGCCTCTTTCATCGCCGTTCCGGGCACCAAAATGTGCCCTTAACGGATGCTCACGCGGCCCCTGGAGGAGTCCTGAGCAATTCCTCGCGCATGATCGAGAGCGACTTTCGGATCAGGCGCGAGACGTGCATCTGCGAGAGGCCCACGCGCTGCGCGATCTGGGTCTGAGGCAGGCCCTCCTCGAAGCGCATGCGTAGGATTTCGCGCTCGCGCGGAGGGAGGCGGTCGAGCGCCGGCTCGAGGGCGGCCCGGTGCTCCGAGCGCTCGAACTCCTCGTCCTCGCCGCCGATCGTCTCGAGCGGGTCGAGCTCCTCGTCGCCCCCGGGTCCGGTGGACAGCGAGACGGTCGAGTACGCCGAGCCGACTTCCATCGCCTCGAGCACCTCCTCCGGCGTCGTCTTCAGCTCCTCGGCGATCTCGGCGATGCTCGGCGAGCGGCCGAGGCGGCCGGTGAGCCGCTCGATCGCGCCGGACATGGACGCGTTCAGCTCCTGGAGCGCGCGCGGCACGCGGATGGCCCAGCCCTTGTCTCGGAAGTGGCGCTTGATCTCGCCGACCACGTTGGGCGTCGCGTAGGTCGCGAGCGAGACCTCGCGCTCGAGCTCGAAGCGGTCGATGGCCTTGATCAGGCCGATCGCGCCGACCTGCTCGATGTCCTCGAGCGCCTCGCCGCGACCGGAATAGCGGCGGGCCAGTGAGCGCACGAGCGGGAGGTGGCGCTCGATCAGCTCCTCGCGCGCGCTGGTGTCGCCGCCCTCGTGGTAGCGCCGGAGCAGTGCTCGGTCCTCCTCGCGCGCCTTCTCAGACGCCGCCGGCGAGCGGCGCTGTGGCGCGGTCACGACAGGCCCTTGAGCTTTTCCAGCCGCACGACGATGGCGCCGCCGCCGGCGTCCTCGACGCCGAACGAGTCGACCACCGTCTGCAGGATCCTGCCAAGCGTGAGCTGGCCGGGCCGCGCGTCGCCGTCGCGAAGCGCCTCGGCGACAGCGGACTCGGACAGCGGCCCTACGCGCGTGCGGATGCTCGCCTCGCCCACCTCGAACGAGAGGCGCACGCTGCCGATCTGGCCGGCCTCGGCGAGCAGGCGCTCGACCGCCAGCTGGAGGTCGTCGATCTCCTCGAACGCGAAGTCCACGCGCTCGGCGATGCCGCCGATGATCAGGCGCACCACGGCCTGGAAGTCACCCGACAGCGGCGCCTCGAGCTCGATGCGTTCGTGCTGGTTCGTCAACGCGGCTCTCCGATGGTGCCCTCGCCCACGACACGATCCTGACGCATGAGGCAGGCGAGCTGCCCGGGTGCGACTCCGTTCGCGGTCTGGTCGAGCTCGAGCTCGAGGGCTCCGTCTTCCTGGACGTGCACCCGGCACGCTATCGGCTCGGCGTGGTAGCGAAGCCGCACCGTCTCGACCTCGCCCGGGTCGCGGTGGAGCGTGGCGTCCTCGAGCCCCACGCGCCGGGTCGCGAGCGCCTCCCTCGGGCCGACGATCACGCGGTTGCTCGTCGCGTCGCGCTCGAGCACGTAGAGCGGCTCGGGCGTCGCGAGGCCGAGGCCGCGGCGCTGGCCGACGGTGTAGTTGTGCTGGCCCTCGTGGTGGCCGAGCACGGTGCCCTGGCGGTCGACGATCTCGCCCGGCCTTCGCAGGCGCGAGCCGCCATGGCGCTCGAGGAAGGCGCGGCCGCCGAGGCCGGCGACGAAGCAGAGGTCCTGGCTCTCGCGCTTGTCGGCCACGGGCAGGCCCGCCTCGCGCGCGAGCGCGCGCACCGCGTCCTTCGTCAGGCCTCCGAGCGGGAAGCTGAGCCTGTCCAGGAGAGCCGGGTCGAGCTTGGCGAGCATGTAGCTCTGGTCCTTGCGCGGGTCGGCGGCGGCGCGGATCAGCGGACCGCGGTCGTCGCGGGCAATGCGGGCGTAATGGCCGGTGGCGAGCCGGGCGGCGCCGAGCGCGCCGGCGAGCTCGAGCATCGCGTCGAAGCGGACCTCGCCGTTGCAGCGCACGCACGGGTTCGGCGTGCGGCCGGCGGCATAGCCGTCGAGGAAGCGGTCGACGACCTCGGCCCGGAAGCGCTTCCTGAGGTCGAGGGTCACATGCGGGATGCCCATGCGATGTGCCAGCTCGCGCGCGCCGCGCACCGCCTGGGGCGAGCAGCAGCTCAGCTCGCCGTCGGTGCCGGGGTCCGACCAGAGCTCGAGCGTGACCGCCACGACCTCGTCGCCCGCGTCCAGCGCGAGCTGGGCGGCGGCTGCGGAGTCGACGCCGCCGCTCATGGCGACGAGTGTGCGCCGCGGACTCGTCTCGGCACCTACCGCCCCATCCTTGGCTGCCTTACCCAGGGCACGATGCAGGGCGTCGGCCGCCAGCTCCGCCGCGTGGCGCTTCGGCGGCGTCAGGCCGCCGAGCGCGTCCGCGATCTCCTGCGCGCCGACCCTCGCGGCCTCCAGGAAGCCGCCAGGCTCGATCAGCTCGACCACGGCGCTGCCCGCGGCGGTCAGCGCGCCGCAGCCCTCGGCGTCGAAGCCCGCCTCGGTGACGCGATCGCCCTCGATTCGGACCGCGATGCGCACGAGGTCGCCGCAGGGTGCGCCTCCGGCCGCGCCGGAGTGCGGGTGATCCCTGAGGGCGCCCCGTCCGGTGGGCGCGTTGAGGTGTTCCGAGAACGACCGCACAGGTCGCAACGGTAACGGCCGAAGCCGGCCCCAGCCTGCCGTTCGTCGGTCCCGGTGGTTGGGCCTGCTAGCTAGCAGGTGGGTGTCCTCCGCGGCGGACCACGGCCCTACCGCGAGGCGAACTCCCATACCGGTTTTATTCGGCTCAACATGTGCGACCGACTCGCGAACAGGCTCGGGCCGATATCGAGGCTAGCGCGGCTCGGGCGTCTCGGCCACCGCCGGCGCCGTCACCCTGACGCCGAGCTCCCTCAGCTGGCGCTCGTCCACCGCGGCGGGCGCGCCCGTCAGCGGGTCCGCTCCGCTGGCCGCCTTCGGGAAGGCGATCACGTCGCGGATCGACGACGCGCCCGCGAGCAGCGCGACAATGCGGTCGATTCCGAACGCGATCCCGCCGTGCGGCGGCGCGCCGTAGGTAAGCGCCTCGAGGAGGAACCCGAAGCGGCTCCTCGCCTCCTCGGGACCGATCCCGATCGCGTCGAAGACCTTCTGCTGCACGGCCGGGTCGCTGTTGCGGATCGAGCCGCCGCCGAGCTCCCAACCGTCGAAGACGACGTCGTACGCCCGGCTTCGCCACTCGCCCGGATCGGCGTCGAGGTCGCCGGCGGGGCTCGTGAACGGGTGGTGCATCGGGTCCCAGCGGCGCTCGTCCTCGTTCCACTCGAAGGCCGGGAAGTCGACCACCCAGAAGATGTCGTGCCCCTCCGGCTCGCCCTCGGCGACCTCGGGCCGCAGCGCGCCGAGCACGCGCGCCGCGACCTGGGCGCCGTCGGCGACGATCAGGACGGCGTCGCCCTCGCCCGCGTCCAGCGCCTCGTTCGTGCGCGCGATTTCCTCCTCGGAGAGGAACTTCGCGATCGGCGACCGCCACCCGCCGTCCTCGACGACCGCCCATGCAAGGCCCTTGGCGCCGAGCGACTGCGCCTTCTCGGTGAGCTGGTCGAAGCGGCTCCGCGGCCAGTCGCCGCCGGCCCTGATCGCGCGGACGACGCCGCCGGACGCGAGCGCGCCGGCGAAGACCTTGAAGTCCGACGAGCGGAAGACCTCCGAGACGTCCACGATCTCCACGCCGAGCCGCCGGTCGGGCCGGTCGGAGCCGTACCTCAGCATCGACTCGTCGTACGTGATCCGCTCGAGCGGCAGCGACACCTCGATCCCCGCGAGCGCCAGCACCCGCTGGAGCAGGCGGTCGATGACCTCGAAGACGTCCTCCTCCTCCACGAACGCCAGCTCCATGTCGAGCTGGGTGAACTCGGGCTGGCGGTCGGCGCGGAAGTCCTCGTCGCGGAAGCAGCGGGCGATCTGGAAGTAGCGCTCGTAGCCGCTGATCATCAGGAGCTGCTTGAAGAGCTGCGGCGATTGCGGCAGCGCGTACCACGAGCCCTGCATCAGCCGGCTCGGCACGAGGAAGTCGCGCGCGCCCTCCGGCGTAGAGCGGGTCATGATCGGAGTCTCGACCTCCACGTAGCCCTCGCCGGAGAGGAAGTCGCGGATCTCCTTCACCACGGCGTGGCGGAGCATCACGTTGTCGCGCATCCGCTGCTTGCGGAGGTCGAGGTAGCGGTAGCGGAGCCGGAGCTCCTCGCCCACCGGATCGTCCTCGTCGATCTGGAACGGCGGCGTCTCCGAGTCGGCGAGCTGCTCGAGCTCCGCCGCCACGAGCTCGACCTCCCCGGTCGGAAGGTCGGGGTTCACGGCGCCCTCCTCGCGGCGGACGAGCTCGCCGCTCACCGTGATCACGTCCTCGGCCCGCAGCCGGCCCGCGGCCGCGTGCGCCCCGGGCGCCTCCTCGGGCCGGAAGACCAGCTGCAGCAGGCCGGTGCGGTCGCGCACGTCGATGAAGATGAGCCCGCCGTGGTCGCGGCGCCGGTGCACCCAGCCGGCGACGCGCAGCTCCTGGCCGACGTCGTCCGCACGGAGCTGCCCGGCCCAGTGCGTCCTGTAGCGGTTGGCGTGCGGAGCCTTCACGCGAGCAGCTCCTCGACCATGCCCAGAGCGTCTTCAACGCTGGCCGCCACGCGCTGCTCGCCGGTCTCCATGTCCTTCACTTCGATCCCGTCTCCGATGATCAGGACGACACGCGCGCCTATCCGGTTTGCGTGCCTGAGCTGGCCCTTCATCCCTCGGCCGGCCTGCTCCAGCTCTGCGCGAAGCGCGGCCTGGCGGAGGCGCTGCACCATGAAGAAGCCGTTCCTGCTCGCCCCGCCGTCCGCCAGCGCAACGAACACGTCGACCGGCCCCTCGTCCCCGGGACGATCCGAGGCAAGCAGCATGCGCTCCACGCCCGCGGCCCAGCCCACTCCGGGCGTGGGCTGGCCACCGAGCTCCTCTACCAGGCCGTCGTAGCGCCCGCCACCACCGAGCGCGGCCTGCGCCCCTAACCGCTCCGATTCGAACTCGAAAACCGTGCGCGTGTAGTAGTCCAGCCCGCGGACCAGTGTGGAGTCCTCTTCGAAGTCCACGCCGACCCCGCCAAGAAAAGCCTTGACGGTCTCGAAGTGCTCGCGGTCATCGGGTGTAAGCCGGTCTACAAGCCGCGGCGCCTCCGCCATCACCGCCTGGGTCCCGGCGTGGTCGGCGTCGAAGGCGCGCAGCGGGTTCTGGTCGAGTCGTGCCCGCACGTCCTCGGACAGCTCGCTCTCGCGCGCGCGTAGAAACCGGGTCAGCTCCTCGAGGTAGTCGGCGCGCGTCTCCGGCGTGCCGAGGCTCGAGAGCCTGAGCCGAGCGGGGCCGGTGCCGGCGCGCTCGAAGATCTCGGCGAGCAGGAGGATCAGCTCGGCGTCAAGCGTGGGATCGTCGGAACCGACCGCCTCCGCTCCTATCTGCGTGAACTGCCAGAAGCGGCCCGCCTGCGGCGCCTCGTGCCGGAAGAAGAGGCCGGCGTACCAGTTGTCCTCGAAGGTGAACATCTCCTTCTGCACGATGTCGGTCGACTCCCCCACCCCGCGCGCGAACAGCTCCGTGTCCTCGAACACGGGCGTCTCCATCGGCTCGTAGCCCGCGCGGCCGAGCACCTCTCCCGCGATTGCCACGACGTCGAGCCGGCGGCGCGCGTCCGGGGGCAGCACGTCCAGCGTGCCGCGGGGCGCCTGGAGCTTCCTCACCTCGCCAGCTCGGCCAGGAACGGGTTCGTGGCGCGTTCCGCGCCCAGCGTCGTGGTCCCCATGTGGCCCGGATAGACAGCCGTCTCCTCGGGAAGCGTGTCCACGAGCATCCGGATCGACTCGAGCAGCGTCCCGTAGTCGCCGCCCGGCAGGTCGGTGCGCCCGATCGACTGCTGGAAGAGCACGTCGCCCGAGAAGATCGCCTGCTCGTCCGGGATCGAGAACGTCACGTGCCCCGGGCTGTGGCCGGGCGTCGAGAGGACGTCGATCTCGAATCCGGCGAGCTCGAGCTTCTCGCCGCCCTCGAGCGTGTGCTCGGCCTCGTAGGACTCGAACGGGCCGAAGCCCGGCCAGGGCACGAAGCTCATGATGTCCGCGAGCACGAACGCCTCGACCTTCGGAACCCACACCTCGGCGCCGGTGGCTCTCCCGACCGGCGCAACGGCGCCCACGTGGTCGAAGTGCGTGTGCGTGAGCAGGATGCCGTCGAGCGTCACGCCGAGCGAATCGATCGCCGCGAGGAGCTTGTCGGCCTCGTCGCCCGGGTCGACGATCAGCCCGTGGTCGGAGCCGTCGCGGCGGAAGAGGTACGTGTTCTCCGCGATCTGCCCGACCGTGAATATGCGCACCTCCATCAGCGCCCTCCCGCCTTCCGGCGCCGGCGGAAGTTGTAGATCGCCTTGTCGGTCGCGTAGCCGAGCGGGATGTAGAGCAGGAACATGAAGGCGGCGAGGGCCGCGCCCTGGTCGACGCTCCTGCCGAAGGCGAGGATCACGAGCACCCCGAAGACGACCGCGGCGATCGCCGCGCGGTTGACCGCGCCCCTCCAGGTGGGCGGCGTGTTGAGCCGCTCCTCGCGGCGCTGGCGCGAGATCTTCTTGGCGTCCTCGCGAGTCTGAGGGCGCCCGGTGCGCCCGGCACGCTCGATCGTCCCGGCCGGGGTGCCGCGGTGCTTTCGGGTGCGCTTGCGCTTGGTCTGCGCCATGACGGCGACGTTACCGGACGGCGGCGGCTTCTAGCGGCGGAATTCGAAGACGCGGATGGGCATCGACCGGCGCAGGTCGGCGAGCTCCTGTTCCCA
>WNGA01010746.1_pt1 | contig 12077 bp, 11 predicted proteins | sample 5400061 | NCBI WGS metagenome assembly WNGA01 (sample SAMN13153366, study PRJNA577476) | soil metagenome | isolation source: 100 cm soil or saprolite under grassland replicate 2 | place: USA:California | collected 2016-06-15
ACTTCTCCATGAAGCGCTCGCCGCCGGCGTTGTAGAGGTGCGCGCCCTCGCCGCGAGCGCCCTCGGTGATGAGGAGGCCGAGCCCGGCGAGCGTCGTCGGGTGGTACTGGATCATCTCCATGTCCATCAGCGGGGCGCCGATGCGGTACGCCATGGCGATCCCGTCCCCGGTGCAGATCAGCGCATTGGTGGTGGGGTCGTAGATCTGCCCGTTGCCGCCGGTCGCCAGGATCACGGCCTTCGCGGCGAACAGCTCCATCGCGCCGTCGCGGATGTTGCGCGTGACCACGCCGGCGATGCGGCCCTCGTCGTCCTGCACGAGCGCGGTCGAGAACCACTCCTCGTAGCGCGCGACCTCCTCGTACTTCATGAGCTGCTCATAGAGCACGTGGAGGATCGCCTGGCCGGTGATGTCGGCCACGTAGTAGGTGCGCGCCGCCGACGCCCCGCCGAAGGCGCGCTTGCCGAGCCGGCCTCTTTCGTCCCTGTGGAAGGTCACGCCGAGGTGCTCGAGCTCCAGCAGCTCGTGTGGCGCCTCGCGGCACATGATCTCGATCGCGTCCTGGTCGCCGAGGTAGTCCGACCCCTTGACGGTGTCGAACGCGTGCGACTCCCACGAGTCCTGCGGGTCGAGCGCCGCGTTGATCCCGCCCTGAGCCGCGTTGGAATGCGACCGCACGGGATGAACCTTCGAGACGATCCCGACTGACGCCCCCTTCTCAGCCGCGGCGAGTGCGGCGCGCTGGCCCGCAAGGCCAGCCCCGATGACCAGGACGTCGTGCTGCGGCATGCGGCGCGCAGTCTATTCAGGCCCGCCACGAGGCCACCCCGCCGGGGGCGAACGGGGGTCCGTCGGGACTTACCGGTGATATGCACGGCCAACTCCCGACGGACCCCCCGGATCGGCGGATCGGTGAACTTGCGCGCCGGCAGCATGGGGTGGTGGAACGAGGGCAGCTCATCGCGTTGGGCGTGAGTCGAGACGCGATCGAATGGCGGGTGAGGAGAGGCAGACTTCATTCCGTGCACCGGGGCGTGTACGCCGTCGGCCATCTCGGGCTCACGCGTAACGGTCGCTTCACGGCGGCTGTGCTCGCGTGCGGGGAGGGTGCCGCGCTTAGTCACTTCAGTGCCGCCGTTCTATGGGGAATTCTCGAGGCCGAAGGTCAGGCGATTCATGTGACTGCGGAGAAGCAGCGGAAGTGCCGCGGTGTGGTGGTGCATGAGGCTTCGCTCGAAGGCGAGCGCGTCCGCCGGCTCGGCATCGTCGTGACCACTCCGGCGAGGACGCTGCTCGATCTCGCGGATCTGGTCCCGCGAAGGACCCTCGAGCGGGCTATCGACGAGGCCGAATATCTGCGCCTCGATTACCGCGGCGTGGCCCCGAAGCATGGCCGCAGCGGCAACGGGCTCCTGACCTCAGTGCTCGCACTTCACAAGCCCGGGAGCACGAGAACGCGCTCGCCGCTCGAGGAGGATTTCCTCGCCTTCTGCGACACGCGCGGTTTTCCCCGCCCCGAGGTGAACATCCACGTGGAGGGGTATCTGTGCGATTTCGTCTGGCACGAACAGGCTCTGATCGTCGAGACCGACGGCAAGAGGGCGCACGGCACGCGGAGAGCGCGCGAGCGCGATCCGGTACGCGACGCGGAGCTCCAGCTCGCGGGCTGGATGGTGATCCGCGTCACCTACCTGCGGTTGTTGAGCAAACCGGGCGCGGTCGAAGAGCAGGTGCGGAAAGCGCTCAGGCGGGCGCCTGCAGCGCCCGCCGCACAGCGTCGATAGTCACGATCCCGCGCAGGACGCCCTCGCCGTCCACCGCCATGATCGCCCCGAGGCGCGCCAGGCCCTCCTGGGTCAACAGGCTCTCGAGCGGCTCCTCGAGCCGGACGCGGAGGCCGCTCGAGCCGTCGTCCCGTGCCATGACCGTCCCGACCGTGCGGGTGTCGCGCTCCGCGACCGGCACGCTCTCGACTGCCTCTCTCGACACCACCCCCACGAGCCTGCCGCTCGAGTCCACCACCGGGAACCAGGGCCAGCCGTAGCGCAGGAAGAAGGAGTGCTCGGCCACCGACACCGGCGTGCCCTCGGCGATCGAGACCGGCTCGGCGTCCATCACGTCGGCCACGCGGATGTGCTCGATCCGGCCGGAGAACGCCGCCTGCGCGGCGGCCGAGCGCGCCGCGCTCGCGAGGAAGAACCCGATGAACGCGAACCAGAGCCCGGACACCGCCCGGTTCTGCACGAGCCACAGGTAGGCGCCGAAGGCCACCATCGCGTAGCCGCCCATACGGCCGAGCCAGGCGGCGAAGCGGGTGGCCCTGTTCCGGTCGCCGGTCAGCTTCCAGGCGATCGCGCGCGCGATGCGGCCGCCGTCGAGCGGGAAGGCCGGAATCAGGTTGAAGCCCAGGAGCAGGACGTTTATCGAGGTCAGGTAGCCGAGCACCGCGGTGCTCGCGCCGCCGACGCTCTCGTCGAACTGCGAGCTCTGGAAGGCGTCGGAGGTGCCGGACACGACGGCACCGAGCACGAAGCAGAGCACGGCGATCGCGACCGTCACGAGCGGCCCGGCGACAGCCACCCGGAACTCCACGCCCGGCGAGTCCGCCTCCTTGGCGAGCTTCGCGACGCCCCCGAACATCCACAGGTCGATCCCGACGATCGGGATGCCGTTCCGGATCGCGACGAGCGCGTGACCGAGCTCGTGGAGCAGGATCGAGAGGAAGAACAGCAGGGCGCTCAGCACGGCGAGCGCGAAGGCGTTCGAGCCGGGCGCCACGTCGTCGTAGTAGCCCGAGAGGTTCCAGATGATCAGGAAGAGGACGACGAACCAGCTGAAGTCGATGCCGATCCGGATTCCGAAGACACGGACCAGCTGGAATGAGCCACCTCCGAACACGACTGGGATGGTGTCAGACCGCCGTTCCCTAGCGTGGGTGGCATGGCATCCAAGTGGTGGACGCTCCTCGTGGTGTGTCTCTCGATCTTCATGCTGCTGCTCGACGTGACGATCGTGAATGTCGCGCTGCCGGACATCCAGAAGGATCTGGGCTCCGACTTCGAGGACCTCCAATGGGTGGTCGACGCCTACGCGCTTGCACTCGCAGCCCTCCTGCTGGCGTCGGGCTCGCTGGCCGACCTGCTCGGCCGGAAGCGTGTGTTCCTGGTCGGCCTGATCGTGTTCGTCACGGCCTCGCTCCTGTGCGGGCTATCGGGCTCGCCGACGATGCTGAACCTGGCCCGGGCGCTGCAGGGCAGCGGCGGCGCGATGATGTTCGCCACCTCGCTGGCGCTCATCGCACAGGAGTTCCCGCCGAACGAGCGCGGCACGGCCTTCGGGATCTGGGGCGCCACCACCGGCTTCGCGGTGGCGGTCGGGCCGCTGGCCGGCGGCGCGCTCACCGACGGATTCGGCTGGGAGTGGATCTTCCTCGTGAACGTGCCGATTGGGCTCATCACCGCCGTCGTCACGCTCATGCGCGTGCCGGGGTCGACCCGCGACCCCAACGCTCGCATCGACTGGGCCGGGCTCGTGACCTTCAGCTCCGGCCTCTTCTGCCTGGTGTTCGCCCTGATCAGGGGCAACGACGACGGCTGGGGCAGCGCCGAGATCGTCAGCCTGCTGATAGCGGCGGTCGTGCTGCTCGCGCTGTTCGTAGTCATCGAGCTGCGCAACGGCCAGCCGATGCTCGACCTGCGCCTCTTCCGCGTGCCGACCTTCACCGGCGCGCAGATCGTGGCGTTCTCGGTCCACTCGGCGATGTTCTCGATGTTCCTTTACATCGTTCTGTACATGCAGAACGTGCTCGGCTACTCGCCGCTCGAGACCGGCGTGCGCTTCCTGCCGGTCTCGCTCCTGTCGTTCGTCGCGGCTCCGATCGCGGGCAAGCTCGCCGAGCGCTATCCCATCCGCGTCTTCCTCGGAGCCGGCCTCGGCCTCGTGGGCCTCGGCCTGGTGCTGATGTCCGGCATCGACCCGGGGGACGACTGGACCACGCTGCTGGCCGGATTCATCCTCGCGGGAGTCGGCATCGGCTTCATCAACCCCCCGCTCGCGACGGCCGCCATCGGCGTCGTCGAGCCGCGCCGCAGCGGTGCGGCGTCGGGCATCAACAGCACCTTCCGGCAGGTCGGGACCGCCATGGGGATAGCGGGCCTCGGAGCGCTGCTTCAGGCGAAGCTCACGCACAACCTCGATCCACGGAGCTTTGCCACGGAGGCGGGCCGGAACGCCTACATCCACGCCTTCAACGATCTCCTGCTGGTGGGCGCCGGCGTGGCGTTCGTGGGCGCGGTGCTCGCGCTCGCCCTCATCCGGCGACGCGACTTCGTCGGCGCCGCGGCCTGAGCGCGGCTGCTAGTAATCCGGCCGCGATGTCAGCTCACAGGGTCACCTTCATCCCCGGCGACGGCACCGGCCCCGAGCTGGCCGAGGCCACCAAGCGCGTGCTCGAGGCCACCGGGGTCGAGTTCGAGTGGGACTTCCAGGACGCCGGCGTCGACGTCTACGAGTCGGAGGGCAACCCGCTCCCGGACCGGACGCTCGACTCGATCCGCGAGCGCGGCATCGCCATCAAGGGACCCACCACCACGCCGGTCGGCTCCGGTCACCGCTCGATCAACGTCGCGCTGCGCAAGGAGTTCGACCTCTACGCCTGCATCCGGCCGTGCAAGGCCTACGACGGCGTGCGCACCCGCTTCCCCGAGACCGACCTCGTGATCGTCCGCGAGAACACCGAGGACCTCTACGCCGGGATCGAGTTCGAGAAGGGCTCGGAGGAGGTCGAGAAGCTGCGCGCCTTCCTCGCCGACGAGCTCGACTCGCCGACGCGCGAAGGGTCAGGGATCTCCATCAAGCCGATCTCGGTGTTCGGCTCGGAGCGGATCGTCGAGTCCGCCTTCAAGTACGCCGAGGAGAACGGCCGGAAGAAGGTCACGGCCGCCCACAAGGCCAACATCATGAAGTTCTCGGACGGCCTCTTCCTCCAGGTCGCGCGCGAGGTGGCCGAGCGCCATCCGGACATCGAGTTCGAGGACCGGATCATCGACAACCTCTGCAACCAGCTCGTGTCGCGCCCGGAGGAGTACGACGTGATCGTGCTGCCGAACCTGTACGGCGACATCGTGTCGGACCTCGGCGCCGGCATGATCGGCGGCCTCGGCCTCGCGCCCGGCGCGAACATCGGCACCGAGGGCGCGATCTTCGAGGCCACGCACGGCTCGGCCCCGAAGTACAAGGGCCAGAACAAGGTCAACCCGACGGCTCTGCTGCTCTCCGGCGTGCTGATGCTCCGCCACCTCGACGAGACCGAGGCCGCCGACCGCATGGAGCACGGCATCGCCGAGGTGATCCGCAAGGGCGACAAGGTCACCTACGACCTGAAGCCCTCGCGTGACGATCCCTCCGCCGTGGGTACCAGCGAGTTCGCAGACGCTGTTATCGAGGAGATGAACGACTGATGGCAACAACCGTCACCGTCACCGGCGCGGCCGGCCAGATCGGCTACGCGCTGCTGTTCCGCATCGCGAGCGGCCAGATGCTCGGCCCGGACGAGAAGATCGACCTGCGGCTGCTCGAGATCCCCGACGCCGTGAAGGCCGCCGAGGGCACGGCCATGGAGCTTCAGGACTGCGCCTTCCCGCTGCTCGCGTCCACCGAGATCTTCGACGACCCGAAGCGGGCGTTCGACGGCGTGAACATCGCCATGCTGGTGGGAGCGCGGCCGCGCTCGAAGGGGATGGAGCGCGCCGATCTCCTCGAGGCGAACGGCCAGATCTTCAAGCCGCAGGGCGAGGCGCTGAACGAGCGGGCGGCCGACGACGTGAAGGTCCTCGTGGTCGGCAACCCGGCCAACACGAACTCGCTGATCGCGATGAATAACGCTCGCGACATCCCGAACGACCGCTTCACGGCCATGACCCGCCTCGACCAGAACCGGGCCGTGGCGCAGCTGGCCGCGAAGGTGGGGGCGGAGATCGAGGACGTGGAGGATCTCGCGATCTGGGGCAACCACTCGCCGACGATGTTCCCCGACCTCTTCAACGCGAAGGTGAAGGGCGAGCGGGCGGTCGACCGGGTCGACATGGACTGGTACGAGAACGAGTACATCCCGCGGGTGGGCAAGCGCGGCGCCGAGATCATCGAGGCCCGCGGCGCGTCATCGGCGGCGAGCGCGGCGAACGCGGCGATCGACCACGTGCACGACTGGGTGCTCGGGGCCAGCGGGCTGCGCTCCATGGCGGTCGCGTCTACGGGTGCCTACGGGGTCGAGGAGGGGCTCATGTCGAGCTTCCCGGTCCGGCTGCGCGGAAGCGGCTACGAGATCCCCGAGGGCCTCGAGGTCGGCGACTTCGCCCGCGGCAAGATCGACGCCACGGTGAACGAGCTCAAGGAGGAGCGCGACAGCGTGCGGGAGCTCGGGCTCATATAGCGAGGCTGCGCCGCGGGCACCGCCCGCGGCTTGCCGCACGTCAGGCCGGGTGCCAGCCGCGGTCGCGCCTTTTGACCTGGCCCTCCGACTCGAGCGTGGGCATCACGCGGTAGAGGTAATTCGCATGGATCCCCATTGCATCGGCGAGCTCGCGGATGGTGATCCCGGGCCGCGCCCGCACCAGCTCCAGCGCCTGCTTGGCCCGCGTGCCGCTGCCGCGAGGGCGGCCGCGTCCGCGCCGGCGGGGCGCGCGTGCCGCGCGAGCAGCGCCGCCGTTGCCCACCCCCCTGAGGGCGGCAGCCGCCTTCTCGAGCCGGTTGTACTCGTCCACGAGGGGGCGCAGCTCCCTCAGCCGCGCCTCGATCTCACGACGCTTTTCATCAAGAAAATCTGCCATTAACGAGTAATACTAACCATTACTCGGTAATGCGCTTGAGTTTCTGCAAGGTCGCGTCCAACTCTTTTTGAGTGACACGCGCGACGCCGCGGCCCGCGATCCGGCCGAGCGGGCCGCCGGGAAGGTCGTACTCGTTCATGTAGTGGAAGTCCGTGCAGGCTCCGTTCGGCGAGTCGCCGAACTCGTAGATCACCTTCGCGTGCGAGCCGACCGGGCCCTTGCCCTCCCAGACGACTCGCTCGCACGGCTCGTTCTCCACCACCGTCCAGCGCACGTGGAACCTGCGGCCGGCGAGCTTCAAGACCTGGGTGAGCTTCGAGCCCTTCTTCAGAGCTCCCGAGGGCGCGTCCTCGAGGTGGTGGTGGATCGTCACCCAATCCTCGAGCCGGCGCGGGTCCATGACCACGTCGTATACGCGCTCGGGCGGCGCGTCGATCCGGATGTTGCGCTCGACCCTCACCGGGCTCCCAGCGGCTCGAGCTTCTCCCACTCCGCGAGCGCATGGTCGAGCGCGCGGTCGAAGCGGCGCGGGCGGAGCCCGTACAGGCGCGGCGCCTCGTCGCCGTCACGCGGTAGGAGGTCGGACTCGAGGCTCTCCATCAGCGGCCGCACGAGCTCCAGCGGCTGGCCGGTCACGGCCGCCACGAGCGCGCTCGCGGGCGGAGTGAGGGAGCGCCCGAAGCCGAGCGAAAGCCGCCCGACGCCCATCGCCTCGGCGATTCGCTCGATCATGCGGCCGTAGGTCATCAGGTCCGGCCCGGCCACGTCGAGCGACCGCCCGGCGGCCTCCGGGACCTGCGGCGTGCGGGCGAGGAACTCGATCACGTCGCGCTCGTCGATCGGCTGGGTCCGGTTGCCGCGCCAGCGCGGCATCGGGAGCACGCGCAGGCGTTCCACGAGGCGAACGAGGATGCGAAACGAGGACGATCGCGCGCCGATCACGATCGACGCCCGCAGCGCGGTGGAGCCGGGGACGGCGCCGAGGAGGATCTGCTCGACCTCCAGCCTCGACTCGAGGTGCGGCGAGAGCGGGCGATCGGCCGGGACGATGCCGCCCAGGTAGACGATCCGCTCAACTCCGGCCCGCGCCGCCGCCTCCGCGAAGCTCTGCGCCATCCGGCGGTCGCGGCCGGCGAAGTCGCCGTTGTCCGCCGCCTCCATCGAGTGGATGAGGTAGTACGCGGTCGAGCAGCCCGCGAGCGCCTCCCCGAGACCGGAGCCCGTGAGGAGGTCGCCGCGCACGACGTCGACGTCCGTGAGGAGCTCCGGCCGCCGGGCGAGCGTGCGCACGGGCCGTCCCTCGGCGACGAGGCGGCGCAGCAGGCGGCTGCCGACGTATCCGGTCCCTCCGGTCACGAGCTCCATGAGGGCGAGCAAGATTACTTCCCGGAAATTCGCCCCCCTGAAAAATGCGCAGCTAGCGGGGCTTCCGAAAGCGACCCTGCAAAATCCGTAAAACGGAGGCTGGCGCTCGGGGCCGAGTTGGGTTTGGATGGCTCCGATGCCGAAGACGAAGCCCGCCCGCTGCGAGGACTGCTACTTCCAGCAGAACATGCTCTGCGCGCTCAACCTCGGCAAGCCCTGCACGACGTTCCGCCCCGCCGAGCGCGGCCTCGCTCCGGAGCGCCAGCTGGCGTTCGTCTTCCGGACCGAGCGCACCACGGCGGCCTATGCGTTTCCGCAGCCGAACGCCTAGAGTCCCCTCATGCGGCTCACGGTGCTCGGCAAGTCGCCGTCCTGGCAGGACGCCGGCGGCGCCTGCTCCGGCTACCTGATCGAGGAGGACGGGACCGCGGTCCTCGTCGACTGCGGCAACGGCGTCTTCGCCAAGCTGCGCGAACGGATCGACTACGTGGACGTCGACGCGGTGGTGATCTCGCACCTCCACGCCGACCACTTCCTCGACCTCGTCCCGTACTCGTACGCGCTCACCTACGCGCCGCGCCAGCAGCCGGTGCCCGTCGACCGCTGGCCCGGCACCGACTGCCCCGCCTGCCCGGTTCTCCACGCGCCGCCCGGCGCGCAGAAGCTGTTCCGCCGCGTGGTCGGCTCCTGGGGCAACGAGGACCTGATCGAGAAGGCCTTCGAGCTGCGCGAGTACGACCCCTCGAAGGAGATCGAGATCGGCCCGATCCGGATCGCCTTCCAGCAGGTCCCGCATTTCACGCAGACGTTCGCCATGCGCATCAGCTCCACCAACGGCTCGGGCCGGATCGTCTACGGCGCCGACTCGAGCCCGACCGAGGCGCTCGCCGAGTTCGCGCGCGACGCCGACCTGATGCTGGTGGAGGCCACGTTGCCGCGGCCCGAGCGCACCGGCATGCGCGGCCACCTGACCCCCGGAGAAGCCGGCGGCCACGCGCGCGGAGCGGGCGCAAAGCGCCTCCTTCTCGTCCACATCTCGGACGAGCTGGACTGGGGCTGGGCGCGCGACGAGGCCGCGGAGGCGTTCGGCGGCCCCGTCGAGGTGGCGACCGAGGGCGCGACCTTCGACGTCTAGTTCCGCGCCCGCCGGGCCGGGGCCGCGGTCTATCCTCGTTCGCGGTGACCTCCCAGCGCGACCTGTTCGCGAACTTCGAGCGCATGCGGCGCGAGATGGACGAGCTGTTCGGCGACGTCTTCGAGCGTGGACGCGCCCTGCGCGGGCGCGGCTTCATGCCCCGGGTCGACGTGTATTACACGGACGACCCGCCCCGCGCCGTGGTGAAGGTCGACCTCGCGGCCGTCGATCCGGCGGACGTCGCGCTCGAGATCCGCGGCCGCCAGCTCGTGATCGCCGGCGAGCGCCGCCCGACCGAGGCCGAGGCCGGCGGCCGTCTCTATCAGCAGATCGAGATCGAGCACGGCCCGTTCCGGCGCGTCGTCGAGCTCGGCGCGGACGTCGTCGCGGACGAGGCGAGCGCCTCGTACGTGGACGGCGTCCTTCAGGTCGAGATCCCGCTCGCGGAGCCGGAGCAGTCCACCCGCCGCGTGCCGATCTCGGATCCATGACCTCCACCCCGGATCCATGACGATCCACGTGCCGGCGGTGAACGGGGAGCCCGCCGAGGCGGCGCTCGAGGCGCGCCTGCCGGAGGCGCTGCCCGTGCTGCCGCTGCGCGACAGCGTCGCCTTCCCGGAGACGATGATCCCGCTCGCCGTCGGCCAGGAGCGCTCGATCAAGCTCGTGGACGACGTGCTCGGCGGCAACCGGATGATGGTCATGGTCGCCTCGAAGGACCCGGCGGCCGAGGAGCCGACTCCCGACCAGCTCTACCGCGTGGGCGTCGTGGGCGTCGTGGCGCGGATGATGAAGGTGCCCGACGGGACCGTCCGGATCCTCGTCCAGTGCGGCCAGCGGGTCGAGCTCGGCGAGTTCGTGGCGACGTCGCCCTACCTGGTCGCCCACATCACCGAGGCACCGGACGAGCTCGTGCCGTCGCCGGAGCTCGAGGGGCTCCGCCGCAATGTGCAGGCCACCTTCTCGCGCATCATCGAGGAGCTGCCGTACCTCCCCGAGGAGCTCCTGCTGGCGGTGGCGAACCTCGACGAGCCGGCTGAGCTCGCGCACCTGATCGCCGGGGCGCTCCGCGTGAAGACCGAGGAGAAGCAGCGGCTGCTCGAGGAGCGCGACGTCACGAGGCGGCTGCGGCTCCTGTCCGAGATCCTCGCGCGCGAGCTCGAGCTCGTCGAGATCGGCAACCGGATCCAGACGCAGGTCCAGTCCGAGATGGAGAAAGGCCAGCGCGAGTACTTCCTGCGCCAGCAGCTCCGCGCGATCCAGGAGGAGCTCGGCGAGGTCGACGAGCAGCAGGCCGAGACCGAGGAGCTGCGCGCGCAGCTCGAGGAGGCGAGCCCGCCGGAGCACGTCTGGACCGTCGCGGAGCGTGAGCTCGGCCGCTTCGAGCGGCTGCCGCCCCAGGCCGCCGAGCACGGGGTGATCCGCAGCTACCTGGAATGGCTCGCCTCGCTGCCGTGGTCGAAGTCGACCGTGGACAACCTCGATCTGAAGCACGCGCGCGCCATCCTGGATCGCGACCACTACGACATCACGCGCGTGAAGGACCGAATCCTGGAGTTCCTCGCGGTGCGGAAGCTGAACCCGGAGGCGCGCAGCTCGATCGTGCTGTTCGTCGGGCCGCCCGGCGTGGGCAAGACCTCGCTCGGCCGCTCGATCGCCTCGGCCATGGAGCGCGCGTTCGAGCGCATGTCGGTCGGCGGCGTGCGCGACGAGTCGGAGATCCGCGGCCACCGGCGCACCTACATCGGCGCGATGCCGGGCACGATCGTGCGCGCGCTTCGCGACGCCGGCTCGAACAACCCCGTCCTGATGATCGACGAGATCGACAAGATGGGCGCCGATTTCCGCGGCGACCCGGCGAGCGCGATGCTCGAGGTGCTCGACCCCGAGCAGAACACGTCGTTCCGCGACCACTACCTCGACGTTCCGGTCGACCTGTCGAACGTCTTCTTCATCTGCACGGCAAACCAGGTCGACACGATCCCGCCGGCGCTGCTCGACCGGATGGAGGTCATCGAGCTGTCGGGCTACACGCACGAGGAGAAGCGCGAGATCGCCACGCGCTACCTCGTGCCGCGCCAGATGGAGCGGAACGGGCTGGGGCGGTCGAAGATAGAGATCACGAAGCCGGCGCTCGACCGGATCATCGACGGCTACACGCGCGAGGCCGGCGTGCGCGCGCTCGAGCGCGAGATCGGCTCGATCTGCCGCAAGGTGGCGCGCGAGTTCGCCGAGGGCTCGCGCCGCTCGAAGCGGACCATCCGCCCGGAGACGGTCGCGGACCTGCTCGGTAAGCCGCGCTTCCAGCCCGAGGTGAGGCGGCGCACGAGCGAGCCCGGCGTGGCGACCGGCCTCGCCTGGACGCCCTTCGGCGGCGACGTGCTGTTCGTCGAGGCGATCGCCTATCCCGGCGACGGCAAGCTCCAGATCACGGGCCAGCTCGGCGACGTGATGAAGGAGTCCGCCGCAGCGGCGCTGTCGTACGTGCGCAGCCTGAACGGCGAGCACGCGGCGCGTGCGAGCGATCCAGGTCCCGGCGACATCCCGCAGGAGTGGTTCTCTGAGCACGACCTTCACCTCCATGTGCCGGCGGGGGCGATCCCGAAGGACGGGCCGAGCGCGGGGATCACGATGGCCACCGCGATCGCATCACGCGTGACCGGCCGGCCGGTGCGCTCGGACACGGCCATGACCGGCGAGATCACGCTCAGCGGCATGGTGCTTCCGATCGGAGGGCTGAAGGAGAAGG
>WNGA01012319.1_pt1 | contig 12074 bp, 10 predicted proteins | sample 5400061 | NCBI WGS metagenome assembly WNGA01 (sample SAMN13153366, study PRJNA577476) | soil metagenome | isolation source: 100 cm soil or saprolite under grassland replicate 2 | place: USA:California | collected 2016-06-15
GCGACCGGCGCCACCACCGCAACCGGCGCCACCACCGCAACCGGTGCCACCACCGCAACCGGTGCCACCACCGCAACCGGCGCCACCACCGCTGCCGCTCGGCCTCCGTGAGGTCCTGGTAGCCGGGGTGGCGCTCCATCCAGCCCGAACCTGGTGTCTAGGGCAGCGGCTGGCGCACGCCTACCTCATCCAGCCGACGGAGCAGGTCGGCTGGATCGGCGTAAACTCGGAACGCCCCGGCGCGTTCCAGTTCTTCCCTGCCGTAGCCGCCGGACATGAGCCCGATGCCGAGGGCCCCGGCACGCCGCGCGGCAAGGAGATCCCACACGCTGTCGCCGACGACCATCGCATGTCTTGGATCAATGCCGAGCATGGCGGCAGCGGCAAGAAACAGATCGGGGTCGGGCTTGGCGTGGCGCACCATGTCACGGGTCACCATCGGCGTTTCCTCGGGCAGGCCGAGCATGCCGAGCGCCAGGTGTGCCGTTGAGGCGTAACTGCTCGTCGCAATGGCCCATGGCACGCGCTGCTCGGTGAGGACGGCGAGCAGTTCGGCCGCGCCGGGGAGTGGGCTCACGGACTCGAAGCGCTGTTTGTACTCGGCCGCGTGCGCCTGTTGCAGCTGCTCGATATCCGCCGCGGAAAGGGTGCGCCCGGTCTCACGGAGCAGCGCGGTCACGAACAGGCCACCGCTCATCCCGATCCGCCGGTGAACTGGCGGCGAGTGTCGTCTCGGGACGCCTCTGGCCGGAATGGCGCGAGTGCGATATATCTTGACAGTGACCACCTCGCCTCTATCGCCAGACGAGATCCGGGCGGCCGCTGAGATCCACCGCGAGCTCGGCCCGGAGTATGACAGGGCTGTCGTCGAGTCGTTCATGGACAGGCTCAGCGCGGAGATAGACGCCCGGGTCGACCAACGGCTCGCCAGGGAGCGCGCAGCCCCCCCGGTGCAGCCAGCGGTGCCGCACGGTAAGCCGCCGCCGAGCGGGATGGCGCTTGCCCTCGGCTCGATGGCACTCGGCATCCCGATCACCGCCATCGTGGCCACCGCGGGCGATCACCCAGTGGGGTTCTGGGGCGTGCTTGTGGTATGGCTAGCGATCGCCGCCATTAACGTCGCGTATGCGCTGCACGCACGGCCGCCCGGCCAACGCCGCTGAGCGAGCGGGTGCTGCTTCAGGCGATGGCGGCCTGCGTCAGGCGTTGACGCTCTCGGGCTCGCGACTCTTCCTGTGGCCCATGACGTACAGCAGGGAGCCGATCGCGAGCGACGCGAGCGCGATGCCGCCGATCCACCAGAACCACGTGCCAACCGAGATGGTAGCGCCAAAGATCGTTACGTGCCCCGCGCTGTTGCTGATCAGCGGCGTCCACGACCCAGACAGCGTGGCGATGATGCCGACGAGTGATCCGAGCCCGCCGATCACCGAGCAGGCCCAGAACACGGCGGGGTGCGCGAGCCTGCGGGCCTCGAACTGCGCGCGGTACCGGCGCAAGATGATCAGCACGTCGACGAACAGCACAACGATCGATAGGCACCAGATCACCGTCACCGCGGCCTGGAGCACGTCGTAGATCTTGGTCTCGGCGTCGACGGCGTTGCCGCTGACCACACTCGGCACCACGACGAAGGCGACGAGCGCGAACAACCCGGCGATCGCGGTCTGCACCCACACCGCGACATCGGGCACCCGCGCGCGGTTGACGTGCGACATCACGGGCGGAAGCCGCCGGTCGAGCCCGGACACGAAGATGAGCCTGGCGAACGAATAGTTGTACACGACGGTGATGAAAAGGAAGAACAGGGCCAGCACCAGGGCGGTCGCCTTTCCCGCCGCACTGCCGATGCCCACACTGACGGCCGCCGCCACGGCCGTGATGCTCGTGGCGTCCGCGCCGTGCACCGTCACCATGACACCCCAGGTGGCGAGCAGGTACGCGAGCACCACCACGACGGATCCCCAGAGCAGGTACCGCGTGACGGCTTTGCGCTGGCGGATCTCGACGCCCATGTTCAGCGGCACTTCGACCCCGAGCAGCGCGAGTATGGCCAGGCCGAAGAATGTCCAGTTGGTGAAGTTGAGGCCGTGCGCCCCGCCCGGGGCCCAGGCGCTCCAGTTCCACGGGTCCACCGCGGCGTGATGGCCGCGCGCCAGGTAGGCGACACCACCCGCGAACATCGCCAGAATCGCGATCCCGTACAGCACGAACACCACGTTGACCACGTTCTGGGTAACGCGGAACCGCAGGATGGAGACAAGAGCAGAGATCAGGATCACCGCGATGATGATGCCCCCCTGAGCCTGCACCGACAGGCTGGCGACGGACGGGAAGGCGTAACCGAGGAAGGCGATGGTGGTGGTGCCCGTGGCGACCATCACCAGCACGCCAGGCCACCAGGCGCAAAAGCCGGCGAAGAAGCCCCAGAAAGGCCCGAACGCCTTGTGTGTCCACAGATAGATCGAGCCCTCGCCGGGGAACATGGCGCCAAGCTGGCCGGTCGCGATCGCACACGGTATGAGGAACACGACGAAGCCGATCAGCCACCAGCCGAACGCCGCGGGCCCAGCCGCCTGAATAACCGCCGCGTTGGTGATGAACAGGACGATCGCTACGAAGATCGCGACCATGTCGAACGTGGTGAGCACCCGGGGCAGGATGCTGCCCGCCACACGCTCGGATAGCAGCTGCCCCGCCGCTTGCTCGCCTGTGGCGGTCACGCTGGCCACCTCCCCGCAAACGCAGATCTTGGTGAAATGATGCGCTTCGCGGTGTTACCTGTACAGGCGTGCGAGCAGGGCTTTCGGCCAACGGTGTCAAATCTTGGTGAAATGGTGGAAGCACTCGTATTCGGCCCCCCGCGCGGCGAACGCAGCCGCCTCGGCCCGCCTGACCGCGAGGTAGGCCCGCCTGCGCAGCGGGCCGAGCGCCTCCATTAGCAGTTCGTCCGCTTCGAGGGCGTCGAGGGCGGCGGTGAGCGACTCCGGCAGGCGGTGTGCCCGCAAGCGCAGCCGTTCGGAATCATTAAGCGTCGCGGGGTCAATGTTGACCGCCTCGCCGGGGTCGATCTTGTTGCGGACGCCATCCAGGCCCGCGTGGATGTACCCGCCGAGCGCCAGATAAGGGTTGGCGCTTGAGTCTGACGGCTTGTGCTCGAGGTTCACCGAGCCAGGGGTGCCCCGCATCGGTGAGCAGATCCGGACCGCCGCCTCCCGGTTGTCCATTCCGTACACGGTGAAGGCGCTGGCCCACGTCTGCGGCGCGAGCCGCCGGTAACTGTTGGCGCTGCCGCAGGTCAGCGCGGTCAGGCCGGGAAGGTGGGCGAGCAGGCCACCGACGAAGTGATAGCCCGTTTCCGACAGGCCGTACGGGTCGCTCGGGTTAGCGAAGAGGTTGCGCGTTCCCGGCTGGCTCTGCTCGTCCGTGTCTTCCGCGAGGTCCCACAGCGAGGCGTGCAGGTGCGCACCATTGCCGGCCTGGCCGGGGTCGGGCTTGGGGGCGAGGCTCGCCCAAAGGCCGCGGCGGAAGGCGACCCCGCGGACGGTCTCGCGGTAAAGCACATGATTATCGGCCGCCCGCAGGGCCGGCGCTGGCCGGATCGACATCTCCTGCTGCCCGTGGCCAAGCTCGGGATAGTAGTGCTCGACCTGCAGGCCCTGCGCCTCGAGTGCGCCAGCCAACTCGATCGCGTAGTCGTGCGCCAGGTGGAAGCCGGTCGACGAATAGCACAGGCTGTCATCGACCGGCACCAGCCGGTCAAACGCGTCTGGCTGGCCGCCGCTGCCTGGCTCACCCGGCTCGCGTCGGCCCAGGGTAAACTCCGGCTCGAACGCCGCAAGCATCGCGTATCCCTCCCCGGCGAGCTCGGCAACGGCCTGCTTGAGGAAGGTGCGCGAGCACGCCTCCCACGGCTCGCCATCCAGCCGGACCAGGTCCGCGGTCATCGCTCCCGCGCCGGGCGCGTACGGAAGCGTCACGAAGGTACGGGGGTCCGCGGTGATGCGGACCTCACCGACCGGCCCCATGCCGTCGACCGGCTGCAGGGTGTCAAGCATGGACATCGCCATCATGGCGACGGTGTGGCCGATGCCGGTCTGCAGCCGCTGCGCGAGCATCGGGACGGACGTCGCCTTGCCGCGGATGATCCCGCCGTGGTCGGCGTAAAGGAACCGCACCAGGGTGAGCCCGTCAGCCTCTGCCTGCGCCAGTACCTTGGCCGTGTGGCTGGTGCCGGCGCCGGTGCCGGTGCTGTCGCTGTCGCTGTCGTAAGAGCCGGTCATGGGTCAGACGTAGCACACCCGTGGCACGCCCGTACAGCGTGGCATTCAACCGCTGATACCGAACGGCTCACGCTTCCTGGCACAGGCTTTTAGTGCGGAGCCGACGGTGAGTGCCGCCAGCGTCTGACGCAGGGGCCCTTTGCGGCGAACGGCGATCCAGGCGGTGGCTGGCACCTGAACCCGCGACCCGCAGAGCGCCGCCACTGGTCAGGGCCGACCCGCAGAGCGCCGCCACTGGTCAGGGCCGACCCGCAGAGTGTCTCCACTGGTCAGGGCCGACCCGCAGAGCGCCGCCACTGGTCACGGCCGACCCGCAGAGCGCCTCCACTGGTCACGGGCGACCCGTAGAGTTCCTCCACTGGTCACGGAAGCTACCTCTCGGGATTGTCGCCCGGCCCGTCCAGCTGGGCCAGGAACTGCTCGAACTGCGCAGCCAGTTCCTCGGCGGTGGGCAAGTTGCCAGGATCGTCGGCGAGCAGATTGTCACGCTGGCCGGCACCGGCATATGCCTCGTATTGCTCCTCCAGCGCGTTGACCAGCGACTTGATCTCTTCGGATGACTCAACCTGCCGCGTGACCTCCGCGTCTGTACGCTTGGCCCGCTCACGCAGGGCATCGGTCGACACCGTCAGGCCAGTCGCGGCTATCACTTCATCCAAGGCCGCCACCGCGGCCGCCGGGTACGGCGCCTGTGCCAGGTAGTGCGGCACGTGGACGGCGAACCCGATCGCGTCGCGGCTGGCCTCGCCGAGGCGCAGTTCGAGCAGGGCGGCCGCGCTCCCGGGAACCTGCACACGGTTCAGGAACGGCGTATGCCCGCTGACGAGTTCAGCGCGGGTCGCATGCGCGGTCACGCCGAGCGGCCGGGTGTGCGGAACCGCCATCGGTATGCCGTGAAAGCCTACGGCGACGCGCACGTCCAGCCGCTCGACGAGCCGCAGGACGGCGGCGACGAAGAGCTCCCATTCGTGATCAGGCTCCGGGCCGGCCAGCAGCAGGAACTGCCCACCGTTTTGATCTTCCACGGCGTGCAGGAGGAGTGCCGGGGCGTCGTAGCGCTCCCAATGATCCTTCACGAAGGTCATGACAGGGCGGCGGGAACGGTAGTCGAGGAGTCGGTCGACATCGAAGGTTGCGACCGTGCGGTGCTCCAGGGTGGCAAGGAGGTGTTCGGTGACGATGGCGCCCGTCGCCCCCGCGTCGATGAAGCCATCGAGGCTGTATAGCATGGCCGGATTCGCCAGTTCTGGCAGGTCGGCATCGAGCGTGTACAGATCTTGCGGATCCGGCAACGCGACCACAGCCTTCCCTCGACCTTGCGTCCGTTCAACGTGGCTAGGGCTCAGATAACAAACGTACGCCCTGGGATGCAGTCCTCAGGGCGCGCATCGTTACCGTCGGGGTCACCGCGGGTCACCGTCGGGGTTGGCGCGGGGTCACTGCCGGGGTTGGCGCGGGGTCACTGCCGGGGTTGGCGGGGTCACTGCCGCGGTTGCCCCGGTTACCGCCGCAGTACCGCCGCGGTTATCACCCGGTTACCGCCGGAAGGCTGTCAGCGCATCTCGCGTCGCATCATCTCGTAATCCGGCTCGGGCCACGCCGGCCCCGAGGTACGCATCAGGAACTCGGCGTAGGTGTCCGGCGGCGCGTTGGGATCGGCCATGAGCCGGTCCGGCGAAAGCCGCAGCACTGTCATGCGCACCTGTGCCCGTTGGCACTCCGAGATCGTGGCGGCGACGCGTCGCGTCACCTTGCCCACCTCGGCCACAAGTGTCCGGAACGGGTTGCCGTGTCGGCATGGGATTTCGGGATGCATGATCTTCTCCAGGTCTTCTGGCTTCTGGTCTTCAGGCTTCTGGTCTTCAGGTCTCCAGGCCTTCTGGTCTTCTGGTCTTCTCTGGGTCTTGTCTGGTGATCAGGGCTCACCTACTCAGCCGTTCATCATCGAGACTTCCGCTAAGGCCGCGGACTCCGCATCGGGCAGATGCCTAACACCTACTGGTCGGCTCTCGCTGCGAGGCGGCTAAGGCTCGCTGAGACCGGCTAAGCCTCGATCCGCCGCGTAGCGGCGGATCGAGTTAAGAGCCTGGTAGAACCTACTTGCCAACCCCGGTTCGCTGCGCTGGCCTGCGCGCCTCCGCCCCTACGGGGAGCCGGTTATCAACGGTCCTTAACGTGGCGCACACGAGTCGGCTCGGGGTTGTCACACAGGCGCGGCTGGATCCGTTCGCGCCCGCCGTGTTGGGGCATGATTGGCCGCTGGATGCCCGGTATCCGCCAAACAATTTCGGCAGAAGTGACACAATTTTGCGTCTAATTACGGTCATTGACATGGTACGGTAGCGGTCGATCTGCATTTCCTGGTGGATGGGAATCGGCCGGGGATTCCGGCGTGGAGGACGAGCTAGATCGTGATCAAGATCCGCTACGCGGACCTGCCCGAAGGCTCACATGTGGAGGTCAGGTCCGACGGTGTAAAGACCGTCATTTATCTGACGAACGCGCTGTCGCCCGAACAGCGCCGCGCCGCGCTGGGCAAGGCGCGGCAGGCGGCCCGCGTCGGGCGAAGCGCCCCACTGCCCCTGGCCCAGCTCGCGCTCGCGCTCTTCATGGACAAGATCAGAACCACTTTCCGGGCGGCCATCGCGGCGGCGCGCGTGCACCCCGTCGGCTTCGCCGTACCAGCGGCGATCATCGTGACGGCCGTCGTCCTCTATACCTTCGTCACCTCGGTGACCATTCATATCGGTCACCCACCGCAGGCTGACGGCCGTGGTCCTGGCGGTGGAAGCGGGCTGCGGGGTTCATCACCAACGTCGCCAGCGTCACCGTCAGGGTCGCCGCAACCTGGAGCGAGCGCGAGCTATGCCGCGGGGGGCCAGAGTGGGTCGAGGTCGGGAACATCGCCTGGCAGGTCTGGCCATCAGGTGCCGCCGTCGCGGGTGGCGGCTTCGGCCCCTGGAGCGCCGAATCCGGGGCCATCGTCCTCGCCGGGCCCGGTGTCGAGCGAGTCCCCTTCTCCCAATCCGTCGCCGTCGCCGACGTCGACCAGCGGTGGCGGTGGCAGTAGCGGTACGTGCCTGCAGGTCGGACCGCTGGGAGTGTGCCTGAAGCTGCGCGCCGGCCTGTGACGTCGCGGTGAGTTTGCAGAGCAGGCGTCTAACGCTGTGCTGAGTTCGCGCCGCTGGTCGTCAGCCTCAGATGGAACCACCAATGTTGGCCTCAAATATCGCATGGAGTTCGCTCATCGAGCATTACCTGACATTCACGATAAATTGGAGATACTCGGAAATAACGGTCGCTCGATCACGCGGGTGATCAGTGAAGTTGCGACTCAATTTAGTATCCCAAACCGCTCGATGTCGGCGGGTGTCGCCACGGCTGGGCGCGATTTTGCCTGCGCCCGCAGCGCAAACCGGCGTCCGACGGGGCCTGCCCTGGCCCCGCGATCACGGTCTGGGAGGCTAGAGCCTGCTTCTCAAAGCAGGCTCTTAGGAAGCATGGCGCATAGCCCGCGCTTCCGGCTCGCCGGCGAATGAGGTTGCATTGGCATGGTGCGAGCCGATGAGGAGGTCGCGGCCCTGCTCTGGGAGTATGCGGATCTGACCGCGATCAGCGGCGACGGTGGCTTCAGAGTACGGGTGCACGAGAAGGCGGCCCGGCCGGTGCGCCGGTATGCGGGCGACGTCGCGGCACTTGACATGAGTGTGCTGACGGCCATTCCCAAGGTCGGTGCGTCCATCGCGGCCAAGATCGAGGAGTACATGCGCACCGTCGCCACGCCGGAGATCGACGTCTTCCCCAACCGGTTGAACCTGTCGGCGGAAAATATTCGCCGGGCCCGGGGATACGGTGTGAGCTTTGCCATTGACAGTGCCGCCCATGCCGTCCCGCACCCGGCCAAAATCCGGTACAGCACGAGAACGGCCCAGCGTGGCTGGGTCAGCCAGGACGAGGTGATCAACACGTGGCCACTGGATCGGCTCACCAGCTTCCTCAGCAGGGAACGGTGAGCACCGCCTGGCCAGGCCCATTCACCCGCCCGAAAGGCCTGTCCAGCGAAGACGCGGCAGCGCGGCTCGAGGCGGACGGACCGAACGTGATCACGCAGCAACGGCGGATCCCGTGGTGGCGAAGGGTTGCCGCGCAACTGCGTGATCCCCTGATCCTCGTGCTCATCGCCGCCGCGGCGCTCACCGTGGCGACCGGTGATCTGAGCGACGCGGCGGTCATCCTTTTGGTCATTGTCGTGAACACCGCCGTCGGCGTCCGCCAAGAACTGCGCGCGGACCAGGCGATCCGGGCGCTGTCCGAACTTGCCGCCCCGATGGCCAGGGTGGTGCGCGACGGAGTAGAGCAGCAGGTTCCGTCGGCCGCTGTGACAATCGGCGATCTTCTTGTGCTCGCCGAGGGGGACATCGTGCCCGCGGACGGCGATGTCATCGAATCGGCCGCCCTCCTTGTCGATGAGTCCTCGCTCACCGGGGAATCGGTCCCGGTGAGCAAGCAGGTCGGCGACATGGCTTCCGCGGGAACCGTCGTGGTCAGCGGCCGTGGGCACGCGGTGGTGACGGCGATCGGCGCGGCGAGCGCCATGGGGCGAATCGCCTCGATGCTGACGTCGCGTCCGCGGCTGACTCCGCTTCAGCGGCGTCTGGCGCAGGTCGGGCGGATACTCGCGATTGGGGCCGTCGCACTCTGCGCTGTCGTCTTCGCGCTCGGGATCGCGAACGGCCAGCGGCTGGAACTCATGATCATTACTGCGATCAGCCTGGTGGTAGCCGCTGTGCCAGAGTCGTTGCCAGCGGTCACCACGCTGAGTCTCGCCCTCGGCGCTCGGCGGATGGCGGCGCGAAATGCGATCGTCCGGCGATTGCCCGCGGTGGAAACGCTCGGCTCGGTGACGGTGCTCGCGACCGACAAAACGGGAACGCTGACCGAGGGCAGGATGGCTGTCCGCAAGCTGTGGACACCGCAAGGCGAGGCGCTCGTCTCGGGTAGCGGGTACGGCCCGGACGGTACGGTAATCCGTGCGGGTGCGCGCATCACAGCGGCGACCGCGCCGGATATGGCGCAGCTGCTGACCGCGGCGATCCTGTGCAACGACGCTACGCTCGCGCCGCCGGGCGAGGACGGGGGCGCCTGGACGGCGGTGGGTGATCCGACAGAGGCGGCGCTGCTCGCGGCCGGGGCGCGCCTCGGCCTGGACCGTTCGCTGCTCGCGAGCCGGATGCCCAGGGTCGCTGAGGTCCCATTCGACAGCGTGCGGAAACGGATGATGACGGCGCACGCGCAGGCGGACACGACAGGCGACGGGTTCTGGATCTTCTGCAAGGGTGCGCCCGAGGTACTGCTCAACGGGCGCATTCTCCGCGACGGCTCCGCGACCCTCGCCGCGGCCGTGGAACAGGCGGATAGCCTGGCCCGAGACGGGATGAGGGTCATGGGGGTCGCGGCGGGAAATCGTCGGAGACTGCCTGACGATCTCGGCGAGCTGGAGTCTCCGCGGGAGCCTGACGACCGCCTCCGGCTGCTCGGCCTCGTCGCGATCGCTGACCCGCTGCGGCCGAACGCGGCAGCCGCCGTTCGGGCGTGCCGCGCTGCCGGGATAGCGCCCGTGCTGATCACTGGGGACCATCCGGCGACCGCTCGGAGTATCGCGCGTGAACTCGGCTTCATTGAAAACGGTGGCCTGGTCGTAGATGGGCGGCAGACGGACGCTATCGGTGAGGCGGCGCTGAGCGGGGACGTTGGCGGCGGTGAGCCGGGCGGCGGTGAGTCGGCGCTGAATGGCGACGCTCGCGGCGGTGAGCCGGCGCTGAACGGCGACGCTCGCGGCGGTGAGCCGGCGCTGAACGGCGACGCCCGCGGCAGCGGTGAGCCCAGGCGGAGTGCCGAACCCAGCCCTCCCGCGGTGCCGGGCCTGACGCGCGCCAGCGTCTTCGCGCGCACCACACCGGAGCAGAAGCTCCGCCTCGTCGAAGAGTTTCAGGGCATGGGCGAGATCGTTGCGATGACGGGTGATGGCGTCAACGATGGCCCGGCGCTGCGGCGCGCCGACATCGGGGTGGCGATGGGTCAGCACGGCACCGAGGTCGCGCGGCAAGCCGCCGACCTGGTGCTCGCCGATGATGATCTTGCAACAGTTGTAGCGGCCGTCGAGGAGGGGCGGCGGATCTACGGCAATGTACGGCGGTTCTTGCTCTACGCACTCTCCGGCGGTACTGCGGAGATCGTCATCATGCTTTTCGGCCCGCTACTGGGCATGCCTGTTCCGCTGCTACCGGCGCAGATCTTGTGGATCAACCTGATGACGCACGGCCTTCCCGGCGTTGCCCTCGGCGCCGAGCCGGCGCCTCCCAACGTGATGCGGCTCCCGCCGCGACCTGCGACCGAGTCGATCCTGGGCGCCGGGCTGTGGCAGCGGGTTCTGCGCGTTGCGGTCGTGATCTCCGCGGTGAGCCTTGGGGCGGGGGCCTGGGCACACTCCACCGGCCGCTCCTGGCAGAGCATCATCTACCTGATCTTGGGGGCGACCCAGCTCGGAGTCGCTCTCGGGGTGCGGGCAAAGGCGCTGACGCTGACAAACCTGTTCTTGCCATTCGCCGTCGTGAGTGCGTTCGCGCTTCAAGTGCTGGGGCTGTACCTGCAACCGCTTCGCGACCTCCTCGGCACCGAACCGCTGCCCCCGAGCGATCTGCTGATCGCCTGCGCGGTGTCCGTGGCAGGATACGCGGCCGCACGGCTGGAGCTTCGGCGGGTTGTCGATGTGGCCCCGTTGACCGCCGGTCGTCACTGGGCGTCGCGACATTGATCCCGAACGGCTGCCGCGTGCCGTGACCGCGAGCGGCTGCTGCGTGCCGTGATCCCGAACAGCTGCCGCGTGCCGTGACCGCGAGCGGCTGCCGCGTGCCGCGCGCTTACCGCGGCGCACTCGTTTTCTTGGTCGCTTTCGCGGCTGCCTTCATTTCCTGCTTGTGTGCCCTTACCTTGCCAAGCGATTGCTCGTCGGCGATGTCGGCCACCGAGTGAAAGACGCCGTCGGTGCCAAACGGCCCGGCCGCCTCGCGCCAGCCCTCGGGGCGGATGTCCAACCGCTTGCCCAACAGCGCGACGAAGATCTGCGCCTTCTGCGGGCCGAAGCCGGGCAGATTGCTTACGCGCGCGAGCAGATCCTGGCCAGAGGCTTGCCGCCATGGCCCGCGGATACCGATGCAGCGCCGGCCGTTCGCTGAATACGGCGGCCAGTGCCTCGGGATCATAACCGGCGAGCTCCGTCGCGGTGGGCTCGTGCTCGAGCCGCTGCGCCAGGTCGAATGGTGCGCTGAACGCTTTTTCCATCGTAACCTGCTGGTCCAGCAGCATGCCGATCAGCAGCGCCAGCGGGCTTCGTTGCAGGAGCGCATTGGCCTGCGGGTCGATGGGCAGCGACATCGTCATGTGGTCCTCCGGGCTCTCGAACTCAATCATTCACCATCCGGCCAGCGGCGGGCAGCAGCGACGAAGACTGCCGCGCCGCCTTGCACCGGTCAGTTGGGCAGGCACGGTCAGCCGGGCAGGCGGCCCGGGTCAGCCGGGCATGCGGCGCGGTCAGCCCGGGCAGGTCCGGTCAACCGGGCAGGCACGGGTGGGTGGCCGGGCGGCTGCCCTGGTCGGGCGTGGGCCACCCACCGCACCCAGGACCGCCGCACCGCGCTGGCGTACCAGCGACAATAGGTGCGTGATGGGACAATTGCGCCCTCAGCGGCGAGTTGGCAGGGTTCGCCCACGATCGGCTTGGAGTGTGGCCAC
>WNGA01012786.1_pt1 | contig 12074 bp, 11 predicted proteins | sample 5400061 | NCBI WGS metagenome assembly WNGA01 (sample SAMN13153366, study PRJNA577476) | soil metagenome | isolation source: 100 cm soil or saprolite under grassland replicate 2 | place: USA:California | collected 2016-06-15
ATTTCTCGCCGAAGAACTGGATAATGTCCTTTCGTTTCCTAGCCTCTGTGTACGGAATCTCAGTCCACGAAACCGGTGCATTTTCCGCAATCTTTTCGTTCACCAGTTTTTCCACGTCGCGCACTTGCTGCTTCGTGAGTGCCGCGCTGGAAAAATCAAACGTCAATTTGTCCGGGCCTACATAACTCCCCTTTTGCGCGGCATCGCGTGAGACGACTTCATGCAGCGCCCAATGCAGCAGATGTGTCACCGTATGATGTCGCTCGATCGCGTGACGGCGCTCGACATCAACTGAGACGCGAACCGCCTCGCCCGGTTCGGGAGCACGACCTTCTGTGAGTGTAGCGCGGTGAATAAAAACGTCCCCGCGCTTTTGCGTATCCATCAGACGAAGTTGACCAACTTCCGTGCGGTCATGTCCAGGCACATGCAGCAAACCTTTATCGCCGACTTGTCCGCCCATCTCGGCATAACATGGCGTTCGATCAAGAATCAGGTTCAGCTCATTATCTTTTTTGCCGGGCAGAACCGTTTCGACAACCGCCTCGGTCTCAAGAAAATCGTAACCGAGAAATCTAGTCGGCGCGGATTTGAGTTCTCCTTCTTCAACGCTGATTGTTTCTTTCTTCTGCGCCTTGCGCGCGCGCGCGCGCTGGTGCTCCATCAATTTTTCAAACCCGGCAACATCAACAGTCAGCCCTCGCTCCCGCGCCATCAGCTCCGTAAGATCGAGCGGGAAGCCGTAAGTGTCGTAGAGCAGAAAAGCGAAATCGCCAGGAAAAGTTCGACCTTTCAACCGGGATAGCCCCTGTTCAAACACGTTGATTCCGATGTCTAGAGTATTATTAAACGCCTCCTCTTCGCGACGAATTGTATCTTTTATGGTTTTTTGTTTCGAGCGGATTTCGGGGAACACGTCGCCCATCGTGTGTGCAACAACATCGACAAGTTTGAAGAAAAACGGCTCGTGAAATCCAAGTGTGCGACCGTAGCGGACCGCGCGGCGTAGCACACGACGTAGAACATAACCACGCCCTTCGTTCGAAGGAACGATTCCGTCGGCAATTGCAAAATTCAGTGTGCGGATGTGATCGGCAATGACACGGAAGGCGACGTCGATTGCGGATTGCGGATTGCGGATTGCGGATTGATCCGCATCAGGCAGCGTGCTTGCGTATTTTTTGCCGCTGAGTTTTTCGAGCCCGTCGAAGATCGGACGGAAGATGTCGGTCTCATAATCCGAGATCGTGCCGGAAAAATCGGTGAAGTTTTTTGTGCCTTGGATAATCGCGTATCGACGTGACGCGCCGCGAGTGGAGCATACTCCACACGGCCGGGGTCACCGACCCCGGATACAGGTTCGGCGTTGAACTGGATGAAGACCAAATTCCAAATCTCGATGCAACGCGGGTCTTGTTTATTGACGAGCGCGCCGCGCGTGTCGCCGTCCGGCGTAAGATCGACGTGCACCTCCGAGCATGGACCACACGGGCCGGTGTCGCCCATCATCCAGAAGTTGTCGTTCTTGCCGCCACTTACGACATGAATCGCCGGATCAAGATCAGCCTCGCGAAATAAACGCGCCCAGTGGTCGTACGCTTCCTGATCGAACTCGCTTGGTTCGCTCGATCCGGGCTTGTAAACAGTCGCGTAAAGCCGTTGCGCGGGAAATTTCCAGCGATCGACGAGTAATTCCCACGCCCATTCGATCGCTTCCTTTTTGAAATAATCGCCGAAGCTCCAGTTGCCGAGCATCTCGAAAAACGTGTGGTGATAAGTGTCCAGGCCGACGTCTTCGAGATCGTTATGTTTCCCGCCGGCGCGGATGCATTTCTGCGTGTCGGCCACGCGTGGCGGAGTCCATGTCGGTCTTTGCTGCCCAAGAAAGATCGGCACGAACTGGTTCATGCCGGCGTTGGTGAACAGCAGATTCGGCGCGTCGGGCAGCAGCGATGAAGATGGCACAATGGTGTGCTGTTTCTCGCGAAAGAAATCGAGAAATGATTGCCGAATCTGCGCCGAAGTCATGATGAGATTAAGTGGTAGGAATCAAATTGCCGGAGAGCTGACCGATTTCAAAATGGAAATGTTTGGAGAGACTGCCATCTTGCATGGCAGACCATGAACCCGATCAAAGGCGAGCAGCTTCTCGCACAGCTGAATTGGCGTTATGCGACGAAGAAATTTGATCCGGCGCGCAAAATATCTCCGGAAGATTGGGCGGTAATGGAAGAGGCACTTATTCTTTCGCCATCATCGTACGGGCTTCAACCATGGACATTTGTCGTAATCACCGATCAGAAAATGCGGGAAAGACTTTTTCCTTCGACATGGAACCAACGCCAGATACTGGATTGCTCGCATTTTGTGATCTTCACAGCGAGAACCAAGATAAACAATGAAGATATCGATCGTCACGTGGCAAGAACGGCCGAAGTGCGCGGCGGAACTGCCGAGGCATTGAAGCGATTTCGTGAAGCAATGTCCGGCGACCTCGTGACTGGAGTGCGCGCGGCCCAGGCCCATGATTGGGCGGCGCGGCAGGCTTTCATCGCTCTCGGAAATTTTATGACAAGCGCAGCTTTGCTTGGCATCGACACCTGTCCGATGGAAGGATTCAAGCCAGAGGAGTACGATGACATTCTCAATCTTGCGGCGAAAAGACTGGCCTCAGTCGTTTGCTGTGCGGCAGGCTATCGTTCGGCAGAGGACAAAAGCGCAGGACAAAAGAAAGTGCGTTTTAGTCGCACCGATATGATTCACATTGTGTGAATCAGCGCGCTGGCGCAAACAACATCCTCAGCCGCCCTATTCATGCCGTCCGGATTATTTACTATCTTCGTCTAGCTTTACCTTCACCGCGGATTCGATTTCCTCGTACAAGGAGCGGTCGTTCTTGAGCACTTCCTTTGCGGCATCGCGGCCCTGCGCCAGTTGCGTGCCCTTGTAATTCAGCCAGGAACCACGCTTCTCGACGATTTGTTTTTCCAGCGCAAGATCCAGAAGGGCGCCGGTGGAGGAAATTCCTTCGTTATACATGATGTCGAATTCAGCTTCGGTGAACGGCGGCGCGACCTTGTTTTTCACGATCTTGACCCGGGTGCGATTCCCCGTGACGACACCATCTGTCTGTTTGATCGCGCCGATACGGCGAATATCGACACGCACACTGGCGTAAAATTTCAACGCCTTGCCACCGGGCGTCGTTTCTGGATTACCGAACATGACGCCGATCTTTTCCCGAATTTGGTTCGTGAAAATGCAACATGTTCGCGCCTTTGAAATAAGCGAAGTGAGCTTGCGTAAAGCGGCGCTCATGAGTCGCGCCTGCGCGCCGACCGTCGTATCGCCAATTTCGCCCTCAAGCTCTGCTCTGGTGACGAGAGCGGCGACGGAATCAAGAACAATTACGTCGAGAGCATTGGAGCGCACCAGCGTTTCGCAAATCCGGAGTGCTTCCTCACCGGAGCTCGGTTGCGAAACGAGCAGGTCGTCAAGGTTGACACCGAGCCTTTTTGCGTACGCAGGATCGAGCGCATGCTCGACATCGATAAATGCGGCGAGTCCACCGCGCTTTTGTGCCTGAGCGATTACAGTAAGAGTGAGTGTGGTCTTTCCAGAGGATTCCGGGCCAAATACTTCGACAACTCTGCCGCGCGGAAATCCGCCGACCCCCAGCGCCCGATCGATTAGAATATTGCCTGTGGGAATAACATCGATATCGACGATCTTTTCGTCACCCAGTCTCATGATCGCGCCATCGCCGTAATCCTTAGCGATCTGTTGAATCGCCAGATCGAGATTTTTATTTCGCGCGGCGGTCACTTTGTCTTCGCCGGGTTTCTGTTCGGTTTTCGTGGCCATATTTAAGTAACTGTAATTACTTCCACGTCGACAATTCGCCAAGCGGAAAAGAATCGAAACAAATCAAAAGGCCGCGAACCTCGGTTCACGGCCTTTTCTTCCCAGGGAACTGGAGATTACGAAACAGCGATCCTGCGCGGTTTGACGTGCTCCGCCTTCGGCAGAGTCAAAGTCACAAGGCCTTGATCGACCTTGGCGCTGATCTTGTCCGCGTCGATTGATGGATCGAGTTCGAATGCGCGCCGGAAATGTTCCGGGCGCGATTCATGATGAAGTAACGCTCCTTCCACCCTGGGAAGAGAATGCCGGCCGATAATCGTCAGCTCGTTGTTCTCGACCGAAGCCTCGAGCCCTTCTTTATTCACGCCAGCATCTCCAATAAGTTATTATCCAATCCTCCATTATTTTGACTGAGTGGATGTGTTGATTTGACGCAATATGTTTCGCATTTTGGCGGAAAATCTGTGACACGTTTGCACAATTCCTTAGGCGGAAAGGCGTTGCCGGAACGAGCGAGCAGAATTATTCATCTCTCGTGGCGACGACGGCACAGCGAGACGAACGGTTCATGCGCGCGGCACTAAAAGAAGCGGAAAAGACACAAGGACGCACAAGTCCGAATCCCACTGTCGGAGCCGTTTTGGTCGTTGACGATCGGATAGTAGCAAAAGGCCACCATCGCGGAGCTGGCCACGACCATGCTGAGATCGAATGCCTGCGCAATTTCGCTGCCGCCGTTCCTGCTCGCGCTACATTGTATGTTACTTTGGAACCCTGTTCCACAGTCGGGCGCACAGCCCCTTGCACAGACGCAATCCTCAAGGCTGGAGTCAGAAACGTAGTTGTCGGCGCCATCGACGTAAATCCACGTCACTTCGGCAAAGGCATTGCGCGGCTGCGGGATGCAGGCATTAGGCTGCGAGAGGGCGTCTTGGCAGAGGAGTGCGCACGCCTTAACGAAGCGTTCAACAAATGGATTGTCGCCTGGCGCCCTTTTGTGATCGCGAAATGCGGGATGTCTTTGGATGGTCGATTGACGCGTCCTCCCGGTGAGCCTGGCTGGATCACAGACCCTCCCGCTCGTCATCACGCACACCACCTTCGCGCTCGCGTGGACGCAATTCTGGTTGGAGCGGAAACAGTCCGCGTCGATAACCCGCGATTAAACGTCCGTGGTGCGCGGGGTGCGCGACAACCGTGGCGGATCGTGCTGACGCGTTCAGGTAATCTGCCACCATCGGCGCGTCTGTTTTCTGACTGGCTGGCTTCAAGGACGCTGATTTATAAAAGGAAGTCTCTGGCTGCGGTCTTGCAAGATTTAGGGAGAAAAAATGTCACGAGCGTACTGATTGAGGGCGGTGGCGAAGTGCTTGGCGAAGCGCTCGATGCGCGGCTAATTGACAAGGTGCAAATTTATTTGGGTCCGATATTAACCGGAGGACCGGTAATTGCATTTTCGGGCCGCGGCGCGGAGAGCACTCTCAATGCGATGTGTTTCGATCGCATTTCTTATCAACGGATTGGGCAAAGTGTTTGCATTACAGGTTATCCCAGCGTCCAATCGCGCGAATAAACAGGAAACTTTTCCTCGTACCTGCTGTTTAATGACTGGGAGGTAAAATAATGAACTGGAAAAGACTTCTCTTAATTGCATTGGTGGCGGGGGGACTGGCTTTCGTTCCCGCACAGCGTTCTGACGCTGGTGTTTCGGTCGGAATTGGGTTCGGAGGTCCGGTAGGCTATTATGGATATTACCCATATGGATACTACCCGTACCGCTATTACCGACCGTATCCGTACTATGGCTACTACTATGGGCCTTCATACTATTGGTACGGCGGGCATCGCTATTACCGCCACCACCGTCATCATTACTACCATCACCGGTAATAAGGTGACGTAGCATCTAGAAATCCACCCAGCTGGCTCGATCTTGATGTCGAGCCAGCTTTTTGTGGACCGCAAGTATTTGACTCGACGTGCCTACGGAAAACGGTTTGTGCAAAGACAGCTCGGCTTACTTTCCTGATTTTGGCGATCCTGGCGGTTTCGCAGCGGGGCTGGTCGGCTGCTGACGTTGGAATTCCTTCTTTAATTGCTGAATCAACGCCGGTAATTGCTGCTGCCGTTCAGTTTCGATCTGCTGCCGGAGCAATTGCTCCATTTTTCGGCGCTCCTGCATATAACGGGATTCAAACATGGCGCGTTTCTCTTGATCTAAGCGAAGGCCGGAATCGTGCAGAGCTGCCTCGGTTTCACGGTTAATTCGTTCGCGGCGCAAATTCTCTCGCTCCCGCAAGATTTTGCGCTCCTCTGGACTCATCCGCAGCCAGCGCTCGGCGTTGCGACGGAAGTTTTGTTGAGCTGTCGGAGGGAGTGAAAGCCACCGTTGGCGCATGTTCTGTATCGGCGGTGGCCGACGAGGAGGTGGACCCGACTGCGGCCCGTTAGACCGATGCGGTTGCGCTTGTGTAGAAGCACAAGCAGAAGCGAAGATCGACAATGCTGCGATTATCTTTACAAACTTGGCTTTTCGTCCCACAGGCTATTTTCATCCCAGGCAATCAATTCATCCAGATCGGCGACAACGTCGTAATCTTGGGGATCGATTTTTGCCACCACATCTGGGGCGCTTTCAGGCGATTTCTGCGGCACGGGGCGATGCGTGGCGATTGCCAGCCCTATCACCAGGACCACGGCCGCAGATGCCGCCGCGAGCCTCCGCAAGCTAAACCAGTTTCGCGTCCGTTCAAAACGGCTCGCACCCTGGCGGATCTTCCTCAGCACGTTCCGGGCGAAGAATGGCGAAAGCCCGGGTTTGGCGGTCCGCCCGAGGAAATCCCACAACTCCTGATCATCTTCACGTTCCATAGTCTCCGTTGAATTGAACTACCTGCACGGTTGGAAGTTGCGCTCGGATGTGGGCCAAATATTCGGATATTTAAACTCCAGGAGCCTCAAGGAAACCTTCGAGCTGGCGAATACGAGTTGGATGTCTCATTTTGCGCAAGGCCTTTGCTTCGATCTGCCGAATGCGCTCCCGGGTCACTTGGAACTGGCGCCCTACTTCTTCGAGGGTTCGGCTGTAGCCATCGACCAGCCCGAATCGTTGCTCAAGCACCTGCCGCTCGCGATCTGTCAATGTCTCCAGCACGTCCTTGATTTTCTCCTTCAACAAAACAATGGCCGTCATGTCGCTCGGATTTTCGGCGCCTCTGTCTTCGATAAAATCGCCAAAATTAGTTTCTTCGCTTTCGCCAACGGGCGACTGGAGCGAGATTGGCTGCTGCGCCATTTTCAAGACCGCGCGGACGCGATCCACCGGCAAAAGCACCTCTTCTGCCACCTCTTCCGGCGAAGGCTCGCGTCCGTATTCCTGCACGAGCTGTTTTTGCACGCGCATGAGTTTGTTAATCGTCTCAATCATGTGAACCGGAATGCGAATAGTGCGCGCCTGATCGGCGATCGATCGGGTGATGGCCTGACGGATCCACCACGTCGCATAAGTGGAAAACTTGTAGCCGCGCCGATATTCGAATTTCTCGACCGCTTTCATTAAGCCCATGTTTCCTTCCTGAATCAGATCGAGAAACGACAGACCGCGATTGGTGTATTTTTTTGCGATCGAGATAACGAGCCGCAAATTGGCCTCCACCATTTCGGTCTTAGCGCGTAATGCCTGGCGCACCCAACCTTTCAGCGCCTGGTAGTGCTCGGCATATTCGGAAAGCGAAAGCCACAGGCCTTTTTCCAGCTCGCGGATTTTGTTCTGGAGCTGCAAACGTTTTTTTCGATCGCGAGGATGTTTCGCTAGCTCCGTCTGAAGATACAGCGACGTATGGTAGGCGTCGTCCGCCAGGTGAACAAATTCCTCGGTCACTTTCTGCTTGAGGTAAAATTGGGGGTAAACCCTTTGCAGCGAAATTACCGAGCGTTGCAGAGACTTGAGCTTCGATCGTTTCTTGGAAGAATTTTGCGAAAGCTGGCAGTATTGCTGGCCGATCGAGGCGCTCAAACGTTCGACCTGTTTGCACAAGTGTGGAAGCTTCTTCATATAGCGTTCCCGGCTCTCGATTTTCTTGTCGAGAATGACGCGATCGAACCGTTCGCCCCCCTCCACAAGCTTCCTGGCAAGATCGAGATGAGCACACGCAATAAAGCCGAAGCGGTTGATGTGCTTTTGCACCATGTTCTCGGCTTCCTCAATCCGCTTGGAAATTTCCACTTCCTGTTCCCGGGTCAGGAGCGGAACCTGGCCCATCTGCTTGAGGTACATCCGCACCGGGTCGTCCAGAATATCGAGCTTGGCTTCAGCCTTCTCTTCCTCTTCTTCTTCCTCCCCTGCGTCTTTTTTTCCATCTTTGTAGCGATCCACCTCGGACGCTTCAATAATGTCGATCTCCATGCGGCGCAGCCGCGTGAGAATGAGATCGAGTTCATCGGCGTCGGTGATCCCTTCGGGCAACGCCTCGTTTAGATCGTCAAACGTGAGGTAGCCTTGTTCTTTCGCTAGCTTGATCAGTTCGCGAATACGGCTCTGGACTTCAATCGCCAAATGCAGCTGGGTCCCGCCAAGGTGGGATTCCATCGGCGGCGTTGACAGCGATGCGCCATTGGGCAGTCGCCCCGGAGTGGGCGGGACCCGATTGGTTTTGAACCGGGCAATTTTCGACTGTCCCTTCGAACTTCGACGACGAGCGGACGGCTTTATTGATGAACCGCGGCGAAGGTGGCTTCTCTTAAGCCGTCTCGGCGACGACTTCCGGTTGCCCCCCTTTCGTTTCGAATGCCTGGCCAAGATTGTGCGGTTAAGGATTTGACTAAGGACGTTCGATCTACCGCTCGGTCGATCGACAGTCAACTGTCGGCCGCGCCGGCGGGCTGCGAAAGGTCGTGGAGCTGTTCTTGCAGGTCAAGAATTTGTTTCTGTAAATTCACTACGTCGCCCGTGCTGAGCTGGGGAAGTCTAATTCGGTTCTTTGCCACATCAAGCTGGCGGCGCAACACCGCCTGGCAAATACCGAGCCACCATTTTCCCACCATCGTTCCCGCGTTGGGCGGTACTTTTTGCAGTAACCATGACGAAACCAATCCCTCTTCTGGCGAAGAGAGCGTGGCCATAAAGGCATTGAGCGATGCCGGCTCACTAGGGCGCAAGTTGCTTTCGAGAATGCGGACAAGAATTTCCGCGTCCGGCACTTGAGCGAGAATTTCTCGCCAATTTTGCTCGCGAAGAAAATCTCGCGCTTCCTCGTCTCGCAGCGCCAGGAGGCAAAGCATCGCTACATCGTGCCGTGGCACCGGAGCAGTTTTGCCACTGTGGGATTCGTCCCCACGAATCCCGCTGCTGCGGGACTGCTTTGGCAGGAGCACCTGAAAATCCTGAGCGGAGACACCAAGCCGTGCGCTCACTTTGCTCACCACTTCCCCGCGCATGAGCGAATCGTGCACACGCGACACAGTGTCGGCCAGGCTTCGCGCCAACTGCATCTTCGCCCCTAACGAAGTAAGATCGACGCCCGCCGCCGCGCGTTCGATCCAGTAATCAAAAAAGTCACGCGCGCCACCGACACGGCTTTCGAAGGCCTCTTTCCCTTCGCGCCGGACCAGCGAATCCGGATCTTCGCCTGTCGGCATCTCGGACACGCGCACAATCAAGTCATTCGCGAGCAGCGCATCGAGCGAATGTTCCGCGGCTTTCTGGCCGGCGGCGTCAGCATCAAAACAAAGAACAACTTCATCTGCGAAACGCTTCAGAACCCGGGCCTGACTCTCAGTAAACGCCGTCCCCTGCGGGGCGACCACGTTTGTGATTCCCGCTTCGAACAAACTGATTAAATCAAGCTGGCCTTCGCACACGATCGCGCAATTTGCCTCAATCAACGCGCGCTTTGTTTTATCCAGACCAAAAAGCACGTTGCCTTTTCGGAAAAGCGGCGTCTCCGGCGAATTCAAGTACTTTGCCGCTTCCTTTTCGTCTTTTAGAAGCCGGCCGCTAAATGCGATCACTTCGCCAACGTCGTTGCAGATCGGAAACATGATTCGGCCACGAAAGCGATCGTACGATCGTTGGCCCGGCGCACTATCAGCATCCTCTTTGGTCTTGACCAGGCCGCTCGTGATAAGAGTCTGCTGGTCATAGCCGCGTCCGCGCGCCCAACTGCCAAACGCATCCCACTCATCGGGTGCGTAACCGAGCCGCCATCGTTTCGCGATTTCTCCCGTGATTCCACGTTCTTTCAAATATTTGCGCGCAGGCTCGGCAAATTCCTTCCTGATCAAATTCTCATGAAACCATGTGGCGGCCTCCCCGTGCAGCTGCAGCAGAGTGCGGCGAGCTTCGTGCTGACGATCTTCGGCGCCACTCGAACCCCGCTCTTCAATTACCGGGATTCCAACACGCGTCGCCAGCTTGCGCACTGCGGAAGGAAAATCGATGTGCTCGTAATCCATCACAAAGCGAAACACGCTCCCGCCCACGCCGCATCCGAAGCAGTGGAAGCTTTGCCGCTGCGGGCTCACATGGAACGACGCGGTTTTCTCCTGATGGAATGGGCAAAGCGCCTTGAAATTGGCCCCTGCGCGCTTAAGCGGGAAATAGGAACCGATCACTTCCACAATATCGTTCGCGGCGGCGATTTGCTCGATGGTTTGTGATGGAATTGCCACAGGCAGATGACAAACTTATCCGCAGCGGACGAATTGAAAACATGAAGATGTTATTGTCGATCCTGGAGGGACGCGCTCCGTCGCGTCCGACTAATAATGGGACGACACGGAGGTCGTCCCTCCGAGTCGCCCTACCGGCGATCACAATTTTCGCCGCGGCATTTTTCATCGCGCCAGCAACCGCGCGTGCCCGTCAGCTCATTCACAAAGGCGACGTAGTCGTAATCCCGTTGAGTGGCGAAGTTTCCCCCTCTCTCCTGATGTTTCTGCGCCGCGCCGAGAAAGCAGCCGAAGGCAGTGGCGCATCGGCGATTGTCTTTGAGATGGATACTTACGGCGGGCGACTCGACGCGGCGGCCGACATCGTGAACGCGCTCAATCACACCACCATTCCCACTTACACGTTCATAAACTCAAACGCCGGCTCGGCCGGCGCGATCATCGCCCTCGCCACACAGCATATCTACATGGCGCCTGTGAGCGCGATCGGCGCCGCCGCGCCGATTCTGCCGACCGGCGAAGACCTTCCGCCGACGGCGCGCGACAAAACGATCTCCTATTGGTCCGCGCTCATTCGCAGCTCCGCGGTTCGCAACGGACACAATCCCGATATTGGCGAAGCGTTCATGAACAAGGAGAAAGAAGTGAAAATCGGCGATCGCGTGATTCATCCCAAGGGAACGCTTCTCACCTTGAACGCGCAGGAAGCAACCCAGCGGATTAACGACAAACCTTTATTGGCGGATGGCATTGCTGATTCGATTCCTGATCTAGTGAAAAAAGCCGGACTCAAGGGCAACATCGCTTCATTTGTTCCCAGCGGCTTCGAGCAACTCGCCTTTTGGATCACGGCGTTTGCGCCGTTTCTGCTCCTGGTTGGAATTATCGGCGCATATCTCGAATTCAAAATTCCCGGGGCAAGTTTGCCGGGAATTATTTCAGCGATTTGTTTTGCGCTCTTTTTTCTCGGCCATTATCTGGCCGGGCTCGCCGGCTGGGAAGTCGTCGCGCTCTTTGTTCTTGGGATAGTGTTTGTCCTGATCGAGATTCTGTTTTTCGCGCACTCCACGATCGTGTTCGGCGTCGTCGGAGTTTTCCTCATGCTCGGCTCACTGCTTTGGGCGATGATTGATCGCTACCCGGAGCAACCTTTTCTGCCCAGCGGCAAAATGCTCGCTTTTCCGTTGCTAAATCTTTTCATCGCAATCGCCGGGTCGTTCATCGCTATAGCAGTGCTCGCTCGCTATCTGCCACGTACAAGCTTTTACCGCCGGTTTGCATTGATCGATTCAAATCCGCCTGGCCCATCGCTGGCCGGCGCGCCGCGTCACTTCGAGACATCGCTCGCGCTCACTCCGGGAATGCAGGGCACAGCGGTCACGATTTTGCGGCCGAGTGGAAAAGCGCGCTTCGCCGATCACGTTGTCGACGTTGTCACCGAGGGCGAGTTCATTACCCCGCAAACAGCCGTCACCGTGATCCGAACCGATGGAATGCGAGTGGTGGTTAAGCGCGCATCGCAGTCTGAACAGATTTAACCG
>WNGA01043367.1_pt1 | contig 12074 bp, 15 predicted proteins | sample 5400061 | NCBI WGS metagenome assembly WNGA01 (sample SAMN13153366, study PRJNA577476) | soil metagenome | isolation source: 100 cm soil or saprolite under grassland replicate 2 | place: USA:California | collected 2016-06-15
GGCGCCATCGCCTCCGGCCGGTTGCCGCAAGCGCTCCTGTTAGAGGGACCGCAGGGAGTCGGAAAGCAGCGTTTGGCGTTATGGCTGGCACAGGCGCTGGTTTGTGAAGGCGAGGGACGGGAGACAGGGGAAGGGTGCGGGGAGTGCCGGCACTGCAAGTTCGTGCTGACGTTGTCGCACCCCGACGTGCACTGGTTCGTGCCGCTCGAGCTGTCGAAGAAGGGCGCGGACGCCGACAAGCAGATCGAGCTGGTCGAGGAAGCCCTCGCCGAGGAGATGGCGGCGCGGCGCGAGCGGCCGTACTATCAGCCGCCCACGGGACTCGCGAGCCACGGCATCGCCTCGGTACGGCTGCTGTTGCGGCGGCTCGCGCTCCGGCCCGCGTTGGCACGGCGGCGCGTCTTCATCATCGGCGACGCCGAGCGGCTGGTGCCGCAGGCGGGCACCGACGCCGGCGCAAACGCGTTGCTCAAGACGCTGGAGGAGCCGCCGCCGGACACGGTATTCGTGCTTACCGCGGCGGAGCCCGATGCACTGTTGCCGACAATCCGGTCTCGCGTCGTGCGTGTCCGCATGGCACGCCTGGCCGACAGCATCGTGGCAGCGTTCGCACAGCGGGAGCTCGGCGTGAGCAGCCAACGTGCGTTGGCTCAACGAGTTGGGATGGCCGAGGGGCGCATCGGCAGGCTCCTTGCAGAAGGAGGCCAGGCAGCGGGGGGGGCGGGGGAAACCGGGGCGGCCGGGGTGACCGCCGCTGAGCGGTTCCTAGCAGCCGTGGAAGGAGGAGCGGTGCGTCGCCACGCATTCGCGCTGGCTCAGCAACCGTTCCAGGCGCGGGGCGGGTTCACCGCGATGCTCGACGGGCTGCTCGAACGGTTGCGGGCACAGGCCCGCGCCGGCGGGGAGACCGAGAAGGTGGTCGAGGCGATCGCCCAAGTGCTCGAGGCGCGCGGCCTCGCCCAGGGCAACGTGAACCCGCAGCTGGTCGCGGCCGTATTGGCGGAGGACTTGGCCGGAGGGGAGCCGCGATGAAGCTGTCACACGTGGACGTGGCGGGCCGGGCCCGGATGGTGGATGTGGGCGACAAGCCGATCACGGTCCGCAGCGCGGTGGCCGAAGGGGCGATCCGCATGTCGGCCGAGGCGTTCCGGCTGGTGGCCGACCAGGCGGTGGCCAAGGGCGACGTGCTCGCGGTGAGCGAGGTGGCGGGCACGCTCGCAGCGAAGCGCACCGCCGAGCTGATCCCCCTCTGCCACCCCCTGGGACTCGACCAGGTGGAGGTCGAGGCGGCGCTCGACGAGACGCTCCCCGGTGTGCGGGTGCGGGCGGCGGCCAAAGCGGTGGGCCGGACGGGGGTCGAGATGGAAGCCCTCACCGCCGTTTCGGTGGCGCTGCTCACTGTGTACGACATGGTGAAGGCGGTGGACCGGAGCATGGAGATCCAGACCGTGCGACTGCTCGAGAAGACGGGCGGCACGCGCGGGGACTGGCGGCGGGACGCCGCCGGTTGACGGTGAATTGATGGGGCGGCGCCAGGTTGGGGCCGCACGGACACACAAGAGAGGGCTATGCACACGAAAACCCAGAAACTGATGCTGCAGGGGGGGGTGATCCTCCTCGGCGCCCTGGTGGTGAGCAGCATCGGGGGTTGGGCTCGACGCGCTACAGCCGACGATCAGCCGGCGCCGCTCACGGCGCCCGCGCTGCTCGGCGAGCTGCGCTCCCTCGAGCAGTCGCTCGAGGCGACCCGGGGAGACCTCGCGGTCGCCCGGCTCCAGCTCGAGCGCGCCAACGCGATCATAGACTACTCGACGCATTACGGCGTCGCGGCCGACCTCGCTGCGGCCATCTACGATGTCGCGCTGGCGGAAGGTGTGGATCCCGCGCTGGCGTTCCGGCTCGTCAAGGTGGAGTCGGGGTTCAACGCCAGGGCCAGGAGCAAGGTGGGAGCGATCGGTTATACACAGGTCCTCCCCAGCACGGCGCGGCTGTACGAGCCGGGGCTTACGACCGCGCAGCTGTACGATCGGAGCACCAACCTGCGCCTCGGCTTCCGCTACCTGCGCGACCTGTTGGAGCGCTACGAGGGCAACCCGGAAGCGAAGCTGCGCCTCGCGCTGCTCGCCTACAACCGCGGGCCGGGCAAGGGCGCAGCATGCTGCGCCCCTACGTTTTTCAGCACGCCGCAGCGCACTTCTGCGGGATCTTCAGGACCTCCCCCGCCCGGATCATCGACTGCATCGTCAATCCGTTGTAGTTGAGCAGGCTCGCGAGCGAGACGCCGTAGCGCCGCGCGATCGCGATCGCCGTCTCGCCGACCCGCACGCGGTGGCTCCCGGCGCTGGCGTCGGTGCGGCTCACCCGCCGGTAGCGCGGCTCGGGGGGGACCGACCAGGCCGACGCCGGCACGACCCGCCCGCTCATCGGAATGACGATCCGCTGGCCCACGCGCAGCGCGTGCGCCGTGAGCCGGGGGTTCGCGCCCTGGATCATCGCCACGCTCACGCGGTAGCGCCGCGCGATCTCGGTCAGGGTCTGGCCGCGGGCGACGTAGTGGTCGACGAACGTGATCCGGTCGGTCACCGGGAGGCTGTCGTAGCGCTCCGCCACCTGCGTGCCCCGCCCCCGCGGCACGCGGACCACCACGGTCCGGGCCGGGGGCGTGATGCCGCGGACGAACTGCGGGTTCAGCTCGAGGATCGCCGCCGCGGTGGTGTCGGCCAGGCGCGCGATCACGTCGAGCCCCGTCGCGTCGGCGACGGTGATCTCGTCGAACCGGAGCGGCGGCAGGAGCTGGGCCTCGAAGCCGTAGCGGGCGGGTTGCTTGGCGATGAGCGATGCCGCGATCAGCTTCGGCACGTAGTCGCGCGTCTCGCGCCGCAGGTAGCGGCGGTCGGAGAGCTGGAAGAACGTGCGATCGTCCACCGAATCCGGCTCGCCCGGCAGCCGGCCGATTCCGCGCTCGACCCGTCCGACACCGGCGTTGTACGCCGCCGCCGCAAGGTACACGCTGCCGAGCCGCTCCCGCAGGTCGGCGAGGTAGTTGGCCGCGGCCTCGGTGGCCTTGAAGGGATCGCGGCGTTCGTCCACCCACGGGTCCACGGTCAGCCCGTAGAGCCGGGCCGTGCCCGCGATGAACTGCCACATGCCGACCGCCTTGGCGCGGCTCACGGCCGTGTTCGAGAGCCCGCTCTCGATGAGCGTCAGGTACACGAGGTCCTCGGGCAACCCCTTGGCCCGCATCCGCTCGCGGATCATCCCCTCGTAGCGCCCGAGCCGCGACAGCCAGATCTCGAAGCGGTCGCGCGCGTCCACCTGGAAGAACTCGAGGTACTCGAGCACCCGGCGGTTGGTCGCGAAGCTCGACACGTCGATGTCGAAGGTCGGCGAGGACGGCGCCGCGCGGAGCGCCGCCCGCCCTTCGGGGCCGAACAGCTCCACCGCCTCGCGCTCCACCTCTTCGCCCTTCAGGGGCACCGCCGCCGCGGGCGGCTGCGCCCGCAGGGTATCCGTCCGCGCGCGCGGCTGGTGCAGGCTGTCGAGCACCTGCGCGTCGGCCGCCGAGTCCTGGTCGGCGCGCGCCGCGAGCGTCGCGAGCGAGTCGGCGGAGAGGGCCGGGGCTGCGAGGGTGAGGGGCACCGCCAGCGTATCGGGCGCCGGTGTCACGGCGAGCGAGGGTGCGCCGCGCGCGCCGCCACAGCCGGCTACGACTAGCAGCAGGGCGAGTAGGGGCGCAGCATGCTGCGCCCCCACACATCCTTCCGATCGCAGTTCTCGTCTCATCGCGTCGCGAAAAAATTCCCCAGGATACGGTTCGTCGCATTCAACACCGCCAGCGCGGCCCCCCGCGGCGGATCGTCCTGCGTGAGGTAGGCGCCCACCAGCCGTGAGGCGCGGGACTCCTGCCGCGCGGAGAGTGACACGATCACGACCGTCGCGTCGAACGCCCGTACCGCCTTCACTCCCAGCAGCTCGAATCCGAGCTTGGGCTGCACCACCCGCTCGAGCGCCCGCACCGTCGCCGCCGCGCAGCAGCGCAGCTCCCCCGCCTGTGAGATCACGCCTTCCGACTCGCCGGTGAACTGGCGCCCGTCCGCCCACGCGAGCACGACCTTCGCGCGGCAGCGCCCGCTCGCGAGCCGCTGGAACGCGAAGTCCTGGAACCGCAGCCGCTCGCCTCCCCCTTCGCGCGCGGATTCCGCCATCGGCGCCGCCACGGTCCGCCTCCTCCCTCAATCGAACCGGACTTCGATCTGCTGCCGGCCGGCCGTGTCCTGCGGCAGCTCGACCACGTCCACCTCGAGCCGGGGCCGGCCCTGCGCGTCCCGCTCGGCCGACACCACGAGGATCAGCCCGCTCTCGAGCTCGACCCGCAGCTGGCGCAGGTCCGACCGGACCGTGACCTCCCGCACCGACTCCCCCCGCAGGCGCGCGACCGCAGCGACGATGCGACGCAAGTCCTGCAGCTCAAGGGAGCTCACGTCAGCCGCTCGGCCAGGAGCTGCGAGAGCGCCGCGTCGGGGATGCGCTCCGCCTGGATGAAGAGCGACGACTTCGACGTGGCCTCCAGCGGGTACAGGGTCCAAAAGGACCGTCCCGGACGCTCGGAGGCCGGGCGGAACGACAGCACCAGCTGCCATGCCTCCGTGTTGGCCGGGCGCTCGGCTAGGGCGTCCACATGCCAAACCTGATCGCCATGGGCGATCACTCTCCAGGGCATGGATCACCTCGCAAAACGAGGGCGCGACAATATGTGGTCTAACTCAAAGTCCGGTCAATAGTTGAGTAGCCCGAGCACGCGGGCGTCCCGGGCGGTGTCCACATCCCGCAGGGGCCCGAGCACGTGACAGGAGAGCCCGAGCTCCCCCGCCCGGGTGCGGGTCTGCACCCCCACGGCGGCGGTGGACCACGCGATGCCGCGGAACAGCGCCGGCTGCGGCGTCGCGAGCCCGATCAGGTAATAGCCTCCGTCGAGAGCGGGCCCGAGCACCACGTCGTGGCCGCCCAGCGCCGTGAACGCCTCGGCCACGACGCGGCGGTTCACGCCGGGACAGTCCGAGCCGATGACGACAACCCGCTGCGCACCCTCGGCAAACTCGCGGGCGAACGCGTGCCTGAGCCGGTCGCCCAGGCTGGCGCCCACCTGGGGGCGGAACGCCACGCGCCCCACCCCGTCGAGCCACTCCCGCACGAACGGCGCCTCGTTGAGTGGCGTGAACCACACCGTCGTGCGGTGGCCCCGGCTGGTGGCGGAGCCGACGACCTGACGACCGAGGCGCCAGTACACGTCCGCCGCGCCCGACGGTCCGATGTCCTCCGCGAGCCGCGTCTTGACCCGTCCCGGGATCGGCGCTTTGACGAAGATGCCGAGCGCCCGCACGCTACGGGGCGCGCCTCCTCCAGCGCGCCAGCCGGGTGGGCGGGACACCCACGAGGTAGAGCGAAATCAGCAGCACGTTGGCGAGCCACGTGCGCAGCACGCCGTGCGCGCGGTAGCGCCGCCCGGACGTGAGCAGCGCGGCGGGAAGCGTACGCGTCTCGAACCCGCGTCTTTTCATTCTCCGAATCATTTCCACGTCTTCCATGATCGGAATATCGGCATACCCGCCCACGGCCTGGAACAGCTCGCGCCGGATCAGCAAGCCCTGGTCGCCGTACGGGAGGCGGGAGAGCCGCTGCCGCAGCGCCTGCCCGAGCTCGATGAACCGCTTCCAGGGCGCCGGCAGATCGATCGCGAAGCGGAACACGGCCGCCAAGAGGTCGGGCTCGTCCACGATCGCGGCGAGCAGCGCGCGCCGGGCCGCGACCGGGAGGCGCGAATCCGCGTGCAGAAACAAGAGCCAATCGCCCCGCGCCGCTTCCGCCCCGGCGTTGAGCTGGCGCGCCCGGCCGCGGGGCGCGGCCAGCACGCGCGCACCGGCGGCCGCCGCCACGGCGGGCGTCTCGTCGCTCGAGCCGCCGTCCGCCACCACGACGTCCACGGAGAGGGTCCGGGCGAGCCCGCGCAGATCCGCGAGCAGGTCCGGTAGGAATCCCGCCTCGTTCAGGGTCGGGATGACGACACCGATCACGGTCGGACGGTTGGACGGTCGGACGGTTGGACGGAAAAGCCCAACCGGCGGGCGATCGCCGGCACGAAGGTGAGCAACACCAGCAGGACACCGGCGATGAGGACGCGTAAGAAGGCCCGATGCCCCGCCTCGTGCGAGCCGGAGAGCAGGGCATCGGCGAAGAAGGTGTACACGAGGGTCCCGGGGATGATGCCGAGCGCGGTCGCGGCGGCATACGTGCGCCACGAGATGGCGGTGAGCCCCGACCCGAAGTTGAGCAGGTTGAAGGGAACCACCGGAATCAGGCGCAGCCGCAGAAGCCACGCGAACCCCGCGTCCTGGGTCAACCGGTCGAGCCCGCTCAGGCGCCCGCCCAGGATGGCCCGGAGTCCCTCCCGCCCGAGCAGCCGTCAAGAGCGAACCCCACCAGAACCCGAACACTGCGCCCCCGACGAGCGTGAGCACGAGCCCCGAGAAATCGAGCGCGGCCGCGACCGTGTAGGCCATGACGAATGCCGGCGGCGCCCACCACGGCTCGCGCAGCGCCGCGACCAGCCGGGCGGCGCCCGCCGGCGTGACCCAGTCGCGCGCGGGCGTGCCCCGCAGCGCGTAGACGCCCGCGAGCAGCAGCGCGATCAGGACGAGGAGCTTGAGCAGCCCCTTCGCGCGGGGCGTCACCGCCACCAGCGGAGGAAGCGCCGGAGCAGCCGGCCGCGGGGCGTGTCGCCGTAACGCGCGCGGTACCACGCGTCGGCCGTGCGCTTCACGATTTCGCTCATCGTGGGGTACGGGTGGATGGCGCTCGCGAGCCGCGGCAACGGTATGCCGTGTCGCATCGCGAGGGCGATCTCCATGATCAACTCGCCCGCGCCGCGGCCCACGATCGTCGCGCCGAGAATCCGCCCGTTCGGGCGCGTCACCACCTTCGAGAACCCGACCGCCACCCCATCCACGATGGCCCGGTCGAGCTCGGTAAAGCTGTACCGGAAGACCTCCGGGCGCTCGCCCGCGGCGGCGGCCTCGGCGGCGGTCAGCCCGACCCGCGCCACTTCCGGATCGGTGAACGTCACCCAGGGCACCACGCGGTAGTCGACCACGGTCTTGAGCGGGGTGAGGGCGTTCTGCACGACCACCCTGGCCATGTAGTCGGCGACGTGCGTGAACTGCAGGCCGCCCGTGACGTCCCCCGCCGCCCAGACGCCCTTGGCGCTGGTTTCGAGCCGCGCGTTGACGCGCACGGCGCCGTGGTCGAGCGCCACGCTCGCGCGCTCCGGCTCGGCGTCGTGAGTGTCGGGCCGTCGCCCCGTGGCGACGAGGATCTCGTCCGCGACGACGCGCTCGCCGTCCGCGCCGTAGATCGCCTTCCCGTTCCCCTCGCGCGCGACGCGCGCCGCGTGGAAGCCCGTTCGAATCGCCACCCCCTCCTCCGCGAGCCGCTCGCGCACGAACCGGCCGACCTCGGGGTCCTCGTGGGGCAACACCTCGGCCTCGAGTTCCAGCACCGTGACCTGGACGCCGAGCCGGCGATAGGTCTGCGCGAACTCGAGCCCGATCGGCCCGCCACCCAGCACGCTGAGGCTCGCGGGCAGCTCGGGCTGATCCAGCGCGGTCACGTTCGTGAGGAAGCCGACGTCGGCGAGTCCGGGAATGGGGGGGACCGCGGGGACCGAGCCCATGGCGAGCACGATCCGCTTCGCCCGGAGGACGCGGCCGGCCGTCTCGACGCGCCCGAGGCCGGCGAGCCGCGCGGGCGAAAGGATCACGTCCACGCCCAGGGCGCGAAACCGCTCGGGAGAATCGTGGGGCGCGATGCGATCGCGCGCGGACCGGAGCCACGCGACCGCATCGGCCCACCCCTCCCCCGTCCCCTGTCCCCCGTCCCGGTATTTCCGCGCGAACGCGATCAGGGCCTTCGACGGCACGCACCCCGTCCACAGGCAGTCCCCGCCGAGCGCCGCGCGCTCGATCAGCGCCGCCTTCGCGCCGAGCGCGGCGGCGCCGGCCGCCGTGACGAGGCCGGCCGTCCCGCCGCCGACGATGATGATGTCGTGGGTGGAGTCAGTCACCTCGCGTGGCTAACGCCCGGAACCGCTTGGAGAGCTCCTTCGTGACGGGCCCGGGAGTGCCGCTGCCGATCACCCGGCCGTCGAGCTTCACGACCGCCACGATCTCGGCGGCGGTGCCGGTGAGAAACATCTCGTCCGCCGTATACAGGTCGTAACGGTTGAGGGGAACCTCCTCGACCCCGTAGGTGGCCTCGCGCGCCAGCTCGATCACGGCGTCCCGCGTCACGCCCCGCAGGATACCGGCGTACGCGGGCGGCGTCTTGAGCGTGCCCCCCCCGCCCCCCTCGCCCCCCCCGTTCGTCACCGCGAACAGGTTCATGCCGCTCGCCTCCGCCACGTACCCCTGCGCGTCGAGCATGACGACCTCGTCCACGCCGGCCGCGATGCCCTCGACTTTGGCGAGGATGTGCGAGAGGTAGTTCAACGACTTGATGCGCGGGCTGAGGCTCTCGCGGTGGTTGACCGGCGTGGCGGCGGTGAGGGCGGTCAGGCCCCGGTCGTAGCGGTCCTCCGACCACAGCTGGATCGTGTCCACGATGCAGATGGTCGTGGGCTTTTCGCACTTGCGCGGGTCGAGCCCGAGATCGCCCACGCCGCGGGTCACGAGCAACCGGATGTAGGCGTCCTCGAGCCCGCTCTTCGCGACGGCCTCCTCCACCATGCGGTGCATTGCGGGCTTCGCGAGCGGGATCTCGATCCACGCGCCCTTCGCCGAGGCGTACAGCCGATCGAGGTGCTGGGCCAGGCGGAAGACGCGGCGGTTGTACACGCGGATACCCTCGAACACACCGTCGCCGTAGAGCAACCCGTGATCGAACACCGAGACCTTGGCGCTCGTCCGGTCGTAGTACGCGCCGTCGATCCAGATGATGGGTGGCATGGTCCCCTTAGTGTGAGAACGCGACGATCTTGTCCAGCACCGCGCGCGCGAAATCCTTGTCCCAGGTCACGGCGCTCTTCTTCGCGACGACCTGGACGCGGGTCGAGCTCTTGCCTTCGGGCTTCAACGTGACCGCGATGTCGCGGTCGTCGGCGGTCCCGTTGATCTCGCGCCGTTCCCCGGCGTCGTCCTGCGCGGTCTCGACCTTGGTCTGGCGGATGTGGAGCTGGTCGAAGGCCTGCGTGGTCGCGGCGGCCGCGCGCTCCACCGACGCGGGCACGACCGACTCGACCCCTCGCTGTGTGAAGTAGATCCCCCCGCCGGCACCCGCTCCGACCGCCGCCACCGCGCAGCCTACGGCCAGCGTCGCGACGCCCGCGGCGGCCCAGGCACGCGGCCGTTTTGCCCTGATCTGGTGCATCGTGCGACCTCCAGCCAACGAGTCTCGCGAATATACCTGGCCCAACGACCGCTCGGCTACGGCGGGCCCGGCCAGCGTACGTGTTATCCAGATCACGGACGGGACCCCAGGTCCAGGGCGATTGTTACCCCATGGACGAATCCATCGGCTGGGCCAGGATGTGGGCGGCCGCGAAGCGGGACGACGCCGAGACGTTGCGCCAGGGGGCGTGGTATCCGGTGCTGAGCGAAGGGTCCACGCGGCTCGTGCTCGACGTGTCCGGACGCCGGGTCGCCGTGCCCCAAGACATCGTCGAGGTGCGACCCCGCCGCCCCGATCGTTTCACCGTGGTGTACCGCACACCCGACGACCCGAATCCGGCCCGCGGCACGAAGGCCGACGTCGGCCGCGTGTTCGCTGTGTGTCCCTCGTGCGCGTCCCGCAATCGATTGCCGCGACGGCCCCGGCTCGGCACATCCGGCACGTACGCCGCGGACAGTGCCGAGCGCGCCAGATGCTCCAAGTGCGGGCACGAGGGAATCGTGGCGTGGTGGGAGACCGGGTGAGGAAAGGGCAGGACGTGACCCGGGCGGGGATCGAACCCGCGGCCTACGGATTAAAAGTCCGTTGCTCTACCAACTGAGCTACCGGGTCGGACGGTCGAAACTTCGCTGCGTGCTTACACTTCCACAAGCCGGCGGTGCCGGCGAGGGCGTTACCACGTGGTTGATCGGATGCTCTTGAAGGATATGACTCCCGGCCGCGATCGTACTCAGCCCGCACCCCGGGCTCCGGACCGTGAGATCGTGGAACGGATGATCAGCGGCGACGAGAGCGCCTTCCGCGAGCTGCTCGCCCGCTACCGCAGCACGGTGTACGCGACGGTGTACGCGGCACTCCAGGATCCCGAAAAGGCCGAAACGATCGTCGCCGACACGTTCGACGAAGCGCGCCGCACCGCCATCGCGCTCGCCAGCACCCTCGCCAGCGTCTCGGGGTGGCTCACCCACCTCGCGCGCATGCGGGTCGACGGCGAGGCGCGTCAAGTCCCGCCCCAGCTCTAGCCCGGAATCGCCCGGCGCGTCCAAGGTTTGTGACGTCGCAGCCGAGCGCGTGGTCTCTCCTACGGCTTCTCACCAGACCCAAGCCGGAGGACGATCATGACACCCGTACAAGCAAAGCTCGCAGCCAGCGCCGTGCTGGCGCTCGCACTCATGCTGGGAGCATCCGCGGTCGCAGCCGCCCAACGGCCCGCGCATCCGCCCATGCCTGCTGCGCACGTGCCGAGCCCCCACGCACCAGCAGGGCAGCCGGCGCACCCCGCCACCCGATTCTGAGCAGCCTGCAGAGCGGCAAGAGCATCGGCCAGACCCTCCAGAGCTTCGGTCTGAGCGCCGCGGAGGCGAAACAGGCGGAGCAGACCGCCGAGCGAGAGGCGAGAGAGGCCGAGAAGCGGGCGAGCTGACCGCGCTGCCCACCGAGCGAACCATGCGCACATCGATCCGCCTGCGGTTGCTGGTTTTGCTCCTCACGCTCCCTCCCCGGCCCGCGCCCGCCCAGGCGACGCCGGGCGCGCCGTGGGACTCGGTCGCGACGATCCTCCGGGCGCCCGGAGTCGCCGCGGGCGGCTATTACCGGTACAACCGGCGAGGAGCCGCAGCTCACCTACGTGCACTTCCACGGGCACGGGGTGGCCACCGACCTCGCGGCGCGGCTCGACCGGGTGCTCGCCCGGACCGCGACGCCGCGCCCCGTGCGCGCGGCACCACCGGCGCCGCCGACGATCGACACGGCCCTGGTGTTCCGCACGCTCGGCAAGCCGGGGACCGCGCGCGCCAACGTGGCGCAGGTGGGGTTCGTGCTGGTGCCGGGCACGGTGACCATGGGGGGGCGGCCGCTCGTCCCGGCGATGGCCTACGGCAGCCCCGTGAACGTGCAAATGGTGGGCGCCTCGCGGGCGGTGGCGACGGGCGACTTCGCGGTGACGGGCGACAAGGTGAGCCCGCTGCTCGCGGCGCTGGCCGCGAGCGGCATCGCGGCGACGGCGGTGCACACGCACCTGATCGACGAACAGCCGCGCCTCTACTTCATCCACTTCTGGGCCGACGGCTCGCTGCCGGACGTGTTGCGGGGCCTCAAAGCGGCGCTCGACGCCGCGCGCTGACTCCCTCTCCGTTTGGGTCCTCACCCCTTTGATCCCCTCTCCCTTCGGGAGAGGGGAAACTCGGTGCGACCGTCGTCCCCCTCTCCCGGAGGGAGAGGGGGTCAGGGGGTGAGGACCGAGAGGGCACAGGGGGGGGACCGCGATGCGGAGAGGGGGAACGCGGGATAGCTTTGCGCGGCATGAGTGGCGTCATCGAGCACGTCTCCGACACCGCACGGTGGGTGGCGCTGTACCGCGCCATGGAATCCGAGCGGCCCGACTCGTTGTTCCGCGATCCCTACGCCCGCCGGCTCGCGGGCGAGCGTGGCGAGCGGATCCTCGCCTCCATGCAGAGGGGCCGGACGTGGGCGTGGCCGATGATCGTCCGCACGGCGGTGATGGACGAGCTCATCCTTCGCGCGGTCGCGCGGGATCGCGTCGACACCGTGCTCAACCTCGCGGCGGGGCTCGACACGCGACCCTACCGGCTGCCGCTCCCGCCGTCGCTGCGCTGGGTCGAGGTCGACTTTCCCGA
>WNGA01017364.1_pt1 | contig 12072 bp, 9 predicted proteins | sample 5400061 | NCBI WGS metagenome assembly WNGA01 (sample SAMN13153366, study PRJNA577476) | soil metagenome | isolation source: 100 cm soil or saprolite under grassland replicate 2 | place: USA:California | collected 2016-06-15
GCGCGGCGGCGGCGTGGGACGGGCTGCGGCGGTTCAAGCGGCGTGAGCTGGTGCGGGTCGCGGTCCGCGACCTGACCGGCCGGGTCGGCGTCCAGGAGGTCGGCGCGGAGCTGGCGGACCTCGCCGAGGCGTGCCTGGAAGCCGGCCTCCAGGTCGCCGCCCGCACCGTGCCCGGCACGGCCGGGTTGCCGCGGCTGGCGGTGCTGGGGATGGGCAAGCTCGGCGGTGGCGAGCTGAACTACGTCTCCGACATCGACGTGCTGTTCTGCCACCAGCCCGCCGACGGCGCCGACCCGCAGGCCGCCGCCCAGGCGGCCGAGCGGGTGGTCCGCGAGCTGCTCGCGGGCCTTGGTGGGGTGACGCCGGAGGGGACCTGCTTCCGGGTGGACCCGAATCTCAGGCCGGAGGGCCGCAACGGGCCGCTGTCGCGGACGCTTGCCAGCTACCGGGCGTACTGGGAACGGTGGGCGCAGCCGTGGGAGCTGCAGGCGCTGATCAAGGTGCGGCCGGTGGCGGGGGACCGGGAGCTGGCGGGGCGGTTCTGCGCCGAGGCGGCCACCTGGGTGTACCCGCCGCGGCTCGATCCCGAGACCGTCGCCGCCGTCCGCCACAGCAAAGCGAGGGTCGAGGCCGAACGGCTGCCCGCTGGCGCCGACCCCAGGCTCCACCTCAAGCTGGGGCCGGGTGGCCTGGCCGACGTCGAGTGGACGGCGCAGCTCCTGCAACTGCGGGTCGGCGGCGCGCGGCCAGAGGTCCGCGTCCAGGGAACCCTTGCTGCGCTGGCCGCCCTGGCCGCGGCGGGCGCGCTGGAGACCGGCGAGGCGGTGTGGCTGGCCGACGCCTACCGGCTGTGCCTTCGCACCCGCAACCTCGCCTACCTGGTCGCCGGCCGGCCGGTCGACTCGCTGCCCACCGACACGCGGGCGCTGGACCGGCTCGCCAGGGCGATGGGCGAGCCGGGCCGGCAGCGCCTGCTCGAGCGCTACCGGCGGGCCACCCGCCGGGCCCGCCGGGTGGTCACGGCCCGCTTCTGGGAGGACGCCGGATGACGCCGCCGACCGCCGACTCTGGCGGTCGGAATGGAACGGAGCCGCCGCCGCAGGCGGCTCCGCGCAGTCCCCATCGGCTGCTGGTCTGCGTCGGCGACCTGATGGTCGACGTCGCGGTGGCCGCGCCGGCGCTGCGCCGCGGCGGCGACGTCCCCGGGTCGGTCCGCCTCGGGCCCGGCGGGTCGGCCGCCAACGTCGCCGTCTGGGCCCGCGTGGCCGGCGCCGACGCGCGGGTGGCTGCCAGGCGTGGCGACGACCTGGCCGGGCGACTGCTCGCCGCCGCGCTCGCCGACCGGGGCGTCGGCCTGCATCCGCCGGCGCCGGCCCGGGCCGCCACCGGCGCGATGCTGGTGGTCAGGGAGTCCGGCGAGCGGACCTTCGTGGCCGACCCGGGCGCCAACCTCCAGCTTGCCGCCGGGGACGTCGCCGGCGCGCTGGCCGGCGCGGCCGCCGTGTTCGTCAGCGGCTACCCGCTGTTGCGCCCCCAGACCGGGGCGGCCGCGCTCGCCGCCGCCGCCGCGGCCGGCCGGGCGGCCGTCCCGGCCGCCGTCGACGCGGCCTCCTGGCCGCTGGTGGCCGGCGCGGCCGGCGAGCCGGTGCTGGCGGCCGCCGAGCTGGCCGGCACCCTGCTGGCCAACCTCGACGAGGCCGCGGCCCTCACGGGCCGTCGCGACCCGGCGGCGGCCGCCATGCTGCTCGCCGCCAGGGTGGGGACGGCGGTGGTCAAGTGCGGCGCCGACGGGGTGGTGGTCTGCGTCGCCACGACCGGCCGCCCCCTGACCGTGACGGCCGAGGCAACCGAGGTGGCCGACGTCACCGGCGCCGGCGACGCGTTCGCGGCCGGCTACCTGGTCGCGCTGGCGGGCGGCGCGGAACCGGCGGAAGCGGCCGGAGCGGGCAATCTGCTCGCCGCCCGAGCCGTGGCCACCGTGGGCGCCTGGCCGGCTCCGCCCGCGTAGCCCCTAGCGGAGCGCAGGCCCTGCCCGTATGGCCGAGCCACGGTACTCTGACGGCCGGCCGATCTCTCCGACCCGATACAGAGGAAGCAGCCAAGCTCATGGACCGTCCGATCGTCGTCGCCGACCGCATCGCCACCGCCTCCGCCGTCGTCGCCCTCGAGTCCAGCGTGCTCGCCCAGGGGTTGCCCGTCCCCGCCAACCTCGAGTCCGCCGAGGCCCAGTCGACCGCCGTCGGCAAGGCAGGCGCCGAGCCGGCCGTCGTCGGGGTCGTCGCTGGCCGCATCGTGGTGGGGGCCGACCCCGGCCAGGTCCGGGCGCTCGCCTCTGGCCAGGTGCGATGGAAGGTCGCCGTCCGCGACCTGCCGTACGTCGTCGCCCGTGGCCTCGACGGCGCCACCACCGTGTCGGCGACCGCGTTCGCGGCCGAGGCGGTCGGCATCGACGTGATGTCCACCGGCGGGATCGGCGGCATCCACTTCGGCGGACCGGACGTCTCCGCCGACCTGCCCCAGCTCGCCCGCTCCCGCCTCACCGTCGTCTGCTCGGGGCCCAAGCACGTCGCCGACACCGCCGCCACCCTGGAGTGGCTGGAGACCCACGGTGTGCTGGTGGTCGGCTTCCGCACCGACCGCCTGCCCGGGTTCCTCGCCCCCGGTCGGCTGCCGCTGGAGCACGTCGTCGACGACGTCGGCCAGGTCGTCGACCTGATCCGCGTGCGGCGGTCGCTGGGATCGCACGGCGCCATGGTCCTCTGCCAGGATCCGCCGTCGGCGGCTGCCATGGACCCCGACGAGCTGGGCGAGCTGGCCGCCGCCGGCGCCGCGGCCGCTCGCGCGGCCGGCGTGTTCGGCAAGGCGCGCACCCCGTTCGAGCTGGACTGGCTGCACCGGCGGACGGGCGGCCGGAGCCTGGCCGCCAACCTGGCCCTGCTGGAGGCCAACGCCGGCCTCGCCGGCGAGATCGCCGCCGCCCTCGCCGCCGGCGGCTGACCGGCGCCGCTCAGGGCCGGCGGTCGCGCGCCGGCCAGCCGCTGGCCACCACCACGACCCCGAGCACGATCAACGCGATCGGCACGAGGTAGTCGCCGCGCAGGTTCCACACCTCGAGGGCGTCGAGCAGGAACACGATCCCGGCGGCCACGAAGACCAGGCCGGCCACCAGCGACAGGCGGTCGGGTCGCCGGTCCATCACCGCTCCACCCTGATCTCGCCGACGCCGACCCGGAGCTCGAGGAGGAGCCGGCGGGTGGCGGTGTCGAAGTCGTCCGAGCGGATGTCCAGCCGGTTGCCCAGGCCGTTCTCCTCACGGTCGAGCCCGTGGACCTGGCCGACGCCGGAGCGGCCGTCGACCCGGACCGCGACCCCGGCGGGAGCCTTCACCACCAGTTCGCCGAGGCCGACCCTGGCCTGCACCGCGGTGGTGCCGTCCGGGACCTGGAGGCCGGTGAGGTCGACGGTCAGGCTACCCACCGCCAGCCGGTAGTCCCGCAGGTCGGCGGGGGTGGCCGGCTGCTCGACGCGCTCGCCGACCCCGCCGACGAGCGTCACCTGGAGGCCCCAGTCGGTGCCCACCGCGAGCGCGAGCACGAGGGTCAGCGCGAGCCCGAGCACCATGAGGCCGTGCTGGCGGTCGCGCAGCGCCCCGGCGATGGTGGCCAGGCCGACCGCGATGAGGGCGGCGGGCAGCACCGCCCGCCACGGCACGTCCACGCCGTTGGCGTCCAGCAGCCAGCCGACACCGACGAGTACCAGCAGCGCGCCGGCGAGGACGGTGGCGGCGGCGGGACCGCGCTGGGCCGGCGGGGGCTGCGGGGGTGACGCGGGCTCGGCCGGCTCGGTCATCGCCGCAGCCCCGCCAGCATGATCGCGGCGCCGGCGGCGACCACCGCCAGCGGCCAGAACAGGCGCTGGAGGTCGGGAACGATCCGGTCGAGCAGCAGCACCAGGCCGAGCACGACCAGGGCGCCGCCGAGCACCAGCCGGCCCGTCTCCTGCTTGGGCGTCCGGACGGCCGCGACCGGCTGCCCGCCTCGCTCCTCGGGGATCACGATCCAGGCGATCACGTAGGCGATCAGGCCGAGCCCGTTTGCCAGGGTCAGCACCACCGCCGCGATCCGCAGCAGCACCGGCTCCACGCCCAGATAGCGGCCGAGCCCACCGCAGACGCCGGCGAGCACCTTGTCGCTGGTGCTGCGGCGCAGCAGCCGCTCGCCCCGGGGCCCGCCGGCGGCGGGCGCGGGGATCTCGCTCGGGCGGCTCGGGTCCTGCTCGGGAGGACGCTCTGCGCTCATACCCGGAGAGCATAGTTCGTCCGGGCCCGGGAGGATATGCGCGCCTCAAGCCCGCTGCGTGGTTGCCGACATGGTGAGTGCAACCCACCACCGAGGAACGAGGCCGGCCACGTGGCATTTCTGACAGTGCTGCAGTACGTCACCAACGCGCTCTTCGTCAGCCTCGCCGGGATCTGCTTCCTCCGGTGGCGCCGGGAGCGGGGGAGGGCCGCGGCGTGGCTGGCGGGGACCTTCGGGATGCTGGCCGCCGTGGTGGTCGTGGGCGTCGTGCTGGAGGTCAGCGTCGCCGGCGAGCCGCCGGCGTGGGCCACCAAGCTCATCCTCGGCGCGGTGATCCTGTTCCCCTACCTGCTGTTCCGGTTCACCGCCTCGCTCGAGCGCGCCGCTCGCCGCACCGAGATCGTCACCGGCGTCCTCGCCGGGACGACCGTGGCCTGGACGCTGGCGCTGCCGAGCTTCCCCGACGCGAGCCAGCCGCGGCCGGGCTGGCTCGGCGCCTTCCTGGCCGCGTTCGTGATCCAGTGGACGGTCATCTCGCTGATCGTTGCGGTCAAGCTGTGGCGGGCCGGCCGCGGCCAGCCGACCGCGGCCCGCCAGCGGATGCGGGGGCTCAGCCTGGCGGCGACGGGCCTCAGCGTCGTCATCGTGCTCGCCGGGGTCGCGCCCTCGTCGCCGGAGGAACCCGGCGCCATGGCCGTGGGATCGCAGCTCCTCACGCTCGCGAGCACGCTGCTCTTCTACCTGGCGTTCGCGCCCCCGGCGCTGCTCCGCAACGCCTGGCGGCACCAGGAGCAGGAGACGCTCCGGCTGGCCATGGCCGAGCTCAAGGCCGCCAACCGGGTCGAGGACGTCGCCGCCGTGATGCTGCCGCACGTCATGAGCATGGTCGGCGGGCGCGGTGCGGCGCTGGTCGACGAGTCGGACAGGCGCATCGGCGCCCACGGCGACACGCCCGACCCGGAGCGGCCGGAGCCCGAGCAGCCGGGCCTGGTGCGCCAGCCGTTGTCCACGGGAGCGTTGCTGGTGTGGGCGAGCCCCTACGCGCCGGTGTTCGGTCGCCAGGAGCTCGAGCTGCTCCAGGCGCTCGGCGGCCTGACCGAGCTCGCGCTGGAGCGGGTGCGGACCGCCGCGCGCGACTCGGAGCTGGCGGCGGTCGTCGACGCCTCCGGCGACGCGATCGTCAGCACCGGCGTGGACGGCCTCATCAGGAGCTGGAACCCGGCGGCCGAGGCCACCTACGGCCGTTCTGCCGGCGAGGCCGTCGGCCGGCCCCTGTCGATCGTCGTGCCGCCCGACCGCTCCGAGGAGCTCGCGGAGCTGCTGCGGCGGGCTGGCCAGGGCGAGCGCGTGCACCTGGAGACCCAGCACCTCCGCGCGAGCGGTGAGGCCGTCGACGTGGCGCTCACCGCCGCCCCGCTGCGGGACCGCGCGGACGTGGTCGTGGGCGTCTCGGTGGTCGCCCACGACGTCACCGCCCGCAAGCGGGCGGAGGAGCAGTTCCGGGGGCTGCTGGAGTCGGCACCCGACGCCATGGTGGTCGTCGACGCCGAGGGGCGGATCACCCTGGTCAACCTGCAGACCGAGAAGCTGTTCGGCTACAGCCGCGAGGAGCTGCTCGGTCAGCCGATCGAGGTGCTGGTACCCGAGCGGCTCCACCCCCGTCACCGCGAGCACCGCAACGGCTACCTGGCCGAGCCGGGTGTGCGGCCGATGGGCGCCGGGGTGCAGTTGAACGCCCAGCGCAAGGACGGCAGCGAGTTCCCCGTGGAGATCAGCCTCAGCCCGCTGAAGACCGACCGGGGCACGCTGGTGTCGGCCGCGGTGCGCGACATCACCGACCGCAGGCGGGCGGAGGCGGAGCTGGAGGAGGCAAGGCAGGCCGCCGAGAAGGCCAACCACGCCAAGAGCGAGTACCTGTCGCGGATGAGCCACGAGCTGCGCACCCCGCTCAACGCGATCCTCGGGTTCGCGCAGCTCCTGGAGCTGGACGAGCTCCGCGACGACCAGCAGGAGAGCCTCGGCCACATCCTGTCGGCGGCCCGCCACCTGCTCGCGCTCATCAACGAGGTGCTGGACATCGCCGCGATCGAGGCCGGCCGGCTGCCGCTGTCGGTGGAGCCGGTCGCGGTTGCCGACGTCGTCGGCGAGACCGTCAGCCTGATCCGGCCGCTCGCCGACCAGCACAACGTCCTGCTGGTGGGGGACTCGACCACCATCTGCGACCGGCACGTGCTCGCCGACCGCCAGCGGCTGAAGCAGATCCTGCTCAATCTCCTGTCCAACGCGGTCAAGTACAACCGGGAGGGCGGCAGCGTGCGCCTGTACTGCGAGCCGGCGCCCGGCGAGCGGTTCCGGATCAAGGTGGCCGACAACGGGCCCGGGATCGGCGCGCAGGCGCTGGAGCGCCTGTTCGTCCCCTTCGAGCGGCTCACCGCCGAGTTCAGCGGGGTCGAGGGCACCGGCCTCGGCCTGCCGCTGTCCCAGCGCCTCGCCCTCGCCATGGGCGGGACCCTCGAGCTGACCACCGCCATCGACCAGGGCAGCACCTTCTGGGTCGAGCTGCCGGTGGCCGAGCGCCCGGTCGCGCCCGCGGCCGAAGGCGAACCCCAGGACGCCGCCGCCGAGGATGCGCAGGAGCACGCCGCGACCCAGATCACCGTGCTCTACATCGAGGACAACCTGTCCAACCTGCAGCTCGTCGACCGGGTCGTGAGCCGTAAGGGAGGCGTCACGCTGATCTCGGCCATGCGGCCGATGCTCGGCCTGGACCTCGCCCGTGAGCACAGCCCGGACCTGATCCTCCTCGACCTGCATCTTCCCGACATCCCCGGCGAGGAGGTCCTCCGTCGCCTCCGCACCGACCCAAGGACCGCCGAGATCCCGGTCGTCATCCTGAGCGCGGACGCCCGGCCGAGCCTGATCAAGCGGCTCCTCGGCTCCGGGGCGCGGGCGTTCCTCACCAAGCCGCTCGACGTGGCGGAGCTGCTCGGGCTGCTCGACCAGGTCGCCGACGAGCGGAAGGCGTCCGTCCCGCCGGGCGTTAGGACGCCATGACGTGGGCTGGCACCTCGACGCGATCGGCGTAGGCGACCCAGCGCACGTCGCATTCGGGGCAGCACCACCGCATGGGGCGCTCGACCTCGCTGCGGGTGGCACGCTGGGGGTCGACCTCACCGCCGCACGACCAGCAGCGGGCGAAACACCGCCAGGGCCGCACGGTCGGGTTCACGACTCAGCCCGGTAGCGCCGCCAGCTCGCGACGCAGGGCGGCGAGCAGCTCCCGGTCGACCGTCTCGACCCGCGGGGTGAGCCAGTGGTTGTTCACGCAGCCGGTCTTCAGGTGCTCCAGCGGGCCGTCGGTCGAGTCGAGCCAGAACCGCTCGGTGACCTGGGCCGGCGCGCCGCACTCGAGGCAGGGGATCATGTCGGGCATTGGTGCTCCTTGGATGCGGACAAGTAGGCCATCCAAGCATGCGCCGTGCCAGGGTCGACGAGCAGTGCCGCGGGACACACGACCGGCGTGCCACGGGTCACCCCGCGGCACGCCATACTGCCGCCATGACGGTGATCGTTGTCTGCATCCTGCTGGTGCTCGCCGGGCTGGTCGCGGCGGTTCGCTGGGGCGGCCTGACGGTCCAGCCGCCCCCGTCCGCGCCGGATCCGGCCGCCCCGACCGACCAGCCCTCAATGGGCCTGGTCGTACGGTGCTACCTCTGGTACCTCACCGTGGCGGTGGTATCGGGTGTCGGTGCTGGCATCCTGGCCGCCGGGGCCGGTGGGCGCCTGGTCATGCGCCTGCTGGCGGTGACGGCCGGGCCCGACGCCCAGGGCCGGATCACCGAAGCCGACGAGATCGTGGGTCGCGTCAGCGTGGACGGCACGCTGGGGTTCGTCGTCTTCACCGGCCTGTTCGTCGGCCTCGCCGCCGGGACCCTCTACCTGCTGCTGCATCGCTGGCTCCCCGCCGGCCGGGCCGGTGGTGTGGCCTACGGTGCCCTGCTCCTGGTCCTCGCCGGCACCCGCATCGACCCCCTGCGCGCCGGCAACCCCGACTTCGACCTGGTGGGCCCTGGATGGGCGTCGGTGCTCGCCTTCACCGGCCTCGCGGTGTTCCAAGGCGTGCTCGTCGCCGCCCTGGCCGGGCGGGTCAGCCGAGCAGTACCGCTCCTGGGCACCGGGCCCCGTGCCATCGCCGCGCACGCTCCCCTGCTGCTGCTCCTCCCGCTGGGGACGGCGGGCCTGGTGGTGGCCATCGTGGGCGCCGGGGTGGTGCTGGCCAGCCAGATCCCCATCGTGGTCGCCGGCTGGCGCGACCGCCGCTCGGTGACGGTCGGGCGCGTGGCTCTGGTCCTCGTCGCCGTGGTGGCCTTCCCGGGTTTCGCGTCGGCCGTCGTCGACATCCTGGGCCGACCGTAGACCCGATCCACTCGACTAGATGTCGTAGATGTGATGCTCGCTGATCGCGAGCTGGGTCGCCGCCCGTCAAATCGCCCGACTAGATGTCGTAGATGTGATGCTCGCTGATCGCGAGCTGGGTCGCCGCCCGTCAAATCGCCCCTTGACCTGCGGGTGAGCTTCAGCGTTGCGAGCTTGTGTCGGCGATCGTCGACCTGGGACGCCTGGCGACGGCCTGGATCGACCCAACTCCCATGGGCGAGACAATGGATCGCCCATGCCAGCACGGGCAGAACCACCCTGGTGACTATCACTAACGCCGATTTTCACTCAGCGAATCGACCCCAACTTCAGGCGTAGTCGAAGCGGAGGCGGCGGCCGCCCCACCAGGGAACGGCGACCTGGGGGAGGTCGGCTTGGCGCAGCACCGGTGAGTAGGTACGCCGGTTGAGGCGCACGGTGATGGTGTCGCCGTGGTTGAGGATGATCCCCCCGGTGGACAGGAAGCGGCGCTGGAGGGTGTCGGGCGTGGCGGTGTGATAGCCGGGCAGGCGGCGGCGCAGCGCGGCGCAGGTCGCGCCGGCCAGTACCGACAAGACGACGTCGAGGTCGACGTTGAGGGGCACGGCCGAGGACAGGGCGTCCAGGTGGAAGCTGCGGATGGCCTCGGCCAGGCGCTGCTCGATGGTCATGCGCCGGGCGTAGCGCTCGATGAGCTGCTTGGGGCTGGAGCGGCGGTTGTTGGTGATGATGACGGTGGGTTGGTCGTGGCCTAGGCCGCGCACGATGAGCTGGCGGATGGGGCCGGGGTAGCCGGACAGGCGGACGGTCTCGTCGACGACCTGCGGCTTGCGGTAGGCCCCGTCGCGGTCCAGCTGCACGGTCCGCCACGCCTCGGCGCCGATGGCCTGGAGGTGGCGGATGAGGGCGGGTGAGCGCATGCGAAGGGTCATGAAGCGCACCCCGCGGGCGTCCAGCTCGCCGAGCACGGCCTGGGTGGTGAGCTTCTGGTCGAACACCAGCAGGGCCGGGTCGGTGCCGCTGATCGTCTTCCAGTGGTCGCAGAAGGCCAGCACCTCGCGGGCCTGGGTGGCCTTGTGCAGGTCGGCGTTGGCGTAGATGAGGTTGTGGGTGGCGGCGTCCTGGGCGAAGAAGGTGAGCACCGAGCGGGTCCGCTGGGAGCGGCGCGGCACATAGTGCTTGTCCAGGGCGGCGTCCTCGCCCCAGTGCATGATGGCGTGGAAGTCCAGGTCGAAGTCGGCCCCGTCTGCCAGCCCGGCGCCCACCATGGCCGCGTCCAGCGCGGCGAGGAACCGCTGCTGGCGTTGGTGGGACAGCCGGTAGGAGTAGCTGGCCAGCGCGGCCGTCTTGGGCAGCGAGGACAGCCCGGCCAGCAACGCCGCGCCGGGGTCCAAGGCCAGGTCCTCGACGTGGGAGACCCGTCGGATGCTGGCCAGCTTCAACGCCAGCAGCGACAGCAGGTAGCTGACCGCGGGGATGACGCTGGTGCCCGGGTAGCCGGCGGCGGCCACCAGAGCGGGCAGGTCCAGGGCGACCAGGTCGGGCACGGCCAGCAGCAGCCCGGCGTGCTTGGCCTGGCACCGCTCGGGCAGCGCCTGCCAGTCGATGATCCCGGCGCGGGGCAGGGTCTCGCGTCGGGGTGCTCCGCGCAGCGCCTCAGGCCGCCGCCACAGGCGGCCAAAGCCCTCCTCGGCGACCACCTCGGCGATGCCGGTGCGGTTCAGCGGCGTGCCCTCGCGGGCCAGGGCGGTGGCGATTTCGTCGATGGAGTGCCCGGCCTGGCGCAGCGCCACGATCCGCGAGCGGGCCGCCTGCTTGGCTGGCGCGGTCTTGGGGCCGGGCTTGGCGGCCACGAAGAAGTCGCGTCGCCCGCCGCGGAACTGGCGCACCATCCCGTGCAGGGTGTCGGTGGCATAGCCGAAGCGGCGGGCCACCTCGGCGGCCGGCAGGCCCTGGTGCAGGTAGGCCCGCAGCGCCTCATACCGTCGCTGTGCCGGATCGGTGGGCCGAGCGAAGAACTCCCCACCAGGCCGTGCCGATCTCGCTGACTGGACCATGCTCGTAGTTCACTGCTTGGCCGAGCCTCAGTCAAGCACCTCCTCATAGCAGACTGCCCGAGCCCTGCAACTACAAGGATGTGCGGTACGAGGCGATAGCCAAGAGCCGCCTCGCCACCTCATCTCCAAGCGGCTACAACCAGGAAGCACGCTCAGCAGTCAACGAGATCACCACGGACATCGCCCACAGCAGCCTGCCCCGACCATCCCAGTTCCCTTCGGCTGCAAGGACTCCCGGCCTCCCTGACCAGGCCTCTGCCTCACGCAATGGACCCCCGAGTCCAGACGCGAAAGTCGGCGCTAATGACATGCCAGGTCTCGACCGAGGTCCGGCGTGGGATACTCGCGATGCGGCGGGCGAGAACGGTCACTGGTCCTTCTTGGCTTCGGCGATGGCGGCCAGCAGGTCGTCGCCGGTCAGCCGGTTCGGGTCGGCCTGGCCGGCGGCGTTGATGCTGCAGGCCGCGGCCACCGCCTTCCGCAGCTGCCGCCCGTCCAGGCCCTCGGCGTTCATCACGGCCTTGTCGAACTCCGCGGTCTCCAACACCTTGCGGACGCCCGGGAACGCGACAGCCACAGCTTCAAGGGTGTGGCGCAGGATCGCCGCCCGGGCGGTGGCGTCGGGCAGGGGAAGGTGCTGCACCAGGTCGGCCCGCGAGGCGAGGGCGGGGTCGATCGCTTCCGCGAAGTTGCTGGTTGCGATGATGACCAGGTTGTTGTGGCGGCGGGCGAGACGGTCGAGCCCGACCAGGGCGGCGTCGACGGCGCGGTGCACGTCGACCGGGTTGGCTTCCATGCTGAGCCTGGCGCGATCAGTCGCGAGCGTCTCTACCTCGTCGATGAGCACGACCAGCGGACCGAGCGCGGCCTGCTCCTCGATGACGGTGGCAAACAGCTGCTCGACCGCCCGCTGGCTCCTGCCCAGGGACGAGCTGGCCAGGGCGTGGGGATCAATCTCCAGGAAGGCGAAGTCGCCGAGCCCCTGCACCGTCCGCGCGATCCTGTCGGCCAGGCCGCGGGCCAGGGTGGTCTTGCCGGTCCCCGGAGGCCCGATCAGCAAGAGCACCCCGTGCAGCGGCAGGGCGTCGAATCCCACGGTGGCCCGCAGCCACAGGCTCGCTGCGGCGGCGCGCGCAAGGCGTGGCTTCAGTTCACCGGGCAGGACGATGCTGGCCCAGGCCTGGTCGAACTCGTCGTCGGGCAGATGACGAGCATCGGCAATCCCTGGCGTGCCAGGGGGTGGAAGTGCCCGGGCAGGGGCATCGACCTCAGCGAGGGAACGTCGCCCACCATCGCCCCGC
>WNGA01010757.1_pt1 | contig 12066 bp, 11 predicted proteins | sample 5400061 | NCBI WGS metagenome assembly WNGA01 (sample SAMN13153366, study PRJNA577476) | soil metagenome | isolation source: 100 cm soil or saprolite under grassland replicate 2 | place: USA:California | collected 2016-06-15
CGTTGGATCTCGCCCGACGGCCGGAGGCGGACGCCCTACCGGCGGGCCAGCCATCCTTTGATGTCGCGCTTTGGGCGATTGGCTCTCCCGCCGCGCCGAGCCCGTTATCTGGCGCCGCTACCCGAGCCACGGGCCCAGCCCGGAGCGACGTCGCTACCTAACTAGGTTAGGCGGCGAGTGCGAGATTGTTCTTCGCACTTGCATTGTTTGCCGGTGGATTTACGAGGCCAACCGGCGACCTCGGCTTGCAGCTCTGCCGGAGAACCGACCACGTCGAAACCAGGTCGCCCCCGTATGTCGTCACACATTGTAGCCGCGGTTTTGCGGGCTAGTGCCTGCGGCGCAGCCGTGCGCGATTGGGCGCGACGGTGGGCGGCGAGATGACCAGGCCGTGCGCCTCGAGGCCGTTGGATCCGTCGCGCACCTCGAATTCCACCTCGACGCCGTTCCGCAACAGCTGCGGATCCACTTCGGGCCGAAGCCCCGGCTCGGTCACGTGGAGCCGGTCGCCCTCGCTGCTCGAGATGGCACCGTACCCCTTGACCTTGTTGAACCAGATAACCGTTCCGCTCGCCATGCCTGGACTCACTCTAGCTGGAAAACTCGCAACCCGGGCTTAGCGACGGGACTTGAGAGCGCGCTGCATATCGCGGTCGGCCTCACGTTTGGCGATGTCACGGCGCTTGTCACGCTGTTCCTTCCCGCGCGCGAGCGCGAGTTCGACCTTCGCGCGGCCGTCCTTGAAATAGAGCTTCGTGGGGACGAGGGTCAGACCGCGCTGGGCGACCTTGCCGGCCAGCGATGCGAGCTCCTTCTTGTGCAGGAGCAGCTTGCGGTCGCGATCGGGGTCATGGTTCGCGAGGTTCCCCTGCTCGTAGACGGAGATGTGGGCACCGACGAGCCAAGCCTCCCCATTCCGCACGTCGGCGTAGGCCTGCTGGAGCGAGGCGCGGCCGTCCCGGAGCGATTTGACCTCGGTCCCGGTCAGGACCAGGCCGGCCTCCACCCGCTCGAGCAACTCGTAGTCGTGCCGGGCACGCCGGTTGTCGACGATCAGGTGTTCCCCTTTGCTCGCCATCGAGTCCAGTGTAGGGGGGCCTTGTAGAACGCTCCGATTACGACTTACAATCCCCGTCGGGTCCGTTTTCGGCTGGGGAGGAGTACAGCTTGTCGCGTCTCGTATACGCGCTGGTGATTTGCGCGATCGTTCTCGCAGCCGTCGGGGGTTTCGCCGCGCAGCCGGCGCTGGCCGACGACCCTCCCGCTCCGTCGACGACGGTCCCGACCGATACCGAGCCGACACCCGATCCTGCGCCGCCCCCCAAGCCTGCGCCGAAGCCGAAGCCGAAACCCGCTCCCTCTCGGCCCGCCGCTCCTGCGCCTTACCAACCGCGTCCGGCGCCGACTGTTCAAACGGTGACGCCGCGGCCGGTCGTCCACGTTCAGCGATCCCGGCCGGCAAAGCATCGTGTGCGAGCGCACACCAAGCCGAAGAAGCCACGACACAAGGTCGTCCACGCGAAACGCAAAGCTGCGCCGCCGCAGATCAAGGTCTCGCAAGTGCTCGGAGCGGTCGGCGTGCGCGGGACGCTGCAGGTGAACTCCGACGGCTCGATCGACGTCGGCTCGCTTCTGATCGTGTGGGCCCTCGCGCTGGCGATCGCTTGCTTCGCGGTTGCCGCGGTCCCTCCGAGACTCGTTCGCTGGCGGCCGGCCGCGATCTTCGTCGCTGACCGGCAGGTTGACCTGATGCTCGTCGGGATCGCTCTGCTGATGGCCTCGGCGCTCACCTTCCTCTCGACGAAAGGCCTATAGCGTGCGCTGTCTCCCGCTCGTCATCGTGCTGCTGCTCGTCCTCGCGCCGCCCGCTTCGGCGATGCGCTGGCTCGACGATCCGGACACGACTCCGCCTGTGCTCACCGTTCCCGGGCCGATCTCGGTTCAGACCGCGGATCCGGCGGGCAAAGTCGTGCACTACGACGTCTCGGCCGCCGACGACACCGACCCGACTCCGACGATTCTTTGCGACCACGACAACGACGTCATGTTCACCGTCGGCGTCACGACGATCACGTGCACAGCGCAGGATGCGAGTGGCAACGTGAGCGCGCCCGGGTTTTTCACGGTGACAGTTGAGCTCACCGACACCACGCCACCAGTGCTGGTAGCTCCCTCTTCAGTGTCCCAGGAGACGGAGATCAACGCAGACACCAGCGTCGTGTTCTCAGTCTCTGCGACTGACAACGTTGACGGACCGGTCAGTGTCAATTGCGATCACGATTCCGGAAGTCTCTTCCCGATCGGGACGACGACGACCGTCCACTGCAGTGCGACCGATAGCCACGGGAACATCGGCAGCGCGCAATTCGACGTAACTGTCACGCTCATCGATCACACGAATCCCCTCGTCAATGTGCCGGGGCCGTTCTCGGTGGAAACCGAGACGAACGCGCCGGCGCTGGTTGCCTACCCGTTCGCCCCATCCGCGACCGACAACTTGGACGGATCACTCGCTGTCGATTGCGATCACGACTCGGGGAGTCTCTTCTCAATCGGCCCGACGATGGTCCACTGCAGTGCGATCGACAGCCACGGGAACATCGGCAGCGCGCAATTCGAGGTAACCGTCACGCTCATCGATCACACGGATCCCGTCGTCAATGTGCCGGGGCCGTTCTCGGTGGAAACCGAGACGAACGCGCCGGCGCTGGTTGCCTACCCGTTTGCCCCATCCGCGACCGACAACTTGGACGGATCACTCGCTGTCGATTGCGATCACGACTCGGGGAGTCTCTTCTCAATCGGCCCGACGATGGTCCACTGCAGTGCGACCGACAGCCACGGGAACATCGGCAGCGCGCAATTCGAGGTGACCGTCGTGCTGGTCGATCGCACCGCACCCACGCTCCACAACGTCCCGTCTTCGTTCGCTGTCGAGACTGAGAATCCAGGCGGAACGGCTGTCACATACGCGCCGCCGACGGCAACCGACAACCTCGACCCATCGGTCTCGGTCAGCTGTGTCCCCGTCAATGGGACAAATCTTCCCATCGGGCCCACTCCCGTCCAGTGCAGCGCAACCGACAGCCGTGGTAACCACACGAGCGCTTCCTTCACGATCACGGTTGCGCTGGTGGACCACACGGCCCCGCTACTTACTGGGGTTGCGGATAGAGGTGTGGAAGCCAACGGCCCGAGCGGGTCGATTGTCAACTTCCCGACTCCGACTGCAGTCGACGCTTTTGACGGACCGATCGCAGCGGTCTCCTGTGCCCCCGCTTCCGGAACCAAGTTCCCGCTCGGCACGACGACGGTGACCTGCCACGCGACCGACGCGCACGGCAATGCGGGCACCGCCTCGTTCCATGTCACCGTCGCCGACACGACACCGCCGGCGCTCGTGATTCCGGTCTCGCGTGGTGTCTACGCGACGACGGCTGATGGGATCCCACGAGCGGACGCCACCATCGCGACCTTCCTCGCATCGGCTTCGGCCTCCGACATCGTCGACCCGAGCCCCGTCGTCACGAACAGCGCGCCGGTCTTTCTGTCTCTGGGAACGACGGACGTCAACTTCACCGCACGGGATGCGAGCGGCAACGCGACCTCGCGGTCCTCCGCGATCGTCGTCCTCCCGAAACCGCCGCCGGGCACGCCGCCGCTCGTCGTCCCGCCCGCGCCGAAGGCGCCCGACAACCCGAAGAACGTCCAGGCCAAGCCCGGCGACGGCAGCGTAAGGCTCGCCTGGGCACCTGTCGCCGGCGCGAAGAAGTACCTCGTCTACCGGTCCGAGAGCGGACAACGACGGACGACGGCTGTGGGTCAGGGCCAGCTCGTGTACACGGGCACGGCGACGACCTTCACGGACCGCGGGCTGCAAAACGGCATCGAATACCGGTACGTCGTCGTCGCCGAGGACGCCGCCGGCAACCAATCGGCCGGCGCCGCGATCGTCGTCGTGCCGAGACGAGATCTGCTCGTCTCGCCAAAGGACGGTGCACGCCTGCGCAAGGCGCCGAAGCTCGTCTGGAAGAGAGACGCCGAAGCGGACTACTACAACGCCCAGCTTCTACTCGACGGCGTCAAGATCCTCAGCGTCTGGCCCACGCGAGGGGCGTTCGTGCTCCACAAGGCCTGGAAGTTCCAGGGCCGCACATACAAGCTCAAGCCGGGCGTCTACCGCTGGTACGTGTGGCCCGGCTACGGAGCCCGCTCGGCCGTGGACTACGGCGGGCTGCTCGGCTCGCGCAGCTTCCAAATCGTTCGCTGATCAGCGGGCGGAGAGCGCCATCCAGCGGAGCGTGGCCGTGAGGCTCACGATCGGCAGGAGCGCCAGCGGGAGAGCGACTGACAGCGAGAGCATCAGTCGCTCCCCGTGCTGATGATCGTTCCGAGGGCTGCCAGAACGAGGAGCGCGAGGACGATCAATCCGATGAACAGTCGCTTCTTCATGTCCATGATTCTCAGTCACAGGACGCGCGCTGTCGTTACGGTCTTCCGTACCTCGAGGTGCGGCTTGCAGGCGAAAGCTCGACCTTCCCCTCGGCCTTCTCGATCCGTTCGACGACGACCTCGATCGGGTCGCCGAGCCGGTAGCTACGGCCGCCCCGCCGGCCGGCCATGGCCGTGCCGAGCTCGTTCAGCTCGAAATAGTCGCCGGGAAGCCGCCGTGCAGGCAGGTAGCCCTCGAAGACCTCCCCGAAGCGGACGAACAGGCCGGAGCCGATCAGACCGATGATCTCGCCCTCGTAGGGCTCCTCCCAGCCGCGCTCGAAGAGCTCCGCGTCGAGGAGCCAGGCGAGGCAGAGCTCGTCCGCCAGGTACTCGATCTGCGCCGCCTCTCGCTCGCGGCCGGACGTGTGCTCGGCCAGTTCGTCGAGCTCCACGGGCGGAGGCTCGTCGGAGAGGCCGAGCTCGCGCAGCAGCGCTCGGTGGACGACCAGATCCGGGTAGCGCCGGATCGGCGACGTGAAATGGCAATAGGCGCTGCTGGCGAGCCCCGAGTGGCCGAGATTCTCGGGGTGGTAGCGGGCCTGCTTGAGCGAGCGGAGCACGAGCGCGGGGAAGGCCTCGCGGCCCCGGCGCGCGCGGAGTGTGTAGTCCATAACGCGCTCGCTCGTCTGCGCGGCGACCGCTGCGGCCGTCGCAGGAGTGAGGAGATCGGGGGCAGGCGGCGTCGGGACCTCGAGATCCGCGAGCTTCTTGAGCAGCAGCTCGATCGCCTGAGGATCCGGGCGCTCGTGGACGCGATACAGCGCCTCGCGGCGCCGCGCCGAGAGCAGCCGGGCAACGGCCTCGTTCGCGGCGATCATCAGCTCCTCGACGAGGCGGTGCGAGGTGGGCTCGGATTCCTTCCACGCGCGCGCGACTCCGCCGTGGCCGTCGAAGTCGAACGAGATCTCGGGGCTCTCGATCCTGAGCGCGCCGCGTGCGAACCGCCGGTCGCGAATCGCCGCCGTCAGACGATCGGTGAGCTCGAGCGCGGCGGCGACGTCGGGCTCGGCCTCCCGCCGCTCGGCCTGCGCGTACGTCAGGCGTGCCCGGCTGCGAATGACAGAGCGGTAGAAGCGTGGCTCCCCGTCCGGCGGCAGCTCGACCGTCACGCACAGACGGTCCTCGTTGGGCCGAAGGCTGCAGCGGTCGTCGGCGAGCTCGGGCGGAAGCATCGGCGCGGCGAGTCCCGGGACGTACGTCGTGAAGGCGCGGGCGGCGGCGCCCCGGTCGAGGGGCGAGCCCGTGGGAACATAGGCCGAGACGTCCGCGATGTGCACCCAGGCGCGAAAGCCACCGTCCTCCTCCTGCACGGAGAGCGCGTCGTCGAAGTCCTTCGCGGTCTCGGGATCGATCGTGAACGAGAGGAGCTCGCGCAGGTCGACGCGGTCGGAGAGATCCTGCGCGGGCGCCGAGTAGGGCTCGAACTCGGCGCGCGCGCCGGCGTGGACGAGCAGCCCTTCGAGGACGGCTTCGATGTCGCGCGCCTTTCCGAGCACACGTTCGAGCCTCGCGCGCCCACGGCCGGCGCGGACGACGGCGAGATCTCCGGGGCCTGCGTCACCGAGGCCCTTGCGGTCGAGGACGAGGGGGACGTTCGGAACGAAGAACGGCTCGCCGACGACGAGCTTCCCGCGCTTCCCGACCTCGACGACGACGAGGTCGTTCGGCACTACACCTGTAGGAAGCGGCGGATCGTGAAGCCGGAGCCGGCGGCGCCGAGCAGGAGGCCGGTGCCGATCAGGATCAACGCGTTGAGGGAGAAGGAGAGCGCGGCCACGTCAGAACCTGCGTTCAGCGGCCCCGTGTGGAGCAGGGTCGGAAGCGCGACTTCTTTGCCGACGATCATCAACACGATCGCGCCCAAGGCGCCGGCGATCCCGCACAGAACCCCCTCGAGCATGAACGGACCGCGGACGAACCAATTCGTCGCGCCGACCAGCTTCATCACCTCGATCTCGCGTCGCCGGGCGAAGATCGATAAGCGAATGGTGTTGGCGATCAGCAAGGTCGAAGCTCCCAGCAGCAGGATGACCGCGATGATGAAGACGATCTCGATCAGATGCGCGAGCTTGAGCACGCGGTGGGTCGTCTTCTTCCCGTAGTCGACCTTCTGGATCCCGGTCTGAGGACTCTCCTGGAAGAGCGCGGCCACCTTGGCGATGTCATCGCCCTGCTTGGGGACGACTCGCAGGCTGTCGGGAAGCGGATTCGTCGGAAGGAGCTTGTATTCCGCGGGATGCTTCTTCCGCTCGCTCGCCAGAGCCTGCTCCTTCGACACGAACTGGACGCTCTTCACCAGCTCCGGGTGGGCAGAGGCAAGCCGGGCGGCGCCGTTCATCTCAGCGCTCGTCGCCTCGCCGTGCTTGATGCACGTGTCGGTCGTGCAGAAGTAGACCTTGACAACGAGCTCGCGCTTGACGTGGTCGCTCCAGGACACGACCCACGTTCCGAAGGCGATGAAGAGGCCCAGGAGGAACATCCCGATCAGAACGGTCACCGTGGCGGCGAGCGTCGTCGAGAGATTCGCGCCCAGGGAGCGCAGAGACTCGGTGACGATGAGCTTGAGGCGTTCCACTAGGACTCGTAGCCGCCGCGGCGCTCGTCGCGCGCGAGGCGCCCGTCCTCGAGCGCGATCACGCGGCGCCGCATCTTGTCCACCATCTCGCGGTCGTGCGTGACCATCAGGATGGTCGTCCCCGCACGGTTGATGCGATACAGGAGCTGCATGATCCCGACCGACGTGTCGGGATCGAGATTTCCGGTCGGCTCGTCACAGACGAGCAGCGGCGGGTGGTTGACGAACGCGCGCGCGATCGAGACGCGCTGCTGCTCGCCGCCGGAGAGCTCGTCCGGAAGCGAGTTCATCTTGTGGGCGAGGCCGACCATGTTCATGACCTCGGGCACCTTCCGCCGGACCGAGTTTGCGCCCTCACCCTGCACCTTGAGCGCGTAGGCGACGTTCTCGGCCGCCGTCCGCGTCGGCAGCAGCTTGAAGTCCTGGAAAACGCAGCCGACGTTCCGCCTCAGCTTCGGCACGTTCGAGCGGCGCAGACGCGTGAGGTCGCGCCCGCCGACGAAGATTCGGCCGCGTGTCGGCTCGAGCTCCTTCAGCAGCAGGCGGACGATCGTCGACTTCCCCGATCCGGACGCGCCGACGACGAAGACGAACTCACCCTTCTCGATCACGAACGACACCTCGCGGAGCGCGGTCACGTCCGGCTCGTAGACCTTGGTTACGGACTCGAACACGATCATCGAGCCCGGGCCCGCGACCGGCGCCTCGCTTGGCTGCGGGTCGACGAGCGCCGCCGTGGGGGTCTCTTCTGTCTGGAGGGTCACGTCCTGCACCGGATCTGAGAGGGGCGCGGGTTCCTGGGCGCGCACCGGCTGAAAGCTCGGCCAGTCTACCGAAAGCTTCAGACAACCTTCCCCGCGGCCCTGGCCAGCAGGTACGCGTGGACGAAGCCGTCAAGGTCGCCGTCGAGGGCGCCCTGGGCGTTCCCGACCTCGTAGTCGGTGCGGTGGTCCTTGACCAGCTGGTACGGGTGGAGGACGTAGCTTCGGATCGGGTTTCCTCCGAAGCCCATGCTGACGACGCCCCGCTCCCTGGCCAGCTCCTGCTCCCGCTCCTCCTCGGCGAGCTCGGCCAGCCGAGACTTGAGGATGCGGAGGGCGGTCTGCTTGTTGGCGACCTGTGAGCGCTCGTTCTGGCACTGGACGACGACGCCCGTGGGGAGATGGGTGATGCGGACGGCGGAGTCGGTCTTGTTCACGTGCTGGCCGCCGGCGCCCTGGGCGCGATACGTGTCGATGCGGAGGTCGTTCTCGTCGATCTCGATCTCGCCGTCCTGGGAGAGCAGCGGGGCCGGGATGACCTGCGCGAAGGAGGTGTGGCGGCGGTGCGCCTGGTCGAACGGGCTCAGGCGGACGAGCCGGTGCTTGCCGCGTTCTGCTCTCAGGATCCCGTACGCGTTCTCGCCCTCGATCGTGAAGGTTGCGGATTTCAGGCCCGCCTCCTCCCCCGGGCTGGCTTCGACCACCTCCGTCTTGAAGCCGCGGTCGGCGGCCCACCGCAGGTACATGCGCAGGAGCATCTCCGTGAAGTCCTGCGCATCCGTGCCGCCGACGTCCGACTGCAGCGTGACGACTGCGTCGCCGGCGTCGTACTCGCCGGTGAAGAGCGCCTCTTCCTGGAGCCGCTCGAGCTCCGTGCGCAACGGGATGATGGACGCTGCGATCTCGGCCTCCATCTGGCCGTCCATCGAGAAGAGCTCGCGTGCGTCTTCGTAGTCGTGCATGAGCTGCTCGTAGCGCTCGAGCTTGCGCGTGACGCGCGAGTGTTCCGTGGAGATCTTCGCCGCGCGTTCCTGGTCGTCCCAGAAACCGGGCTCGCCCATGCGGGCTTCTAGCTCGGTGCGGCGTGCCGCCAGCGCATCCGGGTCAAAGGTAATCACGGACCCAGGCCAACTGGGTCCTGATCTCCTCGAGCTGCTGCTCGAGCGGCTGCGCGTATTCCTCGGCCACGTGCCGATGGTAGCCGAGGCACCAACCGGCACCGTCGCGTCCGGAAGAGCCGGCTGTGCAAGCAAAGTCACACTTCCGGCACGAACTCCATGTCCGTCGGAGACAGTTCGGCCACGTCCGTGCCGGGCGCGGCCCGAAGGGCCGCGTTCGCGTCGGACGTCCAAATCGGAGATCAACCGCGGCAGAAGCGCGTCGGCTCGCGACCCGTCAGCACTTCGACGGCGCGGTGCACGTTCACCTTGAAATCGAGGTCGACGACGCCTGGATGGAACGCCGTCAGCCGGATCATCCCATCGCGGCCGGGAGCGACGCAGCCCTGAAACGTTCGCCAGTACGGGGAGAAACGAACCGCGACGTAGTAATCCCCGGCCGCCGCGACGTCCAGGAACAACCGCGTCGGCAGCATCCGGCGAACAGTGGCAGGTGCCGGGCCGATTACGAGCGGCGTCGCGGCTTCGAGCTCGTAGACGATGACGTGCCGGTCTCGGAAGACGGGTCGCAGGCCGGCTACTCCGCGACGCAAGAGCGCAGCCTCGGCACGGGAGCTGTAATCGGAAGGCGCGTCGCTCAGTACGACGAACCGGACGCCGAGGGCACGTAGCCACCGGCGGTAGGCAACCGGCCCGAACCCGCCGTAGAGGATCGCATTTGCCGGGAAGTCGTTCTGCCGATACCAGCCACGCACGATCGGGATGCCGCGCGCGGGGAGGAAGGCGGCAGGCCAGTGCTCGAGCGTGTCCACCGCTTCGACGCGATAGGCAGGCCTCAATCGGCCGTGGAGGAAGCGGATTGCCGGTTGCCAGAACGTCGTGGTCCCGGCGGGATCGGCCGCTGCATGCCTGAAGTTGGCGACGAGGGGCGAGACGTTCCAGAACGCGGCTACGGCGAGGAGCGGCAGAGCGAGCTTCAAGGGACGCCAGCCGGCGACCGATGCGCTCAGTACCGCGAGCGGAATCGCCGCGTAGCGCAGCCGTTCGATGTTCGAGCCCAGGGCCGTCGGCACCGCATACGCGAGCAGGCAGGAGCCGAGGTAGACGAGGTAGACGCCGCGCAGCGGTCGCCCGCAACGCGTGCTCACGAGCGCGCCGAGACCGCAGAACGCGGCGGCCGGCACGAGCTCGGCAGCGTGAAACGGGAACCGGCTGCCGTCGGCGAACAACCGGGCCACGAGCAACTCGACGAGTCCGGCAGCGCCCACGGCGACGACGGGAAAGACAACCCCGCGCCAGGCGTAACGGCGCGTGAGAAGGATGCCCGTCAAGACGACGACGAGGAACGCGAACGCAAGCGGACTCGCTGCGAGCGTCAACATGACGAGGATCGCGAAACGGGCCCGGCTTCCCTGCTGAACGGCCCACAGCGCGAGCAGGGCGAAGGCAGCGCCGAGCGCAAAGGGAAAGGCGGCCGAGAGCACCGTGCCGGCCCACACGACGGCGAAGGTCCGGCCCGACCATCGCGCGGCGGGGCCCCACTCGCGGCCCACAACGACCGCGAATGCGAGCGCCGCGGCCGCTATCGAAGCCAGCGCCAGGACCTTGATCCCGAGCACGGCCGAGAGCGGGTAGTACAGAACGCTGTAGCCGATGAACGAGTAGCGGCCCGCGTACCAGAAGTTGTTCCAAAGCACGAACCCGTGCTCCAGGAAGAGCGCGCGCTGGTACAGGTGTGCGGCGAGATCGTTGCCCGGCGGCCCGAACCAGAGCAGAACCGCGGCGAGCGATGCGGCCGCCGCTGCCGCAAGCATCGCCTCGCGCCAGAGGAATCCCGGTCGCTGACCGGTCATGCCTTGGATCTATAGCAAGTTAGCTATGAGATAGCAAGCTTGCTATTAAGCGCCGTTGGAATTGGTTCTGCTTGGACGTCAGACCGGCGACCATCTAAAGGGCCGGAGGGTAGAGCGAGCGAAGCCGGTCTACCCTCAGGCCGAACTCACGCGGGCGGGGACGCGAAGCGCCACCGCCCGCGGACCACAACCGTCGCCGACCGCAGACCCCTAAGAGCGCGCGGGCTTCGCCCGCGCGCGTTTCCCGCGAAGCGGCGTTCCTAGCCTCCGCGCGAAAGCGCAGCTTTCGCGCGGCTCAAGCCCCGTGGCACTTCTTGAACTTCTTGCCGCTCCCGCACCAGCACGGGTCGTTGCGGCCGATGTTCTCCTTCTCCGACTTCACGATCTGACGCGGCGCGCCTGCAGTCGACGTTGCCCCGCCCCCCGACATCGCAAGCGTGGCGGTCGCGGTCGACGTCGTGCCTCCGCCCGCCGCCGCGATTGCCTCCGCGCCCGCGAGTGACTGGTGTTCGTACTGGAGTCCGCCGCCGTTCACCGCCGCGGCCTGCTGCGCGCGCTGCAGCTCGTCGGCCTCCTCCGGGGCGAGCTGTGCGTGGAACAGCGTCAGCACGACCTCCTCGTGGATCGCCAGGCCGAGCTCCTGGAACATCAGATGCCCCTCGTGCTGGTATTCGACGAGCGGATCCTTCTGCGCCATCGCCCGCAGGTGGACGCCCTCGCGCATGTAATCCATCGCGTCGAGGTGCTCGCGCCAGCGCTGGTCGACTACCTGGAGGATGACGAAGCGCTCGAGCTCCCGCATCAACTCCGGCGTGAGCTCCTCCTCCTTCGCCGCGTACGAGTCGCGCGCATCGTCCTGGAACTCCTCGACCAGCGACTCGCGCGTGACCTCACCGAGATCCTCACGCAGCTCGTCGACGGTGATCTCCGTGTCGTAGAGGGTGGCCATCTGCTTCACGAGGCCCTCCAGGTCCCACTCTTCGGCGTACTCCTCCTGCGTGAACTCCTGGACCGTGCGGTCGACGACCTCGTCGATCCACTCCTTCACCTGCTCAGACATGTCCTGGCCCTCGAGCACGGCGCGGCGCTGCTCGTAGATCACTTCGCGCTGCTTGTTCATGACGTTGTCGTACTTGAGGACGTTCTTGCGCGCGACGAAGTTCTGCTCCTCGACCTTCTTCTGCGCGCCCTCGATCTGGTTCGAGAGGATCTTCGCCTCCATGGGCTGATCGTCCGGAATCTTGAACCGGTTCATGATGTTCTTG
>WNGA01010759.1_pt1 | contig 12064 bp, 7 predicted proteins | sample 5400061 | NCBI WGS metagenome assembly WNGA01 (sample SAMN13153366, study PRJNA577476) | soil metagenome | isolation source: 100 cm soil or saprolite under grassland replicate 2 | place: USA:California | collected 2016-06-15
CCGTTGAGAAGAACTACCCGGGGGAGGTCGCCGAGCGCTGGCGCTACCGCGACGGCAGCGGCGAGATCGGTGTCATCGCCTCGGTCACACAGGCGTTCTGCGCCGACTGCACGCGCGCGCGCCTTTCGGCCGACGGCTCGCTATACACATGCCTCTTCGCGACGCAGGGCCATGATCTTCGCGCCCTGGTGCGCAGTGACGCGACCGACTCCCAGATCGCCGATTCGATCGCCGCGATCTGGACCGCGCGCGACGACCGCTACTCCGAGCTGCGCTCGGAAGAGACCGCGGGCCTCAAGAAGATCGAGATGAGCTTCATCGGAGGCTGAGCGCCTTGCCACACGTCCGCATGCGGCCGGCGCGCGCCCCGGCGACCTAGCTCGGCGTCGGGACCCGCAGCGCGTCATCGAGCTCGGCCGCAAGGCGCTCGGCCGCCGCGGTGTTGGTCCGGAGCCGCTCGAGGCTCTGCGCGACCGTCTCCTGGATGTCCGGCGTCCGCTTCGCCTCGAGGAACGCCGCCGCCGCCTCCGCGAGGCCGCGCTGCGTGAGCTGACTGACGGCGGTCACGTAGCCCTGCTTCAGGAGCGGCGCCATGTCCGTGCCGGCGATGTCGCTCTCCCAGTGCGCCTTGACCGCGTTCCAGGCCGCGAGGCGCGTGCGACGAGACTGCATCATCGGGATGAGCATCAGGCCGCGGTCCTGCACGCGGATGAGTGGCGAGAAGATCGCCTCGGCCGTGCGCTGCGCCAGCTCGGGGTCTTCGAAGAAGATGAGTCCCTGGCGGAAGCGCGCCTCCTCCTGTGCATCGCTCGCCTGCGCCTGCTGCATTCGTGCGACGTAGCGGTCCCACAGCGCGTTGTCACCGACCGTCCCGGCAACGGCGACGACCGTGCCCGCGACGTCGGGGTGCAGCCGTTCGCGGCCCTCGAGGTGATCGCGCACGCGGCGCTGCGCCTCGTCGCGAACGTCCTTCGCGCGGGCGTGGAAGCCCAGCATGCCGATCGCGCGCGTGCGCTTCTCGCGCACGTCGGTGTCGTCCTCGTCGCGCGCGGTCCATCCGGCGGCTTCGAGGATCGGGCGGTAGAGGTCGTCGACGAGGCGCGCGAACGGACGCTCCGTCGCGTCGCGCACCGCGTAGTTGCCGAGCCACGAGAGCGAGTCGCCGATCGCGGCGAGGACGGCGCGGTCCTCTTCACCGCGCATCGTCTCGAGCCGCGCGAGGAACATCGCGAGCGTCGCCTTCCCGTGGCGCGCGATCGCCCAGAGATCGTCGACGAGCGAGAGCCGTTCCTCGGCCGCGAGATGTTCGATTCCCGCGTCGAGGCGGTCGCCCTCGAACGCACTCGCGAAACGGAAGCGGTAGAAGCCGCGGCCGCCCGCGTTGGGGAAGAACCAACGCGCACCCGGGAGCTGGATGGTCCCGCGCTCCGAGCTCAACACGGAGCGGTGCTCGCGCACGCCCTGCGCGGTGCCGTACTTGATGACGAGCGGTATCGGCCAGCGCTGCCGCGTCGGCGCGGCGTCCGTGTCGGAGAAGTAGCGCGTCTGGGACAGGTCGAGCTCGAGTCCGCCGTCGGCTTCACGAGCGCGGATGTCCACCATCGGGTGACCCGATTCCTTGATCCACGCGTTCGCGATGGCGGTCACGTCCTGTCCGGACGATTCGTCGAGCGCGTGCCAGAAGTCGTCCGCCGATGCGTTCGCCTCCGCGTGCCTATTCAGATAGATGCGGACGCCCTCGCGGAACGCCTCCTCGCCGAGGTACCCCTCGATCATGCGGAGCACCGCCGCGCCCTTGGTGTACGAGATCGCGTCGAAGCGCTGTGAGGCCTCCTCGGCGCTCTTCGCCTCGACCGAGATGGGGTGTGTCGAGGAGAGCGCATCGAGGTTGAACGCGCTCGTGTTGTCGGCCACGAAGTCACGCCAGTAGCGCCACTCCGGATTGAGCGCGGCCGTGGCCTTCTCGCCGACGAACGACGCGAACGATTCGTTGAGCCAGAGATCCGTCCACCACCGCATCGTCACGAGGTCGCCCCACCACATGTGCGTGAGCTCGTGAGCCGCGGTGCTGAACACGCCCTTCAGTGTCTGGATCGATGCGTTGCGCTCGTCCGCGGCGAGGAGCCGCGTGCGGTAGGTGATCGCGCCCGGGTTCTCCATCGCGCCGGCCTCGAAGTCCGGGATCCCGATAGCGTCGACCTTGTAGTACGGGTAGGGGAGCGCGGTGTACCCCTGCAGCCATTCGACCGCGCGCACGTGCGCATCGCGCGCGTACGTACCCTGCGCCGCGAGCCCCGGTGGGAGGCAGACGCGGACCGGGATCCCCGACGGCGTCTTCACGACCTCGGTGAACTCGTACGGGCCGACGGTGAACGCGACGAGGTAGGTGGAGATCTTCGGTGTCTCGCGGAAGGTGGTCCGCGTGCGCCGCTCGTCCACCGGTTCTTGGGACAGAACGGGCATGTTCGCGATGGCGGCGTTCCCCGCCGGGTGGATCAGCTCGACGGTGAAACAGGCCTTGAACTCGGGCTCGTCAAAGCACGGAAAGGCTCGGCGCGCGTCGGCGGCCTCGAACTGCGTCGCCGCGTAGCGCTCTTCACCGCGGAACGAGCGGTACAGGCCGCGCAGCGATTCCCGGATGCTCCCCGTCCACGAGATCTCGAGGCTGTGCTCGCCGGCGGGGATCTCGCGTCCGAACCGCAGCGTGGCCGTCTCCGACTCTGCGTTGTACCTGGTCGCCTTCGCGACCTGGCCGTCGATCGTCGCCTTCTGGATGTCCAGCTCCAGCGCGTGCAGCACGATCTCGCGCGCGGGCTTCGACGTTCGGAGCGTGATCCGCTCCCAGCCGGTGGAGGTCCAACGGTCGAACTCAAGCTCGAACCGGAGCTCGTACGCGCTCGGCAGAACGTCCTTGGACAGACGGAAATTGCGCCCCTCGTCGCTCATCAGACCTCCCCAGCGGTGTTGAGGGAAAGCGTATCTGGTTGTGCGCTGATACGGTTCTTACATGCCGCCGCAGTTCATCTACACGATGTACGGCCTCAAAAAGATCGCGCCCGGGACGCAGCGCGAGATCCTGAAGGGCATCACGCTGGCCTTTTACCCGACCGCCAAGATCGGGGTGCTGGGCCCGAATGGTGCGGGCAAATCCACGCTCCTCCGGATCATGGCCGGCATCGACAAGGAGTACGTCGGCGATGCCCGCATCACGGAGGGCTACCGTGCCGGCTTGCTCGCTCAGGAGCCGCAGCTCGATCCGAGCAAGGACGTTCGCGGCAATGTCGAGGAGGGCGTCGCGGACCGACGCGCCGTGCTCAAACGGTACGAGGAGCTCTCGGCGAGGTTCGGCGAGCCGCTGTCGGACGCGGATATGGACAGGCTCAACGTCGATTTTCAGAAGGCGCAAGACGAGATCGAGGCAAAGGGCCTCTGGGATCTCGACAGCCAGATCGACCACGCGATGGACGCGCTGCGGCTACCGCCCGCCGAGCAGGACGTGAAGACGCTGTCCGGCGGCGAGCGGCGTCGCGTCGCGCTTTGCCGACTGCTTCTCGCTCATCCGGACCTGCTGCTGCTCGACGAGCCGACGAACCACCTCGACGCCGAATCGGTCGCCTGGCTGGAGCGGACGCTCACCAGCTACGACGGTTGCGTCGTGGCGGTCACGCACGACCGCTACTTCCTCGACAACGCGGCAAGCTGGATCCTCGAGCTCGACAAGGGCGCGGGCATCCCCTACGAGGGCAACTACAGCTCGTGGCTCGGTCAGAAGCGCAAGCGGCTCGCGGACGAGGAGAAACAGGAGTCCGCCCGTCAGCGCACGCTGGCCCGTGAGCTCGAGTGGGTGCAGGCGTCGCCGCGTGCGCGCCAAGCAAAGAGCAAGGCGCGCATCGAGTCATACGAGCGGCTCCTTGCGGAATCACCGGATGAACGCGAGCGCGAGCTGGAGATCAGCATCCCGCCCGGACCGCGGCTCGGCGATGTCGTGATCAACGCGACCAAGCTGCGCAAGGGGTACGGGGATCGCCTCCTCTTCGACGACCTCACGGTCGCGCTGCCACGTGGCGGCATCGTCGGGATCATCGGACCGAACGGCGCCGGCAAGACCACGTTGTTCCGTCTCATCACCGGCGAGGAGAAGCCCGACGGCGGATCCCTCGTGGTGGGCGAGACCGTGAAGCTCGGCTACGTGTCGCAGTCGCGCGATGCGCTCGACGCCAAGAAGAACGTCTGGGAGGAGATCGCCGAAGGACAGGAGAACATCCAGATCGGCGCGCGGACGCGCAACGCCCGCGCGTACGTCGCGTCCTTCAACTTCCGCGGCGCCGACCAACAGAAGCGCGTTGGCGACCTGTCGGGCGGCGAGCGAAATCGCGTCCATCTCGCGAAGATGCTCAAGTCCGGTGCGAACGTGCTGTTGCTCGACGAGCCGTCGAACGATCTCGACGTCGACACGCTACGTGCCCTCGAGGAGGCGCTCCTCGACTTCGCCGGATGTGTCGTGGTGATCAGCCACGACCGCTGGTTCCTCGACCGCGTCGCGACGCACCTCCTCGTCTTCGAAGGCGATAGCCGCGTGCGCTGGTTCGAAGGCAACTACCACTCCTACGAGGAGTTCATGCGCAAGGAGCACGGCGCCGACTGGCAGCCGCATCGCATCAGGTATCGGCCGCTAACGCGAGCGTAGCCGCGCTCTAAGCGGTGCGCGGCTCCGGCTTGTTCGGATCGATGCCGAGGTCGGCGATCGCCTTCGCGACGTCCTGCGGCGAGAACTGCTCGCAGAGGGCGAGGGCGTTAAGGCACGCGACCGCGATGCTCTCGGCGTCCACCTCGAAGTGACGGCGTAGCGCCGCGCGCGTATCGCTCCTCCCGAACCCGTCGGTCCCCATCGGGACGAAGGGCTGCGAGAGCCACCGGGAGATCTGATCCGGGACCGCTTTCATGAAATCGCTGGCAGCGATGATCGGCGTCGCGCCGCCGAGCACCTGGACCACGTACGGGACCTTCGCCGTCTCCGTCGGGTGCAGCCGATTCCAGCGCTCGACCCCGAGGGCTTCGTTGCGCAGCTGCTGGTAGCTCGTGACGCTGTAGACGTCCGCGCCGACGTCGTACTTCTCCTGCAGGATCTCCTGCGTCCGCAGCACCTGCATGAGGATCGGCCCCGAGCCCAGCAGCGTGACACGGCTCCGGCGCTCCTCGCCCTTTCGGAAGAGGTAGATGCCGCGCAGGATCCCGTCCTCGACGCCTGCCGGCATCGGAGGCATCGGGTAGTTCTCGTTGTAGAGCGTGAGGTAGTAGAAGACGTCCGCGTTGTCGACGAACATGCGGCGGATCCCGTCGCGCACGATGACCGCGGTCTCATACGCGAACGCAGGGTCGTAGGCGCGGATGTTCGGCACGGCCGTCGCGAGCAGATGGCTGTGCCCGTCCTCGTGCTGCAGGCCCTCACCGTTGAGCGTCGTGCGGCCGGCGGTCGCCCCGAGCAGGAATCCCCGCCCGCGCGCGTCTCCGAAGGCCCAGATCTGGTCCATCGTGCGCTGGAAGCCGAACATCGAATAGAAGATGTAGAAGGGCAGCATCGCCTCGGCGTGCGTCGCGTAGCTCGTGCCCGCGGCCGTGAAGCTCGCCATCGAACCAGCCTCGGTGATGCCTTCCTCGAGCACCTGACCGTTGGTCGCCTCGCGATAGGGAAGGAGCGTCTCGGCGTCGACGGGCTCGTACGTCTGGCCGAGTGAGGAATAGATGCCGACCTCTTTGAAGAGCGGATCCATGCCGAACGTGCGCGCCTCGTCGGGGATGATCGGCACCACGCGCGCGCCGATCGCCTCGTCGCGGAGCAAATTCCGCAGGAGCCGCGTGAACGCCATCGTCGTCGACGCGGCGGCCTTTCCCGATCCCTTGGGGAACTCGGCGAACGCGGCGTCGCCGGGCACCGGCAGCGGCTTTCCTCGAACGACGCGCTTCGGCACGACGCCGCCGAGCGCGCGGCGCCGCTCGAGCATGTAGCGCACCTCGGCGCTGTCCATCCCCGGGTGGTAGTACGGCGGGTCCTCCTCGAGCTGCTTGTCCGTGATCGGCAGCTCGAGCCGATCGCGGAAGATCTTCAGCTCTTCGAACGTGAGCTTCTTCGCCTGGTGCGTGATGTTGCGTCCTTCCACGTTGGGCCCCAACGCCCAGCCCTTCACGGTCTGCGCGAGGATCGCGGTGGGCGATGCCGTGTGTCCGACGGCTTCGCGGTACGCCGCGTACACCTTGCGGTAGTCGTGACCGCCGCGCCGCAGCTTCATCAGGTCGGCGTCCGACAGATGCTCGACGAGCTTGCGCAGGCGCGGATCGGGTCCGAAGAAATGCTCGCGGATGTACGCGCCATCGGCGATCGTGAGGCGCTGCGACTCGCCGTCGGTCGTCTCGTTCATCTTGTTCACGAGCACGCCGTCGACGTCCCGTGCAAGCAGGTCGTCCCACTCACGTCCCCAGATCACCTTGATGACGTTCCAGCCGGAGCCGCGGAAGACCGACTCGAGCTCCTGGATGATCTTGCCGTTGCCCCGCACCGGACCGTCCAGACGCTGCAGGTTGCAGTTCACGACGAAGGTGAGGTTGTCGAGACCTTCACGCGCCGCGAGATGCAGCGCGCCGAGCGACTCCGGCTCGTCGCACTCGCCGTCTCCGAGGAAGCCCCACACGCGCTGGCCGGTCGTGTCCCTGATCCCGCGGTTCTGCAGGTAGCGGTTGAAACGCGCCTGGTAGATGGCGGTGATCGGCCCGAGACCCATCGACACGGTCGGGAACTCCCAGTAGTCGGGCATGAGCCGCGGGTGCGGATACGAGGAGAGCCCTTCGCCGGGTTTGGTCTCGCGCCGGAAGTGATCGAGCTGGCTCTCCTTCAGCCGGCCTTCGAGGAACGCGCGCGCGTAGATGCCGGGCGATGCGTGCCCCTGATAGAAGACCTGATCGCCGTCGCCGCCGTCGTCCTTGCCGCGGAAGAAGTGATTGAAGCCGACCTCGTAGAGGGTGGCCGACGACGCGTACGTCGCGAGATGGCCGCCGATGCCCTCGTAGTGATGGTTCGCGCGGACGACCATGGCGACCGCGTTCCAGCGGATGAACTGCCGGATGCGGTGCTCCATCTCCTCGTCGCCGGGAAAGTCGGGCTCCTGCTCGGGGGAGATCGTGTTGATGTATCGCGTCTGCGTGAGCGGGGGGAGGCCCACCTGGAGCATGCGCGCGCGCTTGAGGAGCTTGTAGAGGACGAAGCGCGCCCGCTCGGGACCCGCTTGCTTGACGAGGGCGTCGAGCGACTCGATCCACTCATCGGTCTCGGCCGGATCGATATCGGGGAGCTGGCGCTTGAACTCGTCGAAGACTTCGTGCATCCGAAATCAAAGTGTACCGGCGCGGACGGTCGCGACGATCCACCAAGCCGCGGCATGCCACACTGACGGCATGCCGGACGAGCCTCGATCACCGCAACGCAGGTCGCGTGGCGGACGGCGCCGCGCAGGGCGTCCGCAGCAGCCACCCGCACAGCCCAAGCGCGCTCCGGCGCAGCCCGAGCGTGCACCGGCCCTGCGCGATCCGCATCGTGTGCCCGCGCGTGACGTGCGCGCGGAACGACGACCAACAACACGGCGTGGCAGTCGTGCCCGACCAGTGCGCGCTGCGGATGAGATCCGCCCGGGCACGCCATGCGTGGTCCTCCTCGACCTTCGGGAGGGCGAGCCCGACCGCACCGGCCAGGGCGCGAGCTTCGAGGGCTTCTTCGACTTCGAGACCGGCGAGCTCCGCCGGGCTGGCACCGGGATTCCGCGGCTTCGGGTCGGAGAGGAGCGCCTTTGGGGCTTCGAGTGCTGGTGGCGCCTCGATCCGCAGCGCGGCGGCCTGATCGAGTCGGATCGGACCGAACTTGAGGATTCCAAGCGCTTGCTGCGTGGCCTGATGCGGGACGCGCGGCGCTCGCAACGCATCCCGCGCTGACGACGGAACGTCATCGTCCACCGATCGGGGTACTAGTCCGTATCCGGTACGGACGGTTTACCCGGGCCTGACTTCCCGACGTCTATCCGCGCGCCCACAGTGCGCAGAGGCAACGTGCCGCTGTGGGGTGGGCACGCGGAGAGAGGTCAGGGTATGGGCTTCCTACGGATCCGTTTTTGGCAGAAGGTGCTCGGGGCGCTGCTCTGTGTCGGCATCATCCCCGTGGCGCTCGTGAGCGTGGTGTCGATCCAATCGACGCGTCAGGACCTGACCAGCCTGGGCGTCACCAACATCCAGCAGCGCTCGACCTCGACCGCCGGCGCCATCGACGCGTACCTGCAGAGCCGACTCGGCGACATCGTCCTCGTCGGCAAGCTCCCGGACATCATCCGCTTCGGGCAGAACCTGAAAGATCCCGCTGCGAAGGCGGCCGCGCGCGTGGCTCTCTCCGCCGCGGCCGCCCGCTCGCCTGAGTACGAATCGGTCGCGGTCGTCGACCCCGATGGAACGATCGTCGCCGCATCGATCCTCACCGACGAGGGCACCAGCGTGAAGTTCCGCGAGTACTTCACGACGGCGCTCAAGGGGACGCCCTACATCAGCGACCCGAGTTACTCCGTGATCACGAACAAGCCCGCTCTCTTCTTCTCCTCGCCGGTGGTCGCCGGCGACAAGGTCGTCGCGGTCGTTCGCACGCGCGTGAATCTCGCCGCGATCTGGGACGTCGTCGAAGGCGACCTCGGCGCCGTCGGCGACGGCGCGCATGGCTTCCTCGTGGACGACTACGGCATCCGGCTCGCGGTCTCCGAGACGAAGGGTCATCGCGATCTGGCCGAGTCGCTCATCTACAAGCCGATCGCGGCGATCGACGATGAGACCGTGAAGAAGCTCGTCGCCGACAAGCGCTTCGGGCAAAAGACGCCGGAGCAGCTCATCATCGATCCACTGCCCACGCTCAAGACGGCGCTGGACAAGCTGCCCCGCGGCATCACGACGTCGGCGCAGTTTTCGTTCGGCTCCGCCTCGACCGAGCAGCGCGGCGTTGTGACCCGGCTCACGGCCAAGCCGTGGGCCTACATCCTCGCCGTGCCGATCGCGACGTACACGAAGGCAGCCGACGACGCGACGGTCAACGCGATGAGCATGGTCATCGTCGGTCTGCTCCTCTCCTTCGTCATCGGTGTGCTCCTCACTCGCTCGCTGGTGCGTCCGCTGCGGCGCCTCGTGGGTGAGGCGACGATGGTGTCCACCGGCGACGTCGACCTGCGCTATGCGAAATTCGATACGCGTTCCGGCGACGACATCACACGCGAGGTCGCCTCGGCCTTCGATCGCATGCTGAACGCCCTCCGTTTCTACGCGTTGTCGGACGACGCGACCACGGGCGAAGATTGAACGCGCTTGCGCAGCAGCTGCTCGGTGTAGCCAAGGGCTACCTCGGGCCCGCTACGCAAACGTTCCTCTCCGCCGAATTCCACGCGCTCGGCGTCAACGCCAACACCATCAGTCCCGCTCAGCTCGATAGTCTGGTCGCCCGCGTGCGCACGAAGGCGGCGCGTGCGATGGGCGAGGAGCGCGCGGCCGAGCTGGCCGCGGCACTTGCGGCGTGCGGCGCCGCGCAGAAGTCAGTGAGCGGCGGCCATCAGCAAGCCAGCGACGCGGCGGCGAAGCTTCTGGAGAGCGGCCGCGCACGCCAGTCAGAGGTCGCCTACCGCGAGCTCGTCGAGAAGCACGGCGACATCGAGGCGTACTGCGGTCTCGCGCGTGCGCAGGCCGCGCAGCAGGACATCGGCGCCGCCCTGACGACGCTGCGCGAAGCGGCTGGACGATTCGCGCAGCGCGGGGATCGCGCGACCGCTGTCGCCTTGCTGCTCGAGGCCGTTGCCATCGCTCCGTCGGATCTTGCCGCGCATCGTCGTCTCGCCGCCGCGCTCGCGAATCAGGGCGACCTTCCGAGTGCGATCCGCGAATACGCGCGCTTCGTCGACATGGCACTCGCGCAGCAGGACACGCGTCGCGCGTGGCTGGAGCTTTCGTACGGACGCGAGACGCTCGGCGACCTGCCCGGACTCAGGGCGATCGTCGATCGCGTCGCGGCCGCGACCGGCGGCTCCGCCGGCCCCGCGCCGCGGACGGGCGAGGTCCCGCCCATCATCGCGCGCTCCGAGCTCGCGCCGCGCGCGGCGATCGCGAAGGAGCCACATGGTCCGTCGCCGATCGCGATGTCGCGACCCCGCGCGCTCACGACCACGCCCGAGCCGCCGGCGCTCCGCCGCGAGCCACCGGCACTGCGGCCCGAGTCGCCCGCGCTTCGAGCCGAGCCGGCGAAGCCTGCGGCCACCACCAGTTCGAGTGACCATCCTCTTGCCGCGCGGATCCATTCACAGGAGCCGAGGACGCGCCCGTCCGCCTCGCAGACGACCGTTGTGTTGAACGGCGCGAGCACCGTGACGCACGCGGAGCAAGTTGATCTCGGCGGGCCGGTCGACCTCCTCGCGCGCGCGGGCCTATCACCGAACGGCCAGAAATCCCAACCCGCGGTCGCGCCGGTACGGCCGCCGCGCCCAGCGCGGCCGCCGCTGGACATGGAGCGCGAGATCAAGTCGCTGGTACCGAAGGGCAATGACCTTGATGCCGCGAACACCGCATCGACGCGGGCGACCCTCCTCATCGGGATGCGCGACACGCGCGCGAACGAGGCGACCCTCGACGCGGCGCGTCGGCTTCTCACACTAGGGAAGCTGCAGTCAGCGTCGGACCTGCTCCTTGACTACATCGCGCATGGCTTCACCGAGCGCGAGGCGCAGCGGCTTCTCATCGAGATCGACTGCGCCATCGGGCGGCGCGACACGGCCAAGGAGAAGTGCCACCTGCTGTCCCACGCTTATCGTCTCGACGGCCGGACCGATGTTGCCGAGGACGTGGAGCGCATCGCCCGCATCCTTTAGCGCGGCGCGTGCCTACGCGTCCTCTAACGCGTCGCGCGGCTACGCGGTGGCGAAGGGTCTGGTGGGCCCCCGGCCGAGGGAGCGCAGCAGGAACGCGAGAATGAGGCCGGCGATGAAACCGCCGATGTGCGCGAAGTACGCGACGCCGCCGCCCGCGCCGGTCTGATCGGTCGTGGCGATCGAACCAAATCCCGAGATGAACTGGATCAGCGCCCAGAGGCCGATCATCATCAGCGCCGGCACCTCCTGGACGTAGCGCATGCCGACGAGGACACGCACCTTGTTCTGCGGGAAATAGACGAGATACGCCGCGAGCACACCGCTGATCGCGCCCGATGCTCCGAGGCTTGGGATCACGGAGTTCACGTCGGTGGCGATCTGCGCCGCGGATGCGATGACGCCGCACACAAGATAGAAGGCGAGATACATGATCGATCCGAGGCGCTTCTCGACGTTGTCGCCAAAGATGAACAGGAAGAGCATGTTCCCGCCGATGTGCGCCCAGCCGCCGTGCATGAACATCGACGTGAACAGCGTCAGCCAGATCGGACTCGGACCGGGCGCTTCGACGAGCGTCTCGACACTGCCGTCCGGAAGCGTGATCGGCACCGGACCGACGAGATCGACGCCGGTCGTGATCTCTTTGGGGATCGTGCTGAAGCCCATCGTGAACGCGTCGTTCGGAAGCTGAAGCAGCACGAAGACGAGGATGTTGATCGCGATGATCGCGATGTTGGCGAGGGGGAGGCCGCCCGGCTCGTCCTGGTCGCCGATAGGAAGCATGAGGCGGCAGTATGCACGTCGCCTGCCCTCCCGCATTTTTCCCCGTAAACTTGAGTCACCCGACCGGCGCCGAAGGCGTCGCGGTGCGCGCCTCCTGGGCGACGCATCGCCTCGCTCACGTCGCCCGTCGTCGCCCGCCTCGGCAAGCAAGCTTGCCGGATCGGGCTCCTAGGGCGACGTAGCCAAGTGGTAAGGCAGAGGTCTGCAAAACCTTCATCGCGGGTTCGATTCCCGCCGTCGCCTCTGAGTCAACAGAACCGGGCCGATCGTGATGATTGCGTTTTCGCCACCGCAGAGGTCTTGTGTTTTCCCGCAGAGGTCTGACCCGCAGTGGTCTCCTGTTACCGCGCGAGCAC
>WNGA01010760.1_pt1 | contig 12063 bp, 11 predicted proteins | sample 5400061 | NCBI WGS metagenome assembly WNGA01 (sample SAMN13153366, study PRJNA577476) | soil metagenome | isolation source: 100 cm soil or saprolite under grassland replicate 2 | place: USA:California | collected 2016-06-15
TCCATCAATTTGTCGCTGCCGCGCGCGGCCGCGTCGGCATCGCCCTTCGCGATGGCGCGCGCCTGGTTCGCGTGCAGACGGGCGCACATCGGCAGATCGGCAGCCTCGCGGTAGTGCATGTACCAAAACCGGCGCGAGAGGCCCTGCAGCAATTTCATCGAGCGCGCCGCATAATCGTTGTGGGCCGCCTCGACGATCAGCCGGTTGAGCTCGCGATCCAGCCGCATGAAAGCGATGTCGTTATTGGTCTTGGCCGCCTGATCCATGCCGCGCGCGACGGCAAGCAATTGCTCGCGCTGCGTTGGCGTTGCACGCTGGGCGCCGGCGCGGCTGAGCAGCCGCTCCAGCTCGCGCCGCACCTCCAGCACCAGCAGCTGGTTCCGTGGATTGAGATCGGAGACGAGAATGCCCTTGCGCGGCAGGATGGTGATCAGGCCTTCCCGGGCGAGTCGCTGCAAGGCCTCGCGGATTGGCGTACGCCCGAAGCCGTAGGTGGCGGAGAGCATCTGCTCGGAAAGAACGTCGCCCGGCCGCAGGCGAAGCGTGACGATCTGCTCCTCGATGACGCTGTATGCCTGCTCGGTCAGCGTCTGCGACGGTTGCCCGGCTTCACGCGGTTTGCGAGCAGGACGCGAGGCTTTACGCAAAGATGCCTGTCTGTTTTTCGCGATACGGTATCCCGCGAGGCGTTTGCTTGAAGCCACGTCAACGGCGCCTGTTATCCATCCGAGCATGTTTCGATTGGATTGATTCGACCCCTCATTCGTCACCCCCGGGCTTGACCCGGGGGTCCATCTTCTTCGCATAAACTCTACGCAAGCAGATGGATTGCCGGGTCAACCCTCGCCGCTGTGGCGGCTCGCCCGGCAATGACGACAGAGGGTGCGTCAACCTTATTGGAATCTGCTCGCTGATATATGTCTCGTATATTAGAAGCACGGTCAAGGGGACGAAGGTCCTTGGTTTTAGAATGGTACCCACTAGTGCCCCGCTTCCGAAGTTCGTGATACATTGCAGCACGCTCTGACACGAACTTCGGAAGCAAAGGGGCACTAGCAACCCTATGATTCTAGTGCCGCTTTCGATTTGAAGTTCCTAAACGAGCGTGCGGCAACCACTGTAGGAACTTCAAATCGGCGGCACTAGCGCAATTCTTCCTCTGCTTGCCTTCATGGCTCTGTTGCTGGCTGCCGCCTTGTGCGGACTGGCGGCGAGCGGCCATTTCCCTCATGAGCATCGTTCACCCGCGTTGAAAACCAGGGCTGGCGCATTCATCCTCTTCGGCTCCCTGGTTCTCTCGATGCTGTGCCTGGCGATCGGAGTCGCGCTCGTCGGGCGTGCGGTCCCCTGGTACGCCGTCGTGATCGGCGGCGGCGCTGTGGTACTCGCTGCTCCTTTGTTGCTGCGTCCGTTGCCTGATGTTTTTGTCAACGGTCGTGCCGCTCTCGTGACCTTCGCAGGCGCAAGCATGTTGATGGTTGTCCTCCTTCTTTCCACCCTATGGCGGCAAGCTGGACAATGACGAACGCGGCGGACTGCGGAACCCACGACTTAAGAGCGGTGCACGTCCGCTCGTGGCGCCCGTCGACTTCATGACGGCTTTGTTGGCTTATCCAATCCAATGGGGCACCGTACACCACCCGTCGACGTCACTTGCGATCGTCGCCCTTCTTGAGCCGGGTCAGGTCGTACCCTGGCAGCACCGCATACGGACGCATGGCGAAATCCATCCAGCGAAGACCATCGCGAATCGCCGGCTTCAATTGCCCGAGATCTCGCACCACGCGATGATTGATCCGCATGGCCGCAAGCAGCGGCTCCGTCATGTCTCCCGATTCGGCGAAGAACTCCTGGTCGCCGGCGTCGCCGCGATACTCCAATACGATCAAGGTCGGTATGCCGTAGCTGTAGTGACCCCGCAGCAGGTGGTAGGCGCTGGCGAAGAACCCGAAATTTTCGATCAGGGCGGCGGGCCGCTTGCCGCCCAGCCACGCGCCGGCGCATAGGCCGAAGCCGGTGCCTTCGTGCGCGACCCCGACGTAGCGCATCGACGGCTCGTCCATGCAGGCGGCTTGCGCAGCCGCGAAGCCGCTGCACGGCAACCCGACCACGAAGTCGACGTTGTTCTCCCGCAGGCCGTCGAACAGGATCGTCCCGAACCCGGCATGCGCGGAAGCCGCAGCAGAGGCCGGGTCGGCTTTCGGCGCCTCGCCATGCTCCTTCGACGAGGGACGCAGGATGACCTTGCTCTCGCTTTGCTCGATGTGGCGGACGAAGCGATATTTGTTCTCCTTTGAATCCATCAGCGTGGGCCCGACGAACGCCTGCTCGCTGGTGATCTTGGCGATGATGAGGTTCGGTCCCGTTTCGTCGCCATAGGCCGCTTCGATGGCGGCGACGAATTCCTCCACTGTGCGCACCGTGCACGGGCGCGCAATTCCTGCGCCGCGCGCCACTGCCTCGATGTCAACCGGGCCAGCCGTGAGTGAAGCCGCCGAATGCCACCTGCCGGTGGAGACGTAGCCTTCGTTATCGAACACCACGACGCAGAGGTTTTTGGGGGCTGTCTGCGCAACTGTCCCCAGAATGCCCAGGTCGAAAAGGATGCCGCCGTCTCCGTCGAGCGCGAGAACACGCCGCGACGGCAGCGCCAGTGCGAGGCCGGTCGCATACGGCGTCACCATGCCCATGCCGACGAAATACAGGTTGCCTTCGTGCGGACGCACGGATCTCCACTCCGTCGCCGTGTTCGCGAGATTGGTGATCACCAGGCTGTCCGCAACCAGCGGCGCAATGGCCTTGAGGCAATCGTAGCGACGCATGACGCTTTCAAGCCTTCTCGCGCTGCCGGATCACCGGCGCGGCGACGCTCTCGACCATGACGTTGATGCAGGCAGGCTTTCCGCTCGCCAGCGCGCGTTCGATCGCGCCCGGCAGGTCGGCCGCCCGTTCGACGAGCTCCCCGTGCCCGCCGAGGGCCGCGATCGCCTGGTCGTAACGGGCCGGCAGGAGCTCGCAGCCGTGCATGCGAGGGCGGCCATATTCCTTGAGCTGAATCTGGCTTTCGGCGTTCCAGCAGCCGTCGTTGCCGAGCACGGCGACGAACGGCAAGTTCCGCCGCACGGCGGTTTCGAATTCGGCCATGTGGAACCCGATCGTGCCGTCGCCGAGCACGGCAAATACCGGCGCTCTGGGCTCGAGGAGCCGGGCCGAGAGCGCGAACGAGAGCGAGCACCCGATGGAGCCGGCAACGCCATTGATGAGACGCCGGCGCACCGGCAGCATGCTCTGGCCCCATTGGGCAAACTCCCCGCCGTCGCACACCAGTATGCTCTCGTCGTCTCGTTCGACGTAGGGACGCAACGCGCGGAACACTTCGGCCGGGTGCAGCCGGCCCGCGGTCTGCGAAGCCAAGGCGGTCCATGCGGCCGGCCGCTGGTCGAGCAGGGCACGGGCCTCGGCGAGCCATAGGTCGTCGCGCGTCTCGACCATTGCGGCGCGGGCGATGAGCGCCTCGGCAGCGCTCCTGACGTCGGCGATGCAGCCCAACAGCAACCGGTCGCCCTTTTCCTTCGCGGCGCGTTCGACCAGGGCGGCCTCGGGATCGATCGCGATCAGCCGCACTTGCGCGTCGAAACTTGGCCCCGATGCCCACCGAATCGTGAAGTCCAGGGCCTTGCCGAGAAGCACGATCAGATCGGCGCGCCGGACGACATCGGAGAAGGCGCCGAGCGTGGCGTCGGCGATGCCGCGCGGGCTCTCCACGATGACAGCCGGTGTCCTGGTCGCGGCCTCCAATCGGGCGAGCAGCGCGCGTCCGCTGAAGCGCGACAGTTGAGGCCCGGCGAGGATCACCGGCCATGCGGCATCGGCAATGGCGGCGAGCGCAGCGTCGGCCGCCGCCGCTGCGAGCGCCGGCACGGGCGTAGAGTTGCTGCGCGCATCCGGCCAAAGAACCGCGTTGCTTTCGACCCGCTCCTCGAGCAGATCCGACGGCAGGCTCAGATGAACCGGGCCTGGCCGTCCCGACGTGGCGATCCGCATCGCCTCGCCGAGATCGCGGCCCAGGTTTGCGGCCGACGCGGACGTCCAGGACGCCTTGGTGACCGGCGCAGCCATATCGGCTTGCCGCAACTCCTGGAAGCCCCCGCGGCCAAGCTCCCAGGTCGCCGCATGCCCCGACAGCAGCACCATGGGCGACTCGGCGCCGAGCGCCGTGAACAGAGCGCCGACCGCGTTGGCATGGCCGGGACCGCCGGTCACCATGGCCACACCGGCTTCGCCGGTGAGACGTCCCCAGGCGTCGGCCATGTGCACCGCGGCGCCTTCGTGGCGCACATGCACGAGATCGAGCTTCGTCTCGATCGCCGCGTCGAAGATCGACATGATGTGATTGCCCGACAGGGTGAACACGTGCTTGCAGCCGAGGCGCTCGAGCGAACGGGCGACAATGTCGGCACCTCGCAGCGGCTTGGTCATCGGCACTCCGTCATGCGCGGGCGAGCCGCCGTAAGCGGCGAGGGTTGACCCGCGCATCCATCAAAAGGAACTCAATTCAGAAGATGGATTGCCGGGTCAAGCCCCGGATCAAGTCCGGGACGGCAATGACGAATGCGACTGCATCAATGCTCTGGAGCATTTTCCAATTGACTTGATGCAGCCTTTCGTCATGGCCGGGCGAGCCGCAAAGGCGGCGAGGGTTATCCCGGCCATCCACGTCTTTCTTTGCGGTGATTAGAGAAAGCAAGACGTGGATGCCCGGCACAAGGCCGGGCATGACGATTCACTTCAACCGCGGCCGCACGTCCGGGTTGCCGAGCCGCATCGGTTGGCCGTTCTCATAGGCGACGATCTGCTCGAACGCCTCGTGGAAATAAAGCTCGAAGTTCGGCCATTCGGCCCAGCCGAGATGCGGCGTGCACAGGACGTTCGGCATCGACAGGAACGGATGATCGCCGTTGGTGATGGGTTCTTGCTCGTAGACGTCGACGGCGGCAAAGCCGGGCCGGCCTTTGCGAAGCGCATCCAACAGTGCGCCTGGCTGGATGAGCTCGGCGCGCGCGGTGTTCACGATCAGCGCGGTCGGCTTCATCCGGGCAAGATCGTCCGCGCCGACGATCCCATGGGTATCCGGACGCAAGCGGACGTGCAGGGAGAGTACGTCGGAACGCTCGAACAGCTCCTCCTTGCTGGCGGCCGCCCGGTAGCCGGCAGCGGTGGCCTTCTCCACGGATGCCTGCTGGCCCCAGACCAGGATTTCCATTCCCAGCCCGCGCCCACCCTCGGCCACCAGCTGCCCGATGTGGCCGAGCCCAAAGATTCCCAGCGTCGATCCGCGCAGCCTGTGGGACAGCGTGCAAGGCCACGCCCCGCGCTTCATGCGTTCGGCTTCGAGCGCCACGTTCCGGCGGGAAGCGAGCATCAGCGCAAGCGCGAGCTCGGCCGGCGCGACCGGTGAATTGCTCTTGCCGGTCGCGACCGGAATGCCGAGCTCGGTGCAGGCCGTAAAATCGATGACCTGCGAATTGCGCCCGACCAGCGCGATCAGTTTGAGCTTCGGCAGTTGCTCGAGGAGTGCCCGCGAAAACGTCACCCGTTCGCGGATCGCGACGACCACGTCGGCATCGCGCAGGCGTTCGACCAGCTGACGGGAATCGCGTGCCGGCTCGCGATAGCGTTTGACGTCGTGATGCCGGATCAGCGCGAAACACGCGAGCCGATCGACCATGTCTTGATAGTCATCAGGAATGACGATTTTCATTTGCGGGTCCTACGGCGTTGATGGCTTTTATTCGGCCGGAAGCCCGCTGCGCAACAACCCGTGCATGTAGGGTGGGCAAAGGCGCGACCCATGCTCCACGGCGAGGCGATGACGCATGACCGCGCCGTGCCCACGCGGTCTGCTGCGAGGCCCATGGTGGGCACGGTGCGGACCATCCGCATCACGCGATTTCAAATCCAGCGACCGCACCTTTGCCCACCCTACAAGGGTCGGGCATGCAATCCGAATTTGTATTACCCTCTCTGGTCGCGATTGGAGGCGGAATGCCTGTAGAACCTGAAAACGCCGACGAGCCGTGCACGCTGACCAATTTCGGCGGCAACCAGACGTGGCAGGCCCGCTGCCATCGGCCGCGGACCGAGCAGGACGTGCTTGATATCCTGGCGCGTCACCGAAACGGGCGGATCCGTGCGCTGGGCGCGCTGCACTCGTGGAGCGACGTCGCGGTCTCTTCCGACGTGGCGCTGGACATGAGCGCGTTCGACCAGGTGCGGCCGTTCACGCAAGACGGAGAGACGTTCGTCGAGGTCGGCGCCGGCTGCCGGCTGCAGGCTCTCCTCGACCGGCTGCACGCTGCCGGCGACCGGACGCTGCCGACCCTGGGCGCGATCAAGCGCCAGACCATCTCCGGCGCCGTCTCGACCGGCACGCACGGCTCCGGCAAGCAGAGCCTCTCGCATTTCGTCGCGGCCGTCCGCGTGGCGGCCTACGACGCGGCCGGCCAGCCGAAAATCGTCGCATACCGCGACGGGGACGAGCTGAAGGCCGCCCGCTGCGCGCTCGGCTGCATGGGCGTGATCCTTTCGGTTGATCTGACCACCGTGCCGAAATACCTGGTCGAGGAGACGGTGCGACGGCACGAAACGTTGGGCGAGGTGCTGAGCGTTTACGCCGATCGGCCGCTCACCCAATTCGCTCTCGCGCCCTATCGCTGGACCTACATCGCCTGGGAACGCAACGCGGTCGCGATACGCAAGCTCACCGCAGCGGAATGGCTCAAGGCCTATTTCTTTCGCCTCACCAACGCGGTGAGCGTGGACGTAGTGTTCCATCTCCTGGTGAAGGCGGCGCTCGCGCTCGGCGCGGGCGCGGTCAAGATCCTGATGAAGCTGATGCCGCGTCTCATGATCACCAACGTGGTCCGGATGGACGCGGCCGAGCACGTGCTGACCTTGGGGCACCATTACTTCCGGCACGAGGAAATGGAAATATTTGTCCCCGAGTCGCGGCTGCACGAGGCGGTCGACGTGCTGCGCTCCGCCACGGAGGTGTTCGCGGGCGATACGACGTCCGTCCCCGAGGCCGTCGCAACGAAGCTCAACCTGCACAACTTCTACGGCGATCTCATTCGCCACACCGGCACCTACGTCCAGCACTATCCGTTCTTCTTCCGCCGCATCCTGCCGGAGGACACGCTGATCTCGATGGCGAGCGCCGCCGCGGAGCCGTTCTATTCGATTTCGGTGTTCACCTATCTCCCGCCCGGCCGACGACAGGCCTATTACGCTTTCTGCCTCTGGCTCGCGCGCAGCATGAACAGACTGTTCGGCGCGCGGCTGCACTGGGGCAAGCACTTCCCGCTGGGCGCGGTGGACATCGCCCGCCTTTATCCGAACCTCGAACCATTCAGGCGGATTTGCCGGAACACCGACCCCAACGGCGTCTTCCGCAACGACTACACCAAGCGCGTGCTGGGACTGTAGCTATTCGGGCGCGGTCCGCTTACCACTTAACCCATGCCTCCGCTCTCCGTCCTCGACCTTTCGCCCGTTGCGTCCGGCTCCTCCGGCGCGCAGGCGCTTGCCAACAGCCTCGATCTGGCGCGGCTCGCCGACCGGCTCGGCTACACGCGCTATTGGGTCGCCGAGCACCACAATCTGCCGTCGATCGCGAGCTCCGCGCCCGAGATCATGATCGGCCAGATCGCCGGCGCGACGGAGCACCTCCGCGTCGGCGCCGGCGGCGTGATGCTGCCGAACCACGCGCCGCTGATGGTGGCGGAGCGGTTCAAGGTGCTGGAGGCGCTGTTTCCCGGGCGCATCGATCTCGGCATCGGTCGCGCGCCGGGCACCGATCCGGTAACGTCGTACGCGCTGCGGCACCGGCAAGGGCTGAGCAAGAACGAGGATGACGATTTCCTCCAGCGGTTCCAGGAACTGCTGCTGTTCGAGTCCCGCGGCTTTCCGGACAACCATCCGTTTCGCACCGTTCGCGCCATGCCCGCCGACGTCGCCTTGCCGCCGATCTGGCTGTTGGGATCGAGCGGCTACAGCGCGCAGCTCGCCGCCGCGGTCGGCGCCGGGTTCTCCTTCGCGCACCATTTCTCCGAGCTCGATCCGGTCGCGCCGATGCGGCACTACCGCGACAATTTCCGGCCCTCGGGCATGCGCGCGCAGCCTTACGCCATTCTCGGCGTTGCGGTCGTCGCCGCCGCCACCGATGCGGAGGCTGATCGGCTGGCATCGACCATCGATCTCAATTTCGTGCGCCGCGCCAAGGGCGAGTACCTGCCGCTCGCGAGCCCGGAGGAGGCCTCGGCCTATCCCTATACGCCGGTCGATCGCGAGCGCATCCGCGTCAATCGCCGGCGCGTGATCGTCGGCAGCCCGGCGACGGTGGCGGATCGGCTCGCCGCGCTGACCGCGGCAACGGCGGCGGACGAGCTGATGATCACTACCATGATCTACGACCACGCGGCGCGCAGGCGCTCGTACGAGCTCATGGCCGAAGCCTTCGCATTGACCGAGGCGGCGCCTTGACGGGGTTCTACTTCGCTTCTCCGATCGGCGGCACCGCTCCCATCTGCTGCAGCAGGCCCAGCATGTCCCAGGCGTTCCAGCTCTCCACGATCTTGCCGTCGGCAAAGCGATGGATCCAGATGCCGTCGATGGAGACCTGTTTCCTGGTGGCGCGGATCGCCATGAGGTCGCCCGTGTGGGTGCCGCGCCCGGTCCACCGCGTGACGACCTTGTCTCCCGCCTCGATCACCTCGTTGACGTCCCAAAGCGCGTCGCCGAATGCCAGTATGTAAGCCCTGATCAGCTCTTTCATGCCGGCCGGGCCGGTGCCGACCCACCGGCTCGACGGGTCATGGTAGACGTGGTCCGGCGAGAACAATTGATCGGCGAGGTCGAGCTGGCGCTTGTTGCACATCTCGTCGAAAAAGCGGCGTACGGACTGGTCGTTATGATCGGACATCGGTGTCTCACCTCGGTGGCGTGCGAAATCCTAATTCGGTGCGACCGCTGCCGCAACGGCGGATAGCGGATCGTCATTGTCGACATCATGCGGAAACGCTGCTCATGACAGTCGATAACCTGTTCAGCGATGTGCCTCCCGCCGGTTCGCAGGAGCACGTCACCGTGCTGCTCGCGGCGCCGGCGGTCAAGGTCGAGCGCATCGTCTCGCATGGACAGGCGAGCCCGCCGGGCTTCTGGTACGACCAGGACTGGGCCGAGTGGGTTGTGGTGCTCGAGGGGTCGGCTGGACTCTTGTTCGAGGGCGCCGCTGCGCCGCTGCAGCTCAATCCGGGCGACTACCTGCACATCCCGGCGCATACACGCCATCGCGTCGAATGGACCGGCGAGCCGACCATTTGGCTCGCGGTGCACTATCGGTGAGCGGCGGAGCCGGAACCATCATCACGCGTGGGCGTTGTCGTGGCGACCCAGCCTAGGAGTTCGCCATGGGACGCTATCTGCTGCTGTGGCTGTTGGGCGTGCCGATCCCGATCCTCATTCTGATCTGGGCGTTCGGCGGGCTCAATTGAGCAAGCGCTCGACGAAGCGTCGCGTCGACCCGCTCGAAGGTCCGCCGCGCCGGCAGGCACGGCGGGCCTTTACCCTGTCGGCTCAAGAACCGGCGGATTTGATTTCAGCCGGCGGTAAACCAACGTCAAAACAACTCCGGGAGTCTTCGATGCCCCGCGATGCAGTCGCTCCAACGCTTGCGCCGGCGCTCCATCGTCCGTCACGCGAGGAGGCGGAACAGGCGGTGCGCACGCTCATCCGCTGGGCGGGCGATAATCCGACGCGCGAAGGGTTGGTCAGTACGCCGGCCCGCGTCGTTCGCGCCTACCAGGAGTGGTTTGCCGGCTATGCGGAGGACCCGGAGGACCTGCTGCAGCGGACCTTCGAAGAGGTCGGCGGTTACGACGAGATCGTGCTGTTGCGCGACATCCGGTTCACGTCGCATTGCGAACACCACATGGCGCCGATTTTCGGACGCGCCCATATCGGTTACCTGCCGCGCAACCGCGTCGTCGGTCTCTCCAAGCTCGCGCGGCTGATTAGCGTCTATGCGCGGCGCCTGCAGATCCAGGAACGCATGACGGTGGAGATTGCCGACGCCCTCGACGGAATCCTGCAGCCCTACGGGGTGGGGGTCGTCATCCAGGGGATGCACGCCTGCATGAGCACGCGTGGCGTGCAGCAGCACGATTCGATGATGGTGACGAGCCGCCTGCTCGGTGTATTCCGCGACCGGGCCGAGACGCGCCAGGAGTTCCTGTCAGCCATCGGTTTCGGCGGCTCGGTCCGGTTCGCCGGGCCATCACTTTAGCACGCCGAGGATCACGTCCGACTCGCCGGCCCCGAGAATCTTGAGCACGAGCTCCACAAGCTGCCGGGCGAAATGGATCAGCAGCAGCACCAGGCCGGCGATAAGCCCGAGATAGAACGGCGCCAGGATCCAGCGGCGCTCACGCAAGGTCCATCACGCGGCGACGCCGGTGCCGATCTGGCAGCTCACGCCGGTTCCGCCGAGGCCGCAATAGCCGGACGGGTTCTTCGCGAGATATTGCTGGTGGTAATCCTCGGCGAAATAGAAAGGGGGCGCCGGGAGAACCTCGGTCGTGACCGGCCCAAAGCCTTTGGCGCGCAACGCCTTGTCGTACGTCGCCTTCGACGCCTCGGCGGCCTCGCGCTGCGTGGGCGAGAACGCGTAGATGCCCGATCGGTATTGCGTGCCCGCGTCGTTGCCCTGGCGCATGCCCTGGGTCGGATCGTGACTCTCCCAGAAGGTCTTGAGCAGCCGCTCGTAGGACGTCTTGGCCGGATCGAACACGACCAGCACGACCTCGTTGTGGCCGGTCCGCCCGGTGCAGACCTCCTGGTAGGTCGGGTTGGGGGTCGAGCCCGCCGCATAGCCGACGGCGGTGACGAAGATGCCCTCGCCCAGCTCCCAGAACATGCGCTCGGCGCCCCAGAAGCAGCCCATGCCGAACATGGCGGTCTCGAGCCCTTCCGGGTAGGGACCCTTGAGCGGGCGGCCGTTCACGAAATGGCGGCTGGCGGTCGGAATGGCCGTGGGACGGCCGGGCAGCGCCTCGCCGGGCGCCGGCATCTCGATCTTCTTCTTGAACATGAACATGGGGGCAAGCTCCTCTCCTCCGCGTGTCCTTAATATAGACGTATAGCCGGCGCGACGCACCGCTCACGGCCATCACATGTCGCTTGGCTAATCGCGCGCGTAACCGATGAGCGGCTTCTTCTTGCGGCCGATCAGCATCAGGATCGCGCCCAGCACGCCGAGCACCAGGCAGGCCGGCGCCGTGAGGATGCTCAGCACGACCGGGTCCCACAGCCATTGGCCGACGCGCGGCTCGACGTGCCGCTCGATCGCGGCCTGCAGCAGCTGTAGGCTGGTCGAGTGCACGTTGTTCCAGAGCTGGCCGAGCGGGGTGAGCACCAGCGCACCGCCGGCGATCGATTTTGTCCCGTCATAGACGAGGGCGATGAAGCCGCCGGCAAGACTTAAAAAACCGAGAATGCGAAACAGGCTGCGGATCATGTGGTGCGTCTCAGCGCCGGGCCGATAAGGCTTTTCCGAATAGCGCGCCTTGACGCCCGGTTCAATCGGCGGGTGACGGGCGAACCTGGCGCGAACGGCCGATAGAGCCTTGGGACTCGCGCGGTTCGTCCCACCTTCGTTGCCGGGCAACCCACGAACAAGCCGGCTTGGTTGGCGACCGGCGCGACCGAACCCCACAGGCCGTTTGCTTGTCAGTGCCGGGCCCTCCGCTATAGTGCCGCCGGATTTCAGCACCCGCATCTTCGCTGCGGAGGGATGGCCGAGTGGCTGAAGGCGCACGCTTGGAAAGCGTGTATACGGGAAACCGTATCGTGGGTTCGAATCCCACTCCCTCCGCCAGTGCCCTCCATAGAAACCGTTCTCCGGCCCATGTGGCCCCGGCGAGAATCCCCAATAACGGCAACGTTCTTCGGTTAAGCCTCTGCACTGCAGGGTACCGATTCGGGGGCCGTACGTTCTCTGTTTGCGCT
>WNGA01010763.1_pt1 | contig 12062 bp, 10 predicted proteins | sample 5400061 | NCBI WGS metagenome assembly WNGA01 (sample SAMN13153366, study PRJNA577476) | soil metagenome | isolation source: 100 cm soil or saprolite under grassland replicate 2 | place: USA:California | collected 2016-06-15
GGGGTGCGCCGCAGCCGCTGGGCCAGCGCCTTGGCCTGGCGTATGCCGAACGGCGTCAGCGGACTGTCGGTGGCACCCTGGTAGCGGTGGGCCTTGTTCAGCTCGGTTTGACCATGGCGAATCAGCCAGATGCTCGTGCGCATATGTCGGCGACCATTGAAATTTCCCAAAGAAGCATTATAGCAGATGCGGTTGGTAGATCCGCGATAATATCGCTGCTGTGTTGATCCCGCATTCGTGCCGCGCTGCTTGTATGCTATAGCAATCCTAGGGAGCTGTAGGAAGGGGCGAGCCCGTACGGGCTCGCCCCTTCCTACAGCGCTGGCCTAGAGATTCGAAAGACGCTTAGCGAGTCGTAGACACTCCACGCCTCCCGTGCGTACACCCTAAACCACCTACTTCGCCTCTTTGGCGGTGAAGTTGAGCTTTACCGTCACGCCGTCCTTAACCGTCAACATGCCGGCGATGCTGGGCGGGTCGATCCCAAAGTCCTTCATCAAAATGTGTGTCGTAGCGCTGCCGGTGATTGTATCGCCCACCAGCTTTCCAGTGATGTCGAATGTGACCGGCTTGGTCACATCGCGGATGGTCATGTCGCCGGTGAGCTTGAAGTTGACATCCTGGCCCTCGGTGTACGTCTCGGGGAGGCCCTGGGCATCGGTCGAGGTAAACACGGCGTTTGGATATTTGTTCGATTCGAGCCACTGCTGGCGGATGCGGTTGTCGCGTCGCCTTTCGTCGCTGGTCAGCTTGCTCAGGTCGACGGTGATACTCGTGACTTTGCCGCTTGGCTTGCCATCCAGGCTGAACTGTAGTTCGCCCGTGACCGCGTTGGTCTTGCCGATCGCCTGGTTGGGCAGATCGCGGCTCAGGAACTGTTCCTGAACTTCATACGAAGCCTCGCTCTGCTGCGGGACAATCGTAAATATGCGGGTTCCACTGGCGGTGCCGCTTGGCGCGGGAGCGGCGGTCGCCCGATCGGCAGGCTGGGCAGCCGGTGCGGCAGCGGCTGGGGCGGCAGTGGGCGCGGCGGCCGGCTGGCTGGTCGAGCTGCCGCAGGCTGCAAGTACGCCCGCGAACGCTACAGCTAGAGTTGCCATCCAGATACGTCGGTGCATCGATCTCTTTCTCCTTCCAAGCGATCATGCCAGCCTCGTCGCTGTTCTACCACAGTGTACATGCATATTACCGCCTGGCTCGCTTGTATGGGATGAGAAGTCGATGAGAGGCTCTGCAAGCTGTGAAAAGCGCCTTCTTTGACGACAGAATCAAAAATGCAACGCACGCGATAGTGTGTATAATAGACATGTGCAAACTATCACGAACGCTCCACCCGAGCTGGCGCCGTCGCCACTAAACGACAAACTACCGCCGCTCAATATTCAACCGCGCCGGCGTTTTTTGCGAATCTCGTGGTTCTTCCTACGAGTGATCGTTCACGTCTTCTTTCTCGATATTCTGCTGGGCCGATTGGCGATCACACGCTGGTATGTGCGGCGCACGGCGATGGTGCGCTGGGTGCGGATCGCGCGCGATTTCCGCGGCGTGGCAGCCCAGATGGGCGGCGTGCTGATCAAGCTTGGCCAGTTCCTTAGCGCGCGCGCCGACATTCTGCCGCTGCAGATCACCGATGCGCTGGCCGGCCTGCAAGATGAGGTGCCGCCGGCCCCGCTGCCCTACATTCTTGCGACGATCGTCGATGAGCTGGGCGCGCCGCCGGCGCAGCTGTTCGCCCAGTTCGTGCCCACGCCGGTGGCAGCTGCCTCGCTCGGTCAGGTGTTCTTCGGCCGGCTGCACGACGGCCGTGCGGTGGCGATCAAGGTGCAGCGCCCGCGTATCGATGAGATCGTTGAGATCGACCTGCGCGCGGTTGAGTGGGCGATCCGCGTGATTCGCAACTATGGGCCGATCAAGCGCCGCGCCGATCTGCTGGCGCTGTTCGAAGAGTTCAAGCGCGTGCTGATCGAGGAGCTGGACTATGTCCACGAGGCTCGCAATGCAGCGATCATCCGCGCTAATTTTGCCGCGACGCCGGGGGTGTATGTCCCCGAGCCATACCCCGAGATCTCATCGCGGCGCGTGCTGATTATGGAACGGATCAGCGGGATCAAGATCAGCGACATCGCCGCGCTCGATCGCGCTGGTGTCGACCGCTCGGAGATCGCCCAGCGCTTCTACGCTGCATACCTCAAGCAATGGTTCCTCGATGGCGTGTTCCATGCCGATCCGCACCCCGGCAATCTGTTTGTGCGCGTCGATGGCCCGCCGCCGCCGCAGACCAATGGCGTCAAGCCCGGCGTGCCATGCACCTTGATCTTCATCGACTTCGGCATGGTCGGCCGGCTGGGGCCGCGCGCGATGGTGGCGCTACGCGAGAGCACGGTCGCGGTGGCGACCAATGATCCCGAGCGGCTGGTGATGGCGCTCGATAACCTGGGCGTGATCCTACCGGGCGCCGATCACCGGCCGATCATCCAGGCCGCGAATGTGCTGTTTCGCCACGCCTACGATCGCAGCATCAGCGAGCTGACCAATATCGATGTTGAGGGCGTGTTCGGTGAGGTCGAGCATCTGGTGCGCGACATGCCCTTCCAGATGCCGCAAGACCTGATCTACCTCGGCCGCTCCGTCAGCATGGTCAGTGGCATGACCACCACGCTTGATCCGCATATCAACCTGTTCGAGACCCTGCGCCCGTTCGCGCAGCAGCTGGTCGCGCGCGCGAGCCGCGAGGGCGACTGGCTTGGCCGTGCGCGCACCGAGCTGACCGGCCTGGGCCAGATTCTTGCCACCCTGCCGCGCCAGATGGACAGCTACTACAAGGCGGCTAACCGCGGCGATCTGCACATGCGCGTCGATCTCAGCCGGCTGGAGCGTGGCATGCGCCGAGTCGAGCGCGCCACAGCGCGGCTGTCGGGTGGTATCATAGCAACCGGCTTGTTCATCGGTGGGGTGCTGCTGCAGATCAATGGCTTCGCGACCGAGACTCGCTGGGTCTGGGCGGCTGCAGTGCTGGCCATGCTGTGGACGATCTGGCCACGCCGGGAGCGGTAGCAGCTGGGCGCGCTGTAATACTGGCTACTTCTGATTGAAGGTGACCCAGATCGCGCGTAATGTGATCGGGCCGGGGTTGGTCAGGCGGTGCGGCGTGGTCGATTCGAAGATCACGCTGTCGCTGCTGGCGGATTAGGGAACGGCCCCTGATCTCAATGCTTCGTCTTCTTCAGCGACGGTGGAGGCGTTGGTCGAGCGCTCCGCTCGTCGATGGCGGGAAAGGAGCGCGTCGATGAGCGACAACACCGAGCAGCAGATCACCTCCAACATGCTGCTTAGCCTGGAACAGACCCCCGCCCCACATCTCAAAACGCTGCTAACCAGCCTGATCACGCATCTGCACGCGTTCATGATCTTCATCGTGGTGATCGGCGGGATGGGCACGATCGAAGGGCCAATCGTCGGCGTGGCGCTGTTCTTCTTGCTTCGCGAGTACCTGGCGGACTTCGGCGAGTGGTCGCTGATCTTGTTGGGGGCGGTCGCCGTGCTGCTGCTGGCGCCCGAAGGTCTGTGGGGGCTGATCCAGCGCCGGCTGCGGATCGAGATCTTCCCGGTGCGCCGCCGGCTGGCCGCATCAAGCGCGCCGTTCCCGAACGAGGATGCGGCCGAGTCGCGGGCGCTGTCGGTCTAACATCTGGTTAGGCTCGAACTTTTCGATATCCAGGCAGATCAACATACCAGAAGGAGGAACATCTCATGAGTGCAGACGTGATGCCTGAGGCCGTGGCCGGAGCTGGAGCGGCGACGCGCCCAATGACCGGCGCGGAGTACATGGAGAGCCTGCGCGACGGTCGCGCGGTGTATATCTACGGCGAACGGGTCAAGGATGTGACCACGCACCCGGCGTTTCGCAACACGGTGCGCATGCTTGCCCGGCTGTACGATGCGCTGCACGACCCGGCACGCCAGGACACGCTGACGACGGCGACCGACACCGGCAATGGTAGCTTTACCCAGCGCTTCTACCGAGCTTCACGCAATGTGGAGGAGCTGGTCGCCGCGCGCGATGCGATCGTCGAGTGGGCGCGTGTGACCTATGGCTGGATGGGGCGCAGCCCGGATTACAAGGCTGCCTTCCTTGCCACGCTGGGCGCGAATGCCGACTTTTATGCGCCCTACAAAGAGAACGCGTTGCGCTGGTACAAGCGCTGCCAGGAGCAAGTCGCCTTTGTCAATCACGCGATCGTCAACCCACCGGTGGACCGCGATCGCCCGCTCGACGATGTCAAGGATGTCTATATGCACGTCGTCGACGAGCGCGATGATGGCCTGATCGTCAGCGGCGCGAAGGTGGTGGCGACGACCTCGACCCTGACCAACTACAATTTCATCGCCAACAATGGCGCGCTGCCGATCAAGACCAAGCCGTTCGCGTTTGTATGCATCGTCCCGAACGACTCGCCCGGCATCAAGTTCTTCTGCCGCCCATCGTACGAGATGACTGCCGCGGCAATGGGTAGCCCGATGGACTACCCGCTCTCCAGCCGAGTGGACGAGAATGACTCGATCCTGGTGTTTGATAAGGTGTTCGTGCCATGGGAGAACGTGTTTGCGTACGGCGACATCGACAAGGTGAATAACTTCTTCCCTCGATCCGGCTTCCTGCCGCGCTTTATGTTCCACGGCTGCACCCGGCTGGCCGTCAAGCTCGACTTTATCGCCGGCTTGCTGCTCAAGGGCGTGGAGGCGACCGGCACGAAGGACTTCCGTGGGGTGCAGGCGTCGGTGGGCGAGGTGCTGGCATGGCGCAATCTCTTTTGGGGCCTGACCGACGCGATGGCGCGTACGCCGACGCCCTGGACGGATGGCTATGTGCTGCCCAACCTGGACTATGGCCTGGCCTACCGCGTGATGGCAAGTATGGCCTACCCGAAGATCAAGGAGATTATCCAGAACACGCTCGCCAGCGCGCTGATCTACCTGCCCTCGCACGCCCTCGACTTCCAGAACCCGGAGGTGCGCCCATACCTCGACCAGTATGTGCGCGGATCAAACGGCTACAGCGCCGAGGAGCGCGTCAAGCTGATGAAGCTCATGTGGGATGCTGTTGGCACTGAGTTCGGCGGGCGCCACGAGCTATACGAGCGCAACTACTTCGGCAACCACGAGAGCATCCGCTTTGAGACGCTGATGGTCGCCGAGGCCACCGGCGCGACGGCGAAGTACAAGGGCTTTGCCGAGCAGTGCATGAACGAATACGATCTCGACGGCTGGACCACGCCTGATCTGATTAATCCGAATGACATTAACCTGATCATGAACAAGACCTATCTCAATGGAAACCGCGACGCCCATGATTGACACGCTCGCATTTCGCGCGACGATGGGACACTTTGCGACCGGCGTGACGGTGATGACTACCGGTGCGGATGGCGACACGCACGGCATGACGGCCAACGCCTTCTTGTCGGTCTCGCTCAGCCCGCCGCTGGTGCTGGTCTCGGTGGACAACCGCGCGAAGATGGCCCAGAACCTGGCGCTCGATACGCGCTACGGGGTGAACATCTTGTCCGAGAAGCAGGAGCGGATGTCACGCCACTTTGGCGGGCGCCCGCAGGATGGTATCCACATCCCATTCGTCTGGCACGACGGCACGCCGCTGATCGAGGGCTGTGTGGCCCATATCGTCGCGCGGGTGGTCGATATTCACCCCGCCGGCGATCACACGCTGTATATCGGGCATGTCGAGTACCTGAAGTGGTGGGAAAAGCGCCCGCTGCTGTTCTACTCGGGCCAGTACGAGCAGCTGGTGACGCACTACATCTCCGACGACATGAGCTGGTTTGCGCCGCAGTAAGTACAATGAAATCATACATCGATTCCGCTAAAAATAGACGAGCAAAAGTAGGTGATGTCCATGTTTCACACATCCGAAATGTCGCCAATGGAAGAAGCGCCGGTAGATCGCGAGCAGTGGTTCCAGATGTATGAGCAGATGCTGACGATCCGCGTCTTCGAGGAGCATGTCAACGAGCTCTACACCGGCGCCAAGATGCCCGGCCTGGCGCACCTCTACATCGGCGAGGAGGCGGTGGCCGTTGGGGTTTGCGCGGCGCTGCGGCGCGACGACTACATCACTAGCACGCACCGCGGACATGGCCACTGCCTGGCGAAGGGCGCGACGCCGGATCGCATGTTCGCCGAACTGCTCGGCAAGGCGCCCGGCTACTGCCGTGGCAAAGGCGGCTCGATGCACATCGCCGACCAGGAGACCGGCAACCTGGGCGCCAATGCGATCGTCGGCGGCAGCGCCGGCATCGCGACCGGGGCGGCGTGGTCGGCCAGGATGCGCGGCAGCGACCAGGTCGCGGTCTGCTTCTTCGGCGAGGGCGCGCTTGGCCAGGGGCTGCTCTATGAGGTGATGAATATGGCCTCGCTCTGGACGCTGCCGGTGATCTACGTCTGCGAGCATAACCAGTATAACGAGTACACGCATTTCAGCGAGACGACCGCCGGCGACATTCCCGCGCGGCCGCGCGCGTTCGGAATCCACACCGAGGAGATCGACGGCCAGGATATCCGCCAGGTCTATGATGTGGCGCGGCGACTGGTGGCGCGGGCGCGCGGCGGCGCGGGGCCGGCCTTCCTGATCTGCCATACTTACCGCTACCACGGCCATCACGTTGGCGATATCAAGCGCGATTACTATCGCTCGAAGGAAGAGGAAACCTACTGGCGCGGCGAGCGCGACCCGCTGAAGCTGCTGGCGGGCTGGCTGATCGAGCAGCGCGCGGCCGAGCCGAGCCTGTTCGACCAGATAGATCGAGATGTGCGTCGCAATGTCGCGGCGGCGGCTGAGTTCGCGCTGAATGCCCCATTCCCCGATCCGAGTGAGGTGGATCAGCATGTGTATGCCTGATGCGAGTCGTCAGTTGTCAGTTGTCAGTTGTCAGTTGTTGATGCAACTGACAACTGACAACTGGCGACTGACAGGGGCAACTGTATGACAACCGTAACCAACGGTATACGCGAGCTGACCTTCGGCCAGGCGATCAAAGAGGCGCTCGCCGAAGAGTTGCGCCGCGACCCGCGTGTGTTCATCATCGGCGAGGATATCGCTGAGGCCGGCACTGCCTTTAAGGTTTTGCTCGGTCTGGTGGACGAGTTCGGCCCGCAGCGCGTGATCGACTCGCCGATCTCCGAGCCGGGCATCACGGGCATCGGAGTGGGCGCGGCGATGACCGGCATGCGCCCGGTGGTGGACATAATGTTCGGCGATTTTTCGACGCTGGTGATGGACCAGATGGTCAACCAGGCCGCCAAAATTCACTATATGTCGGGCGGTAAGCTCACGGCGCCAATGGTCCTGCGCACCACTATGGGGGCCGGGCGGCGCAGCGCCGCGCAGCACAGCCAGAGCCTGCACGCCTGGTTCGCGCATATCCCAGGCCTGAAGGTCGTGCTGCCCGCGACACCGTATGACGCCAAAGGCCTACTCAAGAGCGCTATTCGTGACGATAACCCAGTGGTCTTCATGGAAGACAAGATGATGTACCAGACCAACAAAGGCCCGGTGCCGGAGGAGGAGTATACCATTCCTCTCGGCGTGGCCGATATCAAGCGGTTCGGATCTGACATCACGCTGGTGGCGACCAGCAGCATGGTGCTGGTGGCGCTGGAGGCGGCCAACATCCTGGAGGATCTGGGTATCAGCGCCGAGGTGGTCGATCCACGCACGCTCTTTCCGCTCGACAAGCAGACGCTGATCGAGTCGGCCAAGAAGACCAGCCGCGCGATCGTGATCGACGAAGGGTACGAGCGTTACGGCGTCACCGCCGAGCTATCCGCCGTGATCGCCGATGGAGCGTTCTACTATCTGGACGCGCCGGTCAAGCGCCTGGGCGCGATGGATGTGCCGATCCCTTTCTCGCCGGTGCTGGAAGATCGCACGATCCCGTCGCCGGTGGCGGTGGTCGATCTGGCGAAGGCGTTGTGCGGGCGCACTTGAGATCAGACAAGATTCGTGGCAACGTGATAGTCGGCGGGGGTGGGGGTTTGGGGCGGGGGGCGCCCCGCCCCCACACTCCCACCCCACGACTGACTGTAAAGATGGAGATCGGTCGTGGCGAAAGACGTGATTATGCCCGCGCTTGGGATGGCCCAGGAGACCGGTTGGCTGGTGCGCTGGCTGCGAGCCGCCGGTGAGCGCGTCGTCCAAGGCGAGCCGCTGATGGAGATCGAGACTGACAAGATCACGGTCGAGATCGAGGCGCCGGCGTCTGGCATTCTGGGCGATCTGCGCGCGGACGCGGGTGAAGATATACCGGTCGGCCAGGTGATCGCCGTCATTCGCGCCCAGGACGAGTCGGCCGCGCTAGCCGCCGCCGTGAGTGGTGCGCCCGAGCCGGCCCGCGCGGTTGGCGCCAGCCCGGTGGCCGCCCGAATGGCGGCCGAACACAACTTGGATCTGGCCCAGATTCGGCCGGATGGCGGGCGGGTCGAAAAGGCCGATGTGCTGGCCTATCTGGCGACGCAGCCTGCTCGATCTCCTGTCGCGCCGCGTCTCGTGGCGGCCTCCCCCAAAGCGCGCCGCCTGGCCTCTGAAGGCGGGGTTGATCTGAGGAGCGTGATTGGGGGCGGCCCTGGCGGCGCTGTGATCGCCGCCGATATCGGTGGGCCGAGTGCCGCGCGCGATCGGCTGAGTTCTCTTAGGCAGGTTCAGGTCGCTAGCCTGCCAACTGCTGCTTCTATAACGGATGTTGACCCGCAGGTGACTCAGCCGATCAGTACGGTCTGGCGGGTCATGGCCGAGCGCACGACGCAGAGCTGGACCAGCGTGCCGCATTTCTCCCTGATACGCGAAGTCCAGGCTGAGCGGCTGATCGCCTGGCGTGAGCAAACGCGGCGGCGTTTGGGCGCGCGGCTGACGTTCACCGATCTGCTGCTCAAGCTGGTCGCCGCCGCGCTGCGCGATCACCCACGGCTCAACGCCAGCTGGATCGATGGCCAGATCATACTCCATTCGGAGATGAACATTGGGCTGGCAGTGGCGAATGAGGATGGGCTGCTCGTGCCGGTTGTACATCAGGCGGATACCTTACGCCTTGGCCAGATCGCCGCGCGCCGCCAGGAACTTGTCGCGCGCGCGCAGGATGGCAAGCTCAGGCCGGACGACATACGCGGCGGCACCTTCACCATGAGCAACCTGGGAATGTATGGGGTGGATGCCTTCTCCGCGATCATCAACACTCCTAACGCCGCCATCCTGGCGATCGGGCGGATCGCCGAACGGGTCGTACCAGTGAATCATCAGCCCGCCGTACGTCCCATGATGATCCTGACACTCTCCTGCGACCACCGGGTCGTCGATGGGGCGCGCGGGGCACGCTTCCTCGATACGCTGGCCAGCCTGATCGAAGAGCCGCTTGCCATCCTCGATTAGCATGGTTCAATCCATGCGCTTTGACAAGCGCGAAAGGCGCGGGTATCATGCATCTGGCCGTCTGCGCGCTGTGGCGCGCGGCGCGTGCCGCCCGAACGATGGGCGAGTGGCGGCGGCTCGGATGGAGGTATTGTCGTTGCGAAGCTGGAAATTCTGGCTGGGGGTCGTCGTCAGCATCGTCTTTCTCGCCCTAGCACTGCGCGGGCTCGACTTCGCGGGCTTCTGGACGACGGTGCGCCATGCTAACTACTGGTGGCTGATCCCTGGCATCGCAGTCTATTTCGCCGCCGTGTGGGCGCGTACATGGCGCTGGCACTACATGCTGCGGCATATCAAGCAGATACCGATGCGGCGGCTGTTTCCGGTGGTGGTGATCGGCTATATGGGCAACAATGTCTACCCGGCCCGCGCCGGCGAGCTATTGCGCTCGTATATTCTGAAACGCCGCGAGGCCGTGCCGGTGAGTGTGTCGCTGGCCACGGTGGTGCTCGAACGGCTGTTCGATGGCCTGGTGATGCTGCTGTTCGTGTTTGTGACGCTGCCGTTCGCGCCGCTGCCGGCGGGCTACACAGTGCTGGTATCGATATTTAGCGTGATCTTCCTGGTGGCGCTGGTGGTCTTCCTGGCGCTGGCCATCCGCCCCGCACGCATGAGCCGTGTCTACGCCTGGCTGGTCGAGCGCGTGGTGCCGGCCGGCTTGCGTTCGCGCATCCACGGCCTGTTCGATCGCTTCGTCGAAGGTCTCCAGTCGCTGCGCAGCCCGCGCGAGCTGGCATTGATCTTTCTCTCCTCGACGCTGATCTGGCTGGGTGAGACGACCAAGTACTGGTTTGTGATGTGGGCGTTCTATCCCGCGATGTATGTGCCCTTCCCTGTGCTGATGCTGATGACGGCGGTGGTCAATCTGTTTACCACGCTGCCCTCGACCCCTGGCTATGTCGGCACTTTCGACGCGCCCGGGATCGCGATTCTGACCGCCTACAGCGTGCCCAAGACGGTGGCCGCCGGCTACACGCTGGTGCTGCATATCGCGCTGTGGCTGCCGATTACGCTGCTCGGCGCGCTGTTCATGCTGCTCGACCATGTCGGCTGGGGCGATTTCGGGCGCGCGGTCGAGGAGCGCGGGCTGGAGGTGTCGCCGTGAGGACGAACGACCCTTCGACGCCGCTCAGGGCAGGCGAAGGACGAACGAGGAACGAGAACGCGATAGATCGAACATTGGTCTTTCGTCTTTCGTCTTTGGTCGCTCGGAGAGCTGCATGAACATCGCGATCGTCGGCGCGGGGATCGCCGGGCTGACGGCGGCCTACGATCTGGCGCAGGCCGGCCACGCCGTCACAGTCTACGAGGCTGATGCTCAGGCGGGCGGGCTAGCCTCGGGCTTCCGCGATGAGCGCTGGGAATGGCCGCTGGAGCGCTTCTATCACCACCTGTTTGAGACCGACGCGGCCATCCGGCAGCTAGTGGACGAGATCGGCTTCGCCGACCAGCTGTTCTTCCGCGCTCCGGTGACAGCGCAGTGGTGGAACGGCCGGGCCTGGGCGCTCGACGGCGCGCTGCCGGTGCTGCGCTTCCCGGCGCTGCCGTTTGTCGATCGGGTGCGCTTCGGCGCGACGATCGCTTATCTGAAGTATGCGACGAACGATTGGCGCACACTGGAGCAGACCACGGCCGTGGCCTGGACGCGGCGCTGGATGGGCGAACATGCCTACCGTGTGCTGATTCGCCCGCTGCTGGAAGGCAAGTTTGGCCCGTATGTGGATGAGGTCAACATGGCCTGGCTGTGGGCGCGCTTCAAGGCCCGCTCGTTCAAACTCGGCTACCTCGTCGGCGGCTTCCAGGGCTTCGCGGACGCGCTGCTCGCCTATGTCCGCGGTCAGGGCGTAGCGGTGCTGCTGGGGACACCTGTCGCCGCGCTCGCGCCGCTGCCCGACCCTGGCCTGAGCCAGGGCGAAGGCGGCGGTTGGAGCATCACGCCGCCCAACGCCGAGGCGCAGGATTACGACGCGGTGATCGTCACCGGCTCGCCGAGGCTACTTGGTAGGCTGGCGCCGCAGCTCCCGCCCGATTACCTGGGGCGACTGGAGCAGCTCCGCTCGATGGGCGCGGTGGTGATGACGATCGCACTCAAGCACAAGCTGCTCGAAGAGATCTACTGGCTCATGCCGCCCAAGAGCGAGTTTCCCTTCCTGGCGCTGGTCGAACACACCAACTTCATCGAGCCCGAACACTATGGCGGCGATCATCTGATCTACTGCGGCGACTACCTCGACCCATCGCACGAATACTTCCGCCTGACCGAAGATGAGCTGCTCGAACGCTTCTTGCCAGCGCTCAAGGCCGTCAACCCGCGCTTCGAGCGCGCGTGGGTGCGCGCGGCCTGGCTGCACCGCGAGCCATACGCGCAGCCGATCGTGCCGGTCAACCACTCGCGCAGCATCCCGCCGCTGGCAACGCCGCTACCGGGCCTGTTCTGGGCCAGCATGAGCCAGGTCTATCCGTGGGATCGCGGCACCAACTTCGCCGTCGAGCTGGGGCAGCGCGTGGCGCGCGAGGTGGCCGGGTTCGGGGTCCGGACGGCTGGGCGCGGGGTGGAAGTTGGGCAGACTTCGAACGCCTGAAAGCC
>WNGA01010764.1_pt1 | contig 12061 bp, 11 predicted proteins | sample 5400061 | NCBI WGS metagenome assembly WNGA01 (sample SAMN13153366, study PRJNA577476) | soil metagenome | isolation source: 100 cm soil or saprolite under grassland replicate 2 | place: USA:California | collected 2016-06-15
ACCGTTGAAGGCCACGTGCGGGGCATCCTGAACAAGCTGGGATTCAACTCGCGCGCGCAGATCGCAGGGTGGGTGCGGGCCGCCGAAGCGAACCAGTAGAGGCGTCTCGGCAGCCGTGGGGGCCGCGGGCAACCGGCTACCTCGACGCGTCGCTGTCGTTGCCAGAGACGGCAGAGCTGAGCGCGCGGCTGGGACCGCCACCACAACCGCCGCGCACACCATCGGGAGCGGCGCATCCACCGATTATCATCGGTGCGATTCGCGACAATCGCGTGCCAGCGGTAACCGGTGTCGACGGACGACGCGTCGTCGCCGCCATCCAGGTGTCTAGCAATCGGACAGAACCGGCAGTCCGGTCGAATTTGAGTGACTGAGACGACGCTCAGATTTCCGTGACCGGAGGCAGCAGCATGCCACCGTCCACAAGCAGGCAGGTGCCAGTCACATACCGGGCATCATCAGATGCCAGGTAGACGGCCGCCCCCGCGATGTCGGAGGGCCGGCCCGGCCCCAGCAGGACCTCGGTCTCAGCACGGAGGTTGAACTCGTCGTACCACCCGCCGCGCTCGCCCGCGAACAGCCGGTTGTCGATGAAGCCCGGCGCGATAGCGTTCACGCGGATCTTGTGTGCCGCGAGCTCTCGTGCCTGGCTCATCACGAGCCGCTTGAGCGCGGCTTTCATCGACCCGTAGACCGAGTCCCAACCCCACGCCCGCTCCTGATGTACGGAGGTGATAGTGATGATCGCGCCAGGGCCGCCCTGTTGGATCATCTGCCGCGCCACCAGCTGCGTGTTCACATAGGCAGCTTTGAACGGCAGAAAATAGCCCTGGTACAGCTGATCCTCGGAGACATCCAGGTACGCTCGTGACGCGCCCGGATCGCGACGGCCAGGATTGGCGTTGTTGACCAGAGTGTCGATGCGACCGTAGCGCTCGACAGTGGACGCGATGACCCGCTGCATATCAGAGCTATCGCTGGCATCCCCGTGGAACACCTGGACCTCGCCACCCTGCTCGCTGATGAGCTTCGCGACGTCTTTGGCGTGACCGGTGCTCAGCTCCGTGGCCAGGTCGTTGATCACGATTTTGGCGCCCTCGCGTGCGTACGCCAGCGCGATGCCCCGCCCGATGCCATGCGCGCTACCAGTGATCAGCGCCACCTTGTCCTTCAGCCGCATGCTGCTGCGCTCACCCTCACTCTTCTTTCGTGCGCGACGCCGGAGACTGGACAGAGCGCGCGCCCGGCCAGCCCTGTCCTCGCGAATGCCGCGACGGACCCACCACACCGCGCTCGACACGGCCGGAACACGAAGGTACACTGCAGCATACCGTTGGGGAGGTCTGCGAGCGTCCTCCGACCCGTTCCCGAGCGCTCCATCCGCGAAGCCTGATCTGCAGTCTCGACACACTGTCGTCGCGATCAGCGAGAAGCGAGGGGAGGTTTCCCATGTATGTGAGCCGTCGGCGTCTGCTTGGTTCTCTCGCCCTGGGCGCAGGCGCAAGCGTTGTGTTGGCCGCGTGCGGCCAGTCGACCGCGCCGTCCCCGGCAGCTACTAGCGCGCCCGCTGAATCGAAGCCCGGGGCCCCTGCGACGAGCGCACCGGCGGCGGCCGGCGCGCCGGCCGCCGCCGGTGCCGGGCCGGTCACCATCAACGTGATCGCATGGAACTCCGGCTCGAGTGCCGAGGCGTTCAAGAACGCGATGGCCCAGATCAACGACAAGTTCAAGCAGAAGCGCTCGAATGTCACGGTCAACTTCGAGCCGCTCGGCCAGGGCGCCACCTGGACTAACGCGCAGATGGCCCGCATCGCCGGCCAGACGGCCGATGTGACCGCAACTTACGGCTTCGCTCCGCAAGACATCATCAACTTCCAGCCAGATACCCAGTTCCTCGACCTGAGCGGCCTGTCGTCGCTCAAGAGCTTTGACCAGACCAACGTCGCTCGCTTCATGACGTGGAAGGGCAAGGTCTGGCAACTGACCCTCGCCTATGTCGGTCATATCGTCTGGACCAACGAGGACATGCTGGCCAAGTACGACCTCAAGCACCCCACGACCTACGGGGAGTGGCAGTCGATGAACGACAAGCTGAAGTCGAACAAGGAGATGCCAGTCTTCTACGCCGCCAAGCCGCAGAACGCGCTCAATCGCCTCGCCAGCCAGATCGAGGTGACCGTTGGTCGGCCCAAGCACCCGAACTTCTGGGCCGATCTGCTCGTTCAAGGCAAGGCCGACTTCACGACGCCGGAGTGGATCGAGTCGTTCAAGCGGGCGAAGGACTTCAGCACCAAGTACTTTGACCCAGCATTCAGCGGCATCGACTACCCGACTGGCGCCGGCCTGTTTGCCACCGGCAAGTATGCGATGTGGCCCGAGGGCTCATTCTCGGGCGGCGACATCATGGCCGCGAAGCCGACGTTCCAAAAGCTCGGCGCTTTCAACGCGCCGTGGTCCGACGATGCGGACGCGAACGCCGTTCAACCTGTTTACGGTGACATCGGGTGGGCTGGGCTCAAGTACACCAAGAGCCCTGACATGGTCCTGGAGTGGATCGACTTCTTCGGCCAGAAGGAGAACTTCCAGAGCTTCATGCAGGTCCTCCAGTACTACCCAACCCAGGCTGTCGAACTGACGGGGCCCGTGCCGACGGCGGAGGCGCCACTGCTTAAGAAAACTGCTGTCTCGGGGGTCCGTCTTCCGCTACCAGGCATGACTTACGATGTCACCTGGTCCGAACTCTTGCTCTCCGATCAGTACACGCCCGAGAGCTACGCGACGTACGTCCAGAAGAACTTCGACGACTCGCGGCCCCAGTGGCAGAAGTACATCGGCATGTTTGACTCGGACTGGGCCAAGCTCTACTTCAGCTAACCCAGCAACCGTTCCGTATGGGTCGAACCGCGGGCATCTGGCCATACGTGTGTCTGGTGCCGGCTCTGGCCGCGTTCATCTTGCTCGAGATCGTACCCGCGCTGGGCACGTCGATCTTCTCGCTGACCGACTATTCGGGCCTGCCGCACGCCGCGATCAACTGGGTCGGCCTGCAGAACTACCACGACCTCCTGACCGGGGGCCAGACCTTTCTGATCCGGGCACTCCAGGTCACGGCGATCTTTTCGCTGCTGGTCACGGTAGTCCAGAACGGTGTGGCTGTGCTCATCGCCTGGCTGCTGAACGCTCGGCTGCGCGGCCAGATCGCGGTCCGATCGTTGGTCTTCATGCCGGTGGTGCTCGGCGCAACGGTCAACGGGCTGACCTGGTACGTGATGTTCAACCCGCTGGGCGGACCGGTCACCTTGGTCCTCGGGGAGCTCGGCATCCGAGCGAACCTGTTGGGCAACGCCGCGACCGCCCTGTACGCAGTGATCTGGGTGCAAATCTGGGCGAATCTCGGCTTCAGCATGATGGTCTACCTGGCCGGCATGCAGGGGATCCCAGCCGAGGTTTACGAAGCTGGCAAGATCGACGGCACGTCGCCGTGGAGTGCGTTCCGACACCTCACCATCCCGTTACTCGCGCCGAGCATCACCATTAACGTCCTGCTGGCGATCATCGGGACGATAACGGCCTTCGAGCTCATTTTCGTGTTGACGGACGGCGGCCCCGCGTTCACCTCGCAGACGCTTGGCATGTGGGTCTTCAACCAGGCCTTCTTTAGCAATAACCGGTTGCCCGGCTACGCCGCGTCGATCGCAATGGTGCAGTTCGTACTCGTGTTCGTGATTGCGCTGGTGGCGCAGTACTACTTGCGGCGACGAGAGGCCGTGCTGTGATTCGAGAAGACGAGTTTGACAAAGGCCGGGCTGCCGTTGTGCGTCCAACCACGGGCATTGAGATCGGCATACGCCCGGGCACGATCGGCGGCTACGTGATCCTGGGGCTCCTGGCGCTGATCTACCTGATCCCGCTGCTGTTCGTACTCTTCGTCTCGCTCATGTCGAGCCGCCAGTTCGCCTTGAACGCTGCCTCTTTCCCTGACCCGGTCATGTGGTCGAACTACCCGGAGGCCTGGGTTAAGGGTTCCTTCAGTACCTACTTCATGAACACCCTGGTGTATACGTTCGTCATCGTGTTCGGAACGCTGATCATTGCCACGCTGGCTGCGTTCCCAATCGCGCGTGCGCATGTACGCGGAAGCAACTTCTTTTATGTACTGTTCCTGTCCGGCATCCTGCTACCCGCGGGGATTATCCCGCAGTTCTTCGTCATGCAGCAGTTGGGCGTGTACGACACGCGCTTCGGCTACATCCTGCTCTGGCTGAGCAGAGTGGCGCTGCCGATTTTCATCATCACCGGTTTCATCAAGAGCATCCCCTCGGAGCTCGACGACGCGGCGGCGATCGACGGATGCTCCTATATCCGCTACATCCTCCAGGTGGTCGTGCCGCTGATCCAGCCAGCACTGAGCGTGGTCGGGTTGATCATCGCGATCCGCGTCTGGAACGACATCATCGGCCCGGTGATCTTCCTGCCATCCAACTCGATCAAGCCGATCTCTGCTGGTCTCCTCCAGTTCTTCGCCGAGTTCGCCGCACAATGGACGTTGATTGCGGCGGCTATAGTAATTACGGCCTCACCACTCGTTCTGCTGTACGTCTTCACCCAGCGTTACATCATCGCCGGCATGACAAGTGGGGCACTCAAGGGCTAGCCGGACGGTGGCGCAATCTTGACCAACGCGCATGGTGTTAGTTCGTCCGGACCTCCTCGCGACGCGACTGACCATGCGGTGATAAGAGTTGAGCCCCGCAGCGCTAACCTCCATATGCACGCGTTGCCACACAGAGCGTCAGTATTCTTATCAATACGACCAACTCAGCGTGGAAGTGTTGGGATTACTTTGCACCTGGGTTTGTCCTGCGGCCTGCCGTCAACGATGGTCACCGGCAACGGGATTGGCGCAGTCACTACCTACAATCTGACGGACCGACTGACTCAACTCCAGGGACCCGTCATTGACGGTCCAGTCGTCGATCAAGCTTCCATTCAGCGCGATCGGCGCGGCTGCCGACCAGTCATCACAGCCTGAGCGTGCACCCGCGGGAACTGGTTGTTCAGCGCAACCGGCTCCCGCGGGGTGCGGGAGGGTGCGTGCTTTCAGGCGAGGCGCAGCACCACCGGCCTTCCGCCGAACGGCGCCTGTACCACTCCTGTATTGCGGTCGATTAGTAACTCAACGTGCGGGCTCTCACCGGGTTGGAGCTGCGAACGGTCCTCGATCTGCGCGCGAACCTTCACCTGACTACCCTGCTGATCAACTCCCGTCACATTCATAATGCGTCCCAGTCCCGGGAGACCGATTTCGCTCAACGCTCCGGGATGACCTGCCAGCACCCGGCCGGTGACGATGCCTGTACCCTTGGCCAGATCCACTGAGCCCTCTATCACATACGTGGCGTAGCTCGGCAGCGGCCGCTCTGGCAACCCGAGTGTGGCGCGGAATCGAAATGCCTCCGGTCGGTCGAGTGCCCGGCTGGCAAGCGCGGGAACGGCCACCGCGGCGGCGGCCATCGTGCCGACGCCGGCGAGCTTCAACGCATCTCTGCGATTCATCTGCATGAGATCGAGACCCTCCTACGCGTGAGGCTTGCCAAGGTACGGGAAATCGGCCAGATAGTCCGTGTGCGGGCCGACGCCGTCGCCAGTCACTTTGCCGTTGGTTGCGAGGTTCAGCGAAATGTCGATCACGTCATCCTGGAGCCGGCGCCCGTTTAAATATCCAGCCGCGCTCGTGTAATCGTAGGTCAGGACGTCAGGCAGCAGGATCTGCGCGATCGACAGCGCCTGCTCCGCGGTGTATTGACCCTTGGGACTTCCCTCGGACAGTGCCTGAAGCTCCTGCTGAAAAACCGACAATAGCGTCTGGCCAGTGGTCGGCGACACTGTGCTCAGGACCGTCCGTTGATCAGCCGGCTGCGTCACGTTGAACAGGTTCTTGTCGTTGCCGTGGTTGAAGACCGTGTTGATCCCCGGCCGACCCATCTGGTCGACCTGGGTGAGGCGCTCGGGCTGCATCGTCATCGGCACCAGTGTGCGCGTCCAGATGCCAACCTTCGGATTTGGGCCGAGCAGGTAGTTCGGGATGTCCAGCGCGATCCCGTACACGTTCTTGTCGATGAAGAAGTCTGCGCCGGTGAACTGCAGTCCATGCAAGAAGCCGGCGAGGTCGAAGAAGAAGGGATCGCTGCGGAAACCAGCGAAGAACTGTGCTCCTTCGTGACCCTGAGTGATGTGGGCCTCGGACGTCAACGACACGGGCGCGTTGTTGGCCAGGGTCACAGTAGCTTGTTGCGTTGGCCCGCCTTGCACGTTCCCGGTCAAGTCAGTCCGCACCACCGATGCGAATTGTTCGCCGTGGTCGTCTTTGGCCGTGAACCGGCACTGGAACACGATCTCGGGTTTGGCATCGCCGTTAGTATCGACGAGCGTTTCGTACACGGCGTCGGAGCGGAATTCAGCCGCGTGCGACGGCGCCAGCGGGTTGACATTGAAGATGAGAATAGTGCGGTCTGGATGATCAGGCTTTTGAAACGCGTAGTGATCGGTGATGTCGACTCGCGCATCTACCGCGGGTGACGTGAGGTCGGGCGCATCGAGATGATCTGCCATGCCGTCCCCTTCCTGAGAGCGTATTGCAACGTGTACGTCGAGCCCGCCCAGGTGGATCAACTCCTCGACCTCAGGACTCGCGAGCCGGGTTCGACAATTGGGAAGCGTAGCCTGGCTCCCCGCTTGCGTCCAGTGATCCAAGCGGACGCTGACGCTCTATCCCTCGTTCGAGGGCGACTCCGGTCAGCGCAGCTACCACGGCGAACTGCCGTCGCCGTGAGGCTCGCATTCGTACACTTCTGAACAGACATGTCACCTGATGAGCTGGTCGAAGAGCTCACGGCCAGCCAGCCGTACACACTCGACGACTTTCAGCTCGTGGCAATTCGCGCCCTGGCGAGCGGGCACTCGGTGCTCGTGGCGGCGCCCACGGTGCCCCAACCGACCGCCGCGACGGTCGCACAGGCGCCCAGTATTGACCAGCAGTTCATCGACATGAGGGTTCCGTACGATGAAGGTGCACTCGGAATGGCGCAGATCGCCCAGCAGCGCGCGGAGCGGCCCGAGCTGCGGCAGTCGATCGCAATCATGGAGGCAGAGCAGCGTGAGATCGGCCAGATGCGAGCCCGGCGACTCTCCTGGAGCCAGACCGGCGCTTCCGCGACACCGGCTGCGAAGCCCGCTACCGAGACGGACAAGCCGTCGCACATCGTGCCTGGCGAGGACATGAATCATTAGCCTCCGTCAAGACCGGTCGCGCTGGGTATGCCCACCCCCCTCGGGAGGGGGTTGACGAGGCCAGCCGACTGGCACTACAGTGTCTTAGACACCCCTCCCCAGGGGGATGGGAGAGACACTGATGCAGAGTGACAAGAAACAGATCCTGAACCGCCTCGCCACGATCGAGGGCCATCTGAAGGGCATTCGCAAGATGGTCGAGGCCGACCAGTACTGCGTCGACATCATCCATCAGGCGTACGCGGTCGAGCGCGCGCTCAAAGCCTTCGAAGCTGCCCTCCTCGAGGGCCATCTCAGCTCGTGCGTCCCGAACGGCTTCAAGGAAGGTCGCGACCAGGAGATGATCCGCGAGCTGGGCGAGCTCTTTCAGCTCTCGCGCAAGTGAGCTCGCGCGATGGCCACCAACACTGAGTCCAGGACCTCCACGGCGCAGGAAGTCACGTTCCCCGTCGCGGGCATGACGTGCGCCTCGTGCGTGCGTCGCATCGAAAAGGCGCTCAACAAGGTTGACGGCGTCGACCACGCAAGCGTCAACCTCGCAACCGAAAACGCGACCGTCAGGTACGACCCCGCGGTTGCGTCGCCAGCGCAGATGCAAGCGGCGGTCGAAAAAGCCGGCTACCAGGTGCGCGAGACGCCGTCCGTCGCACCGCAAACCACTGCCCAAGTGGAGGCGACCGAAGATCCGCTCGACCTCGAGCGGCAGCGCGAAATCGACGATCTCAAGCGCAAGTGGGTCGTAAGCCTCGCGGCCGGGCTGGCCATGATGGCCCTCAGCTTCATCCCCCTGAACGTGCCGATGGACGTTCTCGCGCCGATCATGTTGATCGCGGCGACCGTCGTCCAGTTCTGGGCCGGCGCGCCGATCTATCGCGCCGCGTGGTCGGCAGCCCGCCACGGCGGCACCAACATGAACACGCTGATCGCGGTCGGCACCAGCGTCGCGTACGCGTATAGCGCGTTCGTCACTTTGTGGCCGCGGCTCGCGATGCAGTGGGCTTTTCCACAACACCTGTACTTCGAGACCGCGGTCATCATCATCGCCCTGATCCTGCTTGGACGGTGGCTCGAAGCGCGGGCGAAAAAGCAGACCAGCGCTGCGATCAAAGCATTGATGGGGCTGCAGGCCCGAACTGCGCGCGTGATTCGCGATGGCGTCGAGCAGGACGTCCCTGTGGAAGCCGTCCAGGTGGGCGATCTTGTCCGCGTGCGGCCAGGTGAAAAGGTGCCCGTTGACGGCGTCATCCACGAGGGCCGTTCCGCGCTCGACGAGAGCATGTTGACGGGCGAAAGCCTGCCGGTCGACAAGGGGCCCGGCGACCAGGTCATCGGCGCCACTCTGAATAAGTCAGGCAGTTTCGTGTTCAGGACGACGAAGGTGGGCAAGGACACCACGCTCGCCCAGATCGTGCGGCTCGTCGAAGAAGCGCAGGGCTCCAAGGCCCCGATGCAGCGTCTGGCGGATCGCATCTCAGAAGTGTTTGTGCCCGCCATCCTTGTGTTGTCGGCGCTGACCTTCGTCGGGTGGATGGTCCTGTATCAAGGCGCCGAGCCGCGGCTGACACTGGCACTACAAGCGGCAATCGCGGTGCTGATCATCGCCTGCCCATGCGCGCTCGGCCTCGCGACACCGACCGCGATCATGGTCGGCACGGGCAAAGCCGCCGAGTACGGAATCCTGATCCGCGGCGGTGAGGCGCTCGAAGGCGCGCGTCGCGTCAACACCATCGTGCTCGACAAGACCGGCACGCTCACGCGCGGCAAGCCCGCGGTCACGCACCTGTTTGCCACCAACGGCCTGTCCGAAACAGAACTCTTGCGCCTCGCGGCGGCGGCCGAAGTCGGGTCGGAGCATCCGCTCGGCGAGGCCATCGTCGGCTACGCACGCGAGCTTGGGCTCGAACTGCCGAAGGCGGAGCACTTCCAGGCGTTCGAGGGCCAAGGCGTTCAGGCGCGCATCGACGGCCGCGAGGTCCTTCTCGGCAACGAGCCGTTGCTGGCTGGCTACGGCATCGAACTGGACGGGCTTGGTGAGCGCGCCGCTGCGCTGGCTGCGACCGGCGCTACGCCGATGTTCGTGGCTGTCGGCGATCAGCCGGTTGGCCTCATCGCGGTCGCCGATACGCTGCGCCCCGAATCGAAGGTCGCGGTGGAGCAGTTGAAGGCTCTCGGTCTCGAGGTCTGGATGCTGACCGGAGACAATCGCGCCACCGCCGAGGCGATCGCCCATGAAGCGGGCATCGAGCACGTCCTCGCCGAAGTGCTACCGGGTCAGAAATCGGACAAGGTTCAGTCGCTGCAGGCCGAGGGTCGGAGAGAAGTGGTCGCGATGGTGGGCGACGGCATCAACGATGCACCGGCGCTCGCGCAAGCCGATCTCGGCATCGCCATCGGTACGGGCACCGACGTGGCGATGGCTGCCTCCGATATCACGCTCATCGGGGCCGACTTGAGAAGCATCGTGACGGCGATTGCGCTGTCACGAAAGACCGTGGGCGTCATCAAGCAAGGCCTGTTCTGGGCGTTCGCCTACAACGTCGTGCTGATTCCGGTGGCTATGGGGCTGCTCTACCCGTTCTTCAGCGTCTTGTTGAATCCGGTGCTGGCGGCGGCGGCAATGGCGATGAGCAGCGTGAGCGTGGTCACCAACGCGTTGCGTCTGCGGCGCTTCAAGCAGCCCGAGTCGGCGGAGGCGATTCTGCATCCGCCGCTACGCGAACGAATCGCCGAGTACGCCTACCTGGTTGGCATCGCGCTGGCGGCGCTCGCGATCGGCGTCGCGGCGCTGTTTTTTGCCCGCGTGCAGATGGGCACGGTTGGCGAGTCAATGCCCACGGAGACTGTCAGCACCCAGCCAGTGAGTCGGACGATTCAGGTCGAAACGACCGACACGCTGCGGTTCGTGCCGGATCACCTCGACGTGCGAGTTGGTGAAACGATCGCTTTCGAGATCCGCAACGCAGGCAATCAACCGCATGAATTCTTCATCGGAACACCCGCGGACCAGCAGCAACACGAGCGGGAGATGGTCGAAGATGGCGCACCTATGCACGCCGAACCGGGCCAGATCGACGTACCGACTGGCAAGACGGTACAGCTTGTGTACACCTTCAACGATCCAGGAACGCTGGAATATGGCTGCCACATTCCGGGCCATTACCCGGCGGGCATGCGCGGAATGATCACCGTCTCTTAGAGGAAGGAGCACGATGAGCAACGTCACTCTGAACGTCCCTGACATCTCCTGCGAACACTGCGAGCGCGCGATCACCAGCGCGCTGGCGCCCGTCGAGGGGGTGCGCACCGTCAGCGTCGACATTCCTGGCAAACAGGTTCGCGTCGACTTCGACGAGGCGCAGGTCAATGTGGAGACGATGAAAGACATCCTCCAGGAGGAGGATTATCCGGTGGAGTCGGTTGCCTGATGGCCAAGGATCCTGTGTGCGGAATGGACGTCGACGAGGCCACCGCCAAGCACACCGCCGAACACCAGGGCCAGACGTATTACTTCTGCGCGCCCGGGTGTAAGAAGGCCTTCGAAGCAGAGCCCGAGACGTACCTCGACCCGAATTACAACCCATCTATGTAGCGGCGCCCGTGTTCATGCCATGGCACGTGCACCATCGATTGACCCTGCGGAGACGCGGCACGACGTAGAAACGCTGACCGTCCCAATCGGACGCCGGTGCTGCGCCGCGTGCGTCGAGCTCCTGCAAAAACGTCTGCGGAGACATCCGCATGTCGCGAGCGTCCACGTTGAAGCGCGCAACGGCATAGCGCACGTCGAAGCGCGACCGGGTAAGACGTCCGTCGAGGAGCTGGCTGAGCTCGCCGGCGAGTGCTGCGGAAGTCGTTGTCCTGCGCCCCTGCCGGACGCGACTGTTTCGTCGCACGATCACGCGCATACCGCGAAACCCGAGCACGGTGTGGATGCGCCCGAAGCGCGTGCAATGGAGCACGCGGAGCACGCCGGCATGGCCCACGGGGGCCACGACATGAGTGACCCACGCATGGCGGCAGCGATGGAAGCCGACATGCGCCACCGCTTCTGGATCAGCCTGGTGCTGGCCATCCCCGTGGTCGCGTACTCCGGCTTGGGCATGCTCCTCCTCGGCGGACGAATCCTGCCGACGCCGTTCGGCATCCCCGCCGACTGGATCATGCTCGCGTTCGCGACGCCGGTTGCGTTGTGGACGAGCAGTGTCTTTCACATCGGGGCCTTTTACGCGTTGAAGAGCCGCGTGCTGAACATGAGCGTGCTGGTCTCACTCGGCATTCTCACTTCCTACCTGTTCAGCGTTGGTCTGACCCTGTCCGCGCCTGGACAGGAGACGTTCTACGAGGCCGCGGTGATGTTGGCGGTGTTCCTCCTCTTCGGCCATTGGATGGAGATGAAGGCCCGCCGTGGTTCCTCCGATTCTGTGCGTAAGTTGCTCGACCTGGCACCGCAGACCGCGACGGTTGAACGCGATGAGCGACAGATCGAATTGCCGGTCGCCGAGGTGCGGGTGGGTGACGTCGTCGTGCTCAAACCCGGCGACAAGGTGGCGGTCGACGGAGAGGTCATCGACGGCTCGAGCAGCATCGACGAGAGCATGGTTACGGGCGAGAGTGTGCCCGTCGAGAAGGGTCCAGGTGACAGTGTCATTGCCGGCACGATCAACCAGGCGGGCTCACTTCGGTTTCGCGCGACCAAGGTCGGCGCCGACACAGCGCTGGCGCAGATCGTTCGCATGGTCGAGACGGCGCAGAACAGCAAGGCGCCAGCTCA
>WNGA01012282.1_pt1 | contig 12059 bp, 10 predicted proteins | sample 5400061 | NCBI WGS metagenome assembly WNGA01 (sample SAMN13153366, study PRJNA577476) | soil metagenome | isolation source: 100 cm soil or saprolite under grassland replicate 2 | place: USA:California | collected 2016-06-15
CGCGCAGCAAGGGGTTGGGGCCGTCGCGGGGCGGGATCCCCGGCACCTCGGTGGCCAGCGCCGTGACGCAGGCCTCCGGCTGGTCCGACCTCCACCCCCGCCCGGGCTTCGCCAAGCGTTCAGCCCCCGGACGGGCCAAGAGGATCAAACGCTGGACCTCCTGCGTCGCACGCGCCAGCCAGGGCGCAGCACACCCCACCCGCGGGCGCATCAGCGCGCGCACCACCGAGAACGTTGCCTGACCTTGTGCCGGTTGCCGCCCGTCCAGCGTCAGCACCCATGCCTCGATATCCCGGGCGTCCTCAGCCCGCCGCGCAGGCTCGTGCTGCCGGGCTGCCCGCATCGTGTGGGCGAGGCCCATGGCGTGCGCGAGGGCCTCGTCGGACCACGGGCTCTGGTGGGTGTCCTTGCACGCCGCTCGACGCTGAGGCACCGACCAATGGCGGGCCAAGCGGCGCTGGCCGAGCCCGCACCACCCAGCCCAGCCGAGCCACCCCCGGGGCATGCTGCTGGACCATGCGGCTTCGGGGCTGCAGGGGCGCCCCCGACGCTTGCCCGAGGCGTCGGGACCGTGCCCCAGACGGTTGACAAGGGGCGTCGCCCCCTCGAACGGCCAGAGAGGAGGAGAGCGATGGTCGCACACGTGCCTGGAACGTGCGCACACAGGACAGGAGCGGTGCTCGCCATCCCCCTCCAGCCGTGTGCATCCCGTCCCAGCGGGCCAACGATACGCCATGGTCGTTCCCTCCTGCTGCGCAAGTCTGTCGATGGTGAACGCCGAAAGCTCACCCTCGCCTCCTCACGACATGCAGTGTGAAAACCATTCTAGCCTTTAGACGGATCGTTCCTCTTCATAGCGTCGATACAACCGGAGATCGACGGGAAAGCGTACAGGACCACTGAGGTAATGGCTGGTTACAGGATTGTGGGCCAGCGGATAGGTGGCGTCGCCGTGGTTGTAATGGCGGTCCACGTAGTCAAAGAGACTGCCCACATGCTCGCACAAGGTGTCATCGAGTATGAGGGCTGCGTCGGCCTTCGGACTGCGGACCCCTCTCCAGCACACAGCGGGTGATGTTGGTCAGGCTTTTGTTGTCCAGGACGATCAGGCCCGTCAAATAGTTCTGGAAATGTTGAAACTGGCACCGATTCTCGAAGAGGTCCCGGAAGACGTCCGCATGGGCAGTCACCAGGGGAGCGGGAGCCACGATTGGAAGCTGCATCAGGCGTTGCCCCTTTCACGTGAGGGTGTGTGAGATAGGGCCTGAGGGTACCACACTGAAACCAGAAAGGGCAAAACACAACAGGGGAGTCCCTAATGCCTCTCCCCTGCTCCCTCTGCCTGTGGAGCGAGATCCCCAAATTGAGTGAAGAGCACATGGTCATGACAGTAGTGGATGAGGAGAAACGAGAGCACCACTATGTAGTAACTGTGCTCAAAGGTGAGTCCAGAGAGCCGAAATACCACCCCAATGAGCAGCAGCGCGCCGAGTGTGCAAGCAACATTGAGCCCATAGAAACAGCTAAGGCGACTTGCACCAAGGTTTGACAGCCAAGGAATGCCCCGTGCCTCGATCGTACCACGTTGCTTGCGTAACGTGTTGATATACCAGGTCAGCGCCAGATATTGAAAAGAGTGCCAGGTGTTAAAACCCTGAAAAGCAATTTCAAGTCGGTTACCACTATAGCTCGTAATAAAGAACGCTAAGCCAATCGTGGTGACCATTAAGAGAATTTTTGGATAGTGCACTGTCCCTTGCTGTATTTCTCTAATGGTTTTGCCAATAAAAAGGAAAAAGGCGAAGGCAAAAAAGCCAGAAACTGTATAGCAAACGATGGGCGTCTTGAGCATATCAGGATACAATAAAAGCGTTTTGCCAATATAGAAGTCATCATGGATGAATCTATAGGAGGCAAAGGGATAGAGACTACTGAAGACCACAGCGTAATCGATGAGTAGGGACCAGCGCTGGGGATGGCCGTGCTGCTTGCGTTCATAGCATTCCAGAATATAGGCGATCTGGTGCAGAACATGGATGGAGGCCCAGAAGAAAAACAGCGTCATCAGGAGCTGGAAAGCCCAGACGGCGCCAGCGACAACGAGTACTGGAATGCCTAACGAACCGATGACGAGTAGCCGATGCCGCTGCCGAAAGGATGGGTCCAGGAGGGTCCGAAAAAAGGTGGCATACATGTGGGGACCACCGATCACGCCAGCAATAAAAAGATTGACAAAGAGTGCGGAATGGCCAACGACTGCATAGAGCATTAGAGGCAGCACCACCAAGACGCTACTGCCAGTGATATAGAGGAGATCCCACTGTTTGCTGTGCAGCCAGAGCCCAGGCTCTCTACCATCTCCTGGGGCTTTTCTGCTCAACGCTGCTGCAGGTGTATTCATGCTGAGCACCTCCTTGGCACACGGTTGGGATGGCTCTTGCCTGCGCTGTACACACAGGAACAAGTCTCCAGGGGCAAGCTCGGATACAAGTTTTGCAAATTCCCCCTGAAAGCACAAGCGCTTTCCCATATGTAGTCAGGTAGGCGGAGAGAGCCATGGCAAGGATTTTTTCAAAAATCCTAGGGAAGTTGTTTGAAATAGGGTATATTTTGCAAGCTTTGTTGCCGATATGTTGGCTAGGTTATTCCTAGATGCAGAATGCATCGCTTTTCTGAAAGGGAACCAGGCTCATGACGCTGCTTTCCATTCATCCCCCCGCTATCTACAATCAGCGCAAGACTGTGGAGCATACGCAGGGCATTTGCGGCCTCCACGTGGTGCTGCTCAAGCCCTCCAAGTACGATGACGATGGCTATGTGCTGCGCCATTGGCGGGGTGTGTTGCCGAGCAACACGCTAGCGTGTCTTTATGCGCTCACTGAAGATGTCAAGCGGCGTCGAGCGCTGCGGGACGACCTCGATATGACCGTCGAGCTCCTTGACGAAGCTGTCCATGAGATTAACGTGCCCAAGATCATCCGTCGTAGCCGCCGGCCAGGATGGAAAACCGTCGTGTGCTTGGTGGGGGTACAGACCAATCAATACCCTCGAGCTATTGATCTTGCACGGGCTTTCCGAGCGGCAGGGATGGATGTGATTATCGGCGGTTTCCACGTCAGTGGCACTCTTGCCTTGTTCCATACCCCTACGCCTGATATTCAAGAGATCCTTGACCTCGGGGTGACTGTCGTCACCGGAGAAGTGGAAGCTGAGTGGGAAAACCTGCTGCGCGATGTGCTCCTTGGAGAGCTGCAGCCTCTGTACAATTTTCTCGAACCTACCCCTGATTTAAGTACACCCCCAGTCCCTATGATTCACAAAAAATATTTGCGGCGCTTTGCCTATCAACAGTTTGGGACCATTGATTGTGGACGTGGTTGCCCCTTTAGTTGTAGCTTCTGTTCTATTATTAATGTGCAGGGACGCAAGATGCGTATGCGTGACCCAGAAGCGATTGCGCAGGCTATCAAAGAGAATTATCGACAAGCGGATATTACATTCTACTTCTTCACGGATGACAACTTCGCACGTAACAAGAAGTGGCGCGAAATCTTTGAAGCGATTATCAGACTGCAGGAGACGAACGGTATTGCCATCGAGTTCATCATGCAGGTGGACGTCTTGTCCTACAAGATTAAGGATTTTATTACCTTAGCACGACAGGCAGGCTGTACGCAGGTGTTTATCGGTATGGAGAGCATCAATGATGACAACCTGCAAGCAGCGGATAAGAAGCAAAATGATGCTGCAGACTACCGCAATCTCATTGATGCCTGGCATGCTGCTGATATTTCTACGCATGTTGGCTTTATTCTTGGCTTCCCCTTTGATACGTACGAATCCATTGCGCGTGATATCGAACGCCTGAAAAACGAGATCCAGGTTGACCAGGCGTCATTTTTCATGCTGACCCCGATTCCAGGCTCAATGGACCACTTGCATGCGGTGCAAAGTGGAGTGCCTATTGATAGGGACCTGAACCGCTATGACTCATTTCATCCCACTATGGACCATCCACACATGTCCCGGGAGCAGTGGTTCGACGCCTACAAACAGGCCTGGAAGTCTTTTTACAATTTTGAGAATATGCGGAGCATCCTGCAGCGCGCTACACCGCGTATGTATTGGAATGTGTTTAAAAATCTGGTGTGGTATAAAAGTGCGGCCATTCTGGAAGAGAATCATCCCATGATGACGGGCTTTTTCCGCCTGAAAGGTCGTACCGCACGACGGCCTGGATACCCTATAGACAGTCGCCTACACTATCTACGTTGGCGCGTACCCGAAGTGCTTGGCTACTTGAAGGCCTGGGTACACTTTTTACTTGAGCTAGAAGAGTTGTGGCTCCAAACGCGCAAGCGCAGCGAGCGTGAGCAGCGCTTGCTGGAAGCCCTGGCAAGCATACGCGGTGGAGTACTTCACAATGCCCGTATCGAGGAGCTGCAATTGGCCTATGCTCGCGCCAAGCTGGAGGTCCCTTCGCGGCTTCGTCTGTTGCTGAGCAAATGTAACATCTGGTCGATTGGGCGTATGACATCGCGGGAGGAGCTACGGCAGTTCTGGGGCCATACCAAAGATCAGTTACGTACTGGCAACCTGCTGAAAATTCAGGTGCACAAAATGGTACAGAACTTGTGGCGAGAGCTGAAACTGCACACGGGGTTTGCGGTGAGTTTTGCCTTTAACTTATTACCAGGGCGCTCTGACGAGCAGATTATGGTAGAATGAGGGCCCCCTGAGTATTCATACCCCCCTCCCTCCATCCGGTGCACCGGTGTTCGCAGGCGGAGACTGGTAGCTGTCTCCGCTTGTATTTTCAGTCGTGCAATGATTGAGTCTTGACAAGATCACCTTGGTTTTGGCCTAATGTATCTAATGCTTCTTATTTTCCACAACTTGAGAATTGACAATTGCCCTGCTCACTAGTAGGGGGCCCGACTACACACATATAGGGAATAGTAATGGCTGATACGCAAAACGCATTGCGAGCTTTCTATGACGAAGTCAAAGATTGCCAAAAGTGTGCATTAGCGGCTAGCCGGACACAAATTGTCTTTGGGAGTGGAAACCCTGAAGCTGCCATCATGTTTGTGGGTGAAGCTCCCGGGTATTATGAGGACAAAGAGGGACGACCATTCGTGGGGGCAGCGGGGAAGCTCTTGGATCGTTTGCTGCAGGAGATTGATTTGCAGCGCTCAGAAATTTACATTGCGAATGTACTGAAGTGCCGCCCGCCGCAGAATCGCGACCCGCTTCCAGAAGAAGTGGAAGCCTGTAAGCCCTATGTATTTCGGCAAATCGAGCTCATCAAGCCACGAGTCATTTGTACCCTGGGGAATTTCGCTACCCAACTGCTCCTGGAGAAGAAAGTGGGTATCACGAAAGTGCGGGGCCAGGCTTTCCAGGTGAAAAACTACCTGGTGTTTCCCATGTTGCATCCAGCGGCGGCATTGCATCGTGAAACCTTCCAAGCCTCTGTGCGAGAGGATTTTCAGAAGCTGCGGGCTTTGCTTGAGCAGGGTATACCATCAGCGGTGTCTAGAGAGCAGATGCAATTATTGTAAGACACGCCACCTCAGCACTGCGAGTTCCATGGCCTTTTCAATGCACTGGCATGATGCTGATGCAGAGGGGGCATGCCGGAGAGTGCATGGAGATGTGTAGGGTGGTAGTCATGATGCTGCTGGCATGAGGTCTGTTATGACAGCACACAGTGTCAAAAGCCGTCTGAGACAGCTTCTAAGTATCTTGCAGAAGACCTACCCGGATGCCCATTGCGCACTCAACTTCACAACCCCTTTGGAATTGCTGATTGCGACGATTCTTTCTGCGCAATGTACAGACATTCGGGTCAATATCGTAACGCCTACTTTATTCCAGAAATATCGTACGGCGGCTGATTATGTAGCTGCAGATCCTAAGGAGTTAGCGAGGGACATCCAATCAACCGGTTTCTATCGTCAAAAAGCCAGTACCATTCAGCGCTGTTGTGCGGCACTCGTGCAGCAGCATAATGGCTCTGTGCCAGATACGATGGGGGCTCTCGTAGGGCTCCCCGGAGTAGGGCGGAAGACGGCGAATGTGGTGTTGGGGAATGCCTTTGGCCGTCCCCAAGGCATTGCGGTGGATACGCACGTACAGCGCCTGGCGCGACGCCTGGGATTGACCACCGAGCTCATCCCCGATAAAATTGAGCAAGAGTTATTAGTATTAGTGCCTCGGAAAGGCTGGACGCTTTTTTCGCATCTGCTCATCTCCCACGGGCGGGCTGTGTGTAAAGCGCGTGTCCCTCAATGCGACACCTGTCCTGTACGCCACCTCTGTCCGTCGATCCACCCAGAGGGCTCTGAGTAACTATGGAACACTACGTAGATGTATACATACTTTCTCTCCTGATGGTACTAGCTCATGGATGATAAGCGTAAAGATCGGAAGCGCTTCAACTCCGGACAAAAGTCTGCCGTCCGTAGCTCCAGTAAAGAAAAAAAAGGTTTTGCAGGGCTTGATCCAGCGAAAGTAGGCTTAGAGGGGCCAGGTTGGCTCTCTACATCGCTTCCGCTGACTGATACATCCACTGAGCCCTCGTTACCCCCTCAGTCGGCTATCCATTCTCCTGCTTCCACACAGTGGTCTGAAAGTAATATATTGCCAGTAATGTCTCCGGAGCCTCGCACCCTTTTAGAAGGCATGAAAGTCGTATGCATCTGTAAGGGCATCAAAAAAAGTGTATTCTGGAAAGTGCTCGATGCAGGGGTACGGACCAAAGAGGAAATTAATTGTCTCACCGGTTCAGGCAGTGGTAGCTGCCAAGGGCGTCGTTGTGGGCCACGTATTATGGAAATGCTCCGCGACCTCTCAACGTAAACTGCAACGGTACTGCTACATGATAGGCGTGTAGAGAGCCCAGATAGCGCATACTAGGTACCGTGCGCCGTACATCCTCTACCAGTTGCTACCTCCTGCCTGCAAGAAGGGCTGGTATCGCTCTCCCCCACCAAGCTGGCGAGGCCATTGTGATGCGCAGCACTAAGTAGAATGTAATGTGTCTGCTGTAAAGGAAGATAGTCATGTTCAGACGACAGAAACTCTCTGAGGCTCAGGTATACGATACTTTAAAAACGGTGCAATATCCAGGCTATACAAAAGATATAGTCTCTTTTGGTCTTATAAAGAGTGTACTGGTTCAAGGACAGAATGTCGAGGTTGTCGTACAGATGACCACCAACCAGCAGGATGTGGCCACCAAACTTCAGCAGGTAACAGAAGAGGCGCTCCGTGCCCTGGCAGGTATTGGGACGGTGCAGGTAGAAGTCCGCCTCAAAGATCAGGTGCCAGCAGAGGTGCAAACGCACCAACATGCGACACCCCGTGTGGCGCCTCTCCCAGGCGTACAAAATATTATTGCTGTGGCCAGTGGTAAAGGGGGGGTGGGTAAGAGTACGGTAGCAACTAACCTTGCTGTGGCGCTGAGTATGGCAGGGTTGCGTACCGGTCTCTTGGATGCTGATATTTATGGGCCGAGTATTCCTCTGATGATGGGGGTGCATGACAAACCGCAGGTCAGTAGTACCAATCGTATTTTGCCCTTTTTGAACCATGGGGTCCAAATGCAGTCATTAGGGTTTTTCTTGGGAGAGAACTCTCCTGTCATTTGGCGCGGCCCCATGGTGATGCGCGCTGTGCAGCAGCTCTTACAAGATACGGACTGGGGCGAACTCGACGTGTTAGTGGTGGATTTACCGCCTGGCACTGGGGATGTCCAACTCACGCTGGCACAGACGGTTCCCCTGACCGGGGCGATACTGGTCACGACGCCCCAGGACTTGGCGTTATTGGACGTCAAAAAGGGCGCGGAGATGTTCAAACAGGTGGACGCTCCCCTGCTTGGGATCGTTGAAAATATGAGCTTTTTCACGTGCCCTGATTGTGGAAAGGAGACCGAGATCTTCCGTCGTGGGGGGGGGCAGAAGGAAAGTGAGCGTTTAGGCATTCCACTTATCGGACGTGTACCACTTGACCCAGAAGTCTGCGATGCCGGTGACACCGGTGTGCCTGTGGCTATCGGACAACCTGATACACAAGCAGGAGCGGAGTTTCATAAGATAGCTGCAGCTGTCGTGGAAATTCTCAACCAGAGCCCACGTCGTACAGCAGTGAGGATCATTAACTAGAAGAGAAGCCCTAGCCTGCTCAGGTATGCAGCAAGCAGGCTAGGGTTTGTTTAGGGCTCAATTTTCTAAAAAACTCCGCAAGTGATTGCTGCGGCTGGGATGCTTGAGCTTGCGTAGGGCTTGTGCTTCAATCTGCCGGATACGCTCACGAGACACGCCAAAAATTTGGCCCACCTCCTCCAGGGTATGGGGAGGGTCATCCCCCAGACCAAAGCGCATGCGCAAAATACGTTCCTCCTTTGGACTCAAGGTATTGAGCATCTTGTGAATCTTCTCTCGCAGGTCACGGTTAATCACCGCTTCCAAGGGGGAGGTTGATTTTTTATCTTCAATGAGCGCCCCGAGTTCTGTATCCCCTTCCCCAACATGATTCTCAAGGGACACGGTGCGTTTAGCTACTTTAAGGGTATTTTTGACCTTTTCCACCTGCAATCCGGTATCCTGGGCAATTTCTTCCGGTAAGGGTTTCCGCCCCAATTCAACTGTGAGGGATTGCGAGGATCGCACCACTTTGTTGAGAATTTCGATCATATGGACCGGAATACGAATGGTCTTGCCTTGCTCAGCAATCGCACGTGTAATGGCTTGGCGAATCCACCAACTGGCATACGTACTGAACTTGAACCCACGGTGATAATCGAACTTGTCAACTGCACGCATCAAGCCGATGTTCCCCTCCTGAATGAGATCCAGGAAAGACAACCCGCGGTTGATGTATTTTTTCGCAATACTCACAACTAGTCGCAGATTGGCCTCGACCATTTCTTTCTTTGCCTGTTTCAGGCGCTCTTCAATAGGCTCGATGCCAGTGATGAGACGCTGGAGTTCGTCAAGGTCATCAAAGATTTCTGCACGATCTGGCCCTGCGGAACTTGTGTTGTTACTGCCTCCTAAAATCCGCTGAAGCGGAGTATTTAAAGTGTTTTCTAAGGCGATGCCTTGCCGAGCTATGGTCAAATGTTGGTAGCGCGCTTTCGCCTCTTCAAGCACATCTTGAAGCAAGGAGATTTTAAAATTAAGGCTCTTTAGGCCCTTCAAGAGCCTGTCCGCAACATCAACCTTCCTCTCCTCGCCCTGTGACCCAAACGAGCATGGCTTTGGTTCAAACTCCGCCAGGGCATCGAGCAGATTTTGAAGATGCTCTGCAGGCTCAGCAGGTAATTTGTCTGATTCCTCAGACACCTCTGCAAGGGTGAGTTCGCCTTGCTGCAAACGCCTACGAACGATACTAAGAATATTTATCAGGAGAGGACTCTGGAGAGCAAAGACGAGATGCTCCATTTCAGCCTGCTCGATGCGTTTGGCGATTTCGACTTCCCCTTTGCGATCGAGCAGGGGTACTGAGCGGATCTCTTGAAAATAGACGAGAACTGGCTCGTCAGTCTTCTCTTCATAGCTGGGTTCTGGTGCTGACGCCCGATCGTTCTCAGAGACTTCTTCGTCCCCTGACTCCGCTTCATCAAGTCCATATTTCTCTGGCAGGGTAACATCAGTGTCTAAATCTTTATGCTCAAAGAGTGCAAAAAGATCTTCAGCCTCCTCCGCTTCCTCTGGACCGTCCGCCATCTCCAAGTCTGCGAGGGGGAGATCCTGGGGAAAGAGGCCCTCTTGTAACTCAGGCACCGTCTCTACATCCGACTTCTTCAACTTTTCCTTCATCAGGCACTCCGTGACTCACCAAGCCGCTCGACTTGGATATATCAATAGCTCTGGGCCTCCACTCATATAAAGAGAGGTGGCCCTGTTCATACTCCTTGTAATCTATGGACTCCCTCTCATCCAGAGAGCAGCGATGATCTTCTCGGATGTGAAGGCTATCTTAGGAAATGCAGCCTGAGAATACTCGCACAACCTCGGCTGGCAGGTTGGCTAGTTAATGAGGAATAACCTTCGCGAGGTCTGACGCATCAGCTACTCGTATCCAGCGCTCTATCTCTGTGGAATCTCCAAGATTTGCCCTATGAAGGGGCTCATACGATTTGAAGAACAGAAAATACAAGATCGGGGCATCATAACAAGACAATATATATCTCAAAGGGTTTTGTGTCAATTGACCTCCCCAAAAAATATTGGGCTATGTCACCAGAGGGTCGGAGGGTAGTACGGGAGAGCTGAAGACGCGAGAATAGTTGCGAGGCTGAGCTGTATACTCTGTAGAATTCTGTACTACTCCTCCATATTTCATTTACCATTGGGAGGAGCGTAGGGTATATTACTTCAAAACATGCTCCACGAGTGTTTTTTGTCTCCCAACACTAAGGAGTCACACATTGGCACATAATATGCGTCCGTTTGCGTTGATTATTCTCGATGGCTGGGGACTTGCTCCTGCCAGCTCACATAATGCTATTAGTCAAGCACATACTCCAACATTTGATCGACTCTATCGCTACACGGCGTGGACGTCTCTTGAGGCATCCGGAGAAGCGGTTGGGTTACCGACTGGTCAAATGGGAAGCTCAGAAGTCGGCCATCTCAATATCGGCAGTGGGCGAGTAGTGTATCAAGATATGGTGCGCATTAGCAAGTCGATTCGCGACGGAGATTTTTTGCAGAACCCTGCTTTGCGGCGGGCAATGCAGATAGCGCAAGAACGCTCTGCGGCCCTACACCTCTTTGGCCTACTATCTGATGGTGGTGTACATAGCTTACAAAATCACCTGTATGCATTCTTACATATGGCGAAGACACATGATATCCCCCGTGTGTTTGTGCATGCGTGTCTTGATGGCCGCGATACTCCACCCCAGAGTGCTGTCCACTATATGACTGCACTGCAGGAGGCCATGCAGCGTCAGGGTATCGGTGCAGTGGCGACGGTCATGGGGCGTTATTATGGCATGGATCGCGATCAGCGGTGGGAGCGTACAGAAAAAGCCTATCAAGCTATGGTGTATGGGCACGGGCGTGACGCCACTGATGCCGTAGCCGCTATTGAACGCTCGTACAGCGAAGATGTAACGGATGAATTCGTGGTGCCTGTAGTAATACGTCGAGCTGATGGTTCTCCTATCGGTACAATCCAGAATGGCGATGTTGTAGTCTGTTTTAATTTCCGTGCAGACCGGGTGCGGCAAATGACAAGAGCCCTGACAGAATTGCATTTTTCTGGTTTTCCGCGTCCACAGCGGCCGGAAGTGCACTACACATGCTTGACGCACTACAGTCCAGATTTTGATCTGCCTGTGGCCTTCTCACCGCAGTCGCTCGATCACATTTTGGCCGAGGTCTTTGCGCAGCATGGTATACGCAATATGCGGCTGGCTGAAACGGAAAAATATGCCCACGTGACATATTTCTTCAACGGAGGTATGGAAGCGCCTTTTGCTGGGGAAAACCGTCTCCTGATCCCTTCTCCAAAAGTGGCGACCTATGATTTGCAGCCTGAGATGAGTGCCAATGAGATCACTGAGGCGGCTGTGGTGCATCTGCGTGCGCGGCGAGCTGAGGCTGTTATCCTCAACTTCGCGAATGCTGATATGGTGGGGCATACGGGGAATTTCCCCGCCACAGTACGGGCTGTTGAAACACTTGATGCCTGTGTGGGGCGCCTTGTCGAGGCCGTCCAAGATATCGGCGGCTGGGCTGTGGTGACCGCGGATCACGGGAATGCTGAACAGATGTTGGATTCTGTCACTAGCAGCCCGCATACGGCCCACACCCTGAACCCTGTACCGTTCATCCTCTGTGATAGTACATTCCATGGAACCTTGCGTCAGGGAGGAGCGCTCTGTGACATCGCTCCGACGATTCTGGGTGTCATGGGATTGGAAAAACCCGCCGCAATGACAGGAGTCGATTTGCGTCTGCTCTCCTGAGGCCTGTGGGTTTTCCTATCGTTGAGACGCTGTGGCATGCCCTGCGTTGCTCTCCTTGAGGAGCAGTGTT
>WNGA01015677.1_pt1 | contig 12053 bp, 9 predicted proteins | sample 5400061 | NCBI WGS metagenome assembly WNGA01 (sample SAMN13153366, study PRJNA577476) | soil metagenome | isolation source: 100 cm soil or saprolite under grassland replicate 2 | place: USA:California | collected 2016-06-15
GCACAGCCGCCATCCGACCAGCCCACGGTCGCGAGCGTTCGCGGCGAGCGCCGGCTCCACTGGATCGAACAAGCGCTCGAGCCGGTCGCGGCAGAACTCGACCGGAAATCGCGTCGTCGACTCGCAAGCGCGCTCGCGCTCTGCGTCGGCGCGGAAGCGTTCGTCGTCCTGCGCGACCTCTGCGGATTCAGCCCCGCCGAGGCGGAGGACACGCTGCGCTGGGCCGCACGGGCACTACTGACCTCCGCGGCAAACGAGGCGGGCGTCGTCAAGCGCGATCTTGAGCCCTGAGACCGGCTCGGACCGCCCACGCCTTCGTCGCGACGTGCGCTCCCCCCACCGGATCGTCCTGGAATGAAGATTCGGCTTCCGGCTCGTCACCGCGGACTCCTGGAACGAACGCACACCGGCATCAAGATTGGAGGGAGGCCATGGCCCAGCAGGGTCGGGTGTTCGAGCTCAAGAGAAAGAACCGCGAAGGCCAGCCGCTCTGGGCCTATCGCTACCGACTCGCAGGCCGCGGCTCGCGACGCCTACAGCGGGGCGGATTCGCATTCGAGCAGGATGCGGCGGCAGCACTTGAGCGCGAGCTCGAGCGTCTTCGGCGTGAGCGCCGAACCCCGCACTCGCTAACGCTCTCTGAGCTTGTCGAGACCTATCTCGCCCAACACGACGTGCAGCCGGTGACGATCGAGAAGCTCCGCTGGCTGCTGAGCAAGGCGATCGCGGTCTTCGGTGACCGCCGCCTGGGCGAGCTCACGTCGCAGGAAATCGCGGAATGGCGGATGACGGTCCCGCCCGGCCTCCGCTTCGAAGCAACCCAGGCGCTGCGGCAGGTCCTCCACCGCGCGGTCGTCTGGGGCATGATCGACGTCAATCCGGCCAGGGTCGGTGTCGACAACCCGACACCGCGTCGGAAGGAGCAGCGTCCGTTCGAATCCTGGGCGGAGCTCGAAGCAATTGCCGCGGCGCTCGGTTCGCGTTACGGGCCGATGATCATCTTCGCCGCGGCGACCGGGCTCCGTCCCGCGGAGTGGATCGCGCTCGAGAAGCGTGACATCAACTTCGAGGAACGCGTCGTCTACGTTCGCCGCTCGTTCACGAGGCGCGAGCTCAAGCTGCCGAAGACGGAGGCGAGCCTCCGGGCGGTGCCACTGCAGGCGAGGGCGCTCGACGCCCTCGAACGGCTACCCGCGAACGAGGAATCTCCGCTCGTGTTTCCGGGCGAGCGCGGCGGCTACCTCGACGTGCACCACTTCCGCCCGTACCAGTGGAGGCCGGCCCAGCTCACCGCCGGCATCGACCCGCTCCGGCGGATCTACGATCTTAGGCACACGTTCGCTACCTTCGCGCTTCGTGCCGGCATCTCCACCTTCGACCTCTCCCGGTACATGGGCGCCAGGAGCACGCGATCCAGCTTCTCGACGCGCTCGACGCACCCGAATTCGAGCCGTGGACGCTGGTGGACGCTGCGTGGACGTCGAACGGGCGAAACGCCGTCAGCGCGGACAACCCAAAGAGCGGTAGAGCAGGCTAAACAGCGAAGCCCTCTGACGGACTCGAACCGTCGACCCCTCCTTAACCATTCGCCTCTCGGATTCCGCATGCACGCAGTAGGTTGCGCTGGTTCATCTGAACTCCACGGCGACGCAAGGGGGCTTCCATGCCTGTCGTCTTGTTTGTCCGGATCACGTCGAAACTCGACGGTGCCGAGTTCGACAGTCGCCTTCTCGAGCGACGACCGCGCTTTCGTGAAGTACCCGGCCTGGTGCAAAAGCTCTACGGCCGAGATCGTGCGACCGGCGATGTGTGCGGGATCTACTTCTTCGAGAGCAACGAAGCTCTCGAAGCGTTTCGCGAGACGGAGCTCGCCCGCACGATTCCGTCCGCGTACGAGGCGATCGAGGTTCGTCGCGAGGTGTACGAGGTGCTGTACCCGCTCTGGCCCGAGCGCGGACCGTTCGTTGAGGTTGAGGGGGCTGCGTCCGTGTGAACTCGAGCAAGCAACCTCGTGCGGTTCGGTGCTGCCGATGACGGACCGCTGTCAGGAAGCCGCTCCGATCGCGCTCGACCGAACTTCCTGCCCCGCTCGCGCATCCTAGGGAGAGAATGGTGGCAATGGCCTCAGGTGCGCTTTTCGAGGCGACGCCCAGCGATGGGGAGCTGGTGCGCGCCGCGCAGGCGGGGGACGTCGCGGGTCTGGGGAAGCTGCTGGAGCGCTATCGGGCGCCGTTGCATGCCGCCGCCTTGCGCATGCTGGGTCATGGCAGCGCTGAGGACGCCGTCCAGGAGACGTTCGTGATCGCGCTGCGCCGGCTGGGCGACCTGCGTGACCCGGATGCGGTGGGCGGCTGGTTGCACAGCGTGCTGCGCAACGTCTGCCTGACGTCTGTGCGCCGCGACCGTGCGCTCGAGCTGCGCGATGAGCTGACGAGAGGCAGTTCGGATGTGGAGCGATCGGTGGAGGAGGTCGTCGACAGCCTCGCGCTGCGCGACTGGGTCTGGACCGCCCTGTCTCGCCTTCCGGCTCCGTTGCAGGCGACGGCGATGCTGCGCTGGTTCGGCGGCCATCCCTCCTACGCGGAGATCGCGGCGATCCTCGGAGTTCCGGTCGGCACGGTCCGCAGCCGCCTGAGCGAGGCCAAGCGCCAGCTGGCGGAGGCGCTGCTCGCGAGCGCCGGCCTCGCGCACGACGGAGCGCGGCGTGCGCGCGAGCGGGGGGTCGCGCTCTACGGGGGAGCGCTCGACGACCACGTGCGCTGGGAGGGGTTCGTGCGCACGTTCTCCGACGACGTCGTCGTCGTCCGCGCGCGAGGCGATGAGGTCCGCGGCCGCCGGGCGGTCACCAAGAAGGCCGCTTCGTGGGCCCTCACCCGTATCGCTGCCCGCCGGACACCGCTCAGGTCCACTTCCATCGCGCGGACGGGCTGACCGATCGCGTCCGTCTGTACTACGCGCCGCGCCGGCGCGAGGAGAAGTGACGGTGCACGCGGTGTCCGCCGACGAGCTCGCGAGGCTCGACGGGTACCCCTTCGAAGCCCGCTACAGCGAGGGCGCGCGGGCCGAAGCGGTTCGCCTGGCCGAGCTGGCGAAGGACGCCTATGAGTACTTCACCAGACTCTTTCCCGGGACCGAACCGGCGATCACGGCGCGCTTCCTCCGGCCCGCCGACTGGCCCAGCGGGGGCTACGGGGTGCCCGCCTACGACCCGTTCGAGCGGTCGCTGCGGATCGCGACCGAGGACAACCGCTTCTGGCAGTCGTTCGGCAAGACGGCGCGCGTCGCCTCACCCTTCACGGCCTATCCGCGCCTCAAGCGAACGTACGCCGACGCGAACGGCAAGCTGCAGCTGCGCCGGTTCTTCGACCTCCTCGTCGTCCACGAGCTCGAGCACGCGTTCGAGCACCAGGCGCTCGCGACCTTCCCCGCCCTGTGGCTGAGCGAGGTCTCAGCCAACCTCGCTCTACACGCGTTCGTCGCGACGCTGCGGCCAGCGGAGCTCGCGAACCTGACGACCTTTCCCGAGGCGCAAAGGCGGATCAAGCCGTTCAACCTGATCGTCCGGCTGCGCGGCTATCGCAGCCTCGAGGACTTCGAGCGCCACTACCCGATCGGCACCGAGGAGCCGATGAATAGCGCCAACTACGGCTGGTACCAGATCCGCTTCCTCACACTCGCAGGCGAGGTCTTCGAGGAAGGTGGCGAGGACGCACTCAAGCGGCTCTGGACCTTCGGCCAGTCAGACGATCCCCGCCGCACGTCGCCGTGGACTCACTACCTCGAGCAGCGAACGCTGACCGGCTGGACGGAACGGATCCCAAGACAAGAGCTCGCCGCCCTGCTCGAGTCGGAGGTGAGCCCGCGCCTGGGGCAAGCGATCGCCGGCTGGGACTGACCCGCGCACAGGGAGGAAACCCCATGTCTGACACTTTGTTCGAGCCGGCGCATCGCCCGGCGCCGTTGATCCGCGAGCGCCAGGTCTCAGCCCCCGAAGTGCTCGACGTCACGCAACCCTGGCGTTCACCGGCTCCGGCGGCCGACGCGAGCCGAAGGGAGGAGACGAGGATGGACGCGCTGCACGGCACGCAGAGCGTGGTGGCGGCGACCGGCCAGGGACGCCGGCGGGGCTCGTGGCCCATCGCCGCCCGCCGAGCGGCATTCCGGGCACTTCGCGCGATGGGAAGCGTCTTCGCCTCTCCGGAGGCCTTCTGGTGGTTCGGGCTCCCTCCACAATCGCATTGGCCGCCCTCACGGCGAGGGGGAGAGCGATGAGCGCCGGCCGGCCGCGAAGGCGAGGAGAGGCCTCATGACCGTGAGCACCGACAGCCCGCCGATCGGGGTCATGGTCACGGGCAACCAACCGGCGGAGCAGGTGTCGCCGGAGCGATTCGACGTGGTCGTGATCGGCGGTGACCAGGCCGGCCTGCTACTCGACGAGCTCAGCGCCGGACAACGTCCACGGTGGACGCTGGTGGACGCTGCGTGGACGCCAAAGCCCGGGGCGGCCGCCACCACAGACAACGGAACTGCGCGCTAAGCAGGCGAAAACTCGAAGCCCTCTGACGGACTCGAACCGTCGACCCCCTCCTTACCATCCGGGCATCCGCGATCACGTTTTTCCTGCAAATCGGCAATTTGAGATGTGTCCGCAGTGCCCTCGCGTGTCCGCGCGTGCCCAAGCTGATGTACCCGTCTCGTACCCGCAGCGTGTTGTCTGCTCTCAAAACGCACAACGAAGAAGGGCCAGTGTGGCTGTCCACCGCCGCTCAGCGAACCTGGCGCTGGTCGCGATTGCTTGGCGGCCGCGCGTCGGTGTCGAAAAGCCCCGTTTCGTATGCGAGCACGACTGCCTGGACGCGGTCACGGAGGTTGAGCTTCTGGAGTATGTGCGTGATGTGTGTCTTGACGGTCGTGTCGCTGATGTAGAGCTCTTGGCCGATCTCAACGTTCGAGAGGCCGCCGGCGATCAAGCGAAAAACGTCGAGCTCGCGCTCGGTGAGATCGTCGAGCTTCTTTGACGGCGTGGGCTGTGGAATGCGCATGAACTGTTTGATCACGCGTTTCGTGATCGCGGGGGAGAGGAGCGCATCTCCGCCGGCAACCGTGCGGACTGCTGCGAGGAGTTGTTCGGGAGGGTCGTCTTTGAGCACGAAACCGCTGGCGCCGGCGCGGAGCGCCTCGTAGACGTATTCGTCGAGGTCGAACGTCGTCAGGATCAGGATGCGCGCGGCGCTGTCGGCGGCGAGGATTCGCCGCGTCGCCTGGAGCCCGTCGAGCTCGGGCATGCGGATATCCATTAGGACGACGGTTGGATCGAAGCGTGCCGCCTTCTCGACCGCCTCGAGTCCGTTGCTCGCCTCGGCCACGACTTCGATGTCCTCCTCGCCGGAGAGCAGCATGCGGAAGCCGGCGCGGACCATCGATTGGTCGTCGGCGACGAGCACGCGGATCGTCATCGTCGCTCGGCGCTGAGCGGGAGGCGCGTGCTGAGGATGAAGCCGCTCCCGTTGGCGCTCCCGGCGCTCATCTGGCCGCCGTAGATCTTGACGCGTTCGCGGACGCCGACGAGCCCGTGGCCGAGACCGTTGCTCGTTGAGCTGCCCTCGCCGTTGTCGCTTATCTCGATTTGCAGCTCGTCGGGCCGGTAGCGGACGGTCACTTCGGCATTGCTGGCGCGCGCGTGCTTGAGCGCGTTGGTCAGGCCTTCTTGGACAATTCGGTAGGCAGAGAGGTCGATCCCCCGTGGGAGCGCGACGGGCTCGCCGTCGACATGCAACTGGACCGGCAGGCCAGCGCGTTCGATCTCCTCCAGCAGTGAGTCGAGTCCGTCGAGGCCAGGCTGCGGGGTGAGCTCGGCTTCCTCTCCGTCGCGGCGCATGGCGGCCAGGAGACCGCGCATCTCGGCAAGCGCGGTGCGGCCTGCCTGTTCGACGCCCCTGAGCGCGTCACTGTCCTCGGCGAGCGCGTCGGGGAGCTTGTGCCTGACGGCGCCGACCTGGAGCACCATCACGCTGACGGCGTGGGCGACGATGTCGTGGAGCTCGCGCGCGATCCGCACGCGCTCCTCTGCCACTGCGATCCGCGCCGCCGCGTCCCGTTCCCGCTCGGCCAGGCTCGCGCGTACGTCCGCCGCCTCGGCCTGCTCGGCACGCTCGCGCAGCGCGAAGCCGGCGACCCAGCTGATCGCGAACTCGAGCGGGATGAAGATGAGCATGGCGGCTGTGTGTCCGGGGATCTTGTAGACGACGGTCGCCGGCCCGCCGATCACGAGGGCCAAGCCGATGCCTGCCTGCAGGGGGTCGCGCAGGTTGCCGAGCAGAAACGCCGCTACCAGCCCGACCACGAAGATGCTGATCGCGAACGGGATCAGACGCCAATCGACGAACGAGATCCCGGCCGCCAGCAGCCAGTGCGCCGCCGGCGCGAAGGGAAACCACCGACGGGCAATGATCGGGAGCACCAGGATCGCGATCGCCGGAAGGACGAACCACAGCGTCGTGCGCGGCGCGTCCGGTGAGTCGCGTCCGACCAGCACTTCGAGCATCGCGGCGATCAGTAGGAGCGCGATCAGCAGGTCGACCACGTACGTGCGCGAGAGGTATCGGATCCGGCTCACGCGTTGAAGGTACTGCACGCTTGCGCCCGCCGCCTCCTACCTGGGTAGGACGCGGAATCAGCGGCTGGTAGGAGCCTGAGCGCGACTTCGCGACGATGACCTCCGGCTACCGCGCTCCTAGCGTCGAGCTACCGGACTCGACGAAAGGAAAAGCGATGGAAGCCCCGAGAACCAAAGGTTTCGGCCCAGCGCGAATCGTCGCCCTCGCGCTCATCTCGCTCACCACACTCGCCCTTGCCTACCTCCATTTCAGCGGCGGCGACAACGCGGTCTCCGTGACTTCAGGGGCACACGCCGGCCAGCTGAAGCTCCGCCCCTGCCACTACGCGACCGAGAACGGGAGCTACCGCGCCGACTGCGGCACGCTCGTGGTTCGCGAGAACCGGCACAAGGCGCGCTCGCGGCTGATAGCGCTCCCGGTGAAGCGGATCCGCGCGCGCTCGGCGAAGCCGGGTGTTCCGATCTTCCGCCTCCAAGGCGGTCCCGGTCTCTCGAACATGGACTTCAAGGACGCGAGCCGCTTCGCGGACAGGCACGACGTCGTGCTCGTCGGCTACCGCGGCGTCGACGGCTCGTCGAAGCTCGACTGTCGAGAAGTCGTATCGGCGCGGGAGCACGCACGCGATCTCCTGAGCGAGAAGTCGTACCGCGCGGTCGCAGCCGGATTCAAGGCCTGCGCCCACCGACTCCAGAGCGCCGGCGTCGACCTCGCCGGCTACACGCTTCCCGAACGCATCGACGACCTCGACGCCGCCCGAAGCGCACTCGGTTACCGCCAGATCGATCTCCTCAGCGAGAGCGCGGGGACACGCACGGCGATGGTCTACGCCTGGCGCTACCCGCAGCGCATCCACCGCTCCGTGATGATCGGCGTCAACCCGCCTGGCAACTATCTCTGGGACGCGAAGACGACAGGCGAGCAGATCCGCCGCTACGCGGCGCTCTGCGCCAAGGACGCGTCCTGCCGGAGCCGAACGCCGGACCTGGCGGCCTCGCTCCATTCGGCCTACCAGCACATCCCCGGCCACTTCTGGTTCCTGCCGATCAAGAAGGGCGACGTCAAGGCAGCCGGATTCTTCGGCCTGATCAACGAAACCGGCGACGGTGGTGGACCGATCGCGGCGCCGAGGACGATCGACACCCTGCTCTCCGCCGCCCGGGGCGACGGAAGCGGTGCCTGGTTCCTGTCGCTGCTGGCACAGCTGGCGTTCCCGCGGGCGCAGGTCTGGGGCGATGTCGCCGCGGTCGGCAGGAACGACGCCGCCTACGCCCGGCGCTTCTTCGCAAGCCATGCCGACCACGGGTCGGTGATCGGCAGCCCCGGTACCGAGTTGATCTGGGCCGGCGGCCGCCTGCTCGACTCGTGGCCGGCGAGCCCGGACGAGAACGAGTACACCCGCGTCCAGGACTCGAAGGTGGAGACGCTTCTGGTCGGCGGCAGCCTCGACTTCGCGACGCCGCCGCAGAACGCCAAGCGTGAGCTGCTCCCCCATCTGTCGAACGGCCACCAGGTCGTACTGGCTGGTCTCGGTCACGCCGATGATTTCTGGGCGTACCAGCCGAGGGCGAGCAAGCGCCTGGTCAACACCTTCTTCGACAGCGGCCGCGTCGACACGTCTCTCTACACGCCGAATCGGGTCGACTTCACGCCCAGTTTCAGCCACGGCGCGATTGCCAAGATCGTTCTCGGCGTGATGCTCGGGTTGGCTGCGCTGACCGTGCTTTCGCTGCTGTGGATGCCGCTCCGGTTACGCCGGCGCGGTGCCTTCGGACGGAAGGCCAGCGGCGCCTTGCGCTCGCTCTACGCACTCCTGCTGGGGCTCGGCGGCTGGTTCGTCGGCGTGCTGATCGTGCTGACGGCGCTGCCGACGGTGCCCCTCGACGACGAGCTACTCGCGGCTCTCTCGGTGGGCTTGCCGATCGGGCTGGGTATCTACTTTGCCTGGGTGCACCGGGACTGGTCTCGCCAGAGCAAGGCCATCGGACTCGCGGCGACGGCGGGAGGCGCCCTCGTCGGCGCGTGGCTGGGGTTCAACGCGACGGAAGGGCTTTTTGCCCTCATCACCGCGATCGTCGGAGGGGTCGCCGGTGCGAACCTGACGCTCCTCGCCCTCGACATCGCATGGGATCGGCAGCAGCGGGATCGTTTCGTCGACACCAACGCGAAAGAGACGCTTGAGGCGCGCCCCTCGACCGGTTGATGAGCACACGCAGCGGGCGGGGCCCGGCCGAGCGTCGCCCGATGCAACGCCGGCTCCGCCCAGAATCGCTTCGTCAAGTCCTGCGGACTCAGGTTCGCAGGACTTGACGTTTCCGGTGCGCTTCAGACAGCCCGTACGCGGGCGAATGCCTCCTACCTGAGTAGGAGGCAGAGTCATCGGCTGGTACGAGCTCGGATCCGACCTGGCTACGACGACCTCTAGGCGACGCGCTCGTAGCGTCGGAGGTGTTGTCGAACGAAGGAGGAACGAGCATGTCTCGCGCAAGACAGCACTCCAATCTCGCAGCCCGCATGGGCCGCTGGAGCGCCGCTCACTGGAAGACCGCCACGTTTGGCTGGCTTGCGCTCGTGGTGGTCGCGTTCGCCGTCGGCAGCCAGGTCGGCACGAAGCAGGTCGATCCGAACACGGCCGGCCCCGGCGAGTCGGGCCGCATGGACAGGATCCTCGAGGCCGGCTTCAAGTTGCCCGCGGATGAGAGCGTCCTGATCCAGAGCCGCTCCGTTCGAGCAGGCGCGCCTGCCTTCGACTCGGCCGTCGCAGACGTCGTGGCGCGCGTTTCGAAGCAGGCGGCCGTTCAGAACGTCCACTCGCCGCTCGATCCGGCCAACGCAGGTCAGGTCGCGAAGGGCGGGCGTGCCGCGCTGGTCGAGTTCGAGATCCGCGGCGAGAAGAAGAAGGCGGGCGACAAGCTCGGCCCGGTCCTCAAGAGCGTCGCCGACGCGCAACGTGCCCATCCGGGCTTCTTCGTTGGAGAGTTCGGCGGTGCGAGCGCGGCGAAGGCGGTCGACACGGCGTTCGCGGACGACCTCAAGAGCGCGGGCGTGTTCTCCGTCCCGCTGACGCTGATCATCCTCGTGGTCGCGTTCGGAGCGCTGGTGGCCGCGGGCATCCCGCTGCTGCTGGCGCTCACGGCCATCTTCGCGACGTTCGGGCTGGTCGCGCTGCCCAGTCACCTGCTCCCGCTCGCACAGGAGGCGCCCGCGGTCGTGCTGCTGGTCGGACTCGCGGTCGGCGTCGACTACTCGATGTTCTACCTGCGACGCGAGCGTGAGGAGCGTGCCGCGGGGCGGAGCGAGCGTGCCGCGCTCGAGGCCGCGGCTGCCACCTCGGGCCGCTCGGTCCTGATCTCCGGCCTGACGGTGATGGTGGCGATGGCCGGGTTGTTCCTGACGGGCGATGCCACGTTCGCGTCCTTTGGGTACGCGACGATGATCGTCGTCGCCGTCGCGATGCTCGGTTCCCTGACCGTTCTCCCGGCGCTGCTCTCGAAGCTCGGCGACCGAGTCGACCGGCTGCACGTCCCGCTCGTCGGCCGGCTCCGCCGCGACAAGGGCGAAGGTCGCGTCTGGGGAGCGATCGTCGAACGCGTCCTGCGGCGGCCGCTGCTCTCCGCGGTGCTCGCCGGCGGACTGTTGCTGGCGCTCGCCGTCCCGGCGCTTCAGCTGCATATGGCGAAGCCGGGTCCCGACACGTTCCCGAAGTCGCTCGCCATCGTGAAGACCTACGACCGCATGCAGCAGGCGTTCCCGGGCAAGGCACTGCCGGCGAACGTGGTCGTGAAGGCGCCCGACGTCAATGCGCCGGCCGTCCGGCAGGCGATCAACCGGCTCGAGCGTCGAGCGCTCGCCAGCGGCCGAGCACGCGAGCCGATCACGATCGACAAGAACGGCGCCGGCACGATCGCGAACATCACGGTCCCGATCGAAGGGAGGGGAACTGACGCTGCGTCGAATGCCTCCCTTGCGATTCTCCGAGTGAAGATCGTTCCGGAGACGGTCGGGGCGCTCCCGAACACCGAGACCGGTGTCACCGGGCTGACAGCGGAATGGAAGGACTCGCAGGAGCAGCTGAAGTCGAAGCTGCCGCTGGTGGTTGCGTTCGTCCTCCTGTTCGCGTTCGGCCTGATGCTGGTCGCGTTCCGCTCGATCGTGGTCGCGATCAAGGCGATCGTGCTCAATCTCCTCTCGGTCGCCGCCGCTTACGGCGTGCTGGTGCTCGTCTTCCAGCACGGCGTCGGCAAGGGACTGCTCGGCTTTAGCTCGACTGCCGGGATTGATCCCGTCGTGCCGCTGCTGCTGTTCGTGATCCTGTTCGGGCTCTCGATGGACTACCACGTCTTCATCGTCAGCCGGATCCGGGAGACGTTCGATCGTGGCGCGAGCATGGATGACGCGATCGCGCAGGGGATCAAGTCGACCGCCGGAGTGGTCACCAGTGCCGCGATCGTCATGGTTGCCGTCTTCTCGATCTTCGCCACCCTCTCGCTGCTGTTCTTCAAGCAGTTCGGCGTCGGGCTCGCGGCGGCGATCCTGATCGACGCTACCCTCGTTCGAGCGGTGCTCCTGCCTGCGACCATGAAGCTGCTGGGCGAGCGGAACTGGTACCTCCCCGGCTGGCTCCAGTGGCTCCCGCGGCTCGAGCCCGAGGAGCCGTCCACTGTCCCGGCGAAGCCGACTCCCGCTTCGTAGTCCCTGCACGGACCCCGGCCGCGGATCGACGCGGCCGGGGTCCGGAGCGCGCGAGTCGGTCGCCGCGGCGAAGAGGATGTTGGCAGTCATAGCGCGATCCTCGGCTCGCCCGCGGCCGACACGGAGCACGCGACGGCGACGATCTTCCCCGACTGCGCTGCGCAGCTTCGCGAACTCGGCCAGACTCGCTAACCCGGTTCTAGGCGATCCACCCGTTGGTGCTTGACGGCCGCGTTTTGCGCTGTCAGAGTCGCGCGGTCAAGTCCTGTGGGCCCTCGGGTTCGCAGGACTTGGCGTTTTAAGGAGGTCGACCTCCTCCCTCGCAGGGAGGGGACCTCCCGCAACGGGTGGCAGCCCTCGGCAGACGCCCTGCTGACCATGGAACTTCTCACGCAACCGGTGGCAGCCGGTGGCAACGGATTTCGCTTGTTTCTGCGGTTTCGAAGGCCGGCCGATTTGCCCCTGATTGCCACCGGTTGCAACCACGGGGCTCCATGAAGATGACATGTAGTGAGACCTCCGTTACCCACGCGGTGTCGTTCATGTCGACGGAGCTCGAGGAGGTCCCGATGAGGATCGTAGTCGCATTGGATGTGCATCGAAGGCAGATCACGTACAAGACGCTCGACCGGGAGTCGGGTGAGGTTAGGCGGGGCCGGGTCGTGCCCGCGACGCGGGGAGCGGTGCGGGAGTGGCTTGAGCGGTTTGCGGGTTGTGAGGCCGAGTTTGCACTGGAGGGGACGACTG
>WNGA01022897.1_pt1 | contig 12053 bp, 9 predicted proteins | sample 5400061 | NCBI WGS metagenome assembly WNGA01 (sample SAMN13153366, study PRJNA577476) | soil metagenome | isolation source: 100 cm soil or saprolite under grassland replicate 2 | place: USA:California | collected 2016-06-15
CAATCGTCGAGCCGACGACGTTGACAAGCCCCAGCACGGTCGAGCCCGTGGCCTTCGCCGCGCGCAGCGCTTCCAGCGTGTCCGCCGTCTCCCCCGATTGCGAGATCGCGATGGTCACCGTGCCGGGAAGCCGGAGCTGGCGGCGGTAGCGATACTCCGACGCGTATTCGACCGAGACCGGGATGCCGGCCAGCTCCTCGAGCACGTGGCGGCCCACCAGCCCGGCGTGCCACGACGTGCCGCATGCCACGATCACGATGCGGCGGATCGCCCCGCATTGCTCCGACGTGAGGTTCAGCCCGTTGAGACGCGCCGTCCCCTCGGCGACGAGCAAACGTCCCCGGAGCGTGCTGCGCACGGTTTCGGCCTGCTCGCAAATCTCCTTGAGCATGAAGTGCGGATAGCCGCCGAGGGCGATCGCGTCGAGATCCCACTCGATATCGTCCACCGCTCGCTCTTGCACGCGCGCCTCACGGTCGAGCACGCGATAGCCCTCCGCGGTCACCACCGCGACGTCGCCGTCGTTGAGGTAGACCACGGACCGGGTCTGCCCCAGCACCGCGCTCGCGTCGGAGGCCACGAGAAACTCCCCGTCCCCGACCCCGAGAAGGACCGGAGAGCCGCGCCGTGCGACCACGATTTTCCCGGGATCCGCCTCGGCCACCACCGCGACGCCGTAGGTCCCCTCCACGTGGTCCAGGGCCGCGATCACCCGCTCTTCGAGTGTCGCGCCGCGCGACTCTTCGATCAGATGCACGAGCGTCTCGGTATCGGTCTCCGTGACGAAGCGATGGCCGTCCTGCTCCAGCCGCTTGCGCAGCACGTCCGCGTTCTCGATGATACCGTTGTGCACGAGGGCCACGGTCCGAGTGCAGTCGGTGTGGGGGTGAGCGTTGCGCTCGGTCGGTGCGCCGTGGGTCGCCCAGCGCGTGTGTCCGATGCCGCAGCGCCCGTGCACCGGCGTCCGAGCGAGCAGCTCACGCAGGCCGCCGATCCGTCCCGCGAGCTTGCGGGTTTCTACGCCCCCGCCGTTCAGCACCGCGACGCCGGCGGAATCGTATCCCCGGTACTCCAAGCGGGCCAAGCCCTCGACCAGAAACGACACCGCCTCTTTCGGCCCGACGTATCCCACGATTCCGCACATCGCTCAGATGCCCTCACGCTTGAGTTCCAGCAACGGGTCGCCGGTAATCGCCAGACCGAACCGCGCGAGCTGAGCCAGCGTGCCGTCCCCCGCGCCGAGCATCAGGTCCGGCAGTGACAGGATCGGCTCACCGCATCGCTCGCATGTCGGCACCCGGCTCGGGCGGGGGTGTCGCCGGGCTTTGCTTCTCTCGCCGCGACGTGTCTTACAGTGCTTGCAACGCATACTCGGTGGTTTGCGGTCATGCGCCTGCACTTCAAGTTTGAGGCCCGGGCGACGCTGGCCGCCCGCGCGCTCCCGGTTACTGATCAGCATGACAAGGGGTTAGGAGCCGTGCCGGACGGGTCGGGAACCGAGTCGCGCGGGCGTCTTGCGTTGCGCGCGCGCGGCAGGCGCCGCAGCGTGGCCGCGCAGCGTGGGCCGTTGCAAGGCGCGGCGCGGCTGGTGAGCCCTGCCACACCACGGCCCCGGGTTTGCAGAACTCGGGGCAAGCCGACGAAACCCCTGGGAGACACGGTTGGCTGGAGCGAGCACATGACGGAGCGAATGCCACAAGGCGGCGGATTGCCACTCGTGCTCCTGGCCGGCGACGGCCAGGAAGCAACCCGCTGGCTCAGAAGCCTGCTGGAGGGTGGGGGGTACGCTGTCCTCCAAGAGCGCTCCGGTCAGCACGCCCTCGAGCGCGCACGGACCACCGAGCCGGACGTCATCCTCGTGGACGCCGAAATGCCCGACATGCCGGGCGTCGAGCTGTGCCGCGCGCTCCGGTCCGATCCGCGCGTCTCCAGCAGCACACCGATTCTCTTGATGATCCGCGAGGCGGCCACGCGCACACAACGGCTGGCCGCGTTGCGTGCCGGTGCCTGGGAGTGCATCGCGCCGCCGCACGACGCGGACGAGATCCTCCTCAAGATCGGCGCGTATGTGCATGCCAAGCTCGACGCCGACCGGGCCCGGACCGAAGGGCTGCTGGATGCCACGACCGGGCTCTACAACCGGCAGGGTCTCGCGCGCCGCGCGCGCGAGATGGGATCGCAGGCGTTCCGGGAACACGGTCCGCTCGCCTGCATCGTGCTCGCACTCGACGTCGAGCCGCCCGACCTCAGCGCCGCTCAGCAACACGGCGGCACGACCCTCGGCCGGTACGTGCAGGCGATCAAGTCGGCCGCGCGGTTGTCGGATGTGATCGGCCGCCTCAGCGCGACCGAGTTCGCGGTGCTCGCCCCCGGCACCGACGCGGCGGGCGCGCGCCGCCTCGCCGAGCGGCTCGCCAGCTCCGTGTCCGGGACGACAGTCGCCTCGACCGGTGGCACCGCAACTGCCGCGTCGGTGAGCGTCCGCTGCGGCTACGAGGCCGTGGCCAACGTCGGCTACGCGCCGATCGAGCCGGTCGATCTCTTGGTACGGGCGGCTGCCGCTGTCCGGACTGGCCGGGCGGACTCCGGCGGGTGGCTGCGCCGGTTCGACGAGGGAGTCAACCCGGCCTCCACGACGACCCCCTAAACCGGCACCCGCCGGCTCCCCCGCTCCTCGTCCGTCGCTTCATAGCCCGGCAGGTAATAAGAGTAGTAGCGGTAGGCTCCGCCGGCCGGCACGTCGTTCAGGATCGCCCCCAGCAGCCGGACCGGCAGTCGCTGCAGCATTTCGAGCTTGGCCGCCGCGAAATCACGGTGGCTGTATCCGGTCCGGAGCACGAGCGCGATGGTCCCCGTCAACGTGCCCAGGATCAGGGAATCCACCCCGGCCCCGAGTGGCGGGCTGTCGACCAGAATCACGTCGTAGCCGGAGCGCATGCCGTTCACCAGCTCCGACATCGCGGGCGACCCCAACATCTCGGGGGCGTTGTACGCGCGCGTGCCGCACGCGATGAGCGAGAGCGAGGGATACGGCGTCGCTTGCACGATGGTGTCGAGCGGGGTCTCGCCACGGAGGAAGTCGCTCAACCCCGGGCGGCGGTGGGCGCTCAACCGCCGATGTAGCACGCCGCGGCGGATGTCGGCGTCGATGAGCAGGGTGCGATGCCCGCCATCCGCGAAGGTGTGCGCCAGGTTGGCGGCGAGGAACGATTTGCCGTCGCCGGCCCCCGGGCTCGTGATCGTGACGAGGAGCGGCGCCCGCCCGCCGTGCGCGTACACGAGGTTGAGGCACACGCCTCGAAGAGCCTCCACGACCTGGTTGACGTCCTCGGGCACGCGGCCCCGACCGTGGCGCCCCTGCGGCAGCGTTCGCATGTGCGGCACGGCGCCCAGGATCGCCAGCCCCATCTCGCGCGAGACCTGATCGGGATAGCGTACTTTGGGATCGATGCGATCGAGCAGAACCGCGCCCACCATGGCGAGCCCGAAGCTGCCGCAGAAGCCGAGCAGGATCAGCCGCCCTCCCATCGCGCTCACGGGCTCCCGCGACACGACCGCGGCGTCGAGAATGCGGACGTCGGGAATGGTACTCGCCTCGGCGAGGCGCGCCTCCTCGTACCGCTGCTGGAGCATGGTGTAGAGATTCTCGGCCATGGTCACCGTGCGACGCAGGCGAGCTTCCTCGATGGCCCGCGCCGGGATCTGACGCAGGCTCCGCGAGTCCGCACCGAGCCGCCGGTCGAGCTCCGTCTCGCGGGCCCTGAGCTGATCGAGCAGCCCGCGCGCCAGTGCCGGAATCGTCTGGCGCTCCAGCGTGGCGATCTCTCCCACGAGGCGCTGCACGAGCGGGTACTGGTCGGAGTAACGGTACCGCAAGGCGCGCAAGTTGGCCCGCTTCGAGGTCAGCTCCGTGAGCGCGGCCACGAGGTCGGGGTTCGCTTGGACGGACCCGACGACAGCAAAGGCGTCGTCGGAGAGGCCGGCGGAGTCGCGCGCCTGCGCCAGCAACCGCTGCAGCGCCTCGCGGTCCTGCTGGATCCGCTCGCGATCGAACTGCATGTTGAAGAAGGTCCCAAACTTGGGATCCGACTCGCCGCCCAGGACGCCGCCCCCGCCGCCGGCGCCACCGGGCGCGCCGAGCGCCGCGGGGGGCGGCCGATCGCTCGGCAACGTGATCGTCCGCTCCCGGAATCGCTCGAGCGCCCCCTCGGCGCTCCGCAAATTACCCTGCGCGCTCTGCAACTGCTCGGCCAGGATCTTCGTGAGCTCGGTCAGCTTCTTCCGCTTGAGGTCGGACGCCACCCGCACGTAGCGTTCGGCCACCGCGTTGACCACGGCGGTGATACGCGGTGCATCGGGGCCCCGCAGCTCGAGCCGGAGGAAGTTCCCTTCCGGATCCAGTTGTGCGCTCAACGAGTCCGCCAGCGAGCGCGCCGCGTCCCGCAGGGTCGACAAATTGAACTCGACGGCCCGGTCCGCAGGCAGCGTGCTCACCGCGGGAGCCCAGGCGAACCCGAGCCGGGTTCCGATGGAATCACCCACCGTCCCGCGCTCGACGACCTGGCCCTCGGGAGTAGTGGCCAGCGTGTAAGTCCGGCGGTCAGACTCCACCTTCAGACGATAGGTCCCTGGTCGGTACTGTCCGGTCACCTGGAACGTCACCAGGACCCCTTCGTCCGCCCGCGACGTCGAGCTCACGAACAACCGCTGGTCGCGGACCACTTGATCGAGCACCACGTATGATTTGAGGAGATCGACCCAGGCCTGGGGGTCGAGCAGCTGGCCCTGCCGGATGGGTCCCCGGTCCTGGCCCTGGCCCCAACGCTCGCGCTCCGTTGCGTCGATCCAGATGGTTGCCTGCGCCCCATACTGGGGCCTGACGAAGCGCGCGGCTCCGAAGCCGGCCGTCGTGCCGAGGAGGGTCACGCCGCAGATCAGCCACTTGAAGCGCAGGACCGCGCTCAACACCCGCCGCCAATCGACCCCTCCTTCCGACCCGGCACCGCCCCACTCTGTGCTGAGGGGTGGCGGCGACGGGGGAACCATCACCGGTGGAGTGGAACCAGGTGGAAGCGGCAGGTGGCTCATGGTCATTGAACGCGTACCTCTCCGAGTGGCGGGCGGCGTGGCTCCGCAAAGCGGCGTCTCATCGTTGCCGATGCGTGTGGCAAGTCCGATACCGTGCGATGCCCGCAGACGATCTACGGCGATGCCGCAATTCAGTGCAAGGGGAGGCCGCTAACGGATGCACCTTGGTGCGTTCCGAACCGTGTCGCCCGGCCTGCGCGCGGTCCGTTGTTGCCCAATCCATGCGGCAAATCGGGCAGCGCTGCGGGGTCGCGACAAGGTGGCCCGAACCGTGCGTAGGAGGTTGGTCGACCGTTATCTGAGGACGAGGCGATGTCCATGCCGATGACACAGGACGGCGTCCAGCCTGGCGACGGGCGTGAGCCTGCCGCGCTGCTGGCGATCGGGCCGGAAGCGAAGGCCCGGGTGCGGATTCTCGTAGTGGACGACGAGCACACGCTGCGCGAAAGCTGCGCCGCGGTGCTCCGGCACGAAGGGTATGACGTCACGGTCTGCAGCCGCGGCCAGGACGCGCTCGAACTGCTCAAGCGCCGTGCCTTCGACGTCGTGCTCGTGGACCTCTACATGTCGCAGGTCGACGGGCTCGCCCTGCTGCGAGCCGCGCTCGGGACAAATCACGACACCATCGTGATCGTGATGACGGGGAATCCGAGCGTCGAGTCGAGCGTCGAGGCGTTGCGGCAGGGTGCCTTCGATTATCTCCCGAAGCCTTTTTCCGCCTCACACCTGCAAGTCTTGATTGGGCGTGCGGTGCACACGCTGTTGGTCGCGCGCGAGACGCGGGAGCAGCAAGAAACGCTCGACCGGGCGCAGGTGCCAACCGACAAGCTCACCCTTCTCGGCACTGCGCCGGCCTTTCGCCGGGCGATTGAACTCGCCCGGAAGGTGTCGCCGACCGACGCCTCCGTCTTCATCACGGGCGAGAGCGGCAGCGGCAAGGAGATGATTGCGCAGTTCATTCATCACCACAGCCGCCGCTCGAGCCGCCCGTTCGTGGCGGTGAACTGCGCGGCGCTGCCCGAAGGCCTGCTGGAATCCGAGATGTTCGGGCACCGCAAGGGCGCCTTCACTGGCGCGGTGCGCGACAAACCCGGGTTACTGGAAGCCGCGCACGGCGGCACGCTGTTTCTCGACGAGCTGGTCGAAATGCCCAAATCGATCCAGGCCAAGCTCCTGCGCGTCATCCAGGACGGGGTGGTGCGGCGGGTGGGCAGCGAAACGACGGACGCCGTGGTGAACGTGCGCTTCATCGCCGCCACGAACAGCGACCCCGAAGCCGCCGTCAAGGCCGGTGACATGCGGGAGGACCTGTACTACCGCCTGCGCGTCGTGCCGATCCACGTGCCGGCGCTGCGCGAGCGGCCCGAGGACATCCCGCTGCTGGCGGACTACTTCCTTTCCACCTATTGGGTGCGCCATCGCCGCAAGGGCGCGCCCTTCCCGCGCTTGACCGACACGGCGCTGCGCGCCCTGTGCGGCTACGCTTGGCGCGGGAACGTCCGCGAGTTGCAGAACGTCATCGAGCATGTCGCCGTGGTCGTGGAACCGGGCGCCGAGATCCGACCCGAAGACTTGCATCTCACGAGCGACGCCGAGGCGGCGGACACGGGTGCGAATCCCGCGTCGTTGATTTCGACCCTGCTCGAAGAGAGCTATCACGCCGCCCGGGACCGCGTGATTGCGCAGTTCGAGCGGCAGTACCTGACCTGGCTCGTGAACCGGGCCAGCGGCAACATGTCGAAGGCCGCCCGCATCGCGGGCGTCGACCGGACCACGTTGTACCGCCTGATGGAGCGCCACGGATTGCAGCGCAGCCCGACCGCTGGTTGGGTGGTCGAGCGTGAGCCCGGGCCGGGAGCGGGGGCGGGGGCGGGGGCGGGCGCGATGGAGGACATGCCGGTCGAGGCCCATGTGGGCGATTCGGGCGGGCAGGCCGCGTGATACGCGGAGGAGTGATGGAGATGCGGTCGAACACCGCTGAACAGCTCGACTGGCCGGTCGTCGCGCCGGTCCCGAGGTCCGAGCCGGAGCAGGAACCGCAAGATCTCACGGCCTGTCTGGCCGGCCCGAACGGGCTCGACCTCGTTGTGGAGCTCGCGCACGACCTGCGCTCGCCGCTCACGTCGATTCTCTTCCTCGCGGAAGCACTGCAGCAGGGTACAGCGCCGCGCTCTGCCTGTGCGCGACGGCGAGCGACGTGCTGGAGCTCGCCCGTGGCGGCAACAGGTTGGTGGACCGTGCTCCCGCACCGTTTTCGGTGGCCGAGACGTTCGGGTCGGTGCGCAGCATGATCCAGCCGATCGCCGAGGAGAAGGGCTTGGCGCTACGCCTCGTCCACCCCGTGCCCGAACGACGCGTGGGGCACGCCCGGGCGCTGTCGCGCGTACTCCTCAATCTCGCCACGAACGCGGTGAAGTTCACCGACACGGGCTTCGTGGAAGTGGCGGCGCGACCGATTGACTCCCGGCGGCTCGAGTTCTCCGTTCGGGACACCGGCGCCGGATTCGACCCCCTCCTGCTGCGCGCGTTGTACCAACCGGTGCGGGCGACTCCGACGGACGGGCGCCATCACTTTTCCAGCTCCGGCCTGGGACTCGCCATCTGCCGCAAGCTCGTGAAGGCCATGGGCGCAGAGCTCGAGGTGGAGACCCGCCCGAATTGGGGAACCCGGTTCTACTTCGAAGTTGACTGTCCGCCGACCAGTTCGGCCCCCTGACCCAGTCGTACCATCCCTTGATACCTCCCTGCACACCGGGGTCCTACGTGGTGCGGTTCTGGGTGGACTTTGAGAAGCGCAGGACGACGTCCACCGGAATCGACCACTGACGCTCACGGCTGATCTCATACAAGCGCAGTAGATATTCGCCATCTGCGCCACGCCAAGTCAGGGCATCCCGGGATGCGACGGCGGGGAGCCCGCCGCGCTGCACCGCCTGTTGCGCGTACGCGATATGGAACAGAAGAAGGAGCAACGCCGTCGCGCCGCCGCGCGCCCTACGTCGCGAAACAGTCGCTCGCCAGAGCGCGCCCGTCGCGACCGTTCCACACTCGCCGCCTCTGCGCCATAGGCGCCGCCACGAAACGCCGCGACGCCGCTGCGAACCGCTGCAGGCCGGGGCGGGCTCGCGCTCGCGGCCTTGGGCCTCGGCGCGCGCACGGACTTTGCCATGTCTGCGGGCCATGACGACGACGCTCACCCCTTACCGACCGGCACGACCCAGCCGACCCACGCTTGCGCTCGCGCACGCGTCGCCGCTCCGCCCCACCGATCGCGAGCGGTGGGGCCGGCGGCTCGTGAACATCCTGGTCGCGGCCATCGGCCTCGTGCTCACGTCCCCGGTGCTGCTGCTGATCGCGGCGTTAATCAAGCTGACGTCGCGCGGACCCGTCCTGTTCACGCAAGCACGCGTCGGCCTCGACCGCAGGGCCCTCACGGGCGTCGGCGGGAACACACGGCGCAGCATGGACGTGGGTGGCACGCCGTTCACGATGTACAAGTTCCGCACGATGCGCCCGACCCGACAAACCGGGAAGCAGGTATGGGCGCAGGCAGACGACGAGCGCGTCACGCCGATCGGCCGACTGCTGCGCACGTTCCGGTTCGACGAGCTGCCGCAGTTGTTCAACGTGCTGAAGGGCGACATGAACATCGTTGGGCCGCGACCGGAACAACCCGACATCTTCGTGTACCTGCGCGAGCAGATCGAAAGCTACCCGCGACGCCAGCGGGTGCGGCCCGGTATTACCGGCTGGGCCCAGGTCAACCAGGGGTACGACACCTCAGTGGACGACGTGCGCCACAAGGTGCGCTACGATCTCGAGTACATCCGCCGACAGTCGGCACTGGAAGATCTCAAGATCATGCTCCGCACCGTTCCCGTGATGCTGTTGCGTCGCGGCAGCCGGTAGCCCCCACCGCACAAGGGCCGGTCCCCGGGCGCGAGCTGCCGCGGCGGCGGTTCCTTGGTGGAACACGTACCGACCGGTCTTGAGCATCGCCCCTTGACCAGCGGAGTGAGTTGCGTCACACGCGCTCGGGTCACGTAAGGTGATGTCAAGTGGACGCTTGCGGCGCCCTCCCCGACCATCCCATATTGGCGCCGTTGCTGGGACGCGGCATTGCGCCCGCGCCACAAGCACCAGCGCACGGGATGCAAGAGCGCGCTGCTGCGACTGAGGTCCCCGCACAGGACATCCAGTGTAGTCGCTGCTCAGAGCAAACCCGTCTAAAGACGGCGACGCAGAGCTACGGGGCTACGGCGATCTGATCGCCATGCCCGCCGGGCCGCCAGCGGATCGACCTTCGGGTCGAAACTGGCGGCTTTCGTTTTTTTTGGGACGAGCTGGTGACAGGAGGTTCGGGGTCATGCCGTTCACGTTCAAGCTGGCCAAGCGTCTGGCGCGCTGCAAAGCGACGCCGATAACCGCCGCGCGTGGGATGTTCACGTCGCGGCGGGCACCGACCTTCCCGCCCTCGTTCGTGGTTCCCATTACAACCGTCTTACCGTCGCAGACGAGTCGATCAGCTCCGATGGAGTTCTCTGCGGTGCCGCAAAAACGCCCTAGCTGAGGAGACAGGTCTCATGACTTTCATGCACAAGCTGTCACGTCGGTTGGCCATGCTCAAAGATGCGTGGCTCATCGTGGCTCTCGCGGCCGTTGGCTGCGAGAAGCCGGTGGCTGTCACCGATCCGGTTGCAACGATCCGTTTGCAGATCACTCCCAAGTCCATTACGCTACCAACCGACGGCGCCACCCAGCTGATGGCGGTGGCTCTTACGCCCGCCGGCGATACCGCGACCATAGATGTGAACTGGAGTGTAACTGGTGGTAGCATCGCGGACACGAACACGCACGGTGGTCGGCACTACGCGGGTTACAAGGCCACCCGAGATTCCGGTCATTTCAAGGTCGTCGCCCACGGCCATGGAAGCTCCTCTGCCTCTGATACGGCGACCGTCACGGTTGTCCCAGCTGGGGTGGCCTCGGTGAACGTGACCCCGGCGGTCGTGAGCCTGCTCGTGGGCGCTACAGTGCAGCTGACTGCTACCACGACTGACTCCGCGGGCAATCTTCTCTCTGGCCGTTCGATCTCGTGGTCGAGCAACGCTCCCGCGGTAGCGAGCGTGAACAGCGGCGGCTTGGTCACGAGCGTTGCCCAAGGCTCCGCAGCCATTACGGCGACGAGCGAAGGTCAAAGTGCCGCCGTTCCGGTCACCGTGACAAGCGTGCCCGTGGCCTCCCTACAGGTCTTCCCCGCGTCAGCCAACCTGTTCGTCGGTCAGACGCTCCCCCTCACTGCGACAACCAAGGACTCGGCCGGTAACACGCTCACCGGGCGGCCGGTGACGTGGGCGAGCACCAATTCAAGCGTCGCGACCGTCTCGAGCAGCGGTCAGGTCGCGGGGGTAACCCAAGGTTCAGCGACGGTTACGGCGGTGAGCGAAGGCAAGAGCAGCACCGCAGCGATCACCGTGATCATCGTGCCCGTGGCTTCGGTGACGGTCTCGCCGGCGACGGGCAGCCTGCAGGTCGGACAGACGCTCCAGCTCACCGCCACGCCGAAGGACTCGGCGGGCAACCCGCTGACCACGCGGCCCGTGACATGGGCGAGCGGCAACACCAGCGTCGCGACGGTCAGCACGAGCGGCCTCGTCACAGGCAAGGCGGCGGGGACGGCGACGATCACCGCCACGAGTGAAGGGAGGGCCGACAGTGCGGCGGTGACGGTGACGCTCGTTCCGGTCGCGTCGGTCGTCGTGAGTCCGGGGACGGCGACCCTTCCGATCGGCGGCACCGTGCAGCTGAGCGTCACGCTCAAGGACGCCGCCGGCAATACGCTGACGCTGTCGGGACGGACGGTGGCGTGGACCTCGAGCGCGCCGGCCGTCGCGACGGTCTCGCCGAGTGGTCTGGTGACCGACGTGGCCGATGGCCGATGGCGGGACCGCGACGATCACCGCCACGAGCGAAGGCAAGAGTGGCACGGCGGGAATCACGGTGCAGGCCCCGCTGCCGACGGGGGCGGTGCCGGATCCGACCCTGCTGCCGGTGGCGGCGCGGCAGGCCCCGAATCTGGTCGCCTATACCGCGCTCGCCGTCCCCACGCGGCCGGCCGGCTACTCCTACAACGACCCCGTGAGCGGGGTCAGGATCTGGAAGGCCACCAGCGGCACGACCCCGACGGGGAACACCGGCGCCGGGAATGACTACGCCGACGGCGGGAACCGGGTGAGCCGCGGCTGGGGCCCCAATGGCAACACACACACCATCCTGATCCGCGGCGACGGGATGCCGTATTATCTCGTGGACTTCACGCGCGGGGTGGGCTTTAGCAACTACCGGGTGTTGACCACCCAGCCACGGATGGACCTGGCGGCGTCGTTCTCGAGTCTCGTGGGGAGTGAGCGGATCCTCTACATCATGACCAATACGCAGGTCGTGCGCTATAACACGGCCACGATGGCGGTGGAGAACACGGGGAATTTCCCGCTCACCACCCCGCTGTTCACGTGGCTCCAGCAGGACAAGAACGACGAGTGGTTCGTGGGGCTGGCGGATCAGCAAACGGCCTTCGCGTGGAACAGCCGCACGAATCAGCTGCTCACGCACACCGAGTCGTGGCTCAACGAGCCGCGCCTCGAGCGCGACGGGCGGTACGTGATCCTCAGCAACACGCAGTACACGATTCGGCTGTGGGACCTGACCACGAACACCTTCGGGCCCGAGCAGAGTACGTCGCCGGGGCTGTTCTACCACAATGCCAGCCTGCGCGGCCACTGGATCAGCACCAACCCCAACATCTCGGCCCCGTTTGCCCAGGACCGCTATGCCCCGAGCGGCGGTCAGATCACCCGGACCCAGATTCTGGCCAATAGCGCCGGGTGCGTCCACGGGGCCGGCAACTGGCTGCAGTCCGACGCCGAGTTGGGCGGCGACTTGAACCGCCAATGGTCATTCATCAG
>WNGA01015646.1_pt1 | contig 12052 bp, 7 predicted proteins | sample 5400061 | NCBI WGS metagenome assembly WNGA01 (sample SAMN13153366, study PRJNA577476) | soil metagenome | isolation source: 100 cm soil or saprolite under grassland replicate 2 | place: USA:California | collected 2016-06-15
CTTGGGCTCTCCGAGCTTGGTACGACGCCGCTACTCGCTGGCACGAGTGGCGCCGTCGAGCCGCTCGGCGCTGGGCGTCGACCGCCTCGAGCGCACGGAGGAGATCGCTGCGCGCGAGCTCAGGAACGGCAGGCACTGAGCGCTCAGCACGGCAGGCTCGGCGCGATGATCCGGTAGAAGGGTTGGCATGGGCGGCCACGCTATGAACGGCCGCGCAAAAAGCCCTTAGCCGGGTGTCGAAGATTCGGCCAGGTCCGTTCGCCCGACTGTCGAACCGCCGCGCTCCGTGTCCGCGATCAGCTCGTCGGGCGCCTTCTCCTTCGGCACGAAGCCGGACTTCATGCCGAAGTAGACGGCCTGCGGGTGGTGGGCGACGATCGCCACCGTGGACTGCTCAGGCGTAACCGCGTAGCCGTCCGAGAGGGTCATGCCGATGCTCTCGAGGTCGAGGAGTCGCCAGACCTTCTCGTGCTCGGACTGGTCCGGGCAGGCCGGGTAGCCCCACGAGTAGCGGCGGCCCTGGTCGAGGTCGATCCCGTACGAGCGGCGCACCTCCGCGTGCAGCCACTCGGCGAGCCCTTCCGCCGCCTGCACGCCGAGGCCGTGCGTGAACAGCTGCTCGGCGAACTCGCCGTCGCGCTCCAGCTTCCCGATCAGCTCGGTGACCTCCGGGCCGACGGTCACGCCCTGAAGCGCCACGACGTCGCGCTCGCCGGAGTCCATCGGCCGGAAGAAGTCGGTCAGGCAGATGCGGTCGTGCTTCGGCTGGCGCGGGAAGGTGAGCCGCTCGAGCTCCACGTCCGGGTTCTCAGGGTCGTAGACGACCAGCTCGTTGCCGTCGGCGTTGCACGGGAAGTACCCGACCCGCGCCTTCGGCTGCAGGTAGTCCTGCTCGCGCCACATGCGCTCGAGCCGCGGCTCGAAGTCCTCGGACACGAGCCGCTCCCACTCCTCGCCCTTCACGCCGCGGCCGCCCCAGTGGAGCTTGAAGAGCACGTGGCGGTCGAGGTACGGGTAGACCTCGTCGAGGTCGGGGTCGAGCTCGCGCGCGCCCCAGAACGGAGGCTCGGGGATCGGGGTGTCCGTGCGCACCGACGAGCGCACCGAGTCGTCCGTCACCGGCGGCGCGTCGTCCTTCACCTCGGGCTTCTCGCGCAGCTGGCGCGCCTCGTCGCGGAACTTCTGCACGACCGCGTCGCGCGCGTCGTCGTCGATCAGCTGGTCCACCGTCGCCAGGCCTGCGAAGGCGTCCTTGCAGTAGAAGACGCCGGGCTCGTAGACCTCGTCCGACTCCTTGCCCTTCGGATAGAGGATGCGCCGCCCGAAGTCGCGGTTAATGGCAGCCCCGCCAATGAGCACGGGAAACCGCAATCCGCGTCCGTGCAGCTCCTGCACGCAGGTCGGCATCTGCTTCGACGTGGACACGAGCAGCGCCGACAGCCCAATCGCGTCGGCCTCGTGCTCGATCGCCGCGTTGATGATGGTGTCGATGGGGACCTGCTTGCCGAGGTCGATGACCGTGTAGCCGTTGTTCGTGAGGATCGTGTTCACGAGCGACTTGCCGATGTCGTGCACGTCGCCGAACACGGTCGCGATCACGACCTTGCCCTTCGTGTGGCCCTCGATCCGGTCGAGGTAGTTCTCGAGCTGCGCCACGGCGCGCTTCATCACCTCGGCCGACTGGAGCACGAACGGCAGGATCAGCTCGCCGGCGCCGAACTTGTCGCCCACCTCCTTCATGGCGGGCAGGAGCACCTCGTTGAGCGTCGGGACCGCGCCGATCTTGTCGACCGAGCGGTCGATCCAGTCCTCCACGCCCTCCTTCTTGCGGCGCAGGATCTGGAAGTGGAGCGCCTCCTCGGGCTCCATGCCCTCGGTCGGGTCGGCGCCGCCGGACTCCTCCTCCGCCTCGCCCTGCTGCTCGAAGTAGGCGATGAAGCGCTCCAGCGCGTCCTCGCGCCGGTTGTAGACGAGGTCGTCGGCGAGCTCGCGCTCCTCCTCCGAGATCTCGAAGTAGGGCGTGATGTGGTTGGGGTTGACCATCGCCAGGTCGAGCCCGGCCTCGACGCAGTGGTGGAGGAAGACCGAGTTGAGCACTGCACGGGCCTTCGGGGAGACGCCGAACGAGACATTCGAGACGCCGAGCGAGGTCTTGACGCCGGGCAGCTCCTTCTTGATCGCCCGGATGCCCTCGATCGTCGCGATCGCAGACGGCTTCCACTCGTCGTCGCCGGTGGTGAGCGTGAACGTGAGCGCGTCGAAGATCAGCGCCTCGCGGTCGAGACCGTGCTCGTCGCAGGCCAGCCCGACGATGCGCTTGGCCACCTCGAGCTTCCGCTCGGGCGTCTTCGCCATGCCCTCCTCGTCGATCGTGAGCGCGATCACCGCCGCGCCGTGCGACTTCGCCAGCGGCACGACCGTGTCGAGCTTGTCGCGGCCCGCCTCCAAGTTGATCGAGTTGACGATCGCGCGGCCGGGGACGCGCTCGAGCGCCGCCTGGATCACATCGGGCTCGGTCGAGTCGATCTGGATCGGCGCGGGCTGCGTGAGCGACACGCGCTTCACGACCTGGCTCATCTGCTCGGCCTCGTCCTGGCGCTCGGTCAGCGCGACGCAGATGTCGAGCACGTGCGCGCCGCCGGTCACCTGGTCCTCGGCGATCTGGAGGATGCCGTCGTAGTCGTCGGCGAGCAGGAGCTCCTTGGCCCTGCGCGAGCCCTGCGAGTTGACGCGCTCGCCCACGAGAGTGGGGCGCGGCTCCTGCACGAGCGGAGTGGCGGTCATCATCGAGGCGACGAGCGCCTCGCGCGTGTCCGGCCGCGGCCCGGCCTCGCGATCGCCCACGCGGTCCACGATCGCCGCGATGTGCTCGGGCGTGGTGCCGCAGCAGCCGCCCACGATGGAGACGCCGTGACGCTCCACGAACTCCTGGAGGACGTTCGCGAGCGGGTCGGGCTGCTCCGGGAAGATGGTCTCGCCGTCGGGTCCCTGCAGCGGCAGGCCGGCGTTGGGGATGCAGTGCACCGGCAGCGGGCTGTTCTCGCCGAGGTAGCGGATCGCGTCGCGCATGTCCTCCGGGCCGGTCGAGCAGTTCAGCCCGATCACGTCCACGTCGAGCGAGGTCAGCGTCGCGAGCACCGCCTGGATGTCGGTGCCGAGCAGCATCTTGCCGCCGTTCGGCAGGAGCGAGACGCTCGTCTGGATCGGCACCTCGCGGCCGGTGAGCCTGAACGCCTCGCGCGCGCCGAAGATGGCCGCCTTAACCTCGAGGATGTCCTGCGCGGTCTCGATGATGAGGAGGTCTGCGCCCCCCTCGACGAGGCCCCGCGCCTGCTCCGTGAACACCTCGACGAGCTCGCGGAACGTGATCTTGCCGAGCGTCGGATCGTCGCTCGCGGGCAGATGTCCGGTCGGGCCGATCGAGCCGGCCACGAAGCGATCCTCGCCCGCGGCCTTGCGGGCGATCTCGGCGGCCTTCTGGTTGATCTCCAGCGTGTGCTCGCCGAGCCCCCACTCCTCGAGCTTCAGCCGGCTTGCCTGGAAGGTGTCCGTCTCGACGACCTGCGCGCCGGCGTTCAGCATCGACTCGTGGACGCCCTCGATCACGTCGGGCCGGTTGAGCACGAGCGCCTCGTGGCACTTGCCCTGGAGCCCGCCGTAGTCCTCCCGGGTCAGGTCGAACTGCTCGAGCGTGGCGCCCATCCCGCCGTCGAAGACGACGACACGGCTTCGTACGGCGTCCATGTAGTCGCGCGTGGCCAAGGCAGCTAAGCCTACCAACCTTGACACAGACGTGTCAGGGTTAGCGGCGGCGCAGCGAGAGGCGGATCGTCCTGCTGACGCTGCTGGACAGGCCCGCCGCGTTCCTCGTCACGACCTTGGCTCTCACGCGCAGCTTCCGCTTGCGCCTGAGCTGCCTGAGCGCCGGCCTCGAGAGCTTCAGCTTGACCTTCGCGCGGCCGGTGCTGCCGATCCTGAACGACTTGCGCGCCACGGTCCTCACCCGAGCCGCCGTGATGTTGGCCCTGAGCGTCACCTTGCCTCTCGTCGCGCGGCCGCCCCTGACCAGCATGGTGACGACGCCCCTCCTGTTCACGGTGACTCGCAGGATTCGCGGCTTGCGCGGCCTGGGCGACGGCGGGTTCGGCAGCGCGAGGGCGGCGTCGATCGCGCCGACCGCGTCCACCGTGCCGCCGGTGACCGTCACCCCGGCCATCCCGGCCACGGGCCTGGCGCCGTTCCTGAGCGCCTGCACGACCTGGGACGCCGGAGCACCCGGATCGACCGCGCGCACGAGCGCCGCCACGCCGGCTACGTACGGCGCGGCCATCGACGTGCCGCTGAGCGAGGTGTAGCTGCCGCCGTCGCCTGCGTTCTCCCCGCCGACGAGGTCGTCGTACGCCTGCCCGCGGCAGATGATGTGCACGTTGTCGACGTAGGCGCCGTCGCCGGACACCGAGCCGTCCGAGCTGAACAGGAGCGAGGGCTTCACGTCGCCGCGGCCGTCGAAGCCGGCGATCGACATGCCGAGCTGCTCGAAGAGCGAGCCGCTGTCGCCGGCGAAGCTCTGGCCGATCCCGTCTGCGCCGGCGAGCACGCCCACACCCACGAAGTCGACGAAGTTGCCGCTCGAGTCGACGGCGTCCTCGATCCCGGCCAGCCTCAGCGAGAACTCCAGCCGGCAGCCGCGCTGCCCGCCCAGGCCGACCGGGCTCGTGAGCTGCAGCATCGATCTGACGCCCGGGCCGTAGTTCCCGACGGGGCTGTCGGTCGCCGAATGGGTGCTCGGTGCGGCTCCGAGGTTCGCGACGCCCCAGTCGACCGTGCCGCCCGTGTGGGTGGCCGTCCATGCGCCTATGCCGCCCTCGAAGCCCTCGCTGAACACCGGCGCCCCCCAGGACGGCTTCGTGCTCAGAATGTCGGGCCCGCCGCCGTCGCCGTCGCCGCCCGGCGCGCCCACGTCCACGCTGGTCGCGCCGAAGTTGGAGAAGCTGGGCCGGGCGCCCGTGGCCGTGACCGCCGCGACGCAGATCAGGTTTGCGTTCGGCAGCGTGCAGGGAATCGTCGGGTTGGCGTCGTTGTCGTTGTTGTCGTTCCCGGCAGCGGCCACCACCACGGCGCCCCGCCCCTCGGCCAGCGTGATCGCGTCCTGCATCGCCTGGTCGCCGGGGCCTCCGCCCGGGCCGCCGAAGCTGAGGTTGATCACCCCGGCGCCGTTGCTTGCGGCGAAGACGATCCCGTTGGCGATCTGGAACGTGTTGCCGTCGCCGTTCCCGTCCAGCACGCGCACGGCCATGATCTGGGCCCGCGGAGCCACCCCCGCCACGCCCTGGCCGTTGTCCGCGATCGCCGCCGCCGTGCCGGCCACGTGCGTGCCGTGCAGGTTGAAGTCGTCCGGGTTGCCGTCGCCGTCCACGTAGTCGTGGCCGTGCACCCCCGGCTGGCCCGGCATGCTCCAGAGGTTCCCGGCCAGGTCGGGATGCGTGAGATCAACGCCCGTGTCCAGGACCGCGATCACCTGGCCGCTGCCGCGCGAGCGGTCCCAGGCCGGCAGCACGCCTACGCCCGGCGTCGCGCCGAGCCCCCAGAGCTCGCCGAAGTGGCTGTCGTTCGGAGCGGCCGCGAGCGCGTGGTAGACGTAGTTCGGCTGCGCCTCGACCACCCCGGGCTGGTCGCCGAGCCGCGCGATCGCGTCGCGCACCGAGCCGTCGAAGCTCACGACCTGGGCGTGCGGCAGCGCGAGCGAGCCCTCGAAGTCCACGTTCGCGTCGCTCCGCAGCTCGCGGCGCTCCGCCGCGTCCACGCCGTGCTCGTAGGTCACGAGCGCCTCGCCCGGCACGAACCGCTGTCCGGAGCCGCGCGTCTCGATCTCGGCGCTCGCCGCGGCCGGGACCGCGAGCGCGAGGCCAAGAACGAGCACGGCGATCAGCTTGCGCGCCATCAAGCTGGGTCCAAGCTACGCCGTCTCGCGGCCGGGCGCCAGTATGGGGGACTCACACGTCCCGTTCGAGGCGCTCGCGCAGCCGGGCGAGGCGCTCGTCCGCGGATGCGCCGTTCAGGTCGTCGAGCAGGTCGAGCAGCTCGCGGGCGAGCGCCGCGTCCGGATCGCTCGCGCGGTAGGCGCGGTCGCGGCCCTCGGTCGCCGGAGGCTCGATCGTGTCGCCGGCAACCACCACGTCCACGTCGTCGCGGGCGCGCTTGGCGCGATACTGGGCCTGGTCTGCCGCGCGCAGCAGCTCCGCGGGCGCGTAGAGCTCCTCGGTACGAGCCGCGACCCCGCACGAGATCCGCTCGCCGCCGGCGGCGTCGAGCCGCCGCACCGCGTCGAGCGCGATCGCGCGCCCGTCCTCGGCGGTCCCCGACGGCAGCAGCACGCAGAACTCGTCGCCGCCGAAGCGTCCGACGACGGCGTCCTCGTGGCCGCGCGCCGCCGCCACCAGTGCCTCGGCCGCGGCGCACAGCGCACGGTCGCCCGCCTCGTGGCCGCCGCGGTCGTTGACCCGCTTGAGATTGTCGATGTCGCACAGCACGAGCGCCGGCGAGACCGGGCCGGCGGGTTCCGCGCAGGCCTCCTCGAGCGCAGTCTCGACCGCGCGCCGGCTGGCGACGCCGGTCAGCGAGTCGGTGTAGGCGAGCGCCTCGATCTGGGCGAACAGCTCCGCGCGGTGGATCGCGCCGACGAGCACGTCCGCGATGGCGCGCAGGAAGGTCTCGTCGTCGTCGGTCAGCCGCGGCGCGCCTGGCGCCGTGGTCACCCAGAGCTCGCCCCACGGCTCGCCGCGGAACACCATCGGCACGGACAGGCTCGACTCCTTGCCGAGCCGCACGAGCAGCTCGCGCTGGGCCTCGTCGGTCTCGGGATCGTCGACGGCCGCGAGTGAGCTCCGGCCCTCGCGGATCACGGCCACGACGGACGGATAGTCGTGCTCCGAATAGATCTCGTTCTCCGGGAAGCGCTCCTCGCCGGGCCCGAGGTCGCCGACGTTCACGAGCGTGCGGACGACGCCCGACTCGATTTCCCAGCGCGAGATGGCCAGCGACGAGCCGCCGAGCCCCTCGAGGGCGCGCTCGGCCGCCAGCTCGAGAACCTCCTCGAGCCGGTGCGCGCCCGCGGCGACCGCGGCCACGTCGATAAGGGCGCGAAGTTGCGCCTCAGCGAGATTCCCGTTGTGCATGGGCTTTCAGGAGACCTTTCGTCATCCTGAGGGCCTATCTGAAGCTTTTTAGGCCTCTGCCTCGGCCGCGTCGCCCCTGCCGGCGGCCTCGCGCAGCTGCACCGGAGCGGCGTACAGAGTCTTCAGGCGCAGGTCACGCCAGGTCATGCCCTCTCGCACGAGGGCGGGCATGCCCATCGCGACCGCCGTCGCGATCTCGACCGCCTGCAGGATGATCCCGTAGGCAAGCGCGTTCGTCTTGCCGACCCCGTAGGCCGACAGCACCGCGACGCATGCCGCCTGGAAGACGCCCAGGTTCGACGGCGTCGCGGGCACCGCCGCGGTCACGTTCACCGCGAACAGCACGGCCGCCGCGGCGCCGATCCCGGCCTCGTCGCCGAGACCGAGCGCGAGCAACAGGACGTAGCACGCGAGCCACTGGATCGCCCAGGCGGTGAGCTGCATCACGAGCGCCCATGTGCCGAGCTTCGGCCGGCGGAAGACCTGCAGGCCCGAGCGCACCCGGAGCATCGCGCCGCGGGCAAGGGCGGCGGCCTGCTGCACCCGCTGGAAGCGGCTCGGCTTGCCGCGGCGGAGCAGCCAGGGGGCCGCGACGACGAGGGCGAGCAGGACGACCGGCGCGATCGTGGCGACCACGAGCGCGTCCTCGTTGCCCTGGAAGAGGCCGACCGTGTGGAACATGACGGCGCCGAGCACCACCAGCGCGAGGATGTTGAGCAGCGTCTGGGAGACCAGCGTGCCGAGCACGATCGGCAGGCGGTCGCGGACGCGGCCCACGCGCCTGGCCACGATCAGCGCGCGCGACGGCTCGCCGAGCCGAGCCGGCAGCGTGGCCGACATCAGCACTCCGATCATCGTGGCGCGTGCCGCGTCGCGCCTCCGGACGCGCGTGCCGGGCAGGGCGGCCCTCAGGATCGCGTGCCAGGCCTCGGCGCGCACGAGCATCGATGCGCACATGAGCGCGAAGCCCACCAGCACCCAGACCGGCGTCGCGGCCACGATCGCGCGGCCGATCGACTCGATCCCGAGCCGCTGAAGCGCGAGAACGGCCAGGCCCGCGCCCGCGACAGCCCCCGAGGCGACTAGCACACGCCGCGCGGCCCGCGCCACGCGGCGGCGGCCGGCGGCCGGGGTCTTCGGCTCGAGCGACGGAAGCCGCTTCGGGCCGACCCGCGGGCCGGGCTCGGAAGGAGCCGCGCCGGTGCGGCGCGCGAGTCGCGCGACCCGCTCGTCCGGCTCCGGCACGCTGAGCGCCTCCTCGTAGACCGACTCCACCTCGCGCGCGACGTTCGGCCAGGCGAAGCGCTCGGCGCGCTCGAGCGCGGCCACGGCCATCTCCGAGCGGCGCGCAGGGTGCGACGCCAGCTCGAGCAGCGTCTCGCCGAGCGCCACCGCGTCGCCGCAGGGGACGAGCACGCCCTCGCGGCCGTCGCGCACGACGTCCCGGTAGCCCGCGATGTCGGAGGCGACGACCGGGGTGCCCGAGGCGAACGCCTCGGTCAGCACCATGCCGAAGCTCTCGCCGCCGAGGGACGGCGCGCAGAGCAGGTCGGCCTCGCCGAGCAGGCGCCACTTCTCCGCCTCGTCCACCTGGCCCGCGATCTCGATTCCCTCCGGGTCGAGCAGCAGCGGCTCGACCTCGTCCGCGGTGGGCCCCGCGACGGTCAGCCGCGCCGGCACGCCCACGCCGCGCAGCGCCTCGAAGGCGCGCAGCAGCACGGGCAGGCCCTTGCGCTCCTCGGCGCGCCCGACGAAGACCAGGCGCAGCTCGTCGTGCGGCCGCGAGCCGTCCGGGCTGGCCGCGGACAGGTCCACGCCGTTCGGGACGATCCGGTAGCGGCCACCGTAGTAGCGCTGCGCCGTCCAGCGGGCCGCTTCGGAGACGGCGATCCGGGCGCTCAGCTTCGAGTACAGCCGGCGGACGCCGATGAAGTTCGCCGCGATCCTGTTGACGATCCCGTTCGTGGAGTAGGTGTGGAAGGTGCCGACCACGGGCACGCGCGCGGCCTCGGTCGCGTACCAGGACACGTAGGGGGCGTTCGGCTCGTGCACGTGCACGATGTCGTAGCCGCCGTGACGCAGCTCGCGCCCGAGCCTGGCGACGGTTTCCGGGAACGTGGCGAGGTTCGAGATTGCGCCGTTCATCGGGAGGCCGATCGTCCGGCCGAGCGGGACGACGTGATCGGGCAGGGGCCGCCGCTGCGGCCGGGCGCCGCGGTGACTTGCACGTGCCAGACGGTCATCGGGGTCGTATGGGGCGGACCTGGTGGCCAAGCTCGATCAGCTCCTGGGCCAGAGCTTCCACATGACGCCCGACTCCGCCTGGATACGTGTAGGAATAGGGCGAGACGAGCGCTACACGCACGGGGGTCATCCTATCGGCCACACTAGTCATGTGGCCGAGCCGCGCAACTACGTGAAATACACGTTTCTGAAGGTCGACCCCGCCTGGCGGCGCCGGTCGAGCGAGGAGCGCGCGGCCGACAAGCGCGAGTTCGCCGCCGCTTGCAGCGCATTCGCCGAGGATCACTTCCTGCGCGCGTACTCCCTCGTGGGCACGCGGGGCGACTGCGACCTGATGGTCCGTGCGATTGCTCACACTCTCGACCCGATCCACGAGCTGCACGTCCTGCTGAACCAGAGCGGCCTGATGCGCTACGCGGAGATCGCGCATTCCTATCTCGCGATGACGAAGGAGTCGCCCTACTCGGACGAGCCGGACAAGCCGCTCGAGCCGCGCGCGGGAGCCGACTCGAAGTACCTGATCCTCTACCCGATGTGGAAGAAGCGCGAGTGGTTCCGGCTTCCGGCCGAGGAGCGCATGCGCGTGATGCGCGACCACATCGAGGTCGCCCGGCGCTTCACCGGCATCGAGACGAACACGGCCTACTCGTTCGGGCTGGACGACCAGGAGTTCGTGGTGGCCTTCGACGCGGACGACCCGGCCGAGTTCCTCGATCTCGTGCAGGCGCTGCGGGCGACCGAGTCGAGCGCCTACACCGAGTCGGAGACGCCGATCTTCACGTGCATCCGCTCGTCTGTGGAGCGAGCGCTGGATGCGCTGGACGGCGAGCACGCGGTGCGTGCGAGCCCCCCCGATTCCCCCGGCGAGGCCGTCAGGGCGCCGGCGTAGCGTCCTTCGCCGCTTCGAGCAGGTCCTCGAACGAGCACAGCTTCACGCGCGGGCGGCCGTGCGGCTCGCCCGCCTCGCGCTCGACGCGGTCAACCGCCTGCCAGCCGGCGTAGCTCACGGCGTCGGGCTGGCGCTCGGCCAAGAGCGCCTCCATCGAGTCCCGGTCCGGGTCCGCCGGCGAGCCGAGCCGGTCCGAGTCGAGGTCCTCGAGCGCGGCGTCAACGGTCTCCTGCGCGTCGCGCTTGTTGGTGCCGATGATGCCGGTGGGACCTCGCTTGATCCAACCCACCGTGTACTCGCCGGTGCGCCCTGTGATCCGCCCGCGCTCGTTGGGGATCGTGCAGCTCTTCTCGTCGAAGGGCACGCCCGGGATCCTGGTGCCGCGGTAGCCGATCGAGCGGAAGACGAGGCCGCAGTCGAGCTCCTCGGTCAGGTCCGTCGGACGCGGCCGGATCGAACCGTCATCGGCTTCCACGAGCTCGTTGTGCACGAAGCGGATGCCCTCGACGCGGTCTGTGCCGAGGATCTCGACCGGGGACACAAGGAAGCGCAGCACGAGGCGGCGCCGCTTGCCCAGCGGCTCGCGGGCTGCGTAGCCGGTCAGGATGTCCACGTTCTTCTTCTTGGTGGTGTGCGCGGCCTCGCTCTCGATGAACGCCCTCGAGAGCGGGTCGAGCTCGACGTCGCCGGGATCGACGAACACGTCGGCGTCGGTCATCTCGCCAAGCTCCAGGAGCTCGGGGTTCGTGAAGGCGGCCTGCGCCGGACCGCGGCGGCCGAGCACCACGATCTCCGTCACGTTCGACTCCGCGAGCACCTCGAGCGCGTGGTCGGCCACGTCGGTCTGGGCGAGCTCCTCGCGCGTGAGCGCGAGCATCCGCGCGACGTCGGTGGCCACGTTCCCGTTCCCCACGACTATCGCGCGCTCGGCGCTGAGGTCGAACTCGAGGTCCTTGTAGTCCGGGTGGCCGTTGTACCAGGCGACGAACTCGGTGGCGGCCCAGCTCCCCGGCAGGTCCTCGCCCGGCAGGCCCAGCGCCTTGTCGGTCTGGGCGCCGGTGGCGTAGATGACCGCGGTGTAGTGGCGCATCATCTCGGCGTGCGAGACGTCGACGCCGACCTCGACGTTGCCGAGGAAGCGGCAGCCGCGGCCGAGCGTCTGCCGGTCGAACAGGTCCTCCAGCCGCTTGATCTCCTGGTGATCCGGCGCCACGCCGCCGCGCAGCAGGCCCCACGGCGTCGGCAGCCGCTCGAACAGGTCGATCTCCGCGTCGCCGCGGGCGCGCAGCAGGCCGGCGGCGGCAAACGCCCCGGCCGGCCCGGCGCCGACGATCGCCACCCGCGGTCGCGTCTCGGTCATCACGCCGCCGTGCGCTCGGCGGTGCTCCGCTCGGCGAAGAACTCCGCATTGAGGTCGAGCGCGTAGTCGTACTTCTCGGGCGTCTCGAAGTCGGGGAAGATCGCGTCGACCGGACAGGCCTCCACACAGGCGTCGCAGTCGATGCAGACCTCGGGGTCGATGTAGAGCTGCTCCGCCGTCTCGAAGTCGGGATCGCCCGGCTTGGGATGGATGCAGTCGACCGGGCAGACCTCAATGCAGGAATCGTCCTTGATGCAGCTGCCCGCGATGACGTAGGTCATTCCCGACAGGCTACATACCCGCGATACCTGAGCGTATTTAGCCAGATACGGCCGGCAGCATCTTCGACACCTGCTCGTCCGCCAGGAAGTCGAGCACGAGGTG
>WNGA01022045.1_pt1 | contig 12050 bp, 12 predicted proteins | sample 5400061 | NCBI WGS metagenome assembly WNGA01 (sample SAMN13153366, study PRJNA577476) | soil metagenome | isolation source: 100 cm soil or saprolite under grassland replicate 2 | place: USA:California | collected 2016-06-15
ATGAACCGCAGGCGGCGATCGCCGCTCTGGGGTGGGTCCATGGGCTGGACAGCCGGCGGCGAGGAACACCACCACGACGAGCACCACCGGCCAGGATCCGAGTCTCCGCATCTTCCCCTCGCTTCGATTGGACCGTGTCGTCCCTGGGTAATGACATCTCGCGTTGCCCTCGGGTTCGCCGTCCCGTGGGCTGGAGGGGAACCGAACGACGGTGCCCGCAACTGGGAGGGAGGGATCTCGGGTGGCTTCTGCCCGCAGGACTCGGGTTCGGCTTGCCGTGGTGCTCCTGGCCACGGTCCAGGGGCTGCTTCTGTACGTGCTCCACCCGGCCGGCGCCGCGACGCCGGGCATCCCGGCCAACGTGGTCGCGTTCAATCCGCCGGTCTCGACGGGGACGTTTCCGGCGGTCGACTATGGAACGACGACGAGTGCGGGCGACGACCGCTACGCGAAGACGAAGTGGCGGATCGTGGAGCGCACCGGCAACTGCTGCGAGACCTATCTGACCACGACGTCGACCGGGAGGCTGCTCGACTTCGGGGGCAGCTACATCAACTACACCGACGACCGGGGCCTGACCTGGCACCAGGTGCAGCCCCTCGCGCCGCTCGTGAACGGCGAGGGCGCGATCGTGGGCGCACCGGGTGGGGACGTGCTCGGCGTGGAGTGGGACCCGTACTCCGGTGACCACCTCCAGACCTACAAGTTCGAGGGCGACACTCAGAAGTGGTCCTACACCGAGACGCCGCTGCACTCGCCCTTCTACGACCGGGAGTGGATCTCCGTCGTGCCCGGCCCCGTCACGATCAACGGCACCACCTACGAGTACATCTCGTTCATCAAGGGTGGATACCCCTCCAAGGAGGTCTACCTCTACAGCACGGACGGGCTGAACTACACCGACGTCACCAGCAGGGCGGTGCAGCAGATCCTGACCGGCGCCAAGACGAAGGCCCGCCTGCCGATCCTCGCGAGCACGCTGAACGACTGGGACCAGCCGAACACGGCGGGGCGGATGACGCCCCTCGGCAACGGTGGAATGCTCTCCGGCCCCGACCTGTCGAGCAGCTGGTCGCTGCTGAACGGCAAGAACTTCACGTGGTCGGCCTACCAGTTCGCGGACGGCTCGCAGCCCCAGGGCCTGTTCCAGGTCGACTCGGCCGGCCGGCTCCACAACGTCATCGCCTCCTCCGACGGGACGTCGTTCGACTACCGGATGTCCAGGGACGGCGGCGCCACATGGCAGGCCATCACGGTGGCCCTCCCCGCCGGCTTCATCATCGACGCCATCGACTTCCGCGCCAACAAGGCGGCCGGGGTGGCTGCCGTCGCCTTCCGCGCCCTGGACCAGGACTCCGGCAACGACCAGGACTTCGTGTACAAGGTCGACATCCGGACGACGGTCCCCCGGGTCATCCGGGCCTACGACGTGGGCCTGGGCGACGTGGGGGCGGTGGCCGGGGTCGGCAACGACATCCGCTTCGACTTCGAGTCGGTGACGGTGTTCCCCGACGGGAAGGTCGCGGTGTCGTTCCTGGACTCCACCACCACGGGACCCACGGCCACGGGCGGTGAGCGGATCACGCCCGCGATGGCCATCGAGATGGGGACCGCGCTCGGGGGCATCATCATCCCGCCCCCGCCGCCCCCGCCGCCGGTGCTCGGGACGCCGTACGCCTCCTACACCTTCGACGCCGGCGACGAGGGATGGACCACGAGCTCGCCGCCGACGTGGTCGCGGTCGCAGCCCGGCACGAAGACGGGGGCCGACGACGCCGCCACGTCGAGCTTCGGCCTGGAGGGTCCGGCGGCGTACATCGACAACGTGGACGCGACCCTGACGTCGCCGCCCATCGCGACCGACGCGGGACTGGCCGTCCTCCAGTTCTGGCTGAAGACCAACACCGAGCCGGGGTTCGACTACGTGACCGCGCAGTGGAGCTCGGACGGGACCGCGTGGCACACGATCGGGAGCTACTCCGGCCAGAACGACGGCTACCCGGCCTGGAGCCAGATCACGCTGGGGTTCGACTCGCCCGGCGGGGACATCCAGGTCCGGTTCCACTTCACGTCGGACCTGCTGTGCTCCGCGCTGTCGGGACCGGCGTGCGGCGAGGACCTCACCGGCGCCAGGGTCGACGAGGTGGTGGTGGGCAAGCAGGCCACGACCTGACCTCAGGTGTGGATGCGCGCCAGCTGGCGGGACAGGGCGACAAGGCGGCCGGTCGAGTCCCACACCTCGCCGTCCTCTTCCAGGTAGCCCTCCATCAGGAACCGGGTCCGGAAGCTGCACGCGAGCCACCCGGGCGCCGGGCGGCCCCGGCCGTGCGCGGTGAGCTCGATCGTGGGCACCCACCCCGTCTCCATGAGGCCGAATACGGTCGGCGGAAGCGAGTCCACGGTGAACACGAGGCTTCTCGTGTCCGCCTCCCGTCCGTCGGCGAAGCGGATCCATCCCTCCATGAGGGCCTCGCCGCGCCGGTGGCCCACGGCGAACCCCGCCGACTCCGCGGTCAGCCGGAGATCGACCCGTCCCATCATCACGGGGACGCCGGGGATGGCCGGGTCGACGGGGACGCAGGCCTCGGGCGGAGGAAGCGCGGGCGGCGTCGCCGAAACGGCGGTCGGGCCGTCGTGGGCCGAGAGGTCGCCGAACGTCGCCGTCACGTGGACGCGGACCTGGTCGTCCTGGACGAGACGGGCCACGGCGGTGGACAGCCCCCGTCCGGCCCGAAGGACCTCCACATGGACCTCCACCGGCCCCGGAGCGGTCCGGCCGGGGAAGTGGGAGCTCACCGACAGGGGATCTGGGTGCGGTACCGAGGCGGCCAGCGCCGACACGGCCACCGACGTGAGGTAGCCCCCGTTTGGCGCGGACCCGATGTTCCATCGGTCGGAGATCACGGCGCGGAACCGTCCCTGGCCGTCGAGGGGTTCGACCGCGGTGTCCCGATCGAACTCGAACTCGGCCGCGCGCGGCGGCGTCTCCGCTCGCTCCGACACGCCGACCATGCTACGCGGGCGGAAGCGCTTCCCCCGTCACGCTGCGGCCGCCCCGGCTCGCTCGGGCTCCTGGCTTGCCGAACGATCGCCGTGCGGGCCGATCACCGGGGCGGGAAGGGCGTGGGTCACCCCCGGGACCCCGCGGATCTGCGGGACGACGGACTCCATGAGGTCCCGGACGGAGCTCGCCCGGGCGAGGGCGATCGCGTCGTACGCACCCGAGAGGTCCTCCGCCCACACCACCGCGGGGACGGCCCGAAGGTCGTCCGCGAGGGGATGCCCGTTCGTCTGCGCCTGCACGAGCACGTACGCCTCCATGGAACCTCCTCCTCCTCCTCTCACGACAACACCGGTTCCTCGACGGTCGCCATCACCGGCGCGGCCTCGCGGCCGGGGCCCACCGAGGGGCGGGGACGGAGCACGAGGAGGGCCGAGAGGAAAGCCAGGGCCGCGAAGCCCGCGGCCAGCACGAAGCCGGTCGCCCACCCGTGCACCAGGGCCAGGGCACTCGCCTGGGCCCTGGCGCCGGCTCCGGCGATCCCGGCCAACTGGCTCGCCGTCGCCGAGGCGGACACCGTGACCAGCGCGGACAGCCCCAGCGTCCCGCCGACCTGTTGGGAGACGTTCAGCATCGCCGACGCCACCCCGGCGTCCCGACGTTCGACCCCGGACACGGCCAAGAGCGTCACCGGCACGAAGATCTGTCCCAGGCCGAGCCCCATCACGGCCATGGCCGGCAGCACGAGCCCGGTGTACCCCGAGCCCACGCTGATCTGCGAGAGCCACACCAACCCTGCGGTCATCATGACCGTGCCCGACAGGATGAGCGGCCGGGGGCCGATTCGCGGCACCATCCGGGCCGCCACCTGGGCCGACGTGATGATGATGAGGTTGAGCGGGAGGAACGCCAGGCCGGTGCGGAGCGGGCTGTAGCCCAGGATGTTCTGGAGGTACTGGGTCAGGAAGAACAGCACGCCGAACATCGCCGCGCCGCCCATCAGCATCACGGCGTAGCTCCCCGACCGGTTGCGGTCGGTGAACAGGTGCAGGGGCATGAGGGGCTGGCGGCTCCGCATCTCGATGGCCAGGAACGCCGGCAGGAGGACCGCCGCCACGGCGAAGGCCACGAGCGTCTGGGGATCGCCCCACCCGCTCGAGGCCGCGTGGATGAAGCCGTACACGAGGCTCCCCACGCCCGCGGTCGCCGTGATGGCGCCGGGGAAGTCGAACCGGCCGGGGTTCCGCTCGCTCTCCGGCAGGACATACGGCGCCGCGAGCACGACCAGTGCACCGATCGGCACGTTCACGAACAGCACCCACCGCCAGGAGATGAGGTCGGTGAGCACCCCGCCCAGGATCAGCCCGATCCCGCCGCCGGCGCCGGCCACGGCCGCGTAGATGCCGAAGGCGCGGTTGCGCTCGGGACCTTCCGGGAAGGCCGTGGTCACGAGCGAGAGCGCGGTCGGCGACGCGATGGCCGCGCCGACCCCCTGCGCCGCGCGGGCCGCGATGAGCCAGGCGCTGCTGGTGGCGAAGCCGCCGGCGAGGCTGGCCCCCGCGAACAGGGCCACGCCGATCATGAACATCCGGCGCCGGCCCAGGATGTCGCCGGCCCTGCCGCCCAGCAGCAGCAGGCCGCCGAAGGCGAGCGTGTAGGCGTCGATGACCCAGGCCAGGCCGGTCCGCGAGAACCCGAGCCCGGACCGGATGTGGGGGAGGGCCACGTTCACGATCGTCACGTCGAGGACCACCATGAGCTGCGCGCCGGCGATGACCATGAGGGCCACCACCGGATGGACCTGCCGTCGTGCCGCGCCGGGAGCGTGGCCGTTCCCGCGTGCTTGGTCGGTTTGAAAAGGCATGGCCGTAGGGTATACTCAACGTTTGATAAGTGTCAAACGCTTACTTCAGAGAAGTAAATGATGGACGGTGGTGGACGAATGAGCTACGCTCGGAACATGAGTGAGCCGGCAGGACGGGAGGCGTGGCGGGCCATGCTGGCCCTGTTCTTCAGCGGGCAGGCCCATGAGCGGATGCAGGAGGCGAGCGCCGCGGTCGGGCTTGCCCCCGGCGTGATGAAGACGCTCCTCCAGCTCGAGCCGGGTGACGGCGTCCCCCTGCGCGACCTCGCCGACTACTGGCGGTGCGACGCGTCGTACGTCACCAGCGTGGCCGACGCGCTCGAGGAACGGGGCCTCGCGGTGCGCCGGCCCCATGCCACGGACCGGCGGATCAAGATGCTGGTCCTCACGGCTGACGGGATCGCGGCGCGGGAACGGGCCTCCCGCGTGCTGCACGAGCCGCCGCCCTCGTTCGGCGCCCTGACCGTGGCCGAGCAGCGCCAGCTCCGCGGCCTGCTGCGAAAGGTCGCCGACGCGGACGCGCCCCTGCACCGCGAGCGCCCCGCCGCCGTTCGCTGACGCCTCGTCTACCCGCGGATCGACGCGGCGGCGCGGCACTTCGGGCACAGGCCGAAGATGTCCGCCTGGTGGTGGGCCGCGGTGAAGCCGCGCCGTTCGGCCACGCCGGACGCCCACTCCTCGACCTCGCAGGACGGGATCTCCACGACCTGCCCGCATCCCTCGCAGATCAGGTGGTGGTGGTGGCCGGGTTCGCACAGCCGGTACGCGACCTCTCCCTCGCCGGCCGGGAACGTCCGCAGGACTCCCGCGTCGGCCAGCGACCGGAGCGTCCGGTACACGGTAGCCAGCCCCGGGCTCGGCCCGGAGCCGCGAAGGCGGGCGTAGAGGTCCTGGGCGGTGACGGGCCGCCGTTCGGCCGCAACCGAGCGCAGGATGGCCAGGCGCTGCCGCGTGGGCCGGAGCCCGGCGTCGCCCAGGAGCGCTCCCTCGCGGTTCATCCGGGAACCCTCCGGGGATGCCGCCGAAAGGCCCGCCGTCCCAGCAGCATCGAGAGCCCGAAGAACACCAGCGCGGCCAGGACGATCGTTCCACTCGGGGCCACGTCCCCCTGCGCGAGCGCCACCACCAGGCCGACCAGCGCCGAAGCGAGGCCCAGGCCCATGGCGATGAGCATGGCTCCCCGGAACGAGTGCGCGATGCGCGAGCTGGCGGCGACGGGCACCACCAGAAGAGCCGAGATCAGCAGCAGCCCCACCGCCCGCATCCCCGCCACCACCAGCAGCGCGGTCATCCCCACGGTGAGCATGTTCAGGCCGTCCACGGGGAGGCCGGCGGCGCGAGCGCTCTCCTCGTCCAGGGCCACCGCCAGCAGCTCCTTGTACAGGACGACGATCGCCAGCACCTCGACGACGCAGAGGACGACCATGACGATCAGGTCCGCCGTGGAGACCGTGTACACGCTTCCGAACAGGATGCCGATGGCGAAGGCGTCGAGGCGGCCGAGCGCGGACAGGACCACGGCCCCCAGGGCGATCCCGAAGTAGAACACCAGGGCCATCGACAGGTCGCCGGACAGGCGCCCCCGCATCCGGAGCCGCTCGAGCCCCAGCGCCCCGAGCGCCGCCGCGACGAATGCGCCCCACAGCGGCGTCACGTTCGCCAGGACCCCGAGCGCCACGCCGGCGAACGCCAGGTGGCCCATGCCGTCGCCGATCAGCGACAGCCTTCGCTGCACGAGCAACGTCCCGATGGCGGGCGCCGTGAGCCCGACCACGGACGCCGCCAGGTAGGCCCGCAGCGCGAAGTCGGAGAGCAGCACCGAGCGCATCAGCCCCGCCCCGCCAGGTGGAACTCCTCGTGGGCGAGCTCCCGCGGCGCGCCTTCCCCCAGCAGCACGATGCGATCGACCACCGCGTGGAAGTCCTCGGGATCGTGGGTGACGACGACGACGGTCGCTCCCTCGTCGGCCCGCCGGCGGAGCTCGCCGGCCACGACCGGCCGGAGGCGCTGGTCGATGCCGGTCGTGGGCTCGTCCAGGAGGATCAGATCCGGGTTGCTGACGAGGGCCCGGGCCAGCATGGCCCGCTGCTGCTGGCCGCCGGACAGCTCGAACAGGCACTCGGTGGACAGCTCGGCCATCCCCACGGACCGGAGCGTTCCCTCCACCCGGGCCCAGTCGGCCCGCCGCAGCCGCTCGAACGTTCCCTTGGTCGGAACCAGCCCCGCCCCCACCACCTCCCGCACCGACACCGGGATGTTGCTGGCGCCCCGGAGCCCCTGCGGCGCGTAGCCGATCCGGCGCAGGACGGCGGGGTCACGCGGCGATCCGCCCAGGACCTCGATCTCGCCTGCCTGGGGCTGGAGCAATCCCACGCACAGGCGGAGCAGCGTGGACTTGCCGCTGCCGTTCGGCCCGGCCAGCACCACGAACTGGCCGCCCTCGAGGGCCAGGGTCACGCCGTCGAGCACGGCCTCGGTGCCGAAGCCGAAACGCACCTCGCGGAGCCGGAGGGTCACCGGCACTTCAGGCCCTCGCGCAGGCTGGCCAGGTCGTCGCGCATCACCGAGAGGTAGTCTCCGGGCGCGGGGCCTCCGGGGTCAGGCCCTCCAGGCCGATCTGCTGGAGCCCGTATTGCTCCGCGAGGTAGCCGAACGCCTCGTGCGTGGTCACGAAGTTGTGGAAGCGGCAGTCCGCGAGGCCGGACTGGAAGGCCGAGTCCAGTGCGGCGAGGCGGTCGCGCACCGCGTTGCTCCGGCGGTCGTAGCCCGCGGCGTGGTCCGGTTCGGCGAGGGCGAGCGCGTCGGTCATCCGGCTCACGATGCGTTCCATGAACACGGGATCGAGCCACACGTGGGGGTCTGCCAGGAGCCCCTTCTCGTCGGAGGGCCGCAGGTGGAGGCCCTTCAGCAGCTCCACCACCGTCCCGTGGGCGTGGCGGGCGGCCGCCTCCACCTGGGGCTGGAACCCCAGGTATCCGAGGAGGAAGACCACGTCGGCGTCCTCGACGTCGGCGACCTGGTTCGCGGACAGGTTCGTGTCGTGGGCCTCCACCCCGGGGGGCGTGAGGTCGAGGACCTCGACCCGGGGCCCGCCTATCTGCTCCGCCCCCCAGGCCAGCGGGTAGAAGGACCCCACGACCTGGATCTTCGAGGAGTTCCCAGATCCCGCACAGCCCGTCGCCAGGAGCGCGATCGCGACCCCGCAGATGGCGGCCGCCCGTGCCGCTCGAACGGCCGAATCTCGTCGTCGCCTCATGGCTCCGAACGGTAATGAAAATGATTCTCAATCGCAACCTCTCGGGAGGATGCGTTCGAATTGCTCCCGGGAACCCCCCTCATTTCGCGGCCGGCGGAGAGAGCCCTCTTGACAGGGAGTTCGGGAGAGTCCTAGGATGCGCCGAACGGTATTCGACATAGTCGAATACCGGACGGACGGAGCCGGCGGACGCAACGGGCGCCGCCGGAGGGTGAGGGCCAGCCCCCTCCACGGAAGAGGATCGGGCATGCGGCGAGCGGCGGGTGCTCCACGTTGCTACGGCAGCTCTCGGAACGGCGCCATCGAGGGCCGGGCACACGCGCTCCTTGTGATCGATCCCTTCCCGGCAGGACGGGGCCGGACCGTGAGTCCCGGAAGGGGGTGACAGCGCCGACACCCGCAGCGAGCGGGCGTGGCGCAGCCTATGGAAGAGAACTCGTACCGGCAGAAGCTCCTCGCTGAGGTGTTCGGGACCGGGTTCCTGGTCTTCATCGGGGTGGGATCGGTCCCGGCCACCCTGCTCCTCGCGCACGGCGGGAACCATCCTTTCACCATGGCCGACCTCGGTGTCATCTCGTTCGCGTTCGCCATGGTGGTCATCGCGATGGTGTACTCCCTCGGCCACATCTCCGGATGCCACATCAACCCGGCGGTGACCCTCTCGCTCGCGGTCACCGGGAAGTTCCCATGGAAGGACGTGGCGCCCTACATCTCGGCCCAGGTGGTGGGAGCCGTCCTCGGCTCGCTGGCCATCCTGGCCACGCTCGGATCGGAGGCCAAGGACCTCGGGCTCGGCGTCGCCGCGTTCAACCCCGACACGGTCGGGTACGGACGGGCCATCTTCGCCGAGGCCATCGGGACCGGGATCCTCGTGTTCACCGTGTTCGGGGTCATCGACAAGCGCGCGCCGGCCGGCTGGGCGGGCCTGGTCATCGGGTTCGTCGTGTTCGCCGCGATCATCGTGGTGGGGCCGGTGACCGGCGCCTCCATCAACCCGGCCCGGACGTTCGGGCCCATGCTGATCCTCCAGGCGTTCGGGGGCGCGGTGAAGTGGGGCCAGATCTGGGCGTACCTGATCGGGGAGTTCGGCGGCGGCGTCCTCGCGGCACTCGCGTACGTGGCCATCGCGCAGACCAGGACCCGGCCCGCCCGGGACATCGAGCTGACCCTGAAGGAAGCGACGACCGAGACCCACGCGGTCAGGTAGCTCGGGTGGAGACAAGGAGACGCACATGAAGAAGCTCATCAACGACCCCGCGGACGTCGTGACCGACGCCCTCCGGGGGATGGCGGCGGCCCACCCGGAGCTGCGGGTGGACGTCGAAGGCCAGATCGTCTACCGGGCCGACGCCCCACTCTCGGGGAAGGTGGGGCTCGTATCGGGCGGCGGGTCCGGCCACGAGCCCATGCACGGCGGGTTCGTGGGGCCGGGCATGCTCGACGCGGCCTGTCCGGGAGCGGTGTTCACTTCCCCGGTTCCCGACCAGATGCTCGCGGCGACGAAGGGCGTGGACGGCGGTTCCGGGGTGGTGCACATCGTCAAGAACTACACCGGTGACGTCATGAACTTCCAGCTCGCCGCCGAGCTCGCCGCCGACGAGGGCATCAAGGTGGAATCGGTCCTGGTGAACGACGACGTGGCCGTGGAGGACAGCCTGTACACGGCCGGCCGGCGGGGCACGGGAGCGACTCCTCTGGTGGAGAAGATCGCCGGGGCACTGGCGGAGGAGGGCGGCGACCTCGCCACCGTGGCGGCCGTCGCCCGGAAGGTGAACGAGCGGGCCCGCAGCTTCGGCACCGCCCTCACGTCCGGCACCACGCCGGCCGCGGGCACGCCCACGTTCGACCTCGGGGACGACGAGATCGAGCTCGGCATCGGCATCCACGGCGAGCCGGGACGTGTGCGGCGCAAGATCGGGCCGGCCTCCGAGCTGGTCGAGATCGCCGCGAACGCCATCCTCGAGGACTACCCGTTCGCCCGCGGGGACCGGGCGCTGGTGTTCGTGAACGGGATGGGCGGCACGCCGCAGATCGAGCTGTACGTCGTGTTCGCGGAGGTCGCGAAGATCCTCGAGGGTCGCGGCGTGTCGATCGCCCGGAGCCTGGTCGGCAGCTACGTCACCAGCCTGGACATGGCCGGCTACTCCCTCACGCTGTTGAAGCTCGACGACGAGCTGGCCAGGCTGTGGGACGCGCCGGTCCGGACCCCGGCACTACGATGGGGCACATAGAGCCGGCCCCGGCGGGACCCGCGACGAAGACGAAGGAGCAGAGGGCGGTGGATGCCGCGTTCGTCCGCAGCTGGGTCGAGGAGTTCGCCTCGGCCATCGACGAGGAGCGTGACTACCTCACGCAGCTCGACGCCGCCATCGGCGACGCCGACCACGGGATCAACATGCAGCGGGGGTTCTCCGCGGCGGTCACCAAGCTGGCCGCGGCGGGGAGCTCGCCTCCCGGCACGGTGCTCACGGGCGTCGGCGGCACCCTCATCTCCACGGTCGGTGGGGCCGCCGGCCCCCTGTACGGAACGGCGTTCCGGGAGGCGGGGAAGGCCATGGGCGACGGCGAGGAGTTCGGACCGGCCGAGCTCCTGGTGGCCCTGCGCGCGGCACTCGACGGGATCCGCCGGCTGGGCGCGGCGACGCTCGGCGACAAGACCATGGTGGACGCCTTCGCCCCCGCGGTCGACGCGTTCGCCGGTGAGCTCGATGCCGGCGGCACCGTGACGACGGCGTCCGCCCGGGCCCGAGAGGCCGCGGACGAGGGCATGCGGGCCACGGTGCCGCTCCAGGCCAGGAAGGGCCGGGCCTCCTATCTGGGCCCCCGGAGCGTCGGCCATCAGGACCCCGGGGCGACCTCGACGGCCCTGCTCTTCGCGGCGCTGGAGCGAGTGGCCCGCCGCTTCCAGCCGTGACCGCCCGGGTGTTCCGAGGCGTCCCGGCGTCGGGCGGCGTCGCCGCCGGCGTCGCGTGGAGGATCGCATCGTCGCCCGGGTCGGCGGCGGCAAACGGCCAGGCCGCGGCCATGGGGGTCGACGAGGCCCTTCAGACGGTGGCCCGAGACCTGATCGCCGCGGCCGCCCGGCTTCAGGAGTCCGGCCACGCGGACGAGGCCGAGATCGTCTCCGTCGGCGCGCTCATCGCCGAGGACCCGGGCCTCCTCGACGACGTCAACGACGAGGTCCGGGCGGGCGCCGATCCCGCCTCGGCCATCACCGCGGTGGCCGAGCGCTACGCGGGGGCGATGGAGTCGCTTCGCGACCCCGCCCTGCGGGAGCGGGCCGCCGACTTCCGGCAGGTGGGGCGACGGGCGGCCTCCCTCGTCCGGGGGGAGCGGCCGGCGATGCCTTCGGGGCCGGGGCCACAGGTCCTGGTGGCCGAGGAGCTCGGCCCCGCCGAGGTCGTCGGTCCCGGCGGGGGAGAGGTGGCTGCGGCGGTGGCCGTCCGCGGCGGCCCCAACTCCCACGCCGCCATCGTGGCCCGGAGCCTGGGCCTTCCACTCGTGCTGGGGATCGACGCCGCCATCCTGCGCATTCCCGACGGGACCGCGGTCGTCGTTGACGGCGACGAGGGGACGGTGACCGTGCGGCCCGGCGCCGAGCAGATGGGGCGTGCCGCGGCGTCGATGCAGGCGGCCACCCGACGGCGCGCCGCGCTGGCCGGAGAGCGCGACCTCCCCACCGTGACGACCGACGGCCATCGCATCGGCCTGCTCTGCAACGTCGGGACCGCCGCGGAGACCGCGGTCGGGCTCGAGGCGGGTGCCGAGGGGGTGGGGCTGCTCCGCACCGAGCTCGCCTTCCTCGACGCGGCCGAGTGGCCGGACGAGGGTGCCCACCGCGGTGCCCTGGGGCCGATCCTCGGGCTTCTCGAGGGAAGGCGGGCCATCGTGCGGATCCTGGACTTCGGCGGCGACAAGGTGCCGCCCTT
>WNGA01016528.1_pt1 | contig 12046 bp, 11 predicted proteins | sample 5400061 | NCBI WGS metagenome assembly WNGA01 (sample SAMN13153366, study PRJNA577476) | soil metagenome | isolation source: 100 cm soil or saprolite under grassland replicate 2 | place: USA:California | collected 2016-06-15
ACCGTACCGAGCGCGATGCGGCTCGGAACCCGGTCCGACACGGACAAAGGACAGACGCGGCTTGCTCGATCGATCTTTCGCGACCACCTGCTCTGTATTACAGCGGTTGCCGTGGTCCTCTTCCTCCAGCTGGCATTCGCACGGTGATGGACCTCGGAGCGTGATTGCCACAGACTGTTTGGAGCGGCAGCTTCCGAACCTGGGCCGGGAGGACTGATGACCGACAAGTCGCCACATCGAGCGAACGACAAGAAGCGAGGCAAGACGCTGCAGGAGAAACGCGCGGCCAAGAAGCAGAAGCGAGCCGAACGCCGCGCCGCCGACCAGGCCCGGGATCGCGCCGACGGCTTCTAGATCGCGGGTGGCGCCGATCGCCGCACCGGATCCGACGGGCTCATCAGACCGACCTCGTTGCCGTCGGGGTCCTCGACGATCGCGTAGCGGGCACCCCAGAACGTGTCGTACGGCGGCTGCCGGCCCGCGTATCCCGTCCCGGTCAGCTGGGCGTAGCGCACGTCGACGTCGTCGCGGGACGGCAGTTTGAAGCCGAGCACACCCCTGCTTCCACCGGCTCCCGGTGCGCGCCAGCCGGCGTTGTAACGCTTGGCCAGTTCGACGCTGTCGAACTCCAGATCGACGCCGTTGGGCATCGTCACCGTCACATGGTGCGCGCCGCTTTCTGACCGCCAGACCGCGTCGTCCGGGATATCGAGTCCGAGCCGCCGGTAGAACGCCAGCGTCGCCTCCATGTCGGAGACGACGAGATTGACCTGGTCGAGGATCGGCTTCTCTTCGGTCACGTGAACCTCTGGACGTCTACGCGCCCGCGGCGGCGCGGCACTGCACCTCGAGCAGGAGCCCGGGAATCATCAGCGCCGAGACGCCGATCGTGGCGCTCGTGTAGGTCGGCTCCGGGAGGACCTTCTTCCTCGTGTCGACGTAGCCCTGGCCGTTCTTCGGCATGTCGACGACGAAGCTCGTCATCTGCAGGAGATCGGAGAGGCTCGAGCCACCGGCACGAAGGACGCGATCGATGTTCTCGAACGTGTACCTCGTCTGCGACTCGATGTCCTCGGCGAGCACGTGCCCGTCCGCGTCGAGAGCCGAGATCCCCGAGAGCCAGAGCACGTCGCCGTGACGGACGCAGTTCGTGAATCCGAACTGCTCGTACTGGAGGACGCCGTCGACCTGGACGACACGCTTGCTCATGCTCACCTCCTGGCGCCGCGAATGGGAGTCGATGGTGAAGGGTAGGCGTCGGGAGATGGCTTCGTCCGTTGGTGCCCCGCTTGCAGCAACCGATTCGAGGTCGCGTTCGTCGAGCTCGGTCTCGTCAAGGTCGCCGCGCGCGCCAACCCAGAGCACCAAGCCGCGATCCGGGTGATGGAGAAGCTCGGCATGCGAAGCGCCGGCCTGGTCCCCTCCAACCAGGTCATCTACGAGCTGCAGCAGCGTCCCGACTGGCACGTGGACGCCTGAGCCGCGTCACTCGTCCCGCACGGAATGCGACAGCTCGCGGGAGATGATCCCCCATCGGACGCCGTCGAACGCGGCTTGGGCGGCGCGGGCATCGAGCTTGTCGTACGCCGACGACAGGTCCTCGCGCACCGCTCGGTCACTCACGAGGAGTCGGGAGGCGACCTCATGGGTGGAGTAGCCGTCGGCGACGAGGTGGAGCGCCTGTTCCTCCCGTTTGGTGATCAGCGCGCGCCGAACGTCGCGCCGGGCGGTGAGCTCCCGGAGCATCGAGCTGGCCAGGCTCGGCGAGAGCATGACCTCGCCGCTTCCGACCTTCTCGACCGCTTCGACGACTTCCTGCATCGAGAACGTCTTGGTGAGATACGCCGACGCGCCGCCTCGTACGGCGCGCACCACCAGCGACGGATCGTCGTGCATGGTCAGGACGACCACTCGCACCATCGGCCACCGCTCGCACACGCGCCGGGTGGCTTCGAGCCCGTCCATGCCGGGCAGCGTGACGTCCATCACGACCACGTCGGGCATCAGTTCTTCGACGAGCTGGAGCGCCTCGTTGCCGTTGCCGCTCTCGCCCACGACCTCGTGTCCGGCGAGCTCCAACGCGACACGGATCGCGTCGCGCAACATCACGTGGTCGTCGACGAGCAACACACGCGATTGATCGCTCATGGCCGCCTTCGGTCACCGGCGCACCTGCGTTGGACGGCAGCCTATGCAACGCAACGTCGCCGTCCACCGCGGGAAACCGCTCAGATCGGGCGTGAACGGGACAACCACGACGGCGATGCGTACCTCGACCATCATTATGTTGGTTCAGGTACGCATCGATCGTTCGATCTGGCGCCAGATGAGGCCGGGCGCGAAACGGCGGGTGCGCCACGCGGTCTTGGTGCCCTTCCCGGGCAGCACGAACAGCTCGCCGGCGTCGAGACCACGTTCGATCGCGTCGAGCACGATCGAAGGATCGATGCCCTGCTGGCCGCCGAGCGCGGTGGCGTCGCGGGCGCGAATGCCGTCGACCATCGGCGTTGCGACCACGGGCGGGCAGACGCACGCGAAGCGCACGCCACTCCCCTGGTTCTCGTGCGCGAGTACTTCCATGAACGCGACGACCGCGTGCTTCGACGCCGCGTAAGCGCCGAGGTGCGGGCTCGGGAGCCAGCCGGCGAGCGACGCGAACGCGACGACCTCGCCGAACCGCCGGTCGAGCATGCCGGGCAGCACCGCCTTCACTACGCACGCGGTCCCGACGTAGTTGACCGTGATCGTGCGCGAGATCTCGTCGACCGGCTGCTCGGCGAGCGGTGCGGGCAAACAGATACCGGCCGCGTGGACGAGCCGATCAATCGGCCCGAACGCCGCCTCCACCTCCTTCACCGTCCGCTCCACCGCGTCTGCATCGGAGACGTCGCATACCCATGAGCGCATCGTCGGGGCGCGGGCCACGGTCGCGGCGAGGCCGTCCTCGTCCACGTCGACGGCGGCGACCGATGCGCCGGCCGCCGCGAAGCGGCGCGCTGCGAGCCGGCCCATGCCGCTTCCTCCGCCTGTGACGAGCGCGACCGCCGGCGACGACACGATCAGATCTCGTCCGGAGCCTGGAAGCGCATGCGGACGTGATCCATCGTGCTGCTGAACGCCGCCCGCTTCGGCAAACCGAGGGTGCGGAGCTCTTTGGCGATCGGATGGTCGCCGACGACGAGCGCGGCGCCGCCGGGGCGACCGCGCACCCCCACCGGCTCCATCGACCACGCCGTGCGGCGCAGGACGCCGTCGGCGATCGATTACGCATCGACACTCGAGCCCCGAGCGGGCATGCGGACGCCGGGTCTGACAGCCAGCGACAGCACGAAGTCGCCGTCGTGCCGAAGGGTGCAGCGCGCAACCGGGCCGGTGACGTCGATGTCGATGTCGGCGAGGAACTTCGGGAAGCCCCAGATGCCGCGCCCGGCTTCGAGCGTGAACTCCTGGTTCACCGGCAGCTGGTGGATGAACGCCCCCAGGAAGCCGCGCGCGACCTCGGCCGACTTCGTAAACGCCGACGCCGGTTCCATCCCCTTGTGGCGCACGAGAAACGCCACCGCGAGCTCGTGGTACGGACCGAGGTCGCTGTCGAGGTAGCGCATGAACGCGATCGAGCACACGGCCCGACCCGGGAGCGGCTCGGCCACGTCGAGCCCCGAGGAGCCGATGAGGTCCTGTGCCGCGGGCGCTGGCACGAGGAACGACGCCATGTGCGCGCTGGCGTCGCGGACCTCGACCGGGATCGTGATCTCCTGGCCCTGGATCGTGTAGCGCGACGTCCGGCTCACGGCTCACCTCCCGACTCGATCCACAGCGCCGCCACTGCGTCGGGCGGAAGCGCCGGCAGCTCCAGCTGCCTCGCCTGGGCCAGACGCTCCATCGCCTCGAACCGGCGCCGAAACCGTACCGCCCAGCCCCGCACGGCCGACTCGGCATCGACGCCACCCGAGCGGGCGAGGACGATCGCCGCCGCGAGGAGGTCGCCGAGCTGGGTTTCGAGGTCCCGACCGTTGCCGTCCCGCAGCTCGGCGAGCACCGCGTCGAGGCGGCGGAGGGCGTCGTCGCGCCCGCCGGGGTCGAGGCCGACCGACGCCGCCTTGCGCATCAGCTTGTGCGCGTACAGGAGCGACGGCAGCCCAGGCGTGATGCCGGCCACGATCGAGTCGACACCCTTCTCGTCCTTCTTGATCTGCTCCCAGTTGCGCATCACCTCCGACGACGTGTCGGCGTCCGTGTCGCCGAACACGTGCGGGTGGCGACGCACGAGCTTGTCGTGGATGCCGCGGGCGACGTCTGCCAAGTCGAAGGCGCCGGCCTCCTCGGCGAGCACGGCGTGGAAGATCACCTGGTACAGCAGGTCGCCGAGCTCGTCCTCGAGCGCGCGGTACGCCTCGGCGGGAACCTCGCCCTCGGGCGCGGTAGGCGGGAGCGCCTCGACCGCCTCGACGACCTCGTACGACTCCTCGAGCAGGTACCGCGTGAGCGAGTGGTGCGTCTGGTCGGCGTCCCACGGGCAGCCGCCGGGTCGCCGCAGCCGCTCGGCCAACCCGAGCAGACGAGCGAGCTCGCGCGCGGCCGCGGCCACACCGCTCTCGACGAGTAGCGCGGTCAGGTGGTCGGGTTCGACCTCGCGGTCGAGTTCGGCCAGCGCGACGCTGCGCACCCGCTCGTCCTCGAGGCCGAGGCGCTGGAGCACGGTCACCGACGTGTCGGCGGACAACACCTCGAGGAGGACGAGCTTCACGTCCGACAGCAGCAGGCGCGTGTCGCACTGCGCGATCAGGAGCGACCCGTCTCCCACGACGGTGTCGGCGGTCAGCGTGCGCGCGTCGGCGACCCTCGCACCGGCCATCGGGTCGACTCCGAGCCGGGCCCACGCCAGCTCGGCGAACGAGAGCCCGGGGACGACCTCGAGGGCGATGTCGCCCCGGACGGCCGCGTCCCGCAGGAGCTCGACGGTGCGCTCGGCGACGGCCGGGTTGCCGGGCACCGCGTACGCGATCTCGCCCAGTGCCGCGGCCCGGTCGAGCAGCTCGGCCGCGATGCGCTCGTACACCTCGGCGACGTCGCCGGCCGCGTCGTAGTCGCCGTCGAAGCTGCGGAGCTCGATCCCGGCGGCGGCGAGCTCCTCGACGGCGGGATGGCGGGCGGTGCGAACGTACCGGTTCGGGACGTGCTCGAGCGCCCGGCGCGCGGCCGGGAGGAGGAGGTCCGCGCCCGCCGGCCCGAGCCCCACGACGACGACGCGGCCCGCCATGGTTACGGAGCCGTCGGCGCGGGAGCGGTGGGCGTGGGCGACGTGGGCGCGGGGGTCGTCGGCTGGCGCGGCGCGCCGCGCGGCGGCTCCACGGTCCCCAGACCGTCACGCACAACCCACCGGCCGTACCGCGGATCGACGTCCACCTTGGACCGCGCCACCAGCGCGTTCAGCCGGCGCTGGGCGTCGGGCGACTGCTGACCGAGGCGCTGTCGAAGGGCCGGTTCGAGCAGCTCGAAGGGGATCGTGTCGCGCACGAGGATGAGGTGCCATCCGAACTGGGTCTGCACCGGAGCGGACACCTGGTTCAGCGGGAGCGACGCCGCGGTCGACCCGAACGGCTCGACGAGCTGCTGCTCGTCGACGCAGCCCAGCTCGCCGCCGTCCGACGCCGAGCCCTGGTCCGTCGACTGCTGACGGGCCACCTGCTCGAAGCTCGCGCCGGCGCGGATCTGCGCGGCCAGCGCGTCCGCCTGGTCGCGGCTCGCCACGAGAATGTGCGACACGAAACGACCCGAGGGGCACTGCGCCTTCAGCTGGGCGATCGTCGTGTTGTACGCGGCGAGCAGGTCGTCGCTGGTCGCCGGGGTTCCGATCGTGCGGTACAGCGCCTGCTGGCGCGAGAACTCGGCGATGGTCTGGTCGCGGAACCACTTCGGGAACACGGCGAGCGCTTGTGTCCCGAAGAAGTTCCCAGCTTGGACCTGTCCCCCCGCGCGGTCCGCCGTCGTCACCCGGATGTGGCGGCGGCGCACCTCGCGGTCGATGACGTCTTGCGTGACGACATGCGTGAGCCAGATGGTGCTGCCGCTCGACTTGATCGTGCCCTCGGTGGCCACGATCTGGCGTTTCAGATCAGGGTTGTCGGCGATCGCGCGCAGCTCTCGGTCGACCGAGTCGCGAGAGATGTCGTCGCCATTCACGGTCAGCGCCGCCGGACGCACGCTGCTGCAGCCGGCGGCGGCGATCACGAAGACGGCGACGAGCGCGACGCATGCGCGCAGCAGCGTTTTCACGGTGCGGCGGATGATAGTCACCCCACCGAAACGGGAGGTTTCGGCGGGGACCCCGTGACCGATGCCTCGGTTTCTACGGGAATCAGCTCTTCGAACAGTTCCACGAGCGTCGTGCACACCGCCGATCCGGCACCCGACACCGGGATCGCGGCCTCGCCGTCGGCCTTGGCGACCGCGCCGGACACGAGCCGCCGCAGGCGGATCTTCTGCGACTCGCGCAGCTCGAGACCCGTGATGCGCGCGATGCCGCGCTGCACGGACACGCTGCGCGCGCCGATGCGGACGCACTCCGCTCGCAGGCGCGCCACGTCGAGGAGCGCTGCTGCCGGCACTGGCGGCGGCCCGTAGCGGTCGTTCCACTCCTCCCGGATGTCGTCGACGTCGGCCGGGATCGTGACGGCGGCGAGTCGCCGGTACGCCTCCATGCGCACGTCGTCACGCGACACGTAGTCGGTGGGCAGGTAGGCGTCGACGGGGACGTCGATCGTGACCTCCACGGGCTCGGGCACCGGCTCGCCCTTCAACTCCCCCACCGCCTCGGTGACGAGCTGGCAGTAGAGATCGAATCCGACGGCAGCGATGTGGCCCGACTGCTCGGCGCCGAGCAGGTTGCCGGCGCCGCGGATCTCGAGGTCGCGCATGGCGATCTTGAACCCAGAGCCGAGGTCGGTGAACTCGCCGATCGTCTTGAGCCGCTCGTAGGCCTCCTCGGTCAGCGACCGGTCGCGCGGGTGGAACAGATACGCGTAGGCGCGCTGACCGCGCCGGCCTACCCGCCCACGCAGCTGGTACAGCTGGGCCAGTCCGAGGAGATCGGAGCGGTCGACGACGAGCGTGTTGACGGTGGGAATGTCCAGACCGCTCTCGACGATCGTCGTGCACACGAGCACGTCGTACTCGCGCTCCCAGAAGTCGAGGACGACGCGCTCGAGCCGACCCTCGTCCATCTGCCCGTGGGCCACGCCGATGCGAGCTTCCGGGACGAGCTCGCGGAGCTGCTCGGTGACGTAGTCGATGTCCTGCACGCGGTTGTGGACGAAGAACACCTGACCCTCGCGGAGCAGCTCGCGGCGGATCGCCTCCGCGGCCGGCCGCTCGTCGTACTCGCCGACGTAAGTGAGGATGGGCTGGCGATCCTCGGGCGGCGTGTTGACCAACGACAGGTCGCGGATCCCCGTCAGCGACATCTCGAGCGTGCGCGGGATCGGCGTCGCCGTCAGCGTCAGGACGTCGACGTCCGAACGAAGCTGCTTGATGAGCTCCTTGTGCTGGACGCCGAAGCGCTGCTCCTCGTCGACAACAAGCAGACCGAGGTCCTTGAACCGGATGTCACCCGACAGGAGGCGGTGCGTCGCGATCACGACGTCGACCGACCCGTCGGCCATCCCTGCGACCACTCCGGCCTGCTCCTTGGCGGTGAGGAACCGGGAGAGCACCTCCACGCGCACCGGGTAGTTCGCGAACCGCTCGCGGAACGTCTGCCCGTGCTGGTTGGCGAGCAGCGTCGTCGGGACGAGCACCGCGACCTGCTTGCCGTCCTGCACCGCCTTGAACGCGGCGCGGATGGCGACCTCGGTCTTGCCGTAGCCGACGTCGCCGCAGACGAGCCGGTCCATCGGGACCGGCTGCTCCATGTCGGTCTTCACCTCGTCGATGGCCTGGGCCTGGTCGGGCGTCTCCTCGTACGGGAACGCCTCCTCGATCTCGTGCTGCCACGGCGTGTCGGGCCCGAAGGCGTGGCCGGGCGTGGCGAGCCGGCGCCGGTAGAGCACGACGAGCTCCTGCGCGATCTCGCGCACCGCAGCGCGGACCCGGGAGCGGGTCTTCTCCCAGTCGCTGCCGCCCATCCGGTTGAGGGTGGGTGTGTCGCCGCCGGTGTAGCGGCGCACGGCGCCGACCTGGTCGGTGGGCACGTAGAGCTTGTCGCCGCCGCGGTACTCGAGCAGCAGGTAGTCGCGCTCGACGCCGCCGATGGCGCGTGTCGTCATCTCCTTGTAGCGGCCGACACCGTGCTGGTAGTGCACGACGAAGTCGCCGGGCTCCAGCGCGTCGTAGAAGTCCGCTCCTCGGCGGGCGCCGCGCGGGCGGCGATGCACCCGGCGGCGGCCGGTGAGGTCGGCTTCGGCGATGACCGCGATCGACGCGGACGGCGCGACGACCCCGCGCTCGAGTGGCGCGACGACGATGCCGATCGCGCCCGCTGCGACACCGCGGATCGTGGGGACGCCCTCGCCCGCGAGCACGTCGTGGAGGCGGCCGGCCGATCCTTCGCCGTCAGCGGCCAGCACCACGCTCGCTCCGTCGTCGCGCAGAGCGCGCAGGCGGCGGGTGAGCCCCTCGGTGTCGCCGACGACGGGGTCGAAGCCGGTGGCGGCGAGGTTCGGTGTCGCCGGCGACTCGGGCGCCGCCAGCAGGGCGGTCGCGCCCGCCCTCGTGTGCGCGAGGAGCCGGTCGAACGGCAGCGAGAGCCGCGGGAAGTCGCGCCCGGCTGCACCCCACGTGGCGGCGAGGGTCGACCCGAGCGCCGCCTCGTCGTCCAGCAGCTCCTGAGCACGGTCGCGCGTGCGCTTCGGCTCGACGAGGAGCACGAGGGCGTCATCGGGAAGAAGATCGGGAAGGAGATGCTCGCGGTCCGAGAGCCACGGGAGCCACGACTCCATGCCGTCGAACACCTGGCCGTCGGCGAGACGCTCCCACTGCTCGCGCCCCCACGGCTCGCGTCCCACGAGGCCGGCGGCCCGGTCGCGCACCTCCGGCGTCGGCAGCAGCTCGCGGGCCGGAAAGAGCCACGCCTCGTCCATCTCGCCCGTCGAGCGCTGGTGAGCGCTGGTCGGCGACGGAGAAGCGCGAGAGCCGGTCGACCTCGTCGCCCCAGAGATCGATGCGGACGGGGTGGTCGTCGGTCGCCGGGTAGACGTCGACGATCGAGCCACGCACCGCGACCTCGCCGCGCGCCTCGACCTGGTACTCGCGCCGGTAGCCGAACGCCACGAGCCGCTCGACGACAGCGTCGCGATCCACCTGCTCGCCGGTCCGGATGCGGATCGGCTCGACGTCCTCGACGTGCGGCCCGAGCCGTTGCACGAGGGCGCGCACCGGGGCGACGACGACGGCCGGGAGGTCCTCACCGCCGGCGCGCAGCTTCCAGATGACCCGCAGGCGGCGGCCCATCGTGTCGAGCGACGGCGAGACCCGCTCGAACGGCAGCGTCTCCCACGCCGGGAACAGCTCGACGGCCTGGCCCGACCCGAGGTACTGGGCGAGGTCGTGGGCGACGCGCTCGGCCTCGGCCGCCGTCGGGACAGCGACGAGGACCGGCCGGCGAGTGGTGACGCGGGCCAGGGCGGCGAGGAACAGGGCTCGGGCCGGCTCGGGGACGGCCACCACCGGCTCGCGGTCGATGACGGCGCGCACCGCCGGCTCCTCGGCGAGCAACGCCGGGAGGTCCGCGAGCGGTGTGGGCGTGTCGGTTTCGTTGGTCGTCATCGTGATGGACGCGCGCAGGCGGCCCCCGATCGGTGCCGACCGGGGGTCGCGTACGTGCTGCCCCGAGGATACCGGGACGTCGGGCGGCCTCTGACCGTGCCGGTCCTCGGTAACGTTCGACTTCCGTCGCTCATGACGCACCTGGGGACGACTGGAGGCGAGGATGCTGCGCACACCGTTTACCGATCTCGTGGGCTGCCAGGTTCCGATCCAGAGCGCCCCGATGGGAACGATCGTGACCCCCGACCTCGTGCGCGAGGTGACGGCGGCCGGAGCGATGGCAATGACGTCGATGCCCATGGCGCCCGCCACGGTCGTCGCTGACCTTCTCGACACGATGGCGGATGTCGCGCAGGGGCCTGTCGGCTTCAACGTCGTCATCCCGTTCTTGGACGTCGACGTGGTCGAGGCAGCCGCGACGCGTTGCCGCTACGTCGACTTCTACCACGGCGAGGTGGACCGATCCCTCGTCGCGCGCGTGCATGACGCCGGTGCCCTGGCAGGCTGGCAGGTCGGCGCGGTCGACGAGGCCCGCGCCGCAGCCGACGCCGGCTGTGACCTGATCGTCGTTCGCGGCACGGAAGGCGGTGGCCGCATGTACGGCACGCGCAGTCTCTGGCCGCTCCTCGCGGAGGTGCTCGACGCAGTCGACATTCCCGTGCTGGCCGCGGGCGGGATCGCCGACGGGCGCGGGCTCGCCGCGGTCCTCGCGGCGGGCGGGGCGGGCGCCCGGATGGGAACGCGCTTCGTCGCCACGGTCGAATCGGACGCACACCCGACGTACAAGGACGCAGTCCTGAAAGCGGACGCGGCCGGCACCGCGCTGACCGACGAGTTCCGGGCCGGATGGCCCGACGAGCGAAGCGCCTCGCGCGTGGTGCGGTCCGCGCTCGAGCGAAGCGCGTCCCTCGAGAACAGCGTCCCGATCGGGAAGGCTCACATGGGCCCCATGACGATCGACCTGCCCCGATTTTCCGTCGTGCCTCCGACCGCCACCACCGAGGGCGACATCGGAGCGATGGCCCTGTACGCCGGCGAGTCGGCCGCGCTCGTCGACGCCATCGAACCCGCTGCCGACGTCGTCACTCGAATAGCGCGTCAGGCCGAGGAACTACTCCGTAGCGCCGCGCCGACGAAGTGAAGGGGGTTTTGGCGTCAGCTAGGCACCTATGAGGGACGTAGGTAACGCCAAAACGGTGCGCTGGTCCGCTCTTGGCGTCACGTCCGGCTGAGCTCGCGCTCGAGGTGGTCGAGGTCGCGCGCGGCCCGTCGCAGCCTCGTGTTGGCGCTGAGCGCGTCCCAGCCCGGAAGCCGCTCGTTGTCGGGACGAATCTGCGTCTCGTACGTGGCGCGGGCCGAGGACAAGTCGTGATCGGCGCTCGTGAGGAGCGCGAGGACGTGGACGTCGAGGAGCCCGTCGTCGAGCTCGCGGGCGGCGGCCCGGCTCTCGGTTCGCAGGCCAGAGGACAGGCGCGGGGACAGGAGCCAGAGCCGATCGGCGACGCGTTGGGCGTTCTCGAAATCCGTTTCCGACGGCGGGATCGCTCCGGCGATCAGGTTGCCGGCGTCGAACCCGGCGAGTCGCTCGACGATCGGCCCGTCGTGCTCGAGCGTCCGGTGGAGCTGTGACTCGGCGTTGTCCTCGACCCGATTCCGCGCGAAGGCGACGCCGCCGGCTGCGACGATGATCCCGACGATCACGCTCAGCGTCACGACGATCCTCGTGCGTCGTGACCACGCGGCGCGGGCGACGTGGACAGGCTCCGGTGCTTCGGGCGCGCGTCGCCCGACGAGCTGAGTCGCGAGGAGCCCGGCGCCGATCGCAGCGGCGAGATCCAGGGGAAGACGAAGCCGAGGCACCGAGATGGTCGCGAGGCTGGCGGCCGTGAAGTACGCCGCCTGCACGAGCAGCAGCTCGGCGCCTCGCCGGCGGCGGGACCGGATGAGCCCGACCAATCCTGCGGCTGTCACCACGTAGAAGAGCGGGAGCGTGACGTTGCGGAACGTGAGGTTGCGGCCGTCGACCGTCTCGGCGCTCTCGTTCTTGTCGGGACGGAATTCGAAATAGTTCGCGACATTGTGGCCGAGCACGTGGACGGGAAGCGTCGGGTGCTCTCTGATCGCGTCGAGCGCGTGCTCGCGGTATGCGGCGTCGAGGTCGACCTCACTTCGGTTCGCCAGATTGATGCGCGTAAAGCGGTCGTCGAAGACCGCGTCCGCGAACCCGCCGGAGCCTTGCGCCTCGGTGGAATACTCCGAGACGAGATTGAAGCCGTTGGACGTG
>WNGA01023082.1_pt1 | contig 12046 bp, 12 predicted proteins | sample 5400061 | NCBI WGS metagenome assembly WNGA01 (sample SAMN13153366, study PRJNA577476) | soil metagenome | isolation source: 100 cm soil or saprolite under grassland replicate 2 | place: USA:California | collected 2016-06-15
CTATCTGGTGGTTGCGACCGGCATGCGCCCGAGCTACTTCGGGCACGACGAGTTCGCGCGATATGCGCCGGGGCTCAAGAGCCTCAACGACGCCGAGACGATCCGGGCCAAAATCCTGGGCGCGTTCGAACTGGCCGCAACGACCGAGGACGAGGGCGAACGTGCGCGACAGATGACGTTCATACTGGTCGGCGCAGGTCCCACCGGCGTGGAACTCGCGGGGTCCTTGGCGCACATGGTGAAGGTCACGCTGCGGGGCAACTTCCGCCGTATCGATCCCGCAAAGGCCAGCATCATTCTGCTCGACGGGGCCAAGAGAGTTCTGCCGACTTTTGCCGAGCCGGTGTCGCGCAAGGTGGCCAGACGCCTCGAGAAGCTTGGCGTGAAGGTCATGACGGATGTCAAGGTCGAGACAGTCGACGACGAGGGCGTGATCGCCGGCGGAAGCAGGATACCGGGCGCAACGGTGCTGTGGACCGCGGGGGTCGCGGCATCGCCGATTCCAAAGATGCTTGGTACCAAAACCGACCGCGCGGGGCGGGCGCTCGTTGACCCGTTCCTGAAAGTCGTGGACGCGCCCGGAGTGTTCGTCGTCGGCGACGCGGCGTCGGTCATGCAAAACGAACATCCGGTGCCCGGTGTGGCGCAGGCGGCGATTCAGGAAGGGCGGTACGTCGGGCGGCTGATCGCGAAAGAGCTGAAGGGGCGGGAGGTCAAACGTCCGTTCCGCTATTTCGACAAGGGCAACATGGCCGTCGTCGGCAAGAATTACGCGGTGCTGGAGCGGGGCTGGCTGCGCACAAGCGGGTTCCTGACATGGCTGGTGTGGGCATTCGTTCACATCCTCTCCCTGCCGCAGCTGCAGAACCGCCTGCGCGTGCAGCGCCAGTGGCTCTGGTCGTATTTCACCGGCCAGCGCAGCTCACGCCTGATCCCCGAGCCACCGCGGGCCGGAACCCATGAGCTTGGCCGGTGAGCGGCCTGGCGTCATGAATCCCGCGTACCTTTCTGCTCTCGCAGCACTGGCGGGATCAGCGATCGGCGGCTTCACGTCGCTGGGCTCAGCCTGGCTCACTCAGCGCCATCAGGACCGGGCCAAGCGAATCTCGGGCGACAAGGCCAAGCGGCAAAAGCTGTACAAGCAGTTCATCGACGAGGCATCGAAGGCGTACGCCGACGCGCTCGTCCACGACCAGGCGGAGGTTTCGGCACTGGTCAGCGTTTACGCCCTGATAAGCCGAATGCGCGTTCTATCGAGCTCTGCCGTGGTCGAAAAGGCGGAGGCGGTGGTTCGAATGATTGTCGATACGTATTTCGCGCCGAACAAGACGTTCCCTGAGTTACGAGCGCTGATGAACAGCCACGCGGTAGATCCGCTGCGTGCCTTCAGCGAGGAATGCCGCGCCGAATTGCAGGCCCTCAAGGCCTCCTGAGCACGCGCTCAACGCAGCCGCCTGCGCCCTGGCATCGGGATCTCGACTGCCATCGGCATGCACTTAGCGGCTGGTCGGAAATACTCCTCGCTCTTCATGGCGCTCGCCCTTCCGGCATTGCGGCAACGCTCTAGCCCGCATTTCTCACACTCCATGCGGTCTGCGTTGCTCTTTCGGCGAGGCAGATACAGCGTCGGGCGGCGAAAAGCGTATCGGGGCATACGGTTAAGCCGCCCGACGCTGGAGATGCCCGCCGAAAGGCAACCCAAAGGGCCGGTTGAAGAAGCCGACAGGGTGCGTCGCCGCGCTTGCCCGATGTCCCACATCGCGCGGTGCGCGGCTCCTGCCCTGTCGGCTTCTTGAACCGGCGCAGGCCACATCGAGTGTGAGAAATGCGGGCTAGGGTAGCAGCGTGGACGCAAGTGTCCCAGGAAGCGAACAGGGTCGAGCTAAACCAAGGTGCAGCACAGAGAAACCATATCGGTGTCCGGCTCGACCCGCGTGCAATAGATCGCGGCATTCCCAATCGTCAAATTGAGACTCATCAGGATATCGGCGGCAAACGTGGCGACGTTTTCTTCGGCGGATCTCTGCTGTGCACCGTCGAGCCGTGAAGGCAGCCATGAGCGGCGTCGACGAGATTACGGACCTTGTGAAGACAAGTCTCTGGCGCTGGGAGAATTGACCATGAAGACCACAGCGATTCCCTTGTCGCGTCTGCCGGTGCCTTCGCGGTCCCGTTTGACGGCGCGCCTTCCTGATTTCGTCACGCTGATGAAACCACGCGTGATGGTGCTTGCCGTCTTCACTGCGCTTGTCGGATTGATGATTGCACCGGGTCACCTCGATCCACTGCTTGGGTCCGTTGCAATTCTTGCAATCGCCGCGGGGGCGGGTGCCGCCGGTGTCCTCAATATGTGGTACGACGCCGACATCGATGCCGTCATGACTCGCACGGCCAGGCGGCCGATTCCTCGCGGCAGGAAGCGCTTGCATTCGGACTTGTCCTGGCCTGCAGCGCAGTCGCGGTCCTTGCTCTCGCGCTCAACGTCAAAGCGGCAGCGCTGCTCGCCTTCGCGATCTTCTTCTATGTCGTTGTGTATACGGTGTGGCTGAAGCGACAGACGCCGCAAAACATCGTCATTGGCGGCGCCGCCGGCGCCCTTCCGCCTGTGATCGGCTGGGCAGCGGCCACCGGAGAGGTCGGCCTGGAGCCACTCATCCTGTTTCTGATCATCTTCCTCTGGACGCCACCGCACTTCTGGGCGCTGTCGCTGAATCGTAGCGACGAATATGCCCGTGCCGGCGTTCCCATTCTGCCGGTCGTTGCCGGAAGGACCGCAACCACGCGGCAGATCCTCGTCTACAGCGTGCTTTTGGTTCCGATTTCGCTGCTCCCGTGGGCACTCGGGTTTGTCGGCACAATCTACGCCGCGACCGCCGTTATCTGCGGTGCGATCTTTGTTGTGCTCGCGGTGCAACTGGGCAGGAGCCGTGACGCCGATCGGCACGCCGCGCATCGCCTGTTCGCATTCTCCGTTGTGTACTTGTTCGTTCTGTTTGCGGCGCTGTTGGTCAGCAACAGCAATCGATGGTCGACCACGCCCTCCTGGCGGGCTGCGGCGACTGTCGGATCGCCGCTGCTGGCATTGCTGCCAAGCGATCTCCGAGCCACGCGCAGTCCTGTCGGCGTCAGGGCAGATGAGGTCTAACATGCGGTACGCTGTCCTTGCCGTTGTCCTGATCGGCGCCGCGACACTCGGTGGCTGCTCCGAAGGCGTTCTCGATCCGAAAGGACCGGTCGCCGCCGCCGAACGGCTCATTCTGTTCAACTCGCTCGGCATCATGCTGGCGATCGTAATCCCGACGATCCTCGCCACCCTTGGCGTCGCCTTGTGGTTTCGCGCATCCAACTGGCGCGCCCGCTACCTGCCTGATTTTGAGTATTCCGGCCGTCTCGAGATGCTCGTCTGGTCGATCCCGGCCATGACGGTGCTCCTGGTTGGCGGCGTCGCCTGGGTGGGCTCACACGACCTCGATCCGCGCAAGGCGATTGCCTCCACGGCGAAAGCCGTCCGCGTTCAGGTCGTCTCGCTCGATTGGAAATGGCTGTTCATCTATCCCGAGCAAGGCATCGCCAGCGTCAATCAATTGACCATCCCGGTCGGCACCCCGGTGAGCTTCGAGCTGACCTCCTCGGGAGTCATGAACAGCTTCTTCGTGCCGCAGCTCGGCGGCCAGATCTACACCATGGCAGGAATGGCGACGCGTCTCCACCTCCAGGCCGATCATCCTGGAACGTACCGCGGGCTGTCCGCCCAGTACAGCGGCGACGGTTTTGCCGATATGCGCTTTGCCGTCGATGCGGTGCCGGCCGAGAAGTTTGCGCAGTGGGTGGAGGCGACGCGCACCGCCGGTCCGGTGCTCGACGCGCAAACTTATCCCGATCTGGCCAAGCCGAGCAAAACGGTGGCGCCCTTCACCTATCGTGCCGTCGCTCCCGATCTGTTCACCGGCATCGTGAACGCCGGAATGCAGCCGCGCGATCCATCCTCGATCACCCATCCGATGTCACAGAGAGCCGAACAATGAATCTCCTTGGCAAGCTCGACTGGAGCGTAGTTCCGTTCGACCAGCCGATCGTGATGTTCGCGACGGCCCTGATGGTCCTGACCGTGGTGTTCGTGCTCGGGTGGACCGCGTTCAAGGGATACGTGCCCTACCTGTGGCGCGAGTGGCTCACGTCCGTCGACCATAAGCGCATCGGCGTGATGTACATCGTGCTGGCGCTGATCATGCTGCTGCGCGGGTTCACCGACGCGATCATGATGCGCGCGCAGCAGGCCGTCGCGGCCGGCGGCGCGCAAGGTTATCTGCCGCCCGAGCATTTCGACCAGATTTTCTCGGCGCACGGCACCATCATGATCTTCTTCATGGCGATGCCCTTCGTGATCGGGGTGATGAATTTCGTGGTGCCGCTGCAGCTCGGCGTGCGCGACATGGCCTTTCCGACGTTGAACTCGGTGGCCTTGTGGCTGACCGCATCGGGCATACTCCTGACGAACGTCTCGCTCGCGGTCGGCGAGTTCGCGAAAACGGGCTGGGTCGCGTATCCGCCGCTGAGCGAGCTGCAGTTCTCGCCCGGAGTCGGCGTCGACTACTATCTGTGGGCGCTGCAAATCTCCGGCGTCGGCACGTTGATGACGGGAATAAATTTCGTCGCGACGATTCTGAAAACGCGGGCACCCGGCATGGGGTACATGCGGATGCCGGTTTTCTGCTGGACGGCGCTTGCCTCCAACCTGCTCATCGTCGCGGCTTTTCCGGTCCTGACCGCGACCCTCGCGATGCTGCTGCTCGACCGCTACCTCGGCTTTCACTTCTTTTCGGTCGATGGCCAGGGCAATCCGATGATGTACGTGAACCTGTTCTGGGTCTGGGGTCACCCCGAGGTCTACATCCTGGTCCTGCCGGCGTTCGGCATATTTTCGGAGGTGATCGCGACCTTCTCCGGCAAGCCGCTGTTCGGCTATCGCTCGATGGTTGCCGCCACCATGGTGATTTGCGTTCTCTCCTTCCTGGTCTGGCTGCACCACTTCTTCACCATGGGCGCCAGCGCCGACGTCAACGGCTTCTTCGGCGTGATGACGATGGTCATCGCGGTGCCGACGGGCGTCAAAGTCTTCAACTGGCTGTTCACCATGTACGGCGGCCGCGTTCGCTTCACCGTGCCGGTGCTGTGGTCGATCGGCTTCATGGTGACCTTCGTCATCGGCGGCATGACCGGGGTGCTGATGGCCGTGCCGCCGGCCGATTTCCAGCTGCACAACAGCCTGTTCCTGGTGGCGCATTTCCATAACGTCATCATCGGCGGCGTCGTGTTCGGCTTGCTGGCCGGGTTCAATTATTGGTTCCCGAAGGCGTTCGGCTTCACGCTCGACGAACGCTGGGGCAAGCGCGCGTTCTGGTGCTGGTTCATCGGCTTCTATCTCGCATTCATGCCGCTCTATGTGCTCGGCCTCCTGGGCATGACCCGGCGCATGCAGCACTACGACAATGTCGATTGGCAGCCATGGCTGGTGCTGGCGGCGGTTGGTGTCGCCGTCATCCTGGCGGGGATCGTCTGCCAGGTCGTGCAGCTCGTCGTGTCGATCCGCGACCGCGCGCAGCTCCGCGATGTGACCGGCGATCCGTGGAACGGCCGCACGCTGGAATGGTCCACGGCCTCGCCGCCACCGGCCTGGAATTTCGCGCTCCTGCCGCGCGTCGCCGAGCGAGACACCTATTGGGTCAGGAAGAAGCTTGCGCACGCAAAAGATGGCCCGCCAACGCCACCGCGCGAGTACGAGCCGATCGAAATGCCGAAAAACAGCGCGACCGGCTTCGTCACCGCATTCTTTGCCGTCGTCACCGGCTTTGCCCTGATCTGGCACATCTGGTGGATGGCCGCGCTCGGAGTATTCGGCGCGTTCGTGACGCTGCTCGTCTTCGCCTTCCGCGATCGGGAGGAATTCGAGATGGCGGCTGACAAGATTGCCCAGTTCGATCGTGGTCACCAGGCGGAGGTCGCCCCATGAACGTCGCTGTTGCCATCCATGATATCCAGCGCGACGCGCTGCCGAGCGCAAGCGAGGCCGGTCCCGCGCCGAAGCGGATCGTCGTCGCCTACGGCTTCTGGATCTTCCTGCTCAGCGACATCGTGATGTTCTCGGCGCTGTTTGCGGCCTACGCGGTGCTCGTGCGGGCGACCGCGGGCGGTCCGACCGGCGCGCAGCTGTTCAATCAAGTCAGCGTCGCGATCGAGACCACTTGTCTTCTTGCCTCGAGCTACACCTGCGGGCTGATGTCGCTGGCGGTCGGTTCGCGGCGCCGCGCCGCCACCTATTTCTTTGCGGTGGTCACCTTCGTGCTCGGGGCGGCGTTCCTCGCGCTCGAGATGCGCGAGTTCGCCGACATGATCGCCCGCGGCGCGACCCCGCAACGCAGCGCATTCCTTTCCTCCTTCTTCGCGCTTGTCGGCTGCCACGGGATGCACGTCGCCGGCGGACTGATCTGGTTGGCCGTGATGATGGCGCAGGTCGCCCTCAAGGGCTTTCGCGCCAATGTGGAGCGCCGCCTCTTCTGCTTTGCCCTGTTCTGGCACGCGCTCGACATCATCTGGGTCGCCCTGTTCACCGTCGTCTATCTGATGGGAGCTCTTCCATGACCGCAATCCGCTACGATCGCGCCCCTGGCGAACAGTCGACGCTCACAGAGGAGCAGGGTGAGACGGCGTCCGGCCGCGCGCTCGTCTACACCATCGGATTGGCTCTCGCCGTGATCCTGACGGCCACGTCGTTCTGGGTCGCCAACACGTCGCTGCTCTGGGCGCCCGGCATCCCTCTCGGCCTTGCCGTGCTCGCCATCGCCCAGATGGGTGTTCACCTGGTCTTCTTCCTGCACATCACCACCGGACCGGACAACACCAACAACGTGCTGGCGCTGGCGTTTGGTGTGCTCGTCGTCTTCCTCGTGGTTGCCGGGTCGCTGTGGATCATGGCGAATCTGAACGACAACATGATGCCGCCGCCCGAGCTGATGAATTTGCATATGCGGCACTGAACGCAATGATCAATATTGGCACGGCGCGTATCGCAACCGGGTGCACTGATGACAGCAGCTGTCGCGAGCGCGCCGTGGCGCGACTGGCTTCTCAAAAAGCCGGGGTGGCTCGATCATCAGACGGCGGTCGGACTGACTTTTGCGGTCAAGACGTTTGCGGCATCCTTGCTCGCACTCTACATCGCATTCTGGGCCGGCCTCGACGATCCACGATGGGCGTTTCTGACCGTTTTCGTGGTATCGCAACCGGATAGCGGGCTCGTTCTCGCCAAGGGCTTCTATCGCATCCTTGGCACCATCGCCGGCGGACTTGTTGCGATCGCGCTGGTATTTGGTCTGGCCCAATACGGCGAGCTCTTCGTGGCCGCACTAGCCGTATGGATCTGTTTCTGCAACTTTGCCGCCCGTGCGGTACGCAATTTCGCGTCATATGGCTTCCAGCTCGCAGGCTACACGGTCGCAATCATCGGCATCCCGGCCGCCCTCAACCCGGCCGGGGCCTATCCTTTGGTGGTGGCGCGGTTCACGGAGATCGCGCTCGGTATCATCTGTGCGGCGCTTGTCAGTCGCTTGATCCTTGTGCGCGAGCTCTCGCCAAGGCTCGTCGAGCTCGTGCGCGCTCTCGCTCGCCGCGCCGACGGCTTCACAACCGTCCTTCTCGATCCCGATGCCGACCGCGAGCGTGTCGCCGCCGAGCGGATCGAGCTTGCCAAGGCTTATCTCGACGTCCAGGCCATGCAGCATTCGACGTATTTCGAGAGCGCCGAGGCGCGTGTTCTCGACCAGCCGCTGCGCCGGTTGACCCAGGCGGCGGTGGAGCTTTGCACCGTGGCGGAAGCAGCCGCGAGCCATCGTGGCGGTTCGCTGCCGCATCCGGAAAAAATCACGTCGCTCGGCGTCGGGGTGCCCCATACGAACGGCTCCCCCAACGGAGACGGCCCGATGGTGTCTGCGCTGGTACGCGCAGCGGATGAGCGCGATCTAGGGCTTGCGCGTGCCCGGCTTCGGGCGCGCATGGAAGCCCTCGACCGGGGTGAGGAATTGCCGGAGCCGAACATCGCGTGTGAGCTTTGGTCGGACCCTGTGCCCGCGGTTCTGATCGGGATCCGCTCCGCGCTGGCGGTCGGGATCACCTCCACATTCTGGTTCGCGACGGCTTGGCCGAACGGCCCGGCCGCGGTCGTCGTTGCCGCGGTCGTGTGCAGCCTGCTCGCCTCATTGGACCAACCGGACAAGATCAGCATGGCCGCTGCCGCGACCGTGCTCGTCGCAGCGGTCCCGGTTTTCGCGACCCAGTTCTACCTGATGCCGCTTGCCGTCGACTTTCCTTCGATGGCGGTAGCGCTCGCACCGCTGCTGCTGACGTGCGGTTTCATCATGGCGCAGCCGCGCATCGGCCCACTCGGCCTGTTGTCTGCCGTCTACTTCGCCTTCGCATCGAACATCGACAATGTCATGACCTATGATGCCGTGGCGTTCCTCAACTCGTCGCTTGCCATCCTCGTAGGCATAGCGGTCGCGGTGGTGCTGTTTGCAACTTTCTTCCCCGAGACCCCGGCCTACGCTGGTCGCCGCTTCCTCAGGCAGCTCGTGGTCCACCTGGGCGACCTCGTCGGCGCCTCGCGGTGCGCGTCCGCTCTTTCATGCTACCAGCGCGCCCTGGTCGAGCAGCTCGGGACGACGCTTGCGCGCCTCAAAGATGAACCGAAGGTCGCGCAGGAATGCGTGACGAGCGCGCTCGCCGCGCTGTCGGCCGCGCAAGCAATCGGCCGTCTGAAAAGCTCCCTCGATGGGACCGTGATGGCGCCCGGAATCGCTGCCGAGGGCTCGCGTCTGCTCGCCCGGCTGTCGCAGACCCTTCGCAATCCATCTGCCTGGAAATTCAGCAGGAGGGCAGGAGAGGCGCGTGCGCTTAGTCGCCATGCCCTCGCGGCAGCCCGTGGCTCAGCTGAGCCGGGGGAAATCGAAGCACTGAACGGGGTCGTCGTCGGATCTGCAACGCTAGGCTCCGATCTCGTGCGCGCGCGCATGGTCTTGCAAGGAAAGTCGAATGCAATCCCAATTTGATCTCTTGGGCGCGTTCGTGCCGACGATCGCCGCCTGGTTCGTGCTTTCCCTGGCAGTATTTGCTCCGGTCGACGCACTGCTGGCCTGGCGCGGCTTTTACCGGCTGTTCTGGCACGCCCCACTCGCCCGCTTCGCGTTTTTCGTTTGTCTCTTTTGCGGCGGGGCGCTGGTCGTGACCAACCACTGAAGGAGATGCGAATGCAGGCCGTCGTACGTGTGGTGCTTACTCTCATCCTGGTCATTGCAGCTGGTTTGCTCAGCTACGATATGGCGAGGTATTACCTCTATTCGCCATGGACCCGAGACGCCCGGATCCGCGCCGATGTGGTTACAGTCGCGCCCGACGTTTCCGGTTACGTCGATGATGTTCGCGTGCGGAACGATCAATTCGTGCACAAGGGCGACGTGCTCTTCATCATCGATCAGGAGCGCTATCGATTAGCGCTCGCGGACTCCGAAGCTGCGCTCGCGGCGCGACACGCTCAGCATCTGATGGCGCTCGAGCACAGTCAACGGTTTCATCACCAACCTCAATCTTGCAAAGGGCACGTTTGCCTCGCAGGGGAAGCCGGTGATGGCCCTGATCGACAGCGATTCATATCGGGTCGAGGCGTATTTCGAGGAAACCAAGATCCCCCATATCAGACCCGGCGGCAGCGCCGAGATTTACCTCATGGACGGATCCCCTGCGCTGCAAGGGACCGTCCTCGGCATAGCAAGAGGCATCACGGATCAGGACAACAAGGATGGTCCGGAGCTCCTCTCTTCCGTCAATCCCACGTTCACCTGGGTCCGACTGGCACAGCGCGTTCCTGTCCGCATCCGCCTCACGCACGTGCCGCCCGGCGTGTTGATCAGCGCCGGAATGACCTGCACGGTCGTGATGAAGGAGGGCGCGGCGCCTGAAATCGGGCTCGGCATCAAGAAGGTCATGACGGCAATCTTAGGCGCACTGTCGAGTTAGTTAGGCGCGCCGCTCGGCATGGCAACCGGTCGCCACCGATGAGAGGCCAATACCGACATTTCGCTGGTGAGTCCGTGGTGAGTTTGGCGTTCGCGCGCTTGTGAACGATTTGGATAAGTCATTGATCTGTTTTGGCGCGCCGCGGTCGATGAAGATGGGCACTATTCGTTCGCCGTGCTCCTATGATGGCGCAGGCGGCCCCGCGCTCCATTTGGCAAATCTGCGACGGCCCGCGACCCTACGCTACGCCTCCTGGGCGGCTGTCTTCCAGATTTCGCAAGGGGGGGGTTACCTGTCGGATAGCGCCCGTCGCGTCGGGAGAATCGCTTTCATAACGCCTCCGGCAGCCGAAGCCGATCAGCGCACCGGTGACTTGCCGTAGCTCTGGGCGATCTACCCCACCGGGAGCCCTGCAGCGCGTGCTGCCCACCTGGCTCGCTGGCGATTCCACGATCACGGCGCTCCTCCCCTACAGGCAGGGGCTTCTGCCATCGGTCCGGGTCTTCGTGGATCATCTGGCCACCGAGTTCCCGAAGGCGGTCCTGATGTAGATTGTCCAGATGGTCAAGACCACGAACCGACGCAATGCACTTCGCTATCGCACCCTACGAAGTGGCGCGCCACGGTCGATGAAGATGGGCACTACTCGTTCGCCGTCGCGCTATGATGCCGCGGCCCGCCACTCGCTCCAATCGCCAAAGCCGCGACGTTGTGCGATTTTGCGCTACGCCCCAGGCGTAGCTGCTTCCCCGATTTTCGAGGGTGGCCCGGATACCCAACGCGATGTGTCAGGAGCGGCCATTTCGGGCACTGCCAAAAGGAGACTCTCTCGACCACGCTAGACTGGCGGATGTCCACATTGCACCAGTGCGCAATCTTATCGCTGCGAAGATCCCGGGGTTGACAGGCAGCCCTTTCTGACCGATACTTTCCTAGATGGTGAACTATAATGAACGGCTCGACCGAACATTTGCAGCGCTCGTCGACCCGACTCGGCGGGCGATTCTCGCTCGGCTCGAACGCGAAGACTGCGCATCCATCAGCGCCCTGGCGCAGCCCTTCGTGATCAAGCTGCCGGCGGTGATGAAGCATCTCGACGTGCTTGACGATGCCGGGCTCATCACCCGGTCGAAAGTCGGCCGTACCGTGACGGTACGGCTGCGGCCCGAGCCCATGAGGGAAGCGATGAATTGGCTGCGCCGCTACGAACGTTTCTGGTCGAAGAGCCTCGATCGGCTCGCGGCCTATGCCGAAAGCAAGGAAACAGATGCGAGGAAGAAAGGACGATGACCAGCCTAACGCTGGTGCGCCGGATCAAGGCACGGCCATCGATTGTCTTCGATGCGCTCACTACACCGGAGGGCATCGCGAGCTGGTGGGGCCCCGACGGCGGCCCCGTGCTTGTGGCGGAGACCGACCCGCAGGTTGGTGGCCGCTTCCGGGTCCGCTTCCGCATGCTCGATGGAAGCGAGCATGAGAGCAGCGGCGAATATCTCGAAATCGTGAAGCCCGAGCGGCTGAGCATGAGCTGGCGCTGGACGGGCGGCGCCGAGGATCCCGGCGAGTCGCTTGTCGAGATCAGACTTCGCGCCGTTGCCGAGGGGACCGAACTCACATTCACACATTCGCGCCTGCACGACGAGGAGAGTCGCCGCGGCCACGAGAAAGGCTGGACCGGAGCGCTCGACAAGCTGGAACGCCATTTTCTGGTAGTCGAACGGAGCTCTCCGTGACCAAGCAGCCGCCGCAGGGCCGAGGGCCGCGACAGCCATCTGGTCGGCTGAGCGAGGCCTTCGCCGAGCTTCAGCCTGCGCCACGAAAACCGCAAAGGAGCACATCGCATGATCACGATCTCCGCTTTCAAATGGGTTCCAGAGTTTGCCCAGGGCCAAGTGCGCGATCTGCGCGCGCGCTGGGCGCTGGAGGAAGCTGGTCTGCCTTACAAGACGCGCCTCCTCGAACTGGGCGATCAGGACAAACC
>WNGA01019430.1_pt1 | contig 12044 bp, 15 predicted proteins | sample 5400061 | NCBI WGS metagenome assembly WNGA01 (sample SAMN13153366, study PRJNA577476) | soil metagenome | isolation source: 100 cm soil or saprolite under grassland replicate 2 | place: USA:California | collected 2016-06-15
CCGCGGCCATCGCCCGCGCGCTGGCAACGTTCCCCTCCAGGTAGCCGGACTTGAGCTTGCGCAGAGGAAGCTGCGTGAACGCGTAGCGGGCTCGGAGTTGCATCAGCTCGCGTCCCAGTCCCCGATCCCACACTGTCTTGTCGCCGATGATCGTTCCGGTCGTCTCGAATCAGTTATTCCAGTCGATGAAGAGGATGCCCGTATTCCCAACCATGCGGCCCTCGTGCTCCACGATCCAGAGCACCGCATCAGGATCCCTGGCCATCTTGTCCAGCCACTCCTTCTCGAAATCGATGCTCGGAGGAGTCCTGAGCAGCAAGAAGCGCGTGACCTCCATGTCCTCGAACCAGGTGGTCATCTCCGCAGCGTCGTCCGGGCGCGGAGGCCGCAGGCGCACCAGCTTGCCCTCGATCACCGGGCCGTACATGGCAGGAAAGTATGAGATCGACCGTGCGGTAAATTGCACGGCGTGTCGGACCGCCTGCGCCCGCTGTGGGACTTCGACGACCTTGATGCGAGCGAGCAGCGCCTGGTCGAGCAGCGCGAGCTTGAGACGACCGACGAAGGCCGCGCGGAGGTCCTGACCCAGCTCGCCCGGGTGCAGGGGTTGCGGGACGAGTTCCATGAAGGCGAGCGGCTGATGCAGGAGGCAGAAGCCCTGGCAGGATCGAGCCAGGTTGCTCGCATCCGAATCGACCTCGAGCGCGGCCGCCTCCTCCGCTCGAGCGGCGACCCTCAACGCGGCATCGACATCGCCCAGGCCTCGACCGACCCTCGTGTCAGCTACTGGCTGGGACCGCTGCTAAACAACCTGGGCTGGGAGTTCCATGGTGCGGGGGAATACGCGCAGGCGCTCGACTGCTTCCAGCGCGCGCTCGAGGTGCGCGAGCGCTATCCAGAAAATCCTGGCGCGATCCAGATCGCAAAGGAGGCGGTCGCCGAAGCCTTGCGCGCCCTCGGGCGCGAGGACGAAGCTACGCGCCTTTGAGCTTGGCGGCTTCCTTGACGTCGACGGGTACCGACGGGCCCTGGGTCGCGGCGAGGTAGAAGCTGCGCAGGTACTGGCCCTTGGACGTGGCCGGCTTGTTGCGGATCAAGGCATCCACGAGCGCGCTGAGGTTCTGGTGCAGCTGCCTCGAGTCGAATGAGACCTTTCCGATCGGAGCGTGGACGATGCCGAACTTGTCCGTGCGGAACTCGACCTTGCCGCCCTTGACCTCGCGGATGGCCCTGGCGACGTCGAACGTCACCGTGCCCGACTTCGGGTTGGGCATCAGGCCCCGAGGGCCGAGGATCTTCCCCAGCGGGCCGACCTTGGACATGATGTCGGGCGTCGCGAGCCGAATGTGCGCCTCGACCGTGGCGTCGAACTTCGAGATCGAGGTCTCCTTGGCCATCGCCACCGCCTGCTCGGGGTCGAGCCCCCCATCGCCGTTGGCGGCGAGCGCAGCCTCGACCTTCTTCAAGGCCTCGAGGTACTTCTTGCCGTGTTTCTTGCCCAAGCTACTCGATGACCTCCAGCCCCATCGACCGCGCCGTGCCTTCGATCATCTTCATCGCGGCCTCGGAGTCGTAGGCGTTGAGATCCTTGCGCTTCGTCTCGACGATCGCCCGCACCTGCTGCCTGGTGACCCGGCCGACCTTCTCGCGGTTGGGCTTGGCTGATCCTTTCTCGATTCCGGCCGCGCGCTTGAGCAGGTTCACCGCGGGAGGAGTCTTGAGCACGAACGAGAAGCTGCGGTCCTCGAAGATCGTGATCTCGGCCGGGACGACGTCGCCGGCCTGGGCGGCGGTGCGCTCGTTGTAGGCCTTGGTGAACTCCATGATGTTGATGCCGTGGGGACCCAAAGCAGTGCCCACCGGCGGTGCGGGCGTGGCGCGCCCAGCCTGAAGCTCCAGCTTGAGAATCGCTCTGACCTTCTTCTTACCCACAGATACCGACCTAGTGGACCTTCTCCACCTGGAGCAGGTCGAGCTCGACCGGCGTCTCGCGACCGAGAGCGCGGGTGAGGCAGGCCTCCCCCGCGGAACCCCCTCCCTGCAGCACATTGCATGGAAGCGCTTCGAAGAAGCAAATGTGACGGCCGGAATGAATCCGGCCTACAGCTCCACTCTGGGTTCTGTTCATCTAGTGGACCTTCTCGACCTGCAGCAGATCCAGCTCGACTGGCGTCTCGCGGCCGAACATGTTGACGAGCACTTTGAGCTTGCCCTTCTCCGGATTGATCTCGTCGACCTTGCCGTGGAAGTCGGTGAACGGCCCGTCGACCACGCGCACCGACTCGCCGACCTGGAACTCGACCCGGATCTTGGGCGCTTCCTGCTTCATCTGCTTCTGGATGGCCCGGACCTCCTTCTCTTGAAGGGGCACGGGGCTGTTCGCTGAGCCGACGAAGCTCGTCACGCCCGGTGTGTTGCGAACCACGAACCACGACTCGTTGGACATGATCATGCGCACGAGGATGTAGCCCGGGAAGATCCGCTTCTGCACGTGGCGGCGCTTGCCGTCCTTGATCTCGATCTCATCCTCCATGGGCACGAGCACCTGCAGGATCTTGTCCTGCATGTCCATGGACTCGATCCTCTTCTCGAGGTTCTTCTTGACCTTCTCCTCGTGGCCCGAGTACGCGTGGACCACGTACCACTGCGCCTCCTGTTCGGGCGAGGTTTTTTCGACGGCCATCACTGTGCGACTCCGCTGTAGATGAACCGGCGGGCGATCTCACCGACCAGGTAGTCGACGCCGCCGATGAAGGCTCCGATGGCGATGACGGTGAAGATCACCACCAGCGTGTACCGGTAGAGCTCGCCCCACGTCGGCCACACCACCTTGCGCAGCTCGTCGTAGACGTCGCGGAGGAAGCGGCCGATCCCCTCCTGCGACGTCGCCTCGGCGCTCTTCTTGGCGGTTACGGCCACGTCAGGTTCGACTCCCAGCGGATCGGCGAGAGATCCGGTGATCCAGGTGCCCCAGATCCTAGGCGCCGCCGAGCACCGGAGCCGATCGTATCCGCCATACCTGAGGCGAGGAGCGCAGGCGGCAACGACGGAGATGGGGCGCATGGGCGCCGAAGCTCCGTCGACTCCTGCTGGGGGCGAACCTGCATCTACTTCGTCTCCTTGTGCGGCGTGTGCTTGTGGCACCACCGGCAGTATTTGCTCATCTCGATGCGATCGGGGTCGTTCTTCTTGTTCTTGACGGTCGTGTAATTGCGTCGCTTACACACACCGCAGGCAAGGGTGATGATGTCTTCCATAGTCAAAAACTCTTGGGTGGAAAGAAAAAAGCCTAGGTTACCTAGGCGCTGTCAATAGTATACAAACCGGCCGCCGGGCCTACGCCGCCCTCCACCTATCATTCTGCCGTGGCGCCGACCGTCGCCGTCCTCCACGGCGATCAGACGGGCGAAGAGCTGCTGCGGGAGGCCGTCCGCCTGCTCGATCCCGACGTGATCGGTTTTGCCGTCGAGCAGCGCGACTTCGACCTGTCGCTCGAGCGCCGGCGGGAGACCCGCAACCAGGTCGTGCTCGACGCCGCGAGTGCGCTCCGCGAGTGCGGCTTCGGCCTCAAGGCAGCCACGATCACGCCGGAAGGGGCCGGGGACGTCGGCAGCCCGAACGCCATCCTCCGCAAGCAGATCGACGGGCGCGTGATCGTCCGCACCGGCCGCCGCATCCCCGGCGTGCGTCCGCTGGCGGGCGTCCACTCCCCGATCTCGGTCATCCGGATGGCGGTCGATGACGCCTACGGGGCCAGGGAGTGGCGCGAGGGCCACGACCTCGACGAGTGGGCGTACCGGACCGAGAAGATCAGCCGCAGGACCTGCCACATCGTCGCCGACTACGCCTTCTCACACGCCCGCCGGATCGAGGCCAAGGTGTTCGGCGGGCCCAAGTACACGGTCAGCCCGGTCTACGAAGGGATGTTCAAGGAGGAGCTGGACGCCGCCGCGCAGCGCCACCCGGACGTGCGCTACGAGCCGCGCCTGATCGACGCCACGTACGCGCTCCTGCTGGCGACCAGCGGCGAATCCCTGGTCATCCCCGCCCTCAACCGCGACGGAGACACGCTGTCCGACCTGGTGATGCAGATGTTCGGCACCATCGCCGGCGCCGAGTCGGTGCTGCTCGCCTTCGACGGCGCCGGCGCTGTCACTGTCGCGATGACGGAGGCGCCACACGGGACCGCTCCCGCGCTGCAGGGGAAGAATGTCGCCAACCCGATGGCAATGATCCTGGCTGTCGGTTCGTTACTCGGTTACATGAAGGGTGAGCAGACCCGCCAGTCCTCCCGCGCGATCTACGAATCCGCGCTCGAGGCCGTGTCCGACGGCATCCGGACCGCCGACCTCGGCGGCCAGGCCTCGACCACCGATTTCACCGACGAGGTAATCCGGAGGGTGAGAACGAAGATCGACGTGTGGAGCGCGTTAGCGGACGTAGAGAGGTAGAAGAGATCCCCTCCCCCCTGGGAGCGGGTTATGGAGGGGCCGCGTGAGCTCAGAGATCCGATATCTGGCGCTTGGCGATTCGTACACGATCGGCACCGGCGCCTCCGACGCGGCACACAACTTTCCGTCGCTGCTGGCCAACCTGGTATCGAAAGCCACCGGCCGGCCGGTGCAGCTTACGAACCCGGCCGTCAACGGGTTCACCACTCTCGATCTGACTCAGAAGGAGCTCAGCTACCTGGCGATCGTCAAGCCGGACCTGGTTTCGATCCTGATCGGCGTCAACGACCTGGTCCAGAACCGGTCCGCCGAAGAGTATCGGGACTCCCTCATCCAGATCTACGACCGGATCAGCGAGCTGCACCTGGCCTCAGGGCGCGTGGCCGCAATCTCGATTCCCAACTGGTCGGTGGTGCCCGCCGCAGCACAGTACGGTGAGCCACGACTGATCAAGGCCGTCACCAACGACTACAACGCCATCGCAAGGGAAGAAGCTCTCAACCGCCACTTCACCTGGGTTGACGTGACCGGTGTGAGCACCTACCGCCTTGGTGCTCCGGGCTGGATCGCAGCCGATGATCTCCACCCCGGCGACGTCCAGTACGCGGCGTGGGCCGAAGTCATCTGGGACTACCTGCGGGTGTCGTGGACGGCTGTTGGCCAGACCTCTAAACGGTGATCCGCTTGAACGACTCCGCGTAGCGGAAGCCGCCCTTCTTCCCCACCTGGCGGTGCCGCTTGCGCATCCACTTCTCTATGTCCCACTCCCGCCCGGGCTGGGCAACCTGGCTCTTGTGCTTCTTCAGGGCTTCGATCTTCAGGTCGAGGGTCGGCGTGATGTCGACCAGGTAGTCGCCCGCGGTCCAGTAAGGGATCCAGACCTCTTTGACGACGTGCGGCTCGAGGCCTTCCTTGAGCAGGCTTCGAAAGGCGCGCGGGTTGCGCGAGTCCGGGTACACCGCGGCCATCGTCGCCTCGCCGACCGCGAGGTGATCAGGGTGCGAGCCGCCCATCGGCATGTCCAGCACCCTTCCAGGGACGTGGGTGATCACCAGCTCTGGCTTGTGCTTGCGGATCATCCGCACGATGTCGCGGCGCAGGTTGAGGTCCGGCGCCAGGCGGCCGTCCTTGTAACCGAGGAACTCGATGCTCTTCACGCCCAGCACGCGCGCGGCCGCCCTCTGCTCGCGCTGGCGGATCGCCGCCAGCTCGGAATCCTTCTGCCTGGGATCCTCCCCGCCCTGCGAGCCGTCGGTGACGATGACGTAGGTGACCTTGGCCCCGTTCTTGGTCAGCCGCGCTACCGAGCCACCGGCTCCGAAATCGGGATCGTCCGGATGCGCCGACACCACGAGCACGCGGTCGAATTTCGGCGCCTTTCCGTTCCTGCTTGCATTCGTCCCGCTCACCCTCCGTTTGGCAGCAGTCTTCTTTTTCTTCGGCACGACATCCACGTTAACGGTTCATGCCGAGGCGGCACCACTGAGGTTGGCATTTCGCGCTTTTGGCGCCAAAAGTGCGGAATTCCGAGCTCAAAGCGCACTTTTGGCGCCAAACGTGCGGAATCGGGCTAATTCTCAGGGGAGGACAAACGGCGAGGTGATCTCGCGACCGCGCCCAGCGATGCGAGCGGAATCGCCTGCTGGATCGGCTTCCACAGCGCCTCGACCTGCTCGAGACTGAGGCGAGCACGGGCGCCGATCACGCGCCCGCCGAAAGCCGCGGTTTTGGCAGCCGCCCATCCGTCCCCCCCGCTCAACCGCATCGGCACAGTGACCACGGCCGCGAGCGCCGCCGCCTCCTCAGCCTCTTTTGCGCCCCCGTCCGCGACGGCCCGGGACAGGGCGCTCGACATATCGTCCTCGACCTCCCAGGGCTGCGCCAGGACCTTGCACTGGGATGCGCTCAACCGGCCGAGCGCGCTGACGTAGCGGAGCACCGGCGCGCCCAGGGACCTCGGGTTGGTGACCGGGATCGCCGACGCGAACGGCGCATACGACGCGGCGAACTTGATGGGAGCCAGCTGCTGGCGCCTGACCAGCGCCGTCAGGGCGAGCCAGGCGGCCACGGCCTCGTCATCGGATCGACCGGCCAGGAAGTCCTGCAGGGCTGCGCCCGCGTTGATCAGGGGCGCGACCACTTCCTCGCTCACGGCCGGGACGGAGTTGGCGACCTGGATCCAGTCATGCGGGCTGAGGGCTCCGACGAGCTTCGCGAAGCCGTCTTCCGCGATGTAGCCCAGTGGCACGATGCGCGCGAACGCGCCGTAAAACTCGGCTGCATCGCCGCCGCCTGCGCGAACCTTGGACTCAAACGCGTGAGCGGCGTGCTCGACGGCGGCAAAGGCTCGGCAGCGCGTGTAGGTGTCCAGGCTGCCGGTGCCTTTGATCCCGGCCAGCAGGGCCCGCACCGCGCCGGCGGGCTCGGCGGTTCCTTCCCTGGTCACGCTGGCGACCAGCTGGCGCCGGTCAAGGATTCGCAACCACTGGATCGCGGTGAGCTCGACGATCCCCTTGATGAACGCGGTTACCTCGGTGCTGTTCGGCCCGTAAGGCGCCGGCGCCTTGGGCTGCCCGACCCCCTGGCGCTTGGGGAGCCCGACCGTGGCGCTGCGAGGCGCCGCCTGCGCTTTGAAGGCCGTGGTCGCTCGCGCCACTGCGGCGCGCACCCGTGCCCGCGCCGGCCTGGCGGCGGCATCCTCAACCGAAGCCAGCGGGATCGCCGCCTCGAGCGGCGCCCACAGCACGACGGCCTGTTCCATGGTCAGCTCGGCACGCGCGCCGAGCACCCGGCCGCCGTGGGCGACGGTCCTCACAGCGCCCCAACCGGCATCACCCGCGAGGTGCGGCGGGATGGTACGTAGCGCGATGAGCGCAGCTGCTTCCTCGGATTTCAAGTAGCGGCTTTTCGCCACCGCCTGTAGAAGCGCCCGCGAGGCGTCGGGGTCGAGGCGCCAGCGCTTCGCGAGCAGCTCACATCTCTCACGCGTCAGCGACTGCACGGCATGCAGAAATCGCGTCATGGCCGGGTCGAGCGCGTCGAAGCCCGAGACCGGGATCAGCGCGACGAACGGCGCGTAATGAGCGGCGAACTTCAGAGGCGAGGTCCGGTGCCGCATCACCAGCGCCGAGGTGGCCTGCCAGGCGGCGACCAGCTTTTCGTCAGTCCGTTTCTCCAGCGCCAGCAGCAGCGCCTCACCTGCTCGCAGCATGGGCTCGGCGAGCCGCCCCTCCGTGCTCCGGATCGCGGCCTGGATCGCCTTCACCGAGTCGGCCGGCAGCGCGGCGTCCTCCTTGGTCACCGTCGAGACGAGGGAGCGGGCCGCTATCACCTGCCGCCACTGCCAGGGCGTCAGATGGGCCACGGAATGGATGAAGGCTTCGACCTCCGCGGTGTTGGGACCAAAGCGACGCGATGCGTCGTCGTTGGCACGCAGAATCCGGCCGAGGAGGCCATGTGTGGCGGGCATCTCCATCACTCTAGTCCGGGGGAGCCGACCCGACGCCCGCCTTAAACGATCTCGACCTTCATCAGGTTGGTCTGGCCGGGCCGGCCCACGGGGACGCCGGCCACGACGACCACCCGGTCCCCCCGGCGCACAAGTCCGCTGCGGGCGGCTGCCTCGGTGGCGTTCGACACCATCTGGTCGGTGTCCTTTCCGGGGCTGACCAGGAGCGGGATGACCCCGGCGTACAGCGCCGTCTTGCGCAGGACCTCCGGGTGGGGGCTGGCCGCGATCACAGGCACCCGCGGCCGAGCCTTGCTGCAGCGCAGCGCGGTGGTCCCTGATTCTGTGAACGCGATGATGACGCGAGCGTTCAGCTCGTCGGCGCTCGTCGCCGCCGCGTGCGCAATTGCGCTTCCGATCTGGCCCGGTTCGCGCCAGATCTGACGCTTGCGGGCAAAGTCGGGGTGGGCCTGGGTCGACAGGCAGATGCGCGCCATGGCACGCAGGGCTTCGACGGGGTGCGCACCTACCGAGGTCTCCTGCGAAAGCATCACCGCGTCGGTGCCGTCCCAGATCGCGTTGGCGACATCAGACGCCTCAGCCCGAGTCGGCCGGTTGGACGTCACCATCGATTCGAGCATCTCCGTCGCCGTGATCACCGGCACGCCCGCGCGGTTGGCGCGGTCTATGACCTCCTTCTGCACCGCCGGCAGCTCGCCGAGCTGGAGCTCCACGCCCAGGTCACCACGGGCGACCATCACTGCCTCGGCCACGGCGAGGATCTTGGTCAGGTTGTGGATGGCTTCGAGCTTCTCGAGCTTGGCGACGACCGGGATCCGGCGACCGTGGTCGGCGACGCGCTTCTGGCACGCCAGGACATCCTCGGGGTGACGGACGAAGGAAAGCGCGATGTAATCCACGCCGAGCTCCACCGCCAGCGCGAGGTCTTCGAGGTCTTTGTCGGTGAGCGCGGGGAGCGGCAGCGTGCGGCCCGGCACGCTGACGCCCTTTCTCTCTCCGAGCAGGCCGCCGCGAATCACCGAGCACTCAGCCCTGCCCCTCGCGACACTGCGGACGACGAGCTCTATGCGCCCGTCGTCGATGAGCACGCGATCCTTCGGACGCAGCGCCTCCACGAGCTCGGGATGGCTGACCTCGATCTCGTTGGCGCCGGCTCGCGGCGTGCCGACCAGGTCAACTCGACGCCCTCTCGCCAGCCGCACGAACGCGACATCGAGCGGGCCGGTTCGGATCTTGGGGCCCTGAAGATCGGCCAGGATCGCCACCGGCCGGCCCGCGGCATCGGCGGCAGCACGCACGTCTTCCGCCGCCTGACGATGGGTTGCGTGGTCGCCGTGCGAGAAGTTGAGGCGGGCGACGTCCATTCCCTCTCGATCGCGTGATCGGCCGAGTGACCTTTTCGTGTGAACACCACGCGCACCCCGTCCACCACATCCTCGGCGTTGGCGCGAGCCGACGTGCGGTGGGCGTCGAAGACGACGGTCACATCGGTGCCGGTGACGAGCCCATAGGTGGCGAGCCTTTCGACGAGCTTGTCGCGTGCCGCCTCAAGCGACGTGCCCAGCAGGCGCTTCAAAGATGGCCACGCGTGGACGACGTTGTAGCCGTCGACGATCAGCTTGTCGGTCATGCGAACCGCAAGTGCTGGAAGCCGAAGATGATCAGCTCGATGTCCACGCCGACGGCGTTGGTGATGTTGAAGACCGCGGAGAAATAGGCCTGGCGGGCCGGCGCGAAGTACCAGAGCAAAAGGAAGACCGCGATGGTCGCCAGCTGGCTGAAGCGATTCACAGCGTCTTGCACGGAATAAGGCAGCCACGGGCGGAGGATTCCGAAACCGTCAAGGCCGGGGATCGGCAGAAGGTTGAGGACGACGGCCGCCGCCTGGAACCACGCCAGCACGGCAAGGGCCCCGAAGAAGTTGGCGTTGGCGACAGTGACCCAGTCTCGATGGCCGGGCACCAGGAAGGGGATAGCGACCAGCAGGCCGAAAAGCAGCGTGGCCGCCGGTCCGGCCGCGGAGACAAGCGAGCTCCAGGCGCGGCTGCGCAGCGCCCCCTGGTTGATGTAGACGGCGCCACCAGGCATGGCGATGCCTCCGAGCAGCAAGAACACGACCGGCAGGATGATGCTGCCGAGCAGGCTTGTGTATCGAAGGGGATCCAGGGTAAGGTAGCCGGCCGCGGCGACCGAGCGGTCGCCGCCGAGATAGGCGACCGCCGCATGGCCGAACTCGTGCACGCAAAGCGAGGTGACCCAGCCCGAGGTGACGAAGACGATGGTCATCACGGTCGCGGCCTGCGGCAGCACGTCAAACCACAGCAGAACACCGCTGGCAGCGGTCATCGCGACCAGCCCGTAGAAGAGAAGACTGATGCCGAGCACGCCGCGCAGCGAGAGCAGGGGCTTGCGCCGCAGGGCGGCGTCCTGCCTGGGCACGCCGGTTGCGCCCGGCGCTAGGGCCGCCGGCGCCCCGAGCTGGAGCTGGCTCCTGAGGTCGTAGAGCGTCACGCCCGCCTTCTGCAGGGCGGAGGCGGTGACCGGCGTGTCGCTGTACATGAGCGCCAGCAGCAGGTGGATCGGGTCGACCTGGTAGTGGCCCAGCACCTGCGCCTCGCGGTTGGCGTTGACGAGCAGCTGCCGGAGAGGGATTGCGGCGGAGCCGTCATCGCCGCCGATCAGTGCCTCTATCGAACTGGGTTCTCGGCCCAGCGCGCGCAGCGCGGCGACAGCGCGCGTGCCGCCGCCGGTGAGGGTGGCCTTGAGCACGTCGACCGGGCTCACCTGCTCCGCCCTGCGTTGGGAGGCGATGTCCACGGCGCGCTCCAGCACATCGCGTGCCTGCTTCGTCAGCGGTATGTCGGCGGCTGCCCTCTCGAAACCCTCCACCAGTGCTAGTGGAGTCCAGTCTAGGGGCGCGTCGATTCCCGCCCGGCCTCTAAAGGGAAGCCCACGAACTCACGGGCTCAGCTTCGGAGTTAGCGGGGTACTGCGTTGGCGGGTGACCTCGTAGAGCAGCGCCGCCGCCGCGGCAGATGCGTTGTAGCTCGAAACATGGCCGGCTACAGGCAGGCGGACTCGCACGTCGCACCGCTCCTTGACCAGCCTGTGGACCCCCTCCCCCTCGCTGCCGACGACGATGCAGATAGGCTGGGCAAGGTCGAACTCCCAGGACAGCATCTCGCCCCGCTGATCCAGGGCGACGCACCAGATCCCCGCCCGCTTGACTTCAGCGATCGCGGACGGCATCCCAGACACTTTCGCGATCCGCAGCAGCTCGCTCGCACCGGAGCTCGCTTTGACGGCGATCGGGGACAGCGGCGCGCTTCGATGCTCCGGGATGATGGCGCCCTCCGCGCCGGCGACCTCCGCGCTGCGCAGGATCGCGCCGAGGTTTTGTGGATCCATGATCCCGTCGAGCGCCACCAGCAGCGTCGGCTTGGTGGCGAGAAGCTCCTTCAGCGTCCACTCGCGCCTGGGCTTGAGCTCAGCCGCGACCCCCTGGTGAACGCCGGGGACGATCACGTCGAGGCGGTCGGGTGGGACGACTTCGATGGGCGCCAGCCGCGCCAGCTCCTCCAGGCGTGGATCGTGGCCGAGACCAGACGCCTGGAAGACCTTGATCACGCGTCCCGCACGCGCCGCCTCCAGCACGGCGTTGCGGCCGTGGATCAGGGCCGGCCGGTCGCTCACCCCGGTGTGACGCGGTGCCAGCGAACCCCCTCCTTCGAGTCCTCGAGGGCGATGCCGCGCGTGCGCAGCTCGTCACGGATGCGGTCGGCTCGGCCGAAGTTCTTCGCCTTTCTCGCGGCCTCGCGCTCCGCGATCAGCCGCTCGACCTCGGCCGCAAGTCCAGGTTCTTCAGCGCCGAGGATGTCGAGGTGGACGTCGATCTCGTCAAGCAGGGCCAGCAGGTCAGCGCGGGACTGCTCGCCGACGCGCCCCTCATCGAGGCCCCAGTTGGCGACGCGGACCAGCTCGAAGACGAGACCGATGCCCTGCGGTAGGTTGAGGTCGTCGTCCAGCGCGGCGCGGTACCCCCCACGCACCTCCGCGATCCGCTGGACGAGCGCGGGATCGTCCACGGGGCTTGCAGGCGTGCGGCGCACACGGTCCGCGAAGTC
>WNGA01010792.1_pt1 | contig 12042 bp, 16 predicted proteins | sample 5400061 | NCBI WGS metagenome assembly WNGA01 (sample SAMN13153366, study PRJNA577476) | soil metagenome | isolation source: 100 cm soil or saprolite under grassland replicate 2 | place: USA:California | collected 2016-06-15
GCGGGATCCGCCGGCCTCGGGGCTCCGCCCTCGTCGGGGCCGGCGCCCATCGCGGCTACTTCTTCTTGCCCTTGCCCTCGTCCTCGGCCGCCGGCTCGGCGACGGGCGCCTGGTCCTCGGGCGCCTCTGCCTCGGCGCCTGCCGGGGCCTCGGCCGCGGGCTCCTCGGGTGCCTTCACCGCCTGGGCGGCGCGGGCCTCGGCCTCCGCATCCTCGGGCGCCTCCGCCTCGGCGCCGGCCGGGACCTCGGCCGCGGGCTCCTCGACCGCCTCCGCCTCGTCCACGGCCGCCTCGTCCACGGCCGCCTCGTCCACGGCCGCCTCGTCCACGGCCGCCTCGTCCACGGCGGCCTCGTCCTCGTCGGCCTCGCCGGCCGGGACCACGCCCGCCTCGATCTCGGCGTCGGTGGGGACGTTCGGCCGCTCCTCCTCGTCCGCCTCCTCGCCGGCCAGCGCCGCTTCGGCCGCCTCCGCCTCGGCGGGGACACCGCGGCCCCGGGCGGCGGCGCGCCGCTGGGCGCGGTTGGCGCCCTCGGGCGCCGGCTGGCGTCCCGCCCGGCGTCCGAACCGGCGGCGTCGGCCCTCGGCGGGCGTGGCGCCGGTCGTCTCGTCGGCCTCGGCCTGCTCCACCAGCTCGATCACGGCCATCGGGGCGGCGTCGCCCGGACGCGGGCCGAGCTTGAGGATGCGGGTGTAGCCGCCCTGGCGTTCGGCGAAGCGGGGGGCGATCTCGGCGAAGAGCTTGTGCACGACCGCCTTGTCCCGCACCACGGTGAGGACCTGGCGCCTGGCCGCCACGTCGCCCCGCTTGGCGAAGGTGATCAGGCGCTCGGCCTGCGGGCGCAGGCGCTTGGCCTTGGCCTCGGTGGTGCGGATCCGGCCCTCGGCGAACAGCGCCCGGGCCAGGTTCGCGATGATCATGCGCTCGTGGCTCGGCCCCCCGCCCAGGCGAGGCCCCTTGGTCGGGGTCGGCATGGTGGCTTACTCCTCCCTCAGCGACAGGCCGAGCTCGTGCAGCTTCTCGCGCACCTCGTCGATGGACTTGGCGCCGAAGTTGCGGATGTCCAGCAGGTCGGCCTCGGACTTGGTGACCAGCTCGCCGACCGTGGTGATGCCCTCACGCTTGAGGCAGTTGTAGGAGCGCACCGACAGGTCCAGCTCCTCGATCGGCGTGTCCAGGTTGGCGCCGAGCGGCCCGACCTGCTCCGCCGGGCCGAGCGACAGCCCCTCGCCGCCACCGGTCAGGTCGGCGAACAGGCTGACCAGCTCGCGCAGGGTGCCGCCCGCCGAGGCGAGCGCGTCCTCCGGCGACAGCGAGCCGTCGGTCTCGACGTCGAGGATCAGCCGGTCGTAGTTGGTCATCTCACCCGAGCGGGTGGCCTCGACGGTGTAGCTGACCCGCCGCACCGGCGAGAAGATCGAGTCGATGGGGACGCGGCCGATCTCGTCGGAGGCGGACTTGTTGCGCTCGGCCGGCCGGTAGCCGCGGCCCTTCTCGACCCGCAGCTCCATCTCGAGCTTCGCCTTGGTGTTCAGGGTGGCCAGGTGCAGCTCCGGGTTGATGACGTCGATGTCGGCCGGGGGCACGATGTCGGCGGCCGTCACCTCGCCGGGGCCGGTGGCGCGCAGGAACATGGTCGCCGGCTCGCTGGACTCCGAGCGCAGGCGCAGCTCCTTGACGTTCAGGATGACGTCGGTGACGTCCTCCTTGACGCCCTGGATGGACGAGAACTCGTGCAGGACGCCGTCGATCTTGATGGACGTGACCGCCGCCCCCGGGATGGAGGACAGCAGCGTCCGGCGCAGGGAGTTGCCGAGCGTGTAGCCGAAGCCCGGCTCGAGCGGCTCGATGACGAAGCGTGAGCGGGTGTCGGAAAGCGGGTTGGACTCGATGCGGGGGCGCGAGATCTCCATGTTGCTTCATTCACCTCCGGCTCCCCGGCCCGCCATATGACTCGGGGACGCCACTGGTTCGGTTACTTCGAGTAGAGCTCGACGATGAGCTGCTCCTGCAGCGGCACCTCGACCTGGTCGCGGGTGGGGAGGCTGGTCACGGTCAGCTTCGCCTCCCCGGCGTTGATGTCGATCCAGCCCGGCTGCGGCCGGCCGGTCTGGAGCTGGATCGACTCGTGGATGTAGATGTTGCCGCGCATGCGCTCCTTGACCTGGACGACGTCGCCGGCCTTCACCTGGTACGAAGGGATGTTGACCTTCTTGCCGTTGACGGTGACGTGGGAGTGGCGCACGAGCTGGCGCGCCTGGTCGCGCGAGCGGGCCAGCCCACCCCGGTAGACGACGTTGTCGAGGCGCGTCTCCAGGAGCTGGAGGAGGGTCTCGCCGGTGATGCCCTTCTGGCGGGCCGCCTCCACGTAGTAGTTGTGGAACTGCTTCTCGAGCACGCCGTAGATGCGCCGCGCCTTCTGCTTCTCGCGGAGCTGCAGCAGGTACTCGCTCTCCTTGATGCGGCCGCGGCCGTGCTCGCCGGGTGGATAGGGGCGCTTCTCCACCGGGCACTTGGGGCTCTCGCATTTGGAGCCCTTCAGGAAGAGCTTGGTCTTCTCCCGCCGGCAGAGCTTGCAGTCAGGTCCGGTGTATCTCGCCAATGTGCGCTCAGTCTCCTCAGACGCGGCGCCGCTTCGGTGGGCGGCAGCCGTTGTGCGGGACCGGGGTGACGTCCTGGATGCCCTGGATCTCCAGGCCAGCGGCCTGCAGGGAGCGGATGGCCGTCTCCCGGCCCGAGCCGGGGCCCTTGACGAACACGTCGACCTTGCGGACGCCGTGCTCCTGGGCCCGGCGGGCGGCCTGCTCGGCGGCGAGCTGCGCCGCGAACGGGGTCGACTTGCGGGACCCCTTGAAGCCGACGTTGCCCGACGACGCCCACGCGATCGCGTTGCCCTGTGGGTCGGTGATGGTCACGATCGTGTTGTTGAAGCTCGACTTGATGTGGGCGTGGGCGTGGGCGATGTTCTTCTTCTCCCGCCGCCGTGGCTTCTTCGCTCCGCCCTTCTTCGGTGGCAATCCGGTCTCCTTACTTCTTCGTGGCCTTCTTCTTGCCGGCCACCGTCTTCTTCGGGCCCTTGCGGGTGCGCGCGTTGGTGTGCGTGCGCTGGCCGCGGACGGGCAGGCCCCGGCGGTGCCGGATGCCCTGGTAGCAGCCGATCTCGATCTTGCGCTTGATGTCCTGCTGCACCTCGCGCCGCAGGTCGCCCTCGACCTTGTAGTGGGAGTCGATCCACTCCCGCAGGCGGACGATCTCCTCCTCGGCCAGGTCGCGCACGCGGGTGTTGGGGTTCACCCTGGTGCCCTTGACCGTCTCGATGGCGCGGGTACGGCCGAGACCGTAGATGTAGGTGAGGCCGATCTCCACCCGCTTCTCGCGGGGGAGGTCGACGCCGGCGATTCGTGCCATGTGTGCCTTCGTACCTCCCGGCGCTGCGATCAGCCCTGCCGCTGCTTGTGACGAGGGTTGGAGCAGATGACCATCACGACGCCGTGGCGACGGATGGTCTTGCACTTCTCGCAGATTCTCTTGACCGACGGCTTGACCTTCATGTCACTTCCTACTTGTACCGGTAGGTGATCCGGCCTCGGTTGAGGTCGTAGGGAGAAAGCTCGACGACCACCCGGTCCCCTGGCAGGATCCGGATGTAGTGCATGCGCATCTTCCCGGAGATGTGCGCGAGGACGCGGTGGCCGTTGGCCAGCTCCACCCGGAACATCGCGTTCGGGAGGGGCTCGACGACGGTCCCCTCGACCTCGATGGCGCCATCCTTCTTCGGCAAGCTCTTCCCTTCACCTCGTCATACTTCGGGCACGGCAAGCACCGTGCCTGCTCGCTCGTTGGAACAAGGGGAGCACCCTGAGGGCGGACCAGAGCCCGCGCCCACGGCGCGAAAGCCTGGCAGGAGCCGGGCCGGATGCACAAGATACCAATTTCCCGGTCTACCCAGCAACAACGGGGTCGGGAGGGTCGGAGATCCTGGGTGGTTGATCGTCGACTTCGTCGGGCCCGTGATCTGGTCTGCTACATCCAGCCTGACACCAACACCGCCACCACGCGGGCGCTGGTGGCGGCCTGGGATTGGACGCGCGTGTTCCTTCCAACGATCAGCAGGGCGACCTTCAGAGACCGGCTGCCTGGCTCGCCCGATGCTCCGACGCCGGTGGTCTGTGTCGAGGCCGAGGTCGCCTCCGGCAGGACGGGTCGGCCTGCAACCGCGTGGGAGAAGGCTCCACGCCTTGCTGTGGAAAAACGCTGGGTGGGGCTGGTGGCGCTGTCACACTCGAAGCGGAGGATTGGTGACATGAGCCACAAGAAGCGCAAGCGATCGCATGGGCCGCAGGGCAGTGCCGCTGCCGGGCGGAACGTCGCGGGCGGCAGGTTGACGACCCGTCTTTGGCCGGTGGCCGTGCATTGGTACGTAATTCAAGGGCGGCTGGCCCTCTACGGCGGCGTTCGGGTGCGCCAGGAATCCGACGGCGCGGCATCCGTCACACTTCCCGAGGTAGGGGAGGTCCGACTCGAGACCCGTCAGGTCGCCTCGGCGCTGACCGAGCCAGACAGTGAGCTTGCCGCCGCGGTCCTCACCTGCGACGGCGCCTGGGACGCGCTCATCGGGGCGGGCGAAACCGCTGCTGGAGCGATCGACGAGGTGCTTGCCGCGATCGAGCAGGCATTCGTCGACGAGGTTGGCAGCAAGCGAGCGCGTTCGATCGCGGCGTCGGTGCTCACTGAACACCCAGAGTTGGCGGACGAGCAGCTGGCCCTTGGCGCGCTGAGCACGATGGTGATCGGAGGTCCAAGCTAGTGACCCGTCGTCTTCGACCGATCGCCGCGCCGTTTGTGGTACCTCGGCCGGCAGGTAGACGGGTGCGCACCCGTTTGCCGGTGTCAGACCACGACGAGCAGGTACTCACAGCGGTCGGCGAGCTTCTTACGAGGTTGGCGGGGTCGGATCTGGCGCGGCGAGGATCGGAGGGACGGCTGGACGCGAAGGGTCGGGCCGCGTCGCGCCGTGAGCGCAAGCGGGCGTTGACCGCCGAATCCTCCTCACGGTGGGCGGGTGCGATCACTCGCACCTCGGAGGACGCCTGGCAGCTCGGATACCGGAACCTCCAATCGGAGGCGCGAAGCTTGCGGGCCAGGATCGGCCGTATCCGCCGTCGGCTCCAGGTGCCGGCTGGAGCCAGGCAGGGCAGGCTCCGCGGCTATAGGTCCCAGGCGGAGCGGTTCGCCAAGCAGCAGCGTCTCCAGGTGCTCCAACACCGGCTGGCCGAGGTGGAGGCCCGATTGCGGCAGGCCCGGGTGTCGATCTGTCGGGGCGGGAAGTACCTGGCACGCAGCCGGCACCATCTGCGCGAGGCCGGATTGACCCAGGCGCAGTGGCAAGCCCGGTGGGCGGCGGCGCGGCTGTTCATCTGCGCCGACGGCGAGTCGGACAAGGCGTGGGGCAACGAGACGATCCGCTGGCATCCCCACCAGCACTGGCTCGAGCTCAAGCTGCCGGTGCCGCTGGTCCACCTGGCCAACCGGCCCCATGGCCGCTACCGGCTACAGGTTCCGGTCGTCTTCCCCTACCGGGGCGAGGAGGTGGCCGCCCAGGCAGCCACCGGCGCCGTCCGCTATGACATGTCCTTCAATGCCGCAAAGAGCCGCTGGTATCTGGACGCAAGCTGGCGGCTCCCCAGTGTCACCCCACCGTCGCTGGAGGACCTTCGCCAACATCAGACGTTCAACGTCGACCTCAATGCCGATCATCTTGCCGGCTGGGTGATGGACCGGTGCGGCAACCCGGTTGGCACCCCGCACACGATCCCCTTGGACCTCGACGGGCAGCCCGCCTCGACTCGCGACGGACGACTCCGCGCCGCCGTCGCCACCGTCATCCGGCTCGCCAACGCAGGGGGCTGCCGCTCGATCGCGGTGGAGAACCTCGACTTCACCGATGCCCGCCAGGTCGGCCGAGAAACGCTCGGGCGCGGTGCTCAAGGCAAGCGGTTCCGCCGCACCGTGGCCGGGATCCCGACCCGCAAGTTCCGCGAGCTGCTGGTCGGGATGACCGGCAACGCCGGGCTGTGGGTCATCGCGGTCGATCCCGGGTGGAGCTCAATATGGGGCCGGCGCTACTGGTTGCAGCCCCTCCAGCAGTCGACCAAGCAGGCGATCACCGTCACCGGGCATCATGCGGCGGCGGTGGTGATCGGTAGGCGCGGCCTTGGGTTTGGCGCCCGGAAGCGGCCAGGTGTGCCCCGACCCCACCAGTGGATGGGCAAGGGAGAGCTACCGGCCAGGCCGGGCAGGCGAGCCCAGGGCTGTGAGGGACCCGGACCACCAGGAGGCCAGCGGGCAGCGGCACCGCCGCGCAAGACCCGTCGGGCTGAACGGATCGCGCTCGGGGACCAGGTGGCACACGACCGTTCGGTGTCACCCGTCAGCGCCAACAGACACTGACGCATCAGGAACGGTCGGGCAGCAGGACCCGGAACGACGCGCCGCCGCCCTCCCGGTCCTCGACCCACGCCCGCCCGCCGTGCAACTCGGCGAAGCGGGCCACCAGCGTCAGCCCGATGCCGGCCCCGGGCGTTCGGGTGGGTGCCTGCGGTCCCCGTCGGAACGGCTCGAACAGCTCCGCATGCAGCTCGCGGGGGACCCCGGCGCCGGCGTCCTCGACCGCCAGCAGCACGCCCTCGTCCCAGCGAGCGAGCCTCACCCACACCGGCGTGTCCGGCGTCGTGTGCCGGTCGGCGTTGGCGAGCAGGTTCTCGACGATGCGCTCGAACTTGGCCGGGTCCACCGTGGCGACCACGGGCTCCACCAGCACCTCCAGCCGCCGCCCGCTCCGCTGCCGCCACTCCTGGGCGATGCCGCCGATCAGCGCGGCGAGGTCGGTGCGGCGCAGCTTCGGTGCCACGATCCCCTTGCTCAGCCGGTCGAGGTCGAGCAGGTCGGCGAGCAGCCGGTCCAGCTTGTCGGCGTTGTTCACCAGCCGGTCGACCAGGTCGGCGACGTCCTCCTCGGCCAGGCTCTGCCCGGCCCGCTTGAGCGTCTTGGCGATGCCGATGACGGTCGCCAGCGGGGTGCGCAGCTCGTGCGAGACGGCGTCGAGGAAGGTGTTCTTCATCGTGTCGACCGCCCGCAGCTCGAGGGAGGCCTGCCGCTCGCGCTGGAGCGCCTCGCGCATCGCGGCCTCGGCGAGCTTCTGGTCGGTCACGTCGATGTAGTACCCCTGCCAGAAGTCCGGCTGACCGTGCTCCCCGTGCACCAGCACGGCATGGTCGCGGATCCACACCGTCCGGCCGTCCTTGGCGATGACCCGGTACTCCGCGAACCAGGGGTCCCCGGTGCGCTCGCAGCGCGCGTCCTCGGCCAGCACCCGTTCGCGGTCGTCGGGGTGCAGCCACGTCTTCCAGCGGCTCGGCTGCATGCCCTCCTTCGGCGTGTAGCCGAGGATGCCCTCGATCTGCGGGCTCTGGTAGATGTAGGAGCCGCCGATCGCATGGACCTCGGAGTAGACCACCGCGGGGATCTGCTCGAACAGCGTCCGGTAGGGCGCCTCGGCCCCGGGGAGCCAGTCCCCGGCCCGTGGCCAGGCCTCGCGCTTCGGCGGGCCCGGCCTGTCCTCGGGCGGCAGCCCGGGTTGAGGGCCCGCGGCTCCGCCTGCCGGCCCGAACCAGGCGTCAGCCCCCATTGGCCGGCTCACCTCCTCTCCCCCGCACAACGACAACCTACCGCGCCGGAACCGGGTCAGCGAGCCGACCTGGCCTCGCTGAGCTCCAGCAGATGCCCGTCGGGGTCGCGGAGGAAGCAGCGCACCTCCCACTCGTAGTCGACCGGTGGGGTGAGGAACTCGGCGCCGCGTGCCCGCAGCGTCGCGTAGGCCCCGTGGCAGTCCGCGACACGGATGGTCATCGCGTGCGCGACCGTCCTGGGTTCCGCGGGCGGGGCGAAGGTGACGTCCGGCTTGTCCGGGGTGGGCCCTCCGCCGGTGACCAGCAGCAACCACGTCCCCAGGAACCGCAGCACCACCGACATGCCGTACTCGCGGTACACCTCGGCGCCGAGAACGTCGCGGTAGAAGGCTCGGGACCGTTCCGGGTCGCGCACTACCAGAATGTGGGTGAGCTGCATCTCCTCGGTCGGGAACTCGCTGCTCATGGCGTCCTCCGCTGCCAGCGCGTCGACCGTCGGAAGTCGATGCGGTGCGGCGAGACTACCCATTCGGATGATTCGAGCCCCCGGCCCAACGGCCGCGCGGTCACGTCCAACCGCCATGCGATCAGGCCGTGGGGCCGGGGGTGGGCGCATCGTCCTCTCTGCGGACGATGCGCAGGACGAGCACGGTCGTTCCGAGCACTAGCACCGTTCCGGCCAGGACGCCGATCTCGACCATCAGATCCCGGAACTGGGAGGTCCCCAGCAGGTTCTCGGCTTCGGCGCTGATCACGATCAGCCGGCGGATCGCCGCCACGATCCCCACGATCAGGAACGGCTCGACCTCCACTCTCCGGCGGGCGATGACGATGCGGATCGTGCTGATGAGCTCGGTGAAGATGAACACGAGCAGCAGGCCGCTCAGCAACTCGAGCACCTGGCCGATGAACGGCGCCTGACCGAGCTCGCGCACGAAGTCGTACAGGACGACTGCGAGCAGGATGACCCCGCCGACGGCGAGCGCGAACGCCACCGCCGTGTCGATGAGGAACTCCCCGTAGCCGAGCAGCGCCGCGATCCACGACCGTTCGTGGCGCGGGTGGTCGGCGTCTGGGTGCCTCACGAGCCGGTCTCGGCGTGGGGCGCGGCGACCGGCTTGGACTCCGGAGAGCCCCGCTGCCGCAGGAAGATCCCGAGCACGGTCAGGGCGAACACGGCCAGGAACTCACTCTGCCAGTTCTGGAAGGACTGGAACCAGAACTGCGCGCTCGTCATGAACCCGGCCAGGGATGCCGGCGCCTCGCCATGCTCGAGCTGCTGCTGGTTGTACTCGGCATGACCGCCGAGGGCGTGGAACAGGAACGACATGAGGAACAGGCCGACCAGCGCCAGCGACAGCGAGTGCTGGTACACGGCCAGTGCCAGTCCGCCACGCCGGACGGGGCCTGGCACGCCCTGGCGGTGGCGGGCCTGGCGCGGGTCCTCGTCCACCGGCTCCTCATCGTCGAGCTTCTTGGACTCCGGCGAGCCCTTCTGACGCAGGAGCACGGTGAGCAGCACGAAGCCCGCCATCTGCAGAAACTCGCTCTCCCAGTTCTCGAAGGTCGCCTCGACGAAGGACCCGCTGCCCACGTAGCGGACGTAGCTCTCGGTGGGCTGGTGGTGCTCCCGGTTCTCCTGGTTGGCGGTCCGCCAGCCGGTGAGGCTCTGCAGCAACAGGAACACGAAGAACAGGCCGAACATGACGATCGAGAGGCTGTTCTCGCGGAGGAAGCGACGCATGATGCTCCTCTCTGCCAGCGGGAGAGCCGGCAGTCTATGGGAACACCACACGCTCGCCCCATGTTGCATCGACGGGTTGGTTCCGTTGGCCGCAGGAGGACGATGGCCAGGTGTGTCACGTGCGGGAGCGAGCTGCATCCCGAGCGAGCTGCGAAGTACGACTTCTGCACCAGGCGTGAGTGCCGGGAGCAGAACGCCAAGGGCTTGAAGATCCTGGCTGTGGGCGTGAACAAGGCCGCGGACCAGTACGAGGTGTTGGACGGGCGGACGCGGGCCGAGACGGCCGGCTCCGCCTATGACGATCGGCGGCTGGCCTCCCTCAAGGACGACATGGCACCTATGCGTGCCGCGAGGCCCGAAGCTGGCGGGTCTCGCCCCGGGAGTCCGGGTCGTCCGTGGAGCAGGCCGCAGCAGAGTCTGGCACTCATCTACAACGCCAGGGGGATGCGTCCAGACGAGATCGCACGGAAGCTCGACCTGAGCACCGGCGTCGTGATCCAGATGATCCTCGCAGCCAAGCGCCAACCCTCGAGTACCTGAGGGCTACAGCAGCAGGTGGGAAGACGCGGAGGCGCAACTCCCACGGTGGACTCGGGGTGCCGTGCAGAGGTACACCAGTGCCGGATGGAGTGGATCACCGGTGCCGGCCTGTCCCGGGCGCACGCGCTGAGAGGGGAGTCATCATGGCGGGAAGCAAGGCCACCAAGGCGACGAGGAAGTCCTCCAAGCGCGACACCCCGGGCCTGGTCATGGCGGAGGGCGAGGCCGAAGCCGCGCCGAGTGCGGCGGGCAAGATGGGCCAGAAGGCGTACGAGCGCGAGCTCGCCCGGCTCCAGATCGAGCTGGTCAAGCTCCAGGAGTGGGTCAAGCACTCGGGCCTGAAGGTCGTCGCCTTGTTCGAGGGCCGCGACGCCGCCGGCAAGGGCGGCACCATCAAGCGCATCACCGAGAGCCTGAACCCGCGGATCTGCCGGGTGGTGGCGCTCGGCACCCCCACCGAACGCGAGAAGACCCAGTGGTACTTCCAGCGGTATGCCGCCCAGCTCCCGGCCGCCGGCGAGATGGTGCTGTTCGACCGGAGCTGGTACAACCGCGCCGGCGTCGAGCGGGTCATGGGCTTCTGCACCGAGCGGGAGGTCGAGGAGTTCTTCCGCTCGTGCCCGCAGTTCGAGGGGATGCTGATCCGCTCGGGCATCATCCTCGTCAAGTACTGGTTCTCGGTCAGCGACGAGGAGCAGGAGCGCCGTTTCCAGCGGCGCCTCGAGGACCCGACCAGGCGCTGGAAGCTCAGCCCGATGGACCTGCGGTCCCGCGAGCGGTGGCTCGACTACTCCAAGGCCAAGGACGACATGTTCGCGCACACCGACAGCAGGGAGTCGCCGTGGTGGGTGGTGAACGCGGACGTGAAGCGGCATGCACGCCTGAACTGCATCAGCCACCTGCTGACCATGATCCCCTACCAGGACCTGACGCCCGAGCCGATCAGTCTGCCCCCGCGACAGGACCACGGCAAGTACGTGCGCCCGCCGCTCACCGACCAGACCTTCGTCCCGGAGCGCTACCCCAAGGGCTGAGCCGCGGCCGGGAGCCAGTCCTGCTGGCTGGCGCCGTCCAGCAGGGTGAGCACCTCGGGGCCGTCCGGGGTGATGGCGACCGTGTGCTCGAAGTGGGCCGAGCGCGACCCGTCCCTGGTCACCACCGTCCAGCCGTCCTCGAGCACCTCGGTCTCGGCGCCGCCCTCGTTGACCATCGGCTCGATCGCCAGCACCAGGCCGACGTCCAGGCGCAGGCCCCTGCCGGGGCGGCCGTAGTTCGGCACCTGCGGCTCCTCGTGCATGCGCGTGCCGATGCCGTGACCGACGTACTCGCGCACCACGCCGAACCCGGGCCCGGCGGCCACCTGCTCGACCGCGTGGCCGATGTCGGTCAGCCGGTTGCCGGCCCGCGTCTGGGCGATGCCGGCCCACAGGGCCCGCTCGGTGGTCTCCAGCAGCCGCCTGGCCGCCTCGTCGACCCGCCCGATCGGGATGGTGACGGCGGCGTCCCCGTGGTAGCCCTCGATGATCGCGCCGCAGTCGATCGAGAGGATGTCGCCCTCCTGCAGCACGTAGCCGTTGGGGATGCCGTGCACGACCCAGTCGTTGGGGGACAGGCAGAGCGTGCCGGGGAACGGGATGCCGACGCCGCCGGGGTAGCCGAGGAACGACGGGATGCCGTCGCCGGCCCGGATGGTCCGTTCGGCGAGGCGGTCGAGGTCCAGGAGGGTTACCCCCGGCCGGGCGGCGGCGGTCACCGCCGACAGGGTGTGCCCGACCAGCCGGCCGGCCCGGCGCATGCGCTCGATCTCCTCCGGCGACTTGCGGATGATCATCCGCCGCTCCGGTTGATGTCGAGCAGGTCGTCGAGGATCCGCTTGGTGACGACCTCGACGGGCCCGATGGCGTCGACGTTGACCAGCAGGCCGCGGTGGGCGTAGTAGTCGACCAGCGGCCGGGTCTTGATCGCGAACACCTCCAGCCGGTGCCGGATCGTCTGCTCGGAGTCGTCGGAACGATGCAGCTCCGCCGCCCGCCCCACCAACCGCCGCAGCAGCTCCTCCTCGGTGATCTCA
>WNGA01010793.1_pt1 | contig 12041 bp, 12 predicted proteins | sample 5400061 | NCBI WGS metagenome assembly WNGA01 (sample SAMN13153366, study PRJNA577476) | soil metagenome | isolation source: 100 cm soil or saprolite under grassland replicate 2 | place: USA:California | collected 2016-06-15
AGCAGCAGGATCGCAAACGGCGCGGCGGCCACCAGCCGGGCCGACAGGCGCTGCTGCGCTTGCCGCGCCCGCATCTCGCGGAGGGTCTGGGCTTCGGCGCGGATCGCGGCGGCAAGGTCGTCGAGCACCTCGGCGAGGTTTCTCCCGCCGAGGCGGTGGTTGAGCGCCAGGGTGGTGGCCAGCAGGTCGGCCAGCGGGTCGCCGAGCCGCCGAGCGAACTGGTCGAGCGCCTCTGGCAGACCGAGCACGCTGGCCTCGGCGACAAGCTCCGAAAGCTGGTGGCGCAGCGCGGGCGGCCCCCACGCCGCCAGCCCACCCAGCGCCTCAGTCACGCCCAGGCCGCCCCGAACGGCATCGCGGAGGCCGGCGGCCAGCTCGGCAACGCCCTCGGAGCGCGCCGCCTGCGCCTGTATGTCGCCACGTGAGAACCAGGCGCGCGGCAGCAGGAACCCACCCACCACGGCGGCCATGGTCAGCACCGGCCAGCCGGTCAACAGCCACACCCCGACCCCGCCAAGCACGCCCGTCACTGTCCCCGCCAGCAACACGGCCAACCGGCCCGGCTGGATGCCGAGCGGGCGGGCCGCGGGGCGGGTGAGCCCGTCCACCAGCAGCACCAGGCCCAGGCCGGTCAGGCAGGCCACCAGCAGCGCCGTCATGCTCATGATCGCCCTCCCGCCATCTCGGTCGCGTCCCAGCCGGCCGCTACCAGCCGCTCCAGCGCCCGCGGGCGCACGCCCGTGAAGGCCGGAGCGCCGTCCGCTCCGGGTCGTAGCAGCTCGTTGGTCAACAACCGGCCGCCCTCCACCCCGGCCACCTCCACGATCTCGGCGAGCACCCGGCGGCCGTCGGGGAGCTGACGGAGCTGGCAGACCAGATGAACGGTCTGGGCCAGCATCTCGGTCACCACCGCGTCCGACAGCGCCTCTTCGGCCATCTTGGTGTAGGTGTGCAGCTTCGACAGGGCCTGCCGGGCGTCGTTGGCGTGGATGGTGCCCATCGAGCCCTCATGGCCGGAGTTCATCGCGTTGAGCATGTCCAACGCCTCGGGGCCACGGACCTCCCCGACGATGATCCGGGCCGGGCGCATCCGCAGCGCGTCACGGACCAGCTCACGGATACGGATCTCACCCAGCCCCTCCACGTTGGCGAACCGGCCCTCCAGCGCGACGCAATCCTCCAGATGCCGGTCAAGGGCCAACTCGCGGGTCTCCTCGATGGTCACCACCCGATCCAGCCCGGGGATCTCCGAGGCGATGGCGTTCAACGTGGTGGTCTTGCCCGCGCCGGTCCCACCCGAGATCAGCAAGTTCAGCCCCGCCCGCACGACCGCCCGCAGAAACCCCGCCACGGCCGGGGTGAGCGTCCCCAGCGCCAGCAGGTCGCGCATGGAGTGAGCCAGCAGCCGGTGGCGGCGGATCGTCAGACAGGTGTAGGGCGCCAGCGGCGGGCAGATCACATGCAACCTGGAGCCGTCCGGCAGCCGCGCGTCCGCCCGCGGATGAGCCTCATCCAGCCGCCGCCCCGCCGCCGCCACGGTCCGCGCGGCGAAGGTGCGCAGCTCGGCCTCGGACCCGAATCCGGTGGGGATGCGTTCCTTGCGGCCACCCGCGCGGATCACGAAGGCGTCGGTGCGGCCGTTGACGAGCAGCTCCTCGAGATCCTCTTGGGCCAGATAGCGCTCCAGCGGCCCCAACCCCAGTAACGCGTCGAACACATCCTGGGCGACCTGCTCACGCTGCCCGTCGCTCAACGGCAGGCCGCCGCTGACGACGTGGTCGCGGTGGACGGCGGCGAGCTGCTCGCTGATCACCGCCCACACCCTGGCCTCGTCATCCTCGCTGGGGGCAAACAGCCGGCCGGGGCCGAGCACGCGCGCCAGCTCGCTGGCGGCGTGGCTGCGGACCTTGGCGGCGAGCTGCTCGGCGGCGGGGTGCTGGCCATTGGGATGCGCCATCTCGTTCATGCCGAAGTGGCCTCCCGCTCCTGCTCGGCAGGTGCCTGTCCGCCCCGGCGGGCGTGCCGGCCACCAGCCGCCCGCCGCGCCGGCTCGCTGTCGCCTGCCGGCCACAGCCCAGCGGCCAGGCTCCGGTAGGCGCGGCCCAGCCGACCTCTGGTCGGGAGCTGGCCGGTCTGGATCGCCCGGTTGAGCTGCCGCCGCCAGGCGGGGATCACCCCGCTGACCGGATGCTCCAACGCCGCCGCCAACTCAGCCACATCCGCCGAGCTGCGCCGCCGCACCCCGACCGCCACCAGCGCCAGCCGCGTGGCCGTCGCCTCAGCGGCGACCAGCAAGGCACGCTGGGCGGCCAGCGCGCCGGGCACGTCCGCCCGCGCCGCCAGCACCCCCACCACCCCAGGCAGCCCCAGCAGCGCCTGGGCCACCGAGCGAGGCCCCAGCCGCCCCGCATCAGCAAGCACCACGTCGACCCCGGCCACCTGGCAGGCCGCCCGCACCACCGCCACCGCGGCCTCCGGGCGCAACAGCCCAGCAGCGTCCGCACGGGGCAGCCCGATCAGCACCCGCAGGTTTGCGGCGACCTCCGCCGCCTCGGCCGCCACCCCGCGCGGCTCCACCCGCCCGGCGCCAGCGGCAAGCACCGCCGCCACGCCACGCCCGCGGATCTCCCCGACCGAGATGTGGGCGGCCACGTCCCCACCCGCCGGGTCCAGGTCCACCAGCAGCACCCGCCGCCCGGCCACAGCCCACGCGCCCGCCAGCCCCACCGCCAGCGTGGTCGCCCCAGGCCCAGCCTTGCCGCCGGTCACCACCACCAGCCGCGCCGCCATCACGACCCACCCGCCGGCAACAGGACCAGGTCCAGGGTGCCCTGGGCGGCCCTGGCCAGCAGCGCCGCCTGCGCCGGGCGCACCGCCAGGCTCACCAGCAGCTTGCCCTCGCCGCCGCTCTCAGTGCCTTGGGGGAGCACCGACAGCACCTGCACCGGCGACAGCAGCACCCCCGACCCCACGCCAGCACCCGGGTCGTCCGGCTTGCCGCTGGCCACCACCGCGACCCGGTCACCCGCCCGCAACTGCCCGGCCGCAGCATGCTCGGGCGCCAGCGCCAGGCTCATCGCCACCTGCCCCGCCCCAAGCGCCGGCCCATCGGCGACCACGGCCGGGCCGAGCACCTGCCCCTGCTCCAGCGGCACCGCCGCACGGCGACCCACCACCCGCCCACGATCAGCCGCACCGAGGGTGGCCACCCCTGGCGCGGTGCCCAGCTCGGCCACGCGCACGTCCTCGGAGCCGATCACCTGCCCGGCCTGCACCGAGCGAGCCATCACCAACACCGGGGTGCGCTGCCCGGCCTGCTGCACGATCGCCAGCGTGCCGAGCACCCCGGCCAGCAGCAGGGCCAGCCCCAGCAGCACGCGGAGATCGATGCGGCGTGCACGCGCCGCCGCCTGAGGAACCACGGTGCTCGTCACAACCCACGCTCCCTTCACGCAGGCGAAAGCAACGGCGGTGCGCCGGGAGGGCCGCGTTGAGGCGGGGGACGCGGCCATGCCAGAACCAACAGACTCCTGGTCCGACGGCTGGCCCCGGACCACGACCAGACCGCCACCTCGCTCGGAACCCTCGACCGAGGATGACCGGACAGCGTTGTACCACCTAGCCGACCCGGCAGTAAAGCCATTAACGGCTCAAACCCTCTACCTCGCTATAGAGGGCAACCAGAGCAATCAACCGGTGCTGGAACCCCGCCGAGCCCAGGTTCAGCAGGATCTCGTTCCCTTGGGGCTGGTATGGCATGATCTCGCGCGATAGCCGCTCGTCCCATCATCCCCAGTGTTGGGTGCGGACGGAGAGCCACGCCAACGCCGACGAATCCAGCCGTGGAAAGGGTGCGTCCATGACCGACAGCTCGTCCACCCAGGGGCAGCCGCCGCCTGAGATCGACACGAGCGTGGCGCATTCGGCCCGGGTCTGGAACTACTTCCTCGGCGGCAAGGATTACTTCCCCGCCGACGAGCGAGTCGCCGAGATGCTCCTTGCGCTGATGCCGAGCCTGGCGGAGGCGGGCCGTGCCGACCGTGGGTTCCTGGCCCGGGCGGTCGCCTACCTGGCCGGCGAGGCGGGCATCCGCCAGTTCCTGGACATCGGCACCGGCCTGCCCACCGCCAACAACACCCACCAGGTCGCCCAGGCGGTCGCCCCGGAATCCCGGATCGTCTACGTCGACAACGATCCCCTGGTGCTGGTCCATGCCCGCGCCCTGCTCACCAGCACCCCCGAGGGTGCCACCAGCTACATCGAGGCCGACGGCGCGACCCCGACAAGATCCTGCAGGGCGCCGCGCAGACCCTGGACTTCGAGAAGCCGATCGCGCTGATGCTGCTGGGGATCGTGAACTTCATCGTCGACGACCAGCAGGCGCACGCAATCGTCAACCGGCTGCTGGACGCGCTGCCGTCGGGCAGCTACCTGGCGATGGCCCATCCCACCCAGGAGGTCCACAGCGAGAAGGCCGCGGAGGTCACGCGGCGCTGGAACGAGAGCGGCGGCGCCCCAATCCGCGCCTGCAGCCGCCAGGAGCTGGTGGCGTTCTTCGACGGCCTGGAGTTGCTGGAGCCCGGGGTGGTCTCCGCGTCGCAATGGCGGCCCGACCCCGCCGACAGCGGCACCATTGTCGAGGTGTCCACGTACTGCGCCGTCGGGCGTAAACCCTAGCGAACTGCGACCCGCGCAGGATGCCGAAGGGCCGACGTACTGGGTTGGCCGTGGCGGGCGCCGTGTGGGCTTCCGGGACGCTGGCGGCAGGTCGTGAGGTGGTCGAGGGGTGGCTGCGATGAGACTGTTGGTGTTGGGTGGGTCCTGGTTCCTCGGCCGCGTACTCGTCGAGGAGGCGCTCCGGGATGGTCATCAGGTCACCACCTTCAACCGGGGCCAGTCCGGCAATGACGTGCCCGGAGTCGAGGTGGTCCGCGGCGACCGCGGGGATCGCGCCAGCCTTGCCCGCTTGGTCACCGGGCGGACCTGGGATGCGGTGGTCGACACCAGCGGCTATGTGCCCCGCGTCGTCGGCGAGGGCGCCCGCATGTTGGCAGACCATGCCGATCGGTATGTCTTCGTCTCGACCGTCTCGGTGTACGAGGGCTGGCCGGTGGAGCCGTTGACCGAGGGTGCGGCGGTCCTGGAATGCCCCGCGGATGCCGGGCCAGACTTTGGCACCGACGACCCGCGCGGCTACCCGACCCAATATGGCTTCCAGAAGGCTGGCTGCGAACGCGCCGTCCACGAGGTGTTCAACGAACGCGCCTTGGTGCTTCGACCCGGGGTCATCCTCGGTCCCTACGAGTACGTCGGCCGGCTGCAGTGGTGGCTTCGGCGGATCGCCCGCGGCGGTCGTGTGCTCGCGCCCGGCAGCCCCGATCGGCAGATCCAGCCGATCGACGTACGGGACGTGGCGACCTTCGTGTTGAAGGGGCTGGAGGGTGGCGTGAGCGGAACGTTCAACGTGGCCGCGCCCATCGAGCACGCCACCTACGGTTCGTTGTTGTCCGATTGCATCGCGGTGACCGGCTCGGCCGCGGAGCTGGTGTGGGTCGATGACGAGTTCCTGTTGCAGCACGAGGTGCAACAGTGGACGGAGATCCCACTGTGGCGCACATATGCGGGCACCTGGGGAGTGGCTGCCGACCGCGCCAGGGCTGCTGGCCTGCGGTGTCGTCCGCTTGGAGAAACAGTCCGGGATACCTGGGCCTGGCTGACCGAGGGCGGTGGAGCTGTGCTGCACGAGCGACAGGGCGAGCACGGCATCACGCCGGACAAGGAGGCACAGCTCCTGGCTGCATGGGAGTCGTCGGCCGCTTCCTGAATGGCCTCAGTTGCTGTTCTACGACGGCAGGAGGCTCGCTGGCACGCTCGGAAGCATCCGATTCGCGGCGTGGGCGGTAAAGTCTTCGATCTGTTCCCCAAGCTCGCGAGCCTCGCGGGCCGTGCGAAACGGACTTCGGACAAGCAGGTGGCGCACTCGCCGTAACCGGCCTGTCAGTCCCTCGATTCGGTGCTCCGGGGGGATCGCAAAGACGGGGGCAAGCGCCTGCTGGGCGCCGTCGAACTGACTTTCCAGCAGGTAGCCGCCACAGAGGTCGGTGTGGGCTTCGGCGTCGACCTTGAGCCATCCTCGGTCGCGCGGCGTGGTGGCGAACAACTCGATCGCTCGCTGCGTCTCCCGGATTGCCGATTTCGCGTCGCCCAATTCCAAGTACGCGCTGCCGTTGCAGCGAGCCTGGCGGGCCTCGTCGAAGCTGAACTCGCCGCCAATTCCGTCATGGAGTTCGTCGCCACCGTCGGCCTGGTCCCGCGCATCGTGGGCCGCTCCGATCGCGTGGGCGGTCTCGGTGGCGTCCCTGAGGTGTGACCAGGCGCGGGCCTCGATGCAGCGCAGCCGCACCATGGCAGTCCCGGGCGGTGCGTACTCCTGGCCGTCCCGCGCGAACGCCAAGGCCTCCAGTGGACGGCCAGACCAGTACGCGATGAGCGACTGCATCCCTCGAGCCCAGGCACGGAGACTGTTGTGGCCGACGTGGGTGCCGTAGATCCAAGCGGAGCGAGCTTGTTCGGTGGCGGCTTCGTGGCTGCCGAGATCGAAGGTCAGGCTGGCGAGCAGCCCGCAGGTTTGCCCGATCAGCAGGTACAGGTCGTGTTCCTGTTGGGTCTGCCTGGTTCGGTCCAGCAGCTCAAAGCCTCGGTCGCGGGCACGTTTGGCATCGAGATACAGCAGCAACGGTGAGGTCTGCGCGTAGTTGCGGGCCAGCCGGACGATTTCGTCGTGGAGCTGCTCCACGTCGGCCGGATCGATGCTGTGCGAAGCCACGTACTCAGCATGCTGGCTGGACTCGCGCGCCGCGATGACAAGCTCCCGCTCGATATCTTGGCTGCGCGGACCGGTCAGACCTTGGTGACTTCGTTCCTCTGGTCCACCAGCCGCCAGGCCGCCCGGGTGTTCGGACGGCGTGGAGTCGCCGATCACGATCGCTGGCGCCGACCGCTCACTGCCGATCTTCACGAGCGCCGAAGTCTGATCGGCCCCGGCGCGGGCTGCCTCGGACTGCTGCGGGACGGGTGAGAGAAGTTCTTCGACGGGACGGCCAAAGAGGTGTTCGAGTACGCGGCAATGGTCCGGATAGGGCTTGGTCTTGAGCGTGCCGGCAAGCCACCGCTCGTACTGGCGCTTGGTGATCGACAGGCGCCGCAGCCTGGGGTCCTGGTCCCTGACGGCGAGCTCGCTTGAAGCGCGTGCGTACTGCGTGGCGAAGGTCTCGTATTTCTGCCAATGACGCTGAGCGACGAGCACCCTGAGCAGCGTTGGCCTCGCAGACATCGCCACTCCCCCACGCCTCGACGAATGGGCCACGAGGGTAACTCCACCGTAGATGCGCGTTCTACTCCGTAACCACTATTAACCCAAAGAAGACGGCAAGAAGACGCACCGCTCCTCTTGACTACGCCAAGAAGACGGCTCCAGGTGCGTAGCCAGGTCATCGGCACAGCGGACAACCTTCCGACTCTCAAATGCTGACAGAGCGGAACGGTGATGCCCAGACACCCCCTGACCGGCAAAGCGGGCTTCCATCGCGGACGCCCCCCGGGAACGCGGTGGCGGTCATGTCCGACGCCGATGAGCGCCGCCATCTTCCCCCGGATGGCGGCTGCGGGAAGCCACGGCCAGGCTCGTGGTCGTGGGGAACCCCTTCCCGCCGGGGTCGCCCCTCGGCGGCATGGTTCGAGCCCAGCTCCCATGCCGCCGGGGAACCCCCAACCCTCTCCCCCCGACACAGATGTCCGAGGCCACCGTCTGCTTGCGTCGGCGCTCGGACGAGGCGGTCGGCGGCAAGGCCGAGCTCTCCCCAGGAGGAATCGGCTCGGCTCGCCAACGCGTCGAGCACAACCAGCTCCCTTGCCGCCGGCCCGGCCAGTCGCAGTCGCCCGCTCGATCCATCAGCAGTCGCAAGTTCGCGACCTCTCGGAAGACCGGAGGGTCGTCGCACGTACGGGGAGCCCAGTCCCATGAGCACAACCGCAACAGCACCAACACGCGAGCTGGAGGTCTGGGCCGAAGCGCAGACACTCCGGGTGGCGCTGATCGCCCCGCCGACCACGTCCATCCCGCCCGCAAGCCTCGGCGGCCTTGAGCAGGTCCGCTGGCTTGCCGATGGCCTGGCCGAGCGGGGCCACCAGGTCGCCCTGATCGGCGCGGGCCTTGGCGGCATGGCTACTGGCGGCTATCCGGTGATCGACACCGATCCGACCGGCGGCCAGCGTGCCAGCGCGGAGATCCTGGAGCGGCTACATGCCGAGCAGGCCGGCAAGGTCCTGGAACAGTTCGGCGCCGTGGATGTGGTCAGCGACCACACCCGCACAGGCTGGCTGCCAGCCGGCGGGCACAGTCGGCATGCGTGCACGGTCCAGACTAGCTATCGGCCGCTGGTCCCGGTGTGGGAGCCAGCGCCAAAGGTTGCCGGGCACCTGGGGTGGGTGGCGGTCTCTGAGCACCAGCGGCGCAACGCGCCGGACATGCCATGGGTTGGGGTGATCCATCCGGCGATCCCAGTCGGGGAGCACCTGCTCAGCCCCAGCCATGGCGGGTCGTGCGTCTACCTGGGACCGCTGCTGGACAGCCACGGCGCCGGGCTGGCGCTGGCGGCTGCCCATAAGGCGGGACGCTCGATCGTGCTGGCCGGCACCCAACCGGGTGCGAGGGCGACCGCTTACACCGAGGTCGAGCTGCGCCCCCAGCTTGCAGATGGCGATGAGCTGCTGGAGTCGGTCTCGCTGCTGGAGCGGTGGGATCTGTTGGCAGATGCGTCTTGCCTGGTCGCACCGCTGCACCCGGAGGTGCCCTACAGCCTGGAGATCGTGGAGGCGATGGCCTACGGCACCCCGGTGGTGACCATGGTGGGCACGGTCGGTGCCGAGCTGGTCAGCCACGGTCTCTCCGGGCAGGTCGTCAACGACCCGGTCCTGCTACCCGCTGCGATCCACAAGACGGAGCAGCTCGACCCCAGACGGGTCCGTTCCTATGCCGCCAGCCGGTTCGACCTTGTAGGCATGGTCAGCGCCTACGAGTGGCTACTCACCAAGCTCGCCACCGCAGGCCCCGATGGAGCGGCCGCCGATCCGGGCGCCCGAAGCGACGCCTCGGCCCTGGCGGCGATGCCCGCCCCGACCGAGGGGACCGGCTGAGGTCGGGGCAGCGCGTGCCACCAGCCCGCCCCGCGGCGACGTCCCAGCCGACCCCCTGTCGCCACGCGTGTCCGCCGGCTTCGTTTCTTGGAGATCCCGCTCGAACGAGGTATCGGAAGGAGATCAAAGTTGACCGTCCCCAACACCCCACCGGCAAGGCGCCACCATCGCCGCCGGCTCCTGCCCGCCGTGCTCGCGCTGGCGCTGGCCGCCGGCGCCTGCACCAGCGCCTCCGGCGGCGGCACGAACCCGGCAGCGCCGGCCGCCGACGCCCAGGTCAGTCTGAAGGGGATCTGCCCTGACCCGGTGGTGGTGCAGACGAGCTGGTACCCGCAGTCCGAGCATGGCGAGCTGTACCAGCTCCTCGGCAACGGCTATCGGATCGACCCGGCCCACAAGCGCGTCACCGGCACCTTGACCGTCCAGGGTAAGAGCACCGGGGTCCGCCTGGAGCTGCGCGCTGGCGGGCCGGCGGTCGGCAACCAGACCGCCCCCGCGCTGATGTACCAGGACCCGGCGATCACGCTGGGGATGATGAACCCGGACCAGATCATCCAGCTCGCCAAAGACCAACCAGTGGTTGGGGTGGTGGCGCCGATGGAGCTGGACGCCCAGGTCATCTTCTGGGACCCCAAGGCGCATCCGGGCTGGCACACGATCGCTGACATCGGCCAGACCACCACCAAGGTGCTGTACTACCAGGGCTCCACCTACATGGACTACCTGCTGGGCTCCGGCATCCTGCGGCAGCGCCAAGTCGACCCCTCCTACGACGGCTCGCCCTCCACGTTTGTCGCCGCGCGCGGGCAGATCGCGGTGCAGGGGTATGCGACCAACGAGCCCTACACCCTCCAACACGAAGTCAAGGCGTGGGGCAAGCCGGTCGCCTACCAGCTCGTCTACGACACCGGATATCCGAACTACGCCAACGTCGTGGCCGTCCGCACGGACAAACGCAACGCCCTGGACGCTTGCCTACATCGGCTGGTCCCGATGCTGCAGCAGGCGCAGGTCGACTTCATCACCAACCCTACCGCCGCGATCGACCGGATCGTCAAGGTCAACGACGCCTACCACAGCGGCTTCGTCTACAGCACCGGCAACGCCGAGTTCGCCGTCCAGCAGATGCGCAGCCTGGGCATCGCCTCCAACGGCGGCGACACCACCCTCGGCAACTTCGACACCGGCCGGCTGGACCGGCTGCTGCACATCGTCGGGCCGATCTTCGCCGGCCAGCGCAAGCCCATCCCCGCCGACCTCGGCCCGGTAGACGTGGCCACCAACGCCTACATCGACCCCTCGATCGGGCTGCACCAGTGACCCGGATGCCCGCGCGTGCCCGCTCCTTCGACCACATGGCGGAGCATTTCGACCGGTTTGCCGAACTGGTCGGCAGTCAATTGGACGAGTTCCTCGAGTCGAGGCTTCCAGCCGGTGGGGGCCAGCGGGCGGTGGATCTTGGCTGCGGGACCGGCCGACACGCCACCCTCTTGGCCGCCCGATACCAACAGGTCCTGGCCGTCGACGTCTCCGCCTCGATGCTCCAGCTCGCCCAGGCTCGGCGTAGCCTGCCCGCCATCACCTACCAGCAGCGGGACCTTCGAGAGGTGCGCGCCGACACCGATGGGGTCTTCGACTTGGTGCTCAGCGCCTACGCGCTGCACCACCTCGGGGACCTCGACCAGGCCCTGTGGGGCATCCGTGAGTTGGTCGCCCCTGGCGGGCGGGTGGTGCTGATCGACAACGTCGCCCCCCGCTCGGCCGTTCCGCGCCGCTGGTTCATCTGCGAAGCCATCCGCATGCTCGTGTTGGACCTTGTTCGGCGCCGCCGCCCGCCGCGGGAGGCGTGGGAGCTGCTCCGCCTCAACGTAGACCCCGGCTGGCTGGACCACCTCACCAGCGACCGGTTCCTCAACCCCCAGCAGTTCGCCGAGCGCTACCGCGCGATCTTCCCGGGCGCCCAGATCACCGGCCTGTACCGGGCCCGGGCGCTGTGCTGGGACGCCCCGACCCGCTGACCGCACCACCGCGTGGACACCATGACTGGCTCTCATATCGCGACACCACCCCCGCCGCCACCCGCCAGCGGCGCCACCCCGGGCAAGGCTCCTGCGACGCTCGCCGGAGGCGACCGTGCTGATGCTGGTGGCGGGGCTGTTGGTCTGGACGATCCGCGCAGCACTCCAACAGCGGGGCACCGGCGGCGTCCGGGCAACGATCACGGCCGGCGCCCTGCTGGGCATCCCAGCCGTGCTGGATCTCTACCGTCGCGGCTGCGGTCACCTGCCGCCACGGAGCCACAAGTGGTAGACCCCGCGACCGGCACCAGCCAGGCGCCGATGGCCGAGCTTGGCGCCATCATCGCCCAGGCCCGCACTCGCGCCGGGCTGCTCCAGGCCGAACTGGCCGACGCTCTTGGCGTCCAGCAATCTTCAGTCAGCCAATGGGAACGCGACCAGTCGACCCTCACCCTGGTGCTGTTTCGCCGGATGGTGGCAGTGCTCGGCCCCTGGCCACTGCTGGCCGCCATGCTGCCACCCCCAGACCCGCGCGCGGACGGCTCGGTGGATGCGGCTGGGGATGCGGGCCAGGCGTGGTGGCCTGCCCCCGAGGAACTGGCGCGGCTGCTTGGCCAACTCCCCCCCGAGCTGGCGGTCGGCGACCCGTCCGCCACCCCTTCCCCCGTCGTCACGGCGCGGCCGGCTAACAGTACTTCGTTAGCTCTTGCGAGAGTGCCGCGCTTGGGTGTACCTGTGGAGCGATATCCACTGAGCTGAAAGGAGCGCGCCACCACCGGTGGCCAAGACGTGACACCCGCACAACTTCGACGCATCCGCACCCGCCTG